>Ga0334895_1000599_pt1 | contig 46059 bp, 40 predicted proteins | sample GraSluR3_MG_7_FD_207229 | JGI IMG/M metagenome (GOLD analysis project Ga0334895, IMG submission 207229) | Sludge microbial communities from methane-producing bioreactor in Wageningen University, Netherlands - Granular Sludge_31_05-R3 | ecosystem: Engineered > Bioreactor > Anaerobic >... | reverse complement strand
TTGTGTAGCTCTTCGAGCGCCTCAATCTCATCTGTTTTCAGTATTACATATCTCATAATGAGATAAATGTACGAATATTATTGCAAATAAACAACAATATACGACATTATATTATTCTTATTACTTAATCCTTAGGTTAAACTTTTCTTCATAAATTTAGTAATAATTTTTTCGATTTATGTGATGGTCAAAAATCAAAGCTATATGTCTCACACGGACAATATTCAGCTTGAACTCCGAAAGTTTGTGGCGCCAGAGTTTATCTTTGGCGCTGATGCACGCCTATTGGCCAGTAATTATTGCAAACAGCTTGGCTGTAAAAAGGTGCTTCTGGTAACCGATTTAGGTATAGCCGCTACACCATGGCTTGCCGAACTTCAAGAAGGTTTGCTGGAGAATGGGATTGAACACATCGTTTGCTCATCGGTTTCGCCCAATCCCAGAGATTTTGAGGTGATGGAAGGGGCCGATATTTACCGAGCATCAGGCTGCAATATGATTTTAGCTTTAGGGGGTGGAAGCGTAATGGACTGTGCAAAGGGCATTGGCATTGTGTCCACTAACCACAAATCAATAGAAAAGTTCGAAGGGGTTGATAAAATTGGCTACCCAATGCCCCCGCTAATATGTATTCCCACTACAGCAGGCACGGCTGCCGATCTATCACAGTTTGCCATAATTAACAGGTATGACCAAAAGTACAAGATGGCCATTATAAGTAAGGCAACAGTGCCTGATGTAGCGCTTGTCGATCCAGTCGTGCTTACCACCATGGATTCATTTTTAACCGCCTGCACAGGAATGGATGCCCTTGCCCATGCCTTTGAGGCATATGTTTCCAATGCCAGCTCAGCATTCACCGATATGTATGCCCTAGAGGCCATTGGCCTTATGAATGCGAATCTTTTGGCATCAATTCAAAACCCTACTGATATTCAGTTTAGGGGCAGGGTAATGCTGGCTAGTATGTATGCAGGGTTAGCATTCTCCAATGCAAGTTTGGGCTGCGTGCACTCCTTAGCCCATAGTTTAGGTGGATACCTCGATTTGCCTCACGGCGAGTGTAATGCCATTTTGCTGCCCCATGTGGTTGATTACAATTTTAATAAAGCCGAGTTAAAGTATTTAACCATTGCCCAGAAACTGGGTGTTGATATCATGGGGAAGGCCTTGCCAGAGGCAAAAAAACAAATTGTCGAATATATTATCAGTTTTAAAGAGAGCGTTGGCATCGATTCAACCTTGGGAACTAAAGGCGTGAAAAGCGATCTGATTAGCATCTTGTCCGATAAAGCTATAAATGACCCGTGTAACGCTACCAACCCAAGAGTTCCAACCAAAGCCGATTTGGCATCAATATATTCCGAAGCGATTTAGGATATGGAGAATAATTGGGAAGAGTACAGAAAAAAGATAATTGGTCTGGGCGACACCTCAATAAAGAAGAGCTATTACCCAGAATTGCAGGCAAAGATCAGTGCGCTTGAGGCCAATCAGAAAAACCTGAGTGCAATAATCGATAGCATTAGCGATAGTATTGTAATTCATACGGTAAAAGGAAGCTTGCTGTCGCTTAACAAGAAGGCCGAGGAACTACTTGGAATCGATAATTCAAAGGCCGACGCTTACTCCCTCATCGATTTTTCTAACCCGGAGTTGAACCCCAAAGATATTATTGCAAAATGGAACCAAGCAATTAAGGACACTACTATGGTGTTTGAGTGGGAGGTATACCAACGGGGTACGGCTCAGGTTATTGATGTGCAAATATCTGTTAGCCCAATTATTTGGAACCAGAAAAAAGTATTAGTTGCTGTAATTCGAGATTTTACTGAGCGGAAGAAGTATGAGGATAACCTTTTACTGGCTCGCAATGCAGCTAAAGCAAGTGAGGAGAAATTTCGAAACATTGTGGAACTTTCACCCGATGGAATATTTACCATTTCCCTTCATGGTACTATTATGTCGGTGAATAGGGCATTCATTGAACTAACAGGATACCCCAAAGAGGAGTTTGAGGGTAAGTACCTGCTATCAATTCCTACTATCTTAAAAGAGGATGAGGCAAACTATAAAAAGCTATTTGAAAGAGCAGTTAAGGGAGATCTTGATAAACCATTCGACTTGAAATGGTCTACTAAATCGGGAAAACTGAAATATGGCGAAGCAAGAGCAGCAACAGTAGCAAAAGGTAACGATAGGTTTCTTCAGGTGGTAATACGTGATGTTACAGAAAGCAGAAAAGCGCAGGACAAGTTGAGAGATAGCGAAGAACGGTACGACTTAGCGCTGCAGGCTGTTAACGATGGTATTTGGGATTGGAACCTTAAAACAGGTTATGTTTATTTTGATAAAAGATATTACACCATAGCAGGTTACTCACCCAACGATTTTCCCCATAACCTGGATGAGTGGAAAAAGCGAGTTCATCCCGATGATTTAGATGTTAGTTTAACCGAGATTGAGGCAAAACTTCATAATGACTCAGTGGGTTTCGACGTAGAATTTCGTTTCCTTAGGAAGGATAACACCTGGATGTGGATAAGGGGGAGGGGTAAGGTGGTTGAGTGGGACTCTGAAGGAAATGTTGTCCGAATTATTGGAACCCATTCCGATATCACAGATAGGAAAATGTTAGAGTTCGAAATACAAAGGCATCAGAAAGATTTAGAGTACCTTGTGAAGTCTCGCACCGAGGAGCTGGAGGCGGCCAACGAGGAGCTAACCTCTATTAACGAGGAACTGTACTTCCAAAGAGCCGAGCTAGAGGATACCCTTGGAAAGCTCAAGAACGCGCAAAAACAGCTTGTTTTAGCAGAGAAAATGGCTTCGTTGGGCGTGCTCACATCGGGCATTGCCCACGAAATAAACAATCCCATAAATTTTATTAGTAGTGGTGTGGTTGGCCTAGAGATGGAAGTGAACGATTTAACATCGGCCATTCGTGAGTACTCAAGAGCCTTTAGGGCGCTTTATCCCCAGGATGAAATTGGCTTACTTCATCAGATAGATGCCCAATACGATGTGAAAAGTAGTATGGAAACAATTCCTAAGCTTATTAAATCAATACGTACTGGGGTAGACCGAACAATGTCGATAGTGAAAGGCCTCCGTACCTTTGCACGGCTCGATGATGAGAATAAGTCAGTTGCAAGCCTAAATGAGTTGATAAACTCTGCCCTAACAATACTTTATAATAAGTATAAGCATAGCATTACCATTACCACAAGCCTTTGCGACGATGATGAGATATACTGTTTCCCAGGAAAATTGGGGCAGGTATTTCTTAATGTTCTGGTTAACTCTATCCAGGCTATCGAAGGGCAAGGTACTGTTGAAATACAAACCACTTATCTTCAGGATGAGCAGAAGTATATAATTAGTATAAAGGATTCGGGAAAGGGTATACCCTCAGGCCTGGAACAAAGAATATTCGATCCATTTTTCACAACCAAACCGGTTGGTGAGGGCACAGGCTTGGGTCTTTCCATTGTTCATGGCATTATTTCCGATCATAATGGGGAGATTAGGGTGAACTCCAGGGAGGGTAAAGGAACAGAATTTTCAATATATTTACCAAAAAAGTAGACTGTGAGAAAACTTTTATACGTTGATGATGAGCCTAATAACCTCTTTACTCTTGAGGTTGCCCTCAAAAAGTGGTATACCGTTTTAACTCTAGATGATCCAACGCAAGCCCTAAGAGTAATTGCAGAGGAGGAGGTTAAAGTCCTACTAACTGATCAGCGTATGCCCAACATCACGGGGTTGGAACTGACCAAAATGGTACAGGAGGAGTTCCCTTCTGTAGTTATAATAATTCTTACTGCATACGACGATAACGAGGCTATGCTCAAAGCCCTAAATCAGGGTGGTATTTTTCGATATCTACTCAAGCCATGGAATATTCAGGATTTAAGACAAACCCTCGATAGTGCTTTTGATGCTCACGAGTTAAGGAAGAAGAATATCACCTTAATAAATGATTTGGTTGGAAAGGTTAATCGGTTGCAATCGGCATACGATGAGATTAATACGCTTAAGGAGAAGCTGGAGGAGGAAAATATTCAGCTAAAGGATGAGTTTCTCGACCAGAGGCTAACTGCTGATATTGTCGGCAAAAGCAAAGTTCTCAAATCGGCCCTTCGGCAGGCCATTCATGCAGCTAAATCTAATGCCTCTATTTTACTGCTTGGTGAGACAGGCACAGGAAAGGAACTCTTTGCCAAGGCGATTCATAGCCACAGTAATCGCAAGAATAGTCTGCTCGTGAAAATTAATTGTGCTGCCATTCCTGAGACCCTGATTGAGAGTGAACTGTTTGGGCACGAAAAGGGCGCTTTCACAGGAGCAGACAAATTGAAGTACGGAAAGTTTGAAATCGCCCACAGAGGGACCCTTTTCCTTGATGAGATTGGCGAGTTGCCCCTGGCTATGCAGCCAAAACTCCTAAGGGTGTTGCAGGAGGGAGAGTTTGAGCGTATAGGCGGTAATAGGGTTATTGAAACAGATTTTAGGCTGATTGCCGCCACAAATAGAAATCTGGAGCAAGAGGTTGAGAAGGGATCTTTCAGAAGCGATTTATTCTACCGCCTTAATATTCTCCCAATTACCGTTCCTCCTTTGCGCGACAGGAGGGAGGATATCCCCTTAATTGTTGAACACTTTATAGCATTGCTCAACAGGGAGATGGGGCGAAGCATTAATGCCATTCCACAAAAGGCTATGGAAAGCCTAATGGAGTATCACTGGCCTGGAAATATTAGAGAGCTAAGCAATGTGGTTGAGCGAGCCTACGTGCTTAGCACAGGTAGCAAGCTCGATATTGGCGGTTGGTTTAATCCATCCAAAGAAACTGCTCATCCAAACAAAAATATAATACCTCTGCAGGAGAACGAGCGCCTGCATATCTTAAGAGCCCTTAAGCATACTAAATGGAAAATCAGAGGGAAAAATGGTGCGGCTGAGCTCTTGAAAATTAATCCCACCACACTGGAGTCTCGCATAAAGAAACTGGGCATCGAAAGGCCAGTGTAACTCCGATATATCGTAGAAGAACGACATGTAGTATTTTATTCTCTCCGTTGTAACTCCCTTTAAAGTTTTAATGTAAAGGAAACGAGTCCGTTGTGTAGTTTGGCGCGGATGCTGTAATGTATAGTACCAATCGAAAAAGAGATAACTAAAAATGGAGGATAAAACTATGAAATTAAACGATCTTAAAATTGGAACACGCCTAAACCTTATCATGGGGGGCTTTCTGGTTGTGGCATTTGCCGTTTTTGGCATATACGTAAACACAACGCTACAAAATCAGATTATAACCAGTACCGATGAGAGAATGGTTGAGCAGGTAAACGACCTTGTAGAGGTGATATCTGTAGAACTTCAAGGGAATAGAGAAAAGGTAAATATCTCGCTACATCTTGCTAGCAACTACCTGTCTCGTCAAGGCGAAATTATTGAAACATCCGATGAGTTAATCACCTACAACGCGAGAAATCAATTTACAGGTGCGTCATCAAACATCAATGTCAATAAGTGGTATTTAAATGGCCAGCAGCTGCAAAATAGTACCGAGATTGTCGATGCCATAAGCAATATGGGCGTTGCAACAGCAACGATTTTTCAAAAAGTTCCACAGGGATATCTCAGGATAGCTACAAACGTTAGAGCCAACGATGGAAGCCGTGCCCTTGGAACATTTATACCATTTGACAATCCAGTTGCTCAGGCCATTGAGCGGGGACAAACGTTTACTGGGCGTGCCTGGGTGGTTAACGATTGGTACCTTACAGCATACGAGCCCATTCGGGTTAATGGTGAGATTAAGGGTATGGTTTACGTTGGCATGCCCGAAAAGAATTTAACCCAAATATCCACACTGTTTAACAAGAAAAAATTCTTCGATACAGGTTACCCATACATTGTAGGAGCCGATGGTACATTAATAGTGCATCCTACCGATGTGGGAGCTAGCATTAGTAACGAAGGTTTCTTTCAGTTCATGCTAAATCACAAAACGGGGCAGGTTGTACGTGATGAGTATATGTGGCAAGGCCAAAATAAAGTGCAATACGTGAAGTACTTTGAGCCGATTGATGCTTTCGTTTCAGTTGGGTTTTACGAGAGTGAGATGAACAAGATATTAAACAGAACAAGAATTGCCATACTCTTAGTAACGCTAATATCCGTTGGTCTGGTGATTCTAGTTCTTCGAACCATTGTGCAATCGGTAGTGGTGGCCCTTCGCAAAGGAGTTGAATTTGCCAAAAAAGTTGCCGATGGAGATCTGAGCGTTACGGTTGACGTGTACCAAAAGGATGAGGTAGGAGAACTGGCCGATGCCTTAAGAAATATGGTTGAGAAGCTTAAGAGTATTGTGGAGAATATCCAGTCGGGAGCCGATAGTATTTCTGGAGCAGGATTTGAAGTTAGCTCTGCATCGCAGCAGCTGTCTCAAGGAGCCAGTGAGCAAGCCTCCGCTGCCGAGGAGGTTAGCTCATCGATGGAGCAGATGGCGGCCAATATTCAGCAGAATACCGATAATGCACAGCAAACCGAGAAGATTACACTCAACGTTTCTCAGGGTGTTGAGAAGGTAGGAAACGCTTCAAAAGAGAGCTTGGAATCAATCAGAAATATTGCAGATAAGATTAATATTATCAACGACATTGCCTTCCAAACCAATATTCTTGCCCTTAATGCCGCCGTTGAGGCTGCTCGTGCAGGTGAGCATGGTAAAGGGTTTGCTGTGGTAGCCGCCGAGGTGCGTAAGCTTGCCGAGCGCAGTAAAATTGCAGCTGACGAGATTGTAGCATTAGCCTCAAAAAGTGTAAATGTAACCGAAGACGCATCGGAACTAATGGGTAGCCTAATTCCCGAGATTGAGAAAACCGCTAAGTTGGTCCAAGAGATTGCTGCGGCTAGCATAGAGCAAAACTCCGGATCGGATCAGATTAATAATGCTATTCAGCAGCTTAACACCGTAACCCAGCAGAATGCCGCTTCGAGTGAAGAGCTTGCCACTAGTTCCGAGGAACTTAGTAGCAAGGCCGAACAGCTTAAAGAGCTTATAAGCTTCTTTCGGATTGATAATGGGAGAAAAGCCAAAAGCCCAACTGCACCTAAGGTTTATAGTCAGCCTATGGCGAAGAATACCTCAAAACCCGATACTTCTGGCAAAAAGGGCGTAACCCTCAAGGGATTCGATACTCAAAAGCGCGATAGCGACTACGAAAACTTTTAGCTAATTTGCTAGTAACCACTAAGCCCGCTCTTTTATGGCGACATATCGAGCGGGCTTTTTTGAAACAGTTTAAATTTTATTCTAGTAAAGCACTCTATAAGTTGCCACGGGCTTCAGCCCGTGGGTTAAAACAAAGGAAAGAGTGCTGGGCTTTAGCCCAAATTAGGAACTATTTCATTTGGCTGAAGCCAAAGTTAACACCTTAATTCTTATCCACGGGCTGAAGCCCGTGGCAATTGATAACAAATATGTTGATTAAAACTTAAACAGTTTCTTAGTTAACCATTAAGTTTTGCACACAGTGATTTAAACCATTAGCCATAGGCTTAATTCTATAGAATGCTATGAAGTTCAATTCAAAAATACTATATGTTGATGATGACAAGGAGAACCTAACGGGTTTTGAGATTAGCCTTTCCCGATCGTTTGGCATTGAAACTGCAGAAAACTCTCAAGTCGCCTATTCAATCCTTCAATCATCTGATGATATTGGTGTGGTTCTGGTGGATTATAAAATGCCCAAGGAAGATGGTATCTCATTCGTCGATAGGATAAAGGATGAGTTCCCCGACCTAATATTCATTATTACTTCGGCCTGGGCCGATATGGACGTTGTGATTAAGGCCATGAATATGAATTGCTTTTACGGGTTTATTCAAAAGCCATGGAACTATGATGAGTTAACTATTACACTTAAGAATGCACTCGAACATTTTGAAGTTAAGCGCGACAACAAAAGGTTAAATGCAGAGCTGCTCCAACAAAACGAGGCCTTGGAGGTTGCTATTAGAAGAGAGAAGGAGGCCAATAGGGTAAAGAATGTGTTTCTTCAAAATATCTCACATGAAATACGAACACCCCTAAACAGTATTATTGGCTTTTCAAACCTTATTAAGCAGAACTTACCGTCCGACACCAAGGTTGCTGCATACTCCGATTTGGTGATACAAGGTGGTTATGAGTTGCTAAGAACAATTCATAATATTTTAGAAAGTGCTTTAATCTTCAGCAATCAGGTGGTTGTGAGTAGTACCCCGTTTGATATTAAAGCGATGGTTAATAGACTGGTAGGCGAAGCGGTAGATAGGGTTGCGAAGAAGAACTTGACCCTGCAATGTAAAGGTATTGATGAGGTCGTTATTGTAAATGATGAGTTAAAGGTTCAGTATATCCTTAGGGTTCTCTTAGACAATGCCATCAAGTTTACTCCCAAGGGGTCCATATCCATATCGGTACTTGATGGCTCCGAAATATCGGATGACGAGGTGGTTCTGGTTAGAGTATCCGATACTGGTATGGGTATTGACAAGAAGGACATCGATATGATCTTTGAACCTTTTAAGCAGGTAGATGATTCGAGCACACGACAGTTCGGTGGAAGTGGCATTGGACTTTTCATCGCCAAGTCATACGCGGAGTTGTTGGGAGGAAGGATTAGTGTTGAGTCGGAGCCCAACCGGGGTTCGGTTTTTTCTTTAATCCTTAAAAAGAGCCTAGCCTGTTAGTAGCCCATACAGCTACGCCCCAAAGGTTTCAAGATAATCTAATCCAGAGAACGGATTTGAAAGCGATGATTTGTGACTAAGTTCTAACCCAGAATTAATTCGAATCTGCATTGGTGTTTGTCGAAAACTGCTATAAGAGTTAAGCCTGCCCATTTCGATTCAATGCCTAAGCTCAATCACAAAGCGGGATGCGTGGTGCCGAACGGGGCTTGTTTGCTAATCAATAATAATTAGTCGTTGAGGGTTGAGCTAGTTGGTTTTTATATCATACTTCTTCATTTTTGAGTACAATGTTGTTCGGCTTATACCAAGCTTTCGGCTGATTTTGGAAATATTACCCTCAAAGTTTTTAAAGTACTCCTCTATGGTCTGCCTTTCCAACTCCTCTAGAGTGAATCCCGGGTCTACGCCTATGCCATCGCTATGCTTTTCCAGCCCATTGCCGTTGCTCATTGTAGAAGCCTTAAAGTCAATGTCCGCTGAATTGGGTGGATTCACAATGCTGTAGCTACTGGTGCCATTAAAATTGACAATGTTTTCAACATAATTCTCAAGCTCTCTAACATTACCGGGCCATTCGTAACTTTCAATTTGCCCAATAAGCTGCCGTGAAATTGGCGGGAAGGGTTTACTGAGCTTTTGCGCCTTAACCTTTAGGAAGTATTCGAAGAGCGCTTTTTTGTCATCCCCCCGCTTTCTTAGGGGCGGTATAAACAAGGGGATAACGCTGAGCCTATAAAACAGATCCTCGCGAAAGGTTCCTTTCTTCACCTCCTCAATCAAATTCTTTTTAGTGGCTGCAATAACCCTCACGTTTACTGGAATGTTTTTTGATCCTCCTATGCGAGTTACGTACCCTTCTTGCAGAACCCTCAGCAAATTCACCTGCATATCCAGAGGCATCTCCCCAATCTCATCGAGAAAAATTGTGCCCCCGTTTGCCAGTTCAAATTTACCTGCGTGTCCCCCTTTTTTTGACCCCGTGAAGGCACCCTCTTCATGCCCAAACAGTTCACTCTCAATCAGGTTTTTTGGAAGAGCGCCGCAGTTCACGGCAATAAATGCATTGTTTTTTCTTGGGCTGGCATTATGTATGCTCTGAGCAATTAATTCCTTTCCTGTGCCGCTCTCCCCCATTAACAGCACGGTTGAGGTCGATCCAGATATTTGTGTGGCATGTTCAATTACCTGCCGGAACTCTGGGCTTTTGCCAATAATATCCTCAAAGGTGTAGTGAGCTCGCATACCAGAGTACTTGTTTACCAGATTAAATATTTTTTGTAATACCTTAATCACCACAACCATTCCTATAATCTTTTTGTTGGGGTCGAATACTGGGTATGCACTAAGGTCGTATCTTTCCCTAATGCCATTCACCGAGAATTCGGTCTCAACATCAACATACGATTCTCCGCGTTTAAACCGCTCTACAATACGTTTCCAGTGTGGCAGTATTTTTCCCACCGAGGTCTCAATAAACACCTCTTTTTTTAGTTTGAGCATCGAAGCCGCCAGGTTATTTATGGTTTTAATCTTTCCATTAATGTCTAGCGCAATTATGCCAGCAGAAACCGATTCAATGATAGATTCAAGGTAGGAAAAAGTCTCGTTGAGTTTTTCGAGGGTATTGTCGGCTATTATCTGGTTTTTTATGGCCCGCACTGCTGCCACAACAAGACCAAGGGTGTGGGGATGCACCAGATGGCTTTCGCCAGTAAGATTTAAACTGCCAATTATTTCCCCCTTACAGTTGTGTATCGGGGCAGCTGAGCATGTCCAGCGATGGTAGGCCGATATGAAATGCTCCGATGCGGTTACCTGAATGGGTTGATTCTCGCTTATGGCTGTTCCCATAGCATTGGTGCCAATGCTTTTTTCATTCATATAGGCTCCAACAACCATATTTAACTTCTCCGATTCTTTAATAATCTCTGCATCACCCACAGAACGGAGGATGCAGCCCTCATTGTCGGTTAGCAGGATAAAAAAACCAGAGTTGGTCACCGCATCATAAAGAATGTCAATAAAAGGAGATGCTACTCTTAGCAAATAGTCGTTTTGAGCCAGATGATCCGAAACCTCGTCCCCCTTGAGAATAATACTCGGGAAAACCTGCTCCTTATTTACCCCGTATTCCTCGCACCGCTGATGCGATTTCTTAATAATCTCTCGCTGTTTAATTTCTTTGCTAGCCATATTCCTCGCGTAATGAATTTAGAGTGATTCTAAATACGAATAATCTCTGCTGACCACTCGTTATGCTTGCTTTTGCTGTTCGCGTATCTTGCACTGTAAACATACTGAACACAAATATAAGTATAAACTGTAAGGAATCATAACACTTGCTGCTCTTTGGATTATAAATATCATTTGGTATTTCTTCTATGGTGCTAAAAATCTGCACCATATCTAATTTGGCTTAGGTGTTGCTAAACTGATATCACTGAAAACGCTATTTACTAACCAAAATGTATAGATTATGTACGGATACAGAGGAAAAATTTTAAGGGTTAACCTATCCGATTTAACTTTCAGGTTCGAAGATCTAAACCTGAATGAAGCGGTTAAATTCATCGGGGGACGTGGGCTTGGGTCGAAAATATTTTTCGATGAAGTGGATCCAAACATCGATGCCTTTGACCCAAACAACAAAGTGATTATTGCCGCGGGGCCTATGACAGGAACTCCAACACCTGCTGGAGGCAGGTATATGGTTGTTACCAAGTCGCCTCTAACGGGTACCATTGCAAGCTCAAACTCGGGAGGTTTTTGGGGTGCCGAAATGAAATTTGCTGGTTACGATGCCATTGTTTTGGAGGGGAAAGCAGCAAAACCAACCAGTATTTATATTGTTGATGACAAGGTTGAGTTTCGTGATGCCTCAAATCTTTGGGGGAAAACAACCATTGAAACTACCAACGAGGTGATGAAAAATGCACCCGACAAAGCCAAAGTGCTTTGCATTGGCCCTGCTGGTGAAAATCTTTCCAAAATGGCTGCTGTAATGAACGACTTAAATAGAGCCGCCGGCCGATCAGGAGTTGGTGCTGTAGTGGGCAGTAAGAACCTTAAGGCAATTGTTATCAAGGGAACCTCAAAGCCTGAGGTGGCTGATCCTGAGGCATTGAAAGAAGTTGTGAAGAAATCAAGGGTTCAAATCAAAGAAAATGGGGTGACTGGTGCTGGACTCCCAACCTATGGAACCAACGTTCTGGTGAATATCATAAATGAAGCTGGCGTATTCCCAACCAATAACTTTCAGGAATCTTACTTTGATAAGGCCGAAGAGGTGAGTGGCGAAACCCTTGCTGAGAAATTCCTCATTAAGCGCGAATCGTGCTTTGCATGCCCCATTGCCTGTGGAAGATATTCCAAAGCCGATGAGATAGAAACGGGTGGGCCCGAGTATGAAACCGTTTGGGCATTCAGCGCTGCTTGTGGTGTTTCTGACATGAAGGCCGCCATAAAGGCCAATTTTTGGTGTAACGAAATGGGGCTTGACACAATTTCTGCTGGGGTAACCATTGCAACTGCAATGGAGTTGTACCAAAAAGGACTTATCAAGGATGATGAACTAAATGGTGTTGGCCTTAAGTTTGGCGATGCCGATGGAATGGTGGAGTGGGTGAAGAAAATGGGTCGTAACGACGGCAAACTCGCCACTTTAATGGCGCAAGGCTCATACCGCTTAGCCGATGCCTATGGTCGTCCTGAGCTCTCCATGAGCGTTAAGAAGCAGGAACTTCCCGCTTACGACCCGCGTGGAATACAAGGACAAGGTTTGCAGTACGCTACATCTAATCGTGGCGGATGCCATGTTAGGGGTTACCTTATCTCCCCTGAGATACTTGGCTTGCCAGAAAAGCTTGATAGAACGGAGCTGAAGGGTAAGCCCGAGTGGGTGAAGATTTTCCAAGACCTCACAGCATTTATCGATTCCTGTGGTTTGTGTCTTTTCACCTCATTTGCCCTTACAGCCGACGATTATGCCGATATGTTTTCGGCGGTTACTGGCAAGAAGCACTCAGCAGCCGATATTCTGGAGGCAGGTGATAGGATATGGAACTTAGAAAGGGTGTGGAACTTGAAAGCAGGTATCGACCCCTCAGAGGATAAACTACCAAAACGATTGATTGAGGATGCTATTCCTAGTGGCCCATCCAAGGGAATGAAAAGCGGGTTAGCCGAACTCCTTCCGTTATACTATCAAGCTAGGGGATGGGACGTGAAAGGCGTCCCCACCAAAGATAAGCTCGATTCGTTAGGGGTTCCCTCGTAAGTCAATCAGCATATCATTACTCGAAACCCCCATAAAAAAGTATGGGGGTTTCAAACATTATAGTTGTATGGTATATCCCCTCAGAAAAGTATATGTTGAGCTAACCGATGCTTGTAATTTAGATTGCAGGATATGTTTTCGCCATCAGTGGGTTAATGAACCTATGGACATGACCCAGTGCCTTGGTGAAAACGTTGTAAAGCAACTTAAAAGCATAAGCAGTCTTGAAACCATTGTGCTGGGCGGAATGGGGGAACCTCTAGTCTCTCCGTTGTTCCCGCAAATGGTGAAAAGCCTTGCAGGAAAAGAAATTTTGCTAACCACAAATGGCACTCTTATCAAGGAGAAGTTAACTAAAGATCTGGTTGCAGCCATTGACCTAATTGTTATATCCATTGATGGGATGGAGAATAGAATGATGCAGGATAGGGGTGTGGTGTTTAATGAGCTGATATCCTCAGTAGATTACCTGAATCAATTAAAGTTGGAGAACAAATTAGGTAACCCAAGGCTAGATATTCAGTTTGTGGCCTCCAGAGAGAATGTTCACGAGATATTTCAACTGATGGATTTGCTAGCCGAAAAGCGGATTCGCAATTTGGTGATATCGCACTTTTTGCCACAGCATCCCGATCAGGCAGATGATATCCTTTACCAGCGGTATGAAAACAAACCGCTTAAGGAACTTTTTCATAAAATCCGTAACCATTCGTTTAAACGGGGCTTGCGTGTGCAGTTTCCCGAAGCGGAGCTAAAAACAGAGAGGCGCTGCGCCTTTGTTTCTAGTAATGCCACCTATATCACTTCCAGGGGTGAGGTGGTACCCTGCTATCGTTTCAGCCATCAGGGTAGCGAGGTGGTATTTGGGCGATTTAAAACTCTAAAACAGTTCAGTTTCGGAAATATTGCAGACAAACCTCTCTTGGAGATATGGAATAGCGAGGCTTATCTCCGATTTCGTAAGAGAATATATAATAACCACTACCCATCTTGTCCCGACTGCGATTTGGTTGAGGGGTGTAGCCTTATCCAAGATGTGGACTTCGACTGTAATGGCGAAGAGCCCAATTGCTCCGATTGCCTGTGGGCCAGAAAATTTGTAATTTGCACATAATCTTCAGCACGTAGCTACCTTGCATCAAAATAGATAATTGGTTTTAAAAAGTATTAATATGCAAATTAAAGTAAAACTATTTGCCACTCTGCGAGAAGGGCGTGAGCGTGAGCAGACAATGGATGTAGCCAGCGATATTACTCCTTCCGATATTATTAAAAAGCTTAACATACCTCTTGAGGATGTAGCTATTCTGTTTGTTAATGGGCGGGATGGATTGATGGATCAGCATTTGAATGATGGCGACACGCTGAGCATATTCCCTCCTGTGGGCGGAGGGTGATGTGAGTTTAAGTTAATTGAGTTGATTAAGCTGAATTGTTAGCTATTTGGTGTTGGTTAAAATCCGAAAACCTGTGCTGAGCCTGTCAAGGCATTTGTGTGCTCCGTGTTCTGTCTTCCAACTTCTGGCTTCGCCCTTCTATCTAACATTCAACATCAATAATCAAGCAATACTAACATGAAGAACAGATACATAAAGAATGAAAATATGCTCACCCGCGAGCAGAACCTGTCTTTGCGAAACAAGAGGGTTCTTGTGGTGGGGTGTGGCGGTTTGGGGGGCCACATTGTAGACCAGCTTGCTCGGCTCGGGATTGGACATATCACTGCGGTTGATGGCGATGTTTTTGACGAAACCAATCTAAACCGACAGCTGCTTTCGAATGTGGATAATGTAGGGAAATCCAAAGCACTTGCCGCCAAAGAACACGCTATAAGGGTAAACCCTGATATTTACCTTGAGCCCCTCAGTGTGTATGTACATGAAGCTAACGCCGAGGAGATAACAAAAGGGTATGATGTTATTTGCGATGCCCTGGATAATGTCTCATCTCGTTTTATACTTCAGAAATTCGCTGAGAAGAATGGAGTCCCCATGGTGTACGGCGCCATTGCAGGCTGGTATGGGCAGGTAGCAACCATATTCCCGGGCGACAAGCTTCTGGAAAGGTTGTACCGCCGAGATCAAGATAAGGGGGTTGAGCAGAATGTTGGTAATCCCTCATTTACACCCGCCCTTGTTGCCTCAATTCAGGTAGCTGAGGTGCTAAAAATCCTCACAGGTAAGGGCACATTGCTTCGCAATCGATTACTCATGGTCAATACCTTTGAGCAAGAGTTTGAGGTTTTGGATTTTAGCTAAGCCTCCAATCGTGCTCAAGCATAGATGCCTTAAACATTTCAAATCAAAATGTAAAATAGGGTCTGCTGAAAAACTCGAATTTAGAATATGATTCGTTTTTCCGAGGTCTATTCGTTTTCCCTCTGGCATCGGCTGGTGAGCCGAAAAACAAGTGCAGCAGGCGGTAAAAAAAATCTGCTGTTTGAGCACCGACGTAGGAGTTGCGAGTTCAGATTTTTTCCGCCTGCAAGCGTAGTTTTTCGTGCGAGGCAGGCGTAGCCTTGATTTTTTTTTGCTTACTTTTTTGCATCAAGGCAAAAAAGTAAGTGGGGTATGGGGCAACGCCCCAGTATACAGGTGCAAGGGTTTTAGCAGAAACGCTCGAATTTCCTTGCGCTCGACAGAGCAAATATGTTGTTCAATTATTAGGGAAGCAGATGTTTATGTCTTATTCAGCATGCCCTAAAATACACATTTGCAGGGCTGTTCAATGTTAACATCTGTCGGGTTCTCTTGAGCAATTGCAAATATCCGCCAGCGTACCCGCATCCCGAAACTCTTGCAAACAGTAGTTCTCCTCTCCAAACATTTTTTCTAACTCAGCAATTACACTTTGGTTATGGTGATTAGGTAGTACCGTTGTGCGTAGCTGGTAGTGGATTTTGCTGTGTCTTAGAATATCCAACGATTCTTTAACGCTAGCGATTAGGTTAGGTTCTGATGTGTTAGTAATTACGGCGTACATACTGGCATCAAGCAACGTTTTTATATCCATAGCAACAGTGTCAACCAGTTTGCTTTCAATCAGTTCATGCAGAAGATTTGGGTTGGAGCCATTGGTGTCCAGCTTTATACTGTAGCCCAATTTTTTCGCTTCATTTAAAAAGTGTTTTAGCCCTTTTTGAATGGTGGGCTCACCACCAGTTACAACTAAGCCATCGAGCCAGGAGGCTCTATCCTTTAGGTAGCGAAGAACCTCGCTTGGGTCAATGTTGGGTGTTTGGTTATAGAGAGCCGGCAACACCAGCGAAGGGTTGTGGCAGTAACCACATCGGAAGTTGCATCCCTTTGTGAATACCACCGCAACCATCTTGCCCGGCCAGTCAATCAGGCTCTGCTTTTGCAATGAGGCAATGCGCATAGCTAGGCCTCAACTTTTACTGCGCTTGGCTGGAGCGTATTTGTGGCTATGCCATTTTCAATATTAGCATATTCCTTCTCGGTGTCGAAATGTTTCCTGTCCTTATACTCCTGCTGTTTGCCGTTGTTCCATTGCTTCACTGGGCGCATATAGCCTACAATTCTGCTGTAAACCTCGCAGCTGCTCTTGCATTTGGGACAGGTGTAATGCTCGCCGTGGATGTAGCCATGCTCTGGGCAAATGCTGAATGTGGGCGAAATGGTGATGTAGGGCAAGCGGAAGTTGTTGGTAATTTTTCGCACTAGGTTCTTGGCCGATTCGGCGGGCATATTGGCATCGCCGGTGAAGAGGTGCATTACGGTTCCGCCAGTATATAGGGTTTGCAGGTCATCTTGTAGGGATAGCACCTCAAAGATATCATCGGAGAACCCAACTGGCAGGTGTGTGGAGTTGGTGTAGTAGGGTGCCGCTCCCTCCGTATATGCCTTATGGTTTGCGGTAATGATATGCGGATGCTGCATCGTGTCGATCCTTGCAAATCGGTAGGCCGTGCTCTCGGCGGGGGTGGCCTCAAGGTTGTAAATGTTTCCGGTTTCGTCTTGGAAGTCGGTAAGCACATCGCGCATGAACAGCATAATACGCTGGGCAAGGGCCTTCCCATCGGGGTGGGCAATATCAACACCAAGGTGATTCAGGCAGCACTCGTTCATCCCATTTATGCCAATGGTGGAGAAGTGATTCTTCCAGTAGCACTTATGCCTCTGGTAAACGTGCCTCAGGTAGTACTTTGAATATGGGTATAGCCCATTGTCGGTGTAGTGCTCAATGGTTTTTCGTTTAATCTCAAGGCTGTCCTTTGCAAGCATCATCAGGCTTTTTAGCCGTTGAAGCAGGTTTTCCTCTGAGGTTGCCTCGTAGCCCAGCTTGGGCAGGTTTATGGTAACAACGCCCACCGAGCCGGTTAGTGGGTTGGAGGCGAAAAGTCCACCTCCTCTCTTGTTTAGCTCACGCTTGTCGAGCCTAAGGCGGCAACACATGCTGCGCACATCGTCGGGCTTCATATCGGAGTTTACGAAGTTGGAGAAGTACGGTATGCCATACTTAGCAGTCATCTCCCAAATACCCTCATAGTCGGGGTTCTCCCAATCGAACTCAGGGGTGATATTGTAGGTGGGTATGGGGAACGAGAAGAGGCTCCCATTGGCATCGCCCTTTATCATCACCTCTGCAAATGCTCGGTTTAGTATGGTCACCTCGGGTTGGAATTCGGCATAGGTTGCCTCTTTCACCTCGCCTGCCCACACAATGGGCTCGTTTTTCAGGAATTCAGGCACAATCAAATCCATAGTGATGTTGGTGAATGGCGTTTGAAAGCCCACCCGTGTGGGGATGTTGATGTTGAAAAGGAACTCCTGCAGGCATTGCTTCACCTGCTCGTACGTGAGGCCATCGTAGCGGATGTAGGGGGCAAGAAATGTGTCGAAGTTGGAGAAGGCTTGTGCCCCAGCAGCCTCGCCTTGCATGGTGTAGAAAAAGTTAACGATCTGTCCTAAGGCGGTGCGGAATCGCCGAGCGGGCTTGCTCTCCGTTTTTCCCAGCACCCCCTTAAAGCCAGATAGGAGCAAGTCTTTCAGATCCCATCCAACGCAGTAAACGCTCAGAAAGCCCAAGTCGTGGATATGTATGTATCCTCTCTTGTGGGCATTGGAAACGGAATCGGGGTATAGCTTGTTGAGCCAATACTGCGATGTGATAACAGTAGAAATGTGCTGGTTCAGCCCTTGCAGCGAGTAGGCGGAGTTGGCGCTCTCTTTTACCCGCCAGTCGTTCATTGAGAGGTAGTCGTCCATCGTTTCAATATTGCCGAGCATCTCCTTGGCGCTGCGCGATTGTTCCCGCTGCTTTCGGTAGAGTAGGTAGGCCTTCACCAGCTCAAAGTTCTCATTTTCAAAGAGGGTTTTCTCCACCATGTCTTGCACTTGCTCCACATTAGGATTCTCCTTAAAGGTTTCGTTGGCCAGTTTTTTAACTACAAGCTCGCACAGCTCATTTGCCCTCTTGCGGTTGGGTGTGCCAACGGCACGCATGGCCTTGAAGATAGCATGCTCAATTTTTTGTGGGTTGAAGCTAACCAACTCGCCGTTACGTTTGGTAATGTTTTGGAAACGAAGTTCACCATTCATTTTGTGTAGATTTAAGAAGTTAATAAATGGTAACTCGCGGGGGATTCAAAAGAAAACCTATGGGGGTAGATATTCTTCTCGCCTTTCGCCCGAAAGCTACGAATTGTTTGTGAATTGGCAGGTCTTCTGACTTACCCCAGCCCTTGGCCACCTTCCCATCCGCCAGCTGGCGGTCAGTGGTATTTATGCCAAGTGCATTTGCCTATTGTGTAGGCTTAGGGATTACAGCTACGGGGATAGTTCCTGATTCTCACAGGATTCCCTTTTAATCCGATTGGAGCCAATTGCAGTAACGAAAGTATCTTATTTTAGTGATGTTGGGGATTGATGTTGGGGATGTTTATGAAAAAGTTTTCAACAAAAGAACATTTGCTAGATTTTACTAAGACAAGCAGTCTGATATTATCCAAAAAAAACACAATATTTGCAACATTGTTGCATTTGAATTGTTGTTGCATATATGAAGCCACAAGAAGTTCTATCGAGTCATAACCTTAAGCGGACGAGTTGCCGCGAGGGTATCATTGATGCCATTATTAATGCCGAAAAAGCCCTTTCTGAGGAGGAGATTAGAGAACAACTTGCCGGACACTACGATAGAACCACTTTCTACCGCTCCTTTAAAACGCTAGAGGAGAAGAAAATAATTCACAAAATAGTTGTGGATTATGCTATAGTTAAGTATGCACTTAACAACTCAATCACCAAAAAGGGAGAGCATGCGCACTTCTATTGCAGTGTATGTAATACCGTGCAATGTTTAGATAGTGTTCCCATAAAGCAGCCTTTACTGCCTGATGGCTATCAATTATCGGAGACTGAGGTAATAATTAAAGGCATTTGCAGCTTTTGTACAAAAAAGCAGAATTAGGTTGAAAAAGTTTAGCCCACATATTGCCATTTTTCTTTTTGGGGTTTTCTTTTTCCCCTTACCATACCAATTTGTGCATATTCAGCTGCACCATTCGCATTGGCATTCAATTTCGCATTGCTGCTCCTATGGCAAAAATTGCAATGAGGCAAATCGCTACTTAACAACTTTATCGAATTACGATTCCGATAAGCATTGCCCTATCTGCGAATACCAATTTACCAAAACAGCAATTGCGGTTGATACATATGAGTATTCAAACAAGCTTCACATTATTTGGTCTTACCAATCATCTTTTCATCTTGGCATTAGTGAGTGCCCAATATTAAGTGAATCTCCACGAGCACCTCCCTTCATAACGTAAGCATTTTTCTCTTCAATTCTTTTAAACATCATAAATTTCATTCTACACTCAAATGAGCAAGTTGCTTTTATTGCTTGCTTTTTTGATCGCACCTTACTTTCTAGCGTTTTCTCAAGGAGAGTATTCGCTTACAGGCAGGGTAGTCGACGATCAAAACAAGCCATTGCCAGGGTCATCTGTTGTTTTGTATCCCATTAAGAAGGGTACTACAACAGATTCCAAGGGATATTTTACCATCGCCAGTGTCAAGGGCGGAAATTATGCCCTAGAGATTTCGTTTATGGGATATTACCCGATTATCGATTCTGTATCAATTACCTCAAATTTAGTTTACAACGCCAGGCTAAAAGCAATGCCAATAACATTGCAGGAGGTTATTGTGGTTGATCATTATGCAGAAAGGGTAAAAAGGGAGGAATCTCTTAATGTTGATATTGTTAATAGCCAGTTTATTAAGCATTACCAATCGGGTAGTTTAATGAAAACGCTGGAGCGTATACCTGGTGTTAGCACAATTGATATTGGCGCAGGCCAGTCGAAACCTATTATTCGTGGATTAAGTTTTAACCGAGTAGTTGTAGTTGACAATGGGATAAAGCACGAGGGGCAGCAATGGGGTGCCGATCATGGTTTGGAAATCGACCAGTACGCTGTGAGCAGCGTTGAGGTGGTAAAGGGCCCTGCATCGCTAATGTATGGATCGGATGCTATTGGTGGGGCTATCGTTTTAAAATCGAATGGTTTACCTCAGGAGAATTCCCTCGCCGGAACGGTTGACCTATTGGGCAAAACCAACAACAATCTTTGGGGAACGTCGGTTAATGTGTTGGGCAGGAAGAATGGCTTTTGGGGTGGTTTCCGTGCAACGGTAATGGATTATGCCGATTACAAGGTGCCAACCGATAGCATCGATATTTACTCCTACTGAGCACCGCTTTATAAAAACCGACTGAGAAATACGGCGGGCAAGGAGAAGAATTTTCACCTTAATATAGGATTAATTCGTTCGCATTTTACAAGCCGACTTTACCTTAGCAACCTGAGTTCCCAAAGCGGTTTCTTTGCCAATGCCCACGGCTTGGAGCCTCGGAATGTGGATACCGTTTTGCACGATAAATCGAACAGGGATATTCTTTACCCTCGCCAAAAAGTTAATCACATTAAGGCAATTAGCAAAAGTCAATGGCAAGGTGAAACCCTCATGCTTGATATGGATTTGGGAGTTCAGCGAAATTACAGGGAGGAATGGAGCCAGTATGTAAATCACGGCTATATGCCACCCAACTTTCCCGATAACCAAACTTTCCCTGCCGATTTGGAGCGAGGGTTCGAAAAATACATCTACTCGGTAAACCTTAAAGCTACCCATTCGCAAGGTGAGAGAAGGGATTTATCACTTGGATTAAACTCGGAATATCAAGACAATAGGATTGATGGACGTGGTTTTATAATCCCTGCATTTACGCAGGCTGTATTGGGTGGATACATCTTTGCGAAGCAAAATATTTCGGCGAGTAGCATTGTAAACCTGGGCATCAGGTACGATTTTGGGCAAATTAAAACTCAACCATATTCCGATTGGTTTCAAAGTCCTAACGATGATGAAACAGAATGGCTCTATGTGCAACGAGCCACCAGGTTAGATCGGTCTTTTTCTGCTCTTTCGTGGTCGGTTGGGTACAACTTTAACCGAGAAATTTTTCTTTTGAAGGCGAATATCGGCAAGAGTTTTCGTATGCCCATTGCCAAGGAACTGGCTGCTAACGGGGTAAACTACCACCAGTTTAGCTACGAGGTGGGTGATGTTAATCTATCGCCCGAAGTATCCTATCAGCTCGATATGGGCGCAGAGCTTAACACTAACAGGTTTGCCATCAGCGTTAATCCCTTTGTAAACTACTTTGCAAACTATATCTACCTAAACCCTACGCACCTACACGATAGGCTGTATGGCAATGGGAATCAAATTTTCATCTACACCGAAGCCGAAGTGTTTAGGTTTGGAGGCGAAATGCACGCTCATCTATACCTTGCCAAAAAGTTAAAACTTGGTATAATAGGCGAGTACATTTACTCCGAGCAGCTATCGGGTTCAAAGAAGGGTTTTTCCTTGCCATTCTCCCCTGCACCATCTGGTCTAATAAGCCTTAAATACCAAAGTTTGAACTTAGGGTTTGTGCAAAATGCTTACCTGTATGCAGACCTGAGAATTACCGCTATTCAAAACCAAATTGTTCCACCCGAAGAGGTTACCGATGGTTATCAGGAGCTAAACCTTGGTCTCGGAGGAGAAGTGAGAAGGGTGAGAATATCACTGCAAATTAACAACGTATTTAACAGCAAGCATTTTAACCATTCGAGCTACTACAGGCTTATTAATGTTCCCGAGCCCGGTAGGAATGTTGCTGTGAATATAACTGTTCCGTTTAATATCGATATCACTAATTAAATTGATAAACCTAAAATTTTAAATATTATGAGAACCAAGCATTTTTTAACAGCAATTATACTTTTATTAGGTGTCACCTTTATGTCTTGCGAAAAGGACGAAGGGGCGAAACCCGAAATCCTAAACTTTGAGCTGGGCTATGAGAATAGCGGCATTGGCTATTTAGGCAGCGACCTGCACATTGAGGCAGAAATAATTGCCGAAGGCAAAATTGACAGAGTGATTATTGAAATACACCACGAGGGCGAGCACGGCAAGAAAACTTTATCGATTGTACTCGATGAACACGAGTGGGAGGTTGATACGACCTACACCAAATTCTATGGTCTTAAGAATACAAATTTCCACGAGCACATCGATATTCCCCTTTGGGCAGAGGCTGGCGAATACCACTTCCATATGAAGGTGGTTGATCTTGAGGGCAATCAGACTGAAAAGGAAACTGAGCTGGAAATAATGGCTCCCGAAGACAGTGTCCCCCCAACCATTACCATAAACAGTGCACCTAGAGAAAACCAAAGTTATACCAATGGTGAAACAATATCCATTGCGGGATCTGTGGCCGACGATAAAGCGTTGGGCGGTATATACATTGGGTTGGTTAGGATTAGCCAAAATCTTACTGATGCCGAGGTGAATGCAACCAATACAATCACCCTGCTTCATACACACGATTTTGACAACCCCACATCGTATAGCTTCAATGCTAGCATTGTGGTTGGTGCTGCACAGGATAACAACAATACCCCCAAGCCCATTACGGGTGATATTGCCTGGCAAACGGCAGACTACTATATTGTTGTGAAGTGTAAGGACGCCTTTGGAGGAAACTGGACCTTCTCGCAACACTATCCTATTACTATTAGTTTAGAGTAACGTATTGTGGCTGTCTGTTTTACGTTTTGTAGCATAGACAGCCACTCTTAAAATTATTACCACAATGCGAAAAACCATTTTAGCACTATTTACTGTATCCCTTCTGTCAGGATTTTTTTCCTGTAACAAAGAGGGGGTTGACAAGGAAAAACCTCAGATTGATCTAACCATTTTGGGCGCATTCCCCATAAACTGCGACACGCTTTACTTTGGGGAAACATTTACGTTTAAAATGCTATTCACCGACAATATTGAGTTGGGTTCTTATAGCATCGATATTCACCATAATTTCGATCACCACTCGCATAGTACAGAGGTTTCCGAGTGCCAACTCGACCCTGTGAAAGCACCCATTAACCCATTCGTTTTTATTGACGACTACTCAATTCCTGATGGATTACAGGAGTATGAGACAAGCCTTGAAATAACCCTACCCGATGGTGATGCCAAGGGCCCATACGATGAGGGCGATTACCACTTTTTTATAAGCCTAACCGATAAATCAGGCTGGTCGACACAGAAGGGGTTGAGCATTAAAATAATAAGGGAGTAGATGTCTGCGCAATGTAATATTCATTAACGATCGTAAGCGATATTCCAGAGTATGCCAGATTGTTAGTTGTTGTTTTACTAGCACCATACTTATACAAATCAAATAATTATTTTGAATCCATCGTGTGCAGGATCACATACTTCATTGTTTTCAATTGTGAAATGATTTGGATGCTAGATGGTTCAGGATTGTTTATATAGCTTAGAAATAGGCGAGCATGGTTATTATTGCGAAAATCTTGCACATCAATCAATCTGTTTCAGTCCCCAAAATTAACCCAGATTTAGAAAAACTAAATTTGTAAGCATTTATGATTGCAAATTTTTTAGTTTTTCTTTATCGATTTGTCATATTAACACCCATATAATCAATGCATAAACAGTGTCTTTTTCTAATGGCGGTCATTAAAAAAAGAATCGCTAATGACAACCGGAGCGAAGCGTAGCTCAGCGTTAGCTAAATTTGGGATCAACCTTTGATTTTGCGCTAATAGCTGTTCGTGTCTCTGTCAAAACCTGATGAGAGGCACTTCGGATGCTAAAGGGTCACAAATATTGTTTGTGTAAAGGATATTCGTTATAAAGTGTCTAAATGAATAGTAACCGAGGATTTGATTTTAGCGCGATTCTATTTAATATTGCTGTTCAGGAGTTTGTTAGGGAATGGAGCTGTTGTTCTACAAACCTATCCTAAAGTACGATGAGTAAAAGATAACCCGTGCCGCAAATTCTGCAATCACAAAAAATACAAACGCAAGTAGGTAAAAGCGAATGCCGGTATCGGAATCGCGTGGATTCGGGAAAACCCGTCGGATAAGCATACCAAGCCCTAGCAACCAGGCCCACGATAGAGCATCCCAAATGGGATGATACATCCCTCCTGCAAAAGCTATGTTTTCGTTGGTTGTTGTGTCCCAGCCAACCAGTCCAGAAATAAATTTTACTGCAAGGATAGTTATTATAACAAACACGAAAACTCTTTCTACATTCTTATCTAAATTATCCTTGTGGCTATTATAGAACAAGACCGATGCAAACGAAGAGCCTAGTAGTATAGTGTTGACGTAAAAGGCTATCAGTGTACCTGGGGTGTTCCAAACTGGTATGGTCTCAATCATGTATAGCTTGGCCATGGTGAGCACCATAGTTAAGCCCAACAAACTTGAAATGGCTAGGAGGGGGATAAGTAAACTCCTTTTTCCCTTGCAGAATAGCCAGTACAATGTGGTTGCAAAAATCGATGCGGCGTAGGCCGAAACCATCAATATCTCGCGGCTAAGCCATGACGATTTCAGGTTGGTAAGCGCAAATACCGATGATAATGGCGCCGATAGATGCAGGAACGAGATGATTAGCGCAATGCCTATGGCTCCAGTGGCGACAAGTAGTCCAACTTTTAAAAAGGATGCTTGTGCATTATCATTACGCCTAGGTGTAATAATTGTGTATATCAGCAAAGCTGTTGTTAGCCCCGCCGAGAATTGCCCAATTAGCGTAAAAAATAGTAGCGACCATTCTGAGCTATGCATCTCGAACCTCCTCTCTATTTATGATTTTCCAGTTCATCTCTTTTTTTGCGGCTTCTTTTGCTTTTATCACCAGCGATGGCTTGGTAATATGTGCGCTTGGGAGCGGGTATATATTTTCCCAATCGTCAAACTCGCTTCTTAATTCACTTAGCTCGCCAACTTTTAGCACCCGCATAGGGCACGCAGCAACGCATGAAGGCTGTTTGCCTTCGGCTAGGTAGTCGATACATAGGTCGCATTTGGTCATCTTGCCAGTTTGCTTATTCAGATGGAGTGCTCCGTATGGGCAAGCCCACTGGCAATACTTACAGCCCATACATCGGTCGGCATCAATAAGCACAATGCCTTCCTCATTCTTATATATCGCCCCGTTGGGGCAATTCTTCATGCAGATTGGATCCTCGCAATGGTTGCACGACATGGATATGTTGTACGATTCGATGCCCGACTCCCAGTTGCTATCACCCTTTGCTTCCCAATGTCCACCAGCCACCTCGTAAACATTGCGCCAGCGCAATCCAACAGCATGATCCTGCTTATCCTTACAGGCTATTTGGCAGGTTTTGCAGCCCGAGCACTGCGACGAGTCGAAATAGAAAGCCCACTGTTTTGCCATGGTATTTTGTTGTAGTAACTATTGTTTTATAAAAAATCCCCCCTTCTAAATCTTCTCAACCTCCACCATAATGGTGTGCTGCGCATTGCCGTAGGCAAGGGGTGTCCAGCGGTGCGAGGTTAGCACGTTCACGTTCCCTCTTCGGTCAATCCCGTTCTTATCGGGTTTCCACCAGGCGCCCTGCGGAATATCTATTACGCCGGGCATAATTTTGGGTGTAATGCGGCAAGGCATGGCAATTTTTCCTCTGTCGTTGTATATCAAAATCTCATCGCCATCGTATATGCCGCGTTTTTTTGCATCAATTGGGTTGATAAATACTCGTTGTGGGAATGCCTCCTCAAGCCAGTCAACCCCATCGTGGGTAGAGTGTACACGTGCCATATAGTGATGCCCCACGGCTTGCAGCGGGAATCTTTTGGCCTCCTCGCCAAAGGGGCTTTCCCATTCCTGTATGTACTTGGGTACGGCAGGTATGGTGTTGGGCTTGCCCATATCGAAAAGGGTTTTTGAAAAGAGTTCTATTTTTCCGCTGGGTGTTCGCAACGGATTTTTATCGGGATTTGCCCGAAACTCCCTAAATGCTATGGCTGGTTTATCAACCGCCTTGGTGTATCCACCCCAGTTGTCCTTTTCCATTTTATCCAGACTGGGTATATCAGGGAAACGGGTGTTCCTGTATCGCTCAACGGCCCACTCAATCCATTCCCGCTCGCTGCGGTTCTGTGTAAACTCTTCCCTTACCCCAAAACGCTCTGCCAGTTCGGCGCATATTTGGTAATCGCTTTTGGTCTCGTGAGGAGGCTGGGCCAACTGAGGCATTATTATTACCTCATCGCCGTACTTCCAGCCATCTTGTAATCCCCATGTTTCCATTTGCGTGCAAACGGGTAGCACCAAATCGGCATACTTTGCCGAGGGGGTCATAAACTGATCCTGCACCGCAATGAACTCAACAAGGCTTTCATCCTTTAAGATTTTGGCCGAGCGGTTGGTGTCGGCATGCTGATTTATAAGGATATTAGAGGCAACGCACCATATAAGCTTTAGATTATTATCCAACTTCTCAACCCCACGAACGCCATCCTCCAAATCCATTTCTTTGCCACGTAGAATGGCCTCAGTCCAAAGGAAAACAGGTATGGTTGCCTTCACCGGATTTCTACCCGTAGGGAAAACGTTCCAGAAAGGGCCACCATCATCGGCCTGTAGGGCTATGCCGCCTGCCCAGCCGCCGGAAATACCCACATTGCCAGTTATGGCTGGTAGGCAGCAACCCGCAATAACCACCTGCTCGCCGTAAGCCCTGCGCTGCATACCATATCCTTGGTAAAGCACCGAGGGCTTGCTGGTGGCGTACTCGCGGGCAATGCGCCTTATGGTTTGGGCGGAAACGCTACAGATTTTCTCGGCCCACTCGGCCGTTTTGGGTATTCCATCGTGTGTTCCTAGGATGTAATCGGAGTAGGTCTCCTCGTCTTCGCAACCCTTGGGCATCTGGGTTTTATCGAAACCTACGCAGCAGCGTTTTATGAAATCTTTATCGTGAAGATTTTCGGTGATAATGGTATAGGCCATGGCGCTCATCATGGCCACATCGGTGCCGGGGCGAATGGGGATCCACTCATCGGCCAGTGCTACGGCACTCATGCTCATACGCGGGTCGATACACACAACCCTAGCACCCCTTTCGCGCGCCTTTTTGATAAAGAATTCGCTGTTGGTACCATCGCGCATCTCGGCGGGGTTCCATCCCCACATAATTATGAACTTGCTATTAACCCAATCCTGCCGCTGGTTACCAGTTACCGATGTGCCATACACATATGGAGTGGCCTTCGATATGCAAGCCCAGCTGTAGCTGTTGTAAAAGCCTAACGATCCACCTAGTAGGTTGATGAGGCGGGCTGCGGTTTGCCTGCCGTTTATCTGATTGTAGCTGCCTGTTCCGTATGGGACAAGTATTGCGGAGTTGCCGTATTTTTCCTTAACCCGCTTAATCTCCGATGCCAGCAAGTCAAGTGCTTCATCCCATGATATTTTCTCGAATTCACCCGAACCACGCTCGCCAACCCTTTTTAGTGGGTACTTTAATCGGTCGGGATGATACTGCCTACGCCGGTATGAGCGACCACGAATACAGGCTCTTAGCTGCGGATCCTCAAGCGTATCGCCGGGGCGATCGTCGGTTTCAATGCGGGTCACAGTACCATCCTTAACGTGGAATTTTAGTATGCATCGGCCACCGCAGTTGTGCCCAGGGCATCCTGCCCTTATTATCATGGTATCGCCTTTGGTCTCAATAATCTCGGCGGAACCATCGGATAGGTTTCCCACGCAGCCCAGTAGCCCTCCCGACAGAAAAACGCCACCTCCCAGCAGAATGCTTAGCTTAATGAAATCGCGCCTATCCATTCCCGTTGAAACTTCATCAGGTTTATTCGGCTTAGATACTTTTTTCTTCTGTTTGCCCATGGGAATAAATAATATTTTGTGTTACTAAATTATCTCGAGAGTTTCAATACATTGTTTGAATGTTTACGATAGGGTTTAGTTTAATTAAAAAGTGTTTTCCTGTAAGCGTTTTTACAGAATCGACTTTTTGCTGATGAAAGCCGTCGAAAATTTCTGAATTGCCACTAATTGTTAGGCTCTCTCTCGAAATTGTTTTGGGTCTGTCGATGCAATCGGTGTAAACGGATTGTCCATTGTTTAGCGCTATATAAATGGCTTCAACCACATCCTCCATCTCCTTAGTTTGAGTAGCCGATATTGTATTGGTAGGGTAGTTCCCCTTGTAATAACGAACCTGATTGTCGATGCTTGGTTTACTGAATACTACAAAAAGGGTTTGGGTTGCATCTAACTCCACAACGGCATTGGCAACCATTCCACTACCATCGATACTGTGCCTGCTCAGCGGGATTAATCCAAATGAAATGTTCCATACAAGCATAGCAATGGCTAGGAAACCAATAAATCGTATCTCGTTGGAAAGAACTCTTGAGAGTATAATCGCTCCTAGAAATGGGAGCATAACCATGAACTCAGCATTACCGTGCGATAGAATGGCGAAAATTAGTTGAAGTCCAAAGGCTAAGATTATAGCTGATGTAAATGGCGATAGAATCTCTCTGAATGAGGCCGATAACCCTTTAAAATTGTATAAACTAATGGATGTTAACAGCATAAATCCAAAAACACCCAAAATATACCACCGAGAGATATCCATAAGGTTGCCAAGGTAGCCATGAACCTGAAGGAATGTTCTAATAAAACTTATGCCCGAAAGGGCGATGTGCTTAAGTCCTAAACCAATGGTTGCTGAGCCAGAGTAAAAATCTCTGAGCGCAAACTGTAGAAGTGACTCAAACGAGATACTAACATTATAGTAGAGTGCTAATACAAGAACATATGTAAGGGGAACCAGCAAGGCGGGTATTGCGTATTTCAATGCACCTAGGTAGTCACGCCTAATAAAAAGTGCCAAAGAGATTGCCAGCCACCAGAAGAAGTGAATTTGATGAACAAGGCATGCGAAGGTAGCAAAAAAACCTGCCCAAAGAATTGATGTTGAGTTTTTTTGTTTGTAATACAACAGAAAGAAATGGCTAGCAATAAGCGAAAAGATGATTGGGATAATATAGGTTTCGTTCTCGGTGGCAAACCGCATAACACCCCAAGAGCTGCCAGCAAAAAGCACCCATACTGTCGCTTTGCTATCGCCATACCCTAATCCTTTAAAAATCTTCCCCAGAATTAAAAGGGATAGCCCTGCGAATAAGGCGTTCATTGCTTTTAGTGCTCCCAGCGTATTGCTAATCCCAATAAGCTTCAGAAGGCTAACCCATAGGTAGCCGATAAGGTTGTATAGTAGGTGATGAGAGAGGAATAGCGATTCGGCATCCCGAATGTAGTTGGCATATCCGTATCCATCGATGGTGCTTTGCCTGCTTGGCAGAAACAGATATATGAGGAATAGAATTAGTGCGCATAGGGCATGGCTCTTTTTTAATCCAAAAATCCATTTCTTATACATGGGCAAAAGTTTTCGAATGCTTCAAATATAGCCATTATTCTACTCTTTAGCCAAAGTGAGCGGTTCGATAATTATCGCACTCAAAGCATTGGCGGTGAAATATTTTTTGTAACATTGCTTTTAAATCTGATGCGAGATGAAGAAGTATACCCTGATACTAATTTGTTTGGGTTTTGGCGCTTGTGCGGTTCTTAAAACCCCGGTTGCTGTGGATGTTAAGCCTATGGATGTGAATAGCTTCATGGCGAAGCCATTTGTTCACGACGAGGCCATTGGGCAATTTAAAGCCAATATGCCTGAGCGCACCAAGGTACAGAAGCTAATTAAACGAAGCCCTCGAGAGCACCAAGCGCCCGATACCATCTACAATTTCACCTATAAAAACTCAAAAATCAGCATATACAAAACTCGATTCAATCAGGAGTTTATGCTAGGGGGTATTGTGCGCGACTCGGAGATTGAGCTGGCCAATGGGATAAGAACAGGAATGCTTCGCGATGATTTTTACCGATCGTTCACCGATTTAAGCAAAACCCCACAGGATTCAGTTGTGCTCAAGTACCAGCAGATAGACCGTACTTTTAACTTTTACTTCGATAAGAAGGGCCGATTGGATAAGTTTACCTTTACTGGCAGTAAGTAACCACTATGGAATAACCGCAAGCACGGTTTGAGTCCCCACCACCTTTTGATTTAGCTCTACCTTAACTGCAGAGTCGATTGGGATAAAAACATCGACCCTGGAGCCAAACTTTATGAACCCCATCTCCTGGTTTTGGATCGCCGTATCGTTTGTTTTGGTGTAGCACACGATTCTACGAGCCAAAAATCCAGCAATTTGCCTGAAAAGTACTTTGGCTCCATCGGTACGTTCAATGGCAATGGTAGTGCGTTCGTTAAGTGTTGACGACTTTGGCTCCCAGGCCAACAGGAATTTCCCTGGATGGTACTTTTGGTAAAGAACCCTTCCTGCAATGGGGTACCAGTTTATATGCACGTTCCATACCGACATGAATATGGATATCTGGAGGCAACGTGTGTTAAGGAACTCGGTTTCTTCAACCTCTTCAATTACTACCACCTTGCCATCGCATGGCGAGAAAACCTTTTTTGGATCGGTAATTACGACCCGCTTGGGAACTCGAAAAAACCTTAGGATAAAAATGAGAAATGCCAGCGATATGCCCGTGGCTATGTACAAACCAATGGTTCCTGCGAGAAGCCATACGAGGGCGCAAATACCTACTAGTATTGTAAAAGCAACAGCTAAAATTGTAATCCCTTCCCTGTGAATGCGCATCGAATTATACTGTTAATTGAAAAAATGGTTGAACTATTTAAATATATTAGGTTATGCTAAATAAGCATCATTATCTCAAGGTAAACAAATACAATGGGTGCCGAAATCAGTACACAGTCGAACCTGTCGAGCAGCCCTCCATGCCCTGGCATAATTTTACCAGAGTCTTTTACCCCTACGCTACGTTTAAACATCGACTCCACCAAATCGCCAAAAATGCCTGTTGTTGCAGTTATTAGACCAATAACTGCCCAATGAAAGAACGATAACTCAATGAAAACTAGCGATAGAATCCATGAAGCCAGTACGGTAAAGAATAGTCCACCTACCAGCCCTTCCCACGATTTTTTTGGCGATATGCGTGGAAACAGCCTGTTCTTTCCAATGCTGAGCCCCACAACATAAGCTCCCGAATCGTTGGCCCAAAGCATAATGAAGTATCCCAGCAGGATATGAGTTTTATACCCAATATGATATGATGAGTAGCTAAGGGCAAAGTAGTTGAGCAGCGAGAATGGTATTGCCACGTAAATAATGCCTAGCAGTGTAAAGGCAATGTTGTGTATTGGCTTTTGGTGATTTCTGTATAGTTCAATTAGGAAAATGCTTAGTATTAGCGGAATAATCCCAAGAAAGATGTAATGCCCAAGCATTCCTATGGCAAACAGGTGATTCATAATAAATATTAAGCCCCCAAGCACCATTCCGTAGAGGTACTGAGGCTTAACCCGTGCCTTAAAGGTTATGCGGAAGAACTCAAGCAACGTGAGTTCCATCAGCACAAAGAAAACAATGAAAAAGCTAAAGCGCCCTAGTATTATCCCTCCAATTATAAGGACGATGAATAGGGCTCCGCTAATGGTTCTTTTTAGGAATGAGCTCAAAGTTCAACGTCTTCAATTAGTTTAAGGGCAATTTGTTCGCTCTCCTTTGGTACGTAAACCTCAGCCGAGCCAAAGGTTTGGTACGATGAGTCATGCTGGTTTAGTAAAACGGCTTCAATACCATTGGTCTCAAGCATTTGTTTTACTATCTCTGCCTCTATTGGAGAGCCGCTTCTATGTACTGATACCCAGTTCTTGTCGTCCATAGGTTTGGGTTTAGTTAAGCTTTAGCTTATGCTTTGTTCTCTGCTTTATCTACATTGTCCTCCTTCTTCTTTTCCTCCTCCTCAATATCTTTTACAAGCTCCTCGGAGCGGGTGTGCGATTTGCGGGGGCCAAAAATGTTCTCCAGATCCTCGCTAAAGATTACTTCACGCTCAAGAAGCAACTCGGCTAGTTTTGTAAGCCCATCCTTGTTCTTCTCAAGGGTGTCTTTGGCTCTAAGGTATGCCTGTTCTATAATTTCATTTACCTCCTTGTCGATTAGTTCGGCAGTCTTTTCGCTGTATGGTTTGCCAAATGAGAACTCGTTCTGTCCCGACGAGTCGTAAAAACTGATATTTTTGATTCCCTTGCTCATCCCAAAGTAGGCTACCATGGCGTATGCCTGCTTGGTAACCTTCTCCAAGTCGTTTAGAGCCCCTGTTGATATTTTTCCAAAGATTAGTTCCTCGGCAGCCCTGCCTCCCAGAGCTGAGCTCATTTCGTCGAGAAGCTGCTCCGTGGTGGTGAGCTGGCGCTCTTCAGGCAGGTACCACGCAGCACCAAGGGCTTTGCCCCTTGGGATAATGGTAACCTTAAGCAGCGGGTTGGCATGCTCGAGCAGCCAGCTAACCGTAGCGTGGCCCGATTCATGGAACGCAATGGTGCGCTTCTCTTCCATCGATATTATCTTGTTCTTTTTCTCAAGTCCACCAATAATCCTATCGATAGCATCAAGGAAATCTTGCTTCTCAACAGCCTTCTTGTTCATACGTGCAGCAATAAGCGCCGCCTCGTTACATACGTTGGCAATATCGGCACCCGAAAACCCAGGTGTTTGCTTGGCTAGGAAGTCGATGTTGAACTTTTCTTCCAACTTCAAAGGTTTTGTGTGCACCTTAAAAATCTCTTGGCGCTCCTTGTAATCGGGTAGCTCAACGTGAATCTGCCTGTCGAAACGACCAGCGCGCATTAGGGCGCGATCCAGAATATCGGCCCGGTTGGTGGCCGCAAGGATAATAACCCCTTGGTTAGAGCCAAAACCATCCATCTCGGTAAGCAGCTGGTTAAGGGTGTTCTCGCGCTCATCGTTCGATGAGAAGTTGGCGTTCTTACCCCTTGCCCTACCTATGGCATCAATCTCATCGATAAATACGATACACGGGGCTTTATCTTTGGCCTGCTTAAATAGGTCGCGTACCCTCGAAGCACCCACGCCAACAAACATCTCAACAAAGTCGGAACCCGACATGCTGAAGAATGGCACATTGGCTTCGCCAGCAACGGCTTTGGCCAGTAAGGTTTTGCCTGTGCCGGGAGGGCCTACAAGTAGCACGCCTTTTGGGATCTTACCCCCTAGGTTAGTGTATTTTGCAGGGCTCTTCAAAAAGTCTACAATCTCCATTATTTCAACCTTGGCTTCCTCAAGTCCCGCCACATCCTTAAAGTCAATTTTTATGTTCGACTCCTTGTCGAATAGCTGTGCCTTCGATTTACCCACGCTGAATATATTCCCAGCCCCTCCACCAGGGCCTCCGCCTTGGCTCATCCTGCGGAAAATGAATAGCCAAACACCCACCAGAATGATGATGGGAAGCAGCCAAGTAATTGCCTCGCCAAAGTAGTTATGTCTATCCTCGTAGGTTGGCGAAATGCGTTCGGAGTTTGCAACCCCTTCCTGCGCTTCTTCGAGCTGCCGTTCAAATGTGTCGATGGATCCAATAGTGAAGAAGAAGTGTGGCCCAGTTGGGTTCACGTTCTGGGCATTCTCGCCCAATTTGCCAGGGTATTTGCTTAAACTACGTGAGTGTAGGTATACCTCAACTTTGCCTTGGTTTCGAATTACCACCAACTTGTTGATATCACCCTCATTAAGCATCTTGAACTGAACTTCGTTCCAAGTTGTTTCTACGGGGTTTTTGCTGCCGTAAAAGAATTGAAGCCCCAGTATTCCTAAAATAATGAGGATGTATATCCAGTAAACATTAAACTTTTTTCCTCCAAGGTTAATCTGACCTCCTCCTCCCTTGGGGGTATTTGGTTTCTTTGGATCTTTATTCTCTTGTTTTTTCTCCTCTTGTTGAGGGTTCTTTTTATTCTCTTCCATATTGTTTTAATACGCTAAGTATACCAAAGGAGGTAAACGGTTGTTATGCCTAAATGTTTAGCATTATACTGGTACTTGCCAATAATTAGTCAAAGTTTGTTCTTTTGGCATCGGCCCATAAGTCTTCGAGCTTGTAGAACTGGCGCCATTCGGTTTGGAAAATGTGAACAACAATATCTACATAATCGAGTACCACCCAAATGCTGTTGTCGTATCCGCCTTTTTGCCATGCTTTTTCATTCAATTCCTTTTGCACCCTCTCCTCAATGTTTTCTGCAATGGCAGCAACCTGCGTGGTGGAGTCGGCATGGCAAATGATGAAGTGCTGGCATATGGCATTGGGTAAGCTGCCAAGTTCAAGGCTAATTAGCTCGTTTCCTTTCTTCTCGTTTATTGCATCAATAATGCAGCTGTGTAGCTTGTCGGTATTCTGTTTGTTTCTCTTGGCCATTTAATGTGTATAAGTGTTTAATTGTTAAACGGCAAAGGTAAAATATTTTGGGGTAAAAGCAAAGGTGTCTCTTCGGTGTTAACTTAATTTATAAATCCGATGGTTACTGGTTTTTAATCAGATATGGTGACTCCTTTTGTTTAATTAATAAAAGAGCATGGGTGAATGTATGGCAATTTTGTCCTAAAGCCTTACTTTTACAACTTATAATTTAATTGGATATGAGTGTTCAGCGAATAGGCAATGAGATAGTTTGGCTCCATAAGGTTGATTCCACCAACCTGTATGCCGAGAGGTATGTTAGCGATGACTGTGCGCACGGTGTTGTTGTGGCCACTACTAACCAAACCCAGGGCAGGGGGCAGCGTGGCAATCAGTGGGAGAGTAAGGCGGGAGAAAACTTACTATTTAGCATTGTGCTTAAGCCCTCGTTTCTGCTTGTGCACAAGCAGTTTTTAATATCTAAAATTACCGCATTGGCCATTGTCGAATTCTTATCGAACTACACCAACGGGTTGTCAATAAAATGGCCCAACGACATCTATGTGAATAGTAGTAAGATATCGGGGGTGCTTATTGAGAATAGTTTCCACTCCGAGTATCTCGATACGACCATCGTGGGGATTGGAATCAATGTAAACCAAACAGAATTCTCCGACGACCTGCCAAATCCAACCTCCTTAGCTGTCGAAAGTGGTAAGAAGTATCAACTGCAATCGTTGCTTCAGGAGTTTTGCCAAATTTTCCAGAAGCACTATGATGCATTACAGCTCGATTCTGTTGGTGAGATTTCGCATAGCTACTTCGATAAGCTATTCAGAAGCGATGGCTACAGCAACTACAATGCAAGTGGGCAAACCTTTCGGGCCAGGATTATTGGTGTGCGAGATACTGGTGAGCTGGTCCTCGAAACCGAATCGGGAGAGCGTAAGGAGTTTGCATTTAAAGAGGTATCCTTCGTTATATAGTTACATCTGACCGTTGAATGCAGCAGCCATTTGATCGGCTAGAGCATCCATCCCCGATTGCAACTTTTTCCCCACCATCATCTTAAGCATCATGTTCAGCTTGGCCTTAAGGGTTATCTTCAAGCGGGTATCGTATGGTGCCACCATTTTTAGCTGAATCCAAATAAAGAACTCGAAGGGGATCTTATCGTTACCCGTAATCTTAATGGTTTTGTAGGGCTCCTTGTCGATAATCCTTAACCCTGCACCCTTTATTCCCTGTGCATCAAACTCGCACCAGTCCTCACCGGCTTGCCAGTTTTCCAGCTGTGCTTGTTGCGCCATGGGAGAGAAGTTTTGAAAGTTTGAAAGTATTTTGTAGATATCCTCGTCAATTCTTTTAATGCTTACTATTTTGCTTTCAACAGTGGTCATTGTTTGCTGCTAATTATTGTTGATAATTGTACGGCGAATTCAGCTTACTATGTTATTTATTACTTTCCCCACTCACTGGGGTTCTCGCGCCAGCTCCTAAGTACCTCAAGTTGCGATTGCTCCACCATGCTGATGCTTAGCGCATAGTCCATAAGTTCATGGTAGTTTGCAAGCGTAAAAAGTGGTAGGTTGTACCGTTCAAAGTTCTGCTTGGCCGTATCAAAACCGTAGGTGAATATGGCGGTCATCCCCAGGACATTGGCTTTCGCCTCGCGAAGCGCATCAACAGCCTTAAGGCTGCTTAGCCCTGTTGACACCAAATCCTCAACCACCACAACCTTCTGGTTGGGTTTCAAATCGCCTTCAATCAGATTCTCGAGCCCATGCTTTTTGGGAGCCGAGCGAACGTAAACAAAGGGTAGGTCAAGTGCCTCGGCAACCAGAATACCGTGGGCAATGGCCCCCGTGGCCACTCCAGCTATTACCTCAACATCCTTAAAGTTTTCCCTTATGATTTCAGCAAATTTTTGGCAAACAACCTTCCGTGCCTCGGGATACGAAAGAACCTTTCGGTTGTCGCAGTAGATTGGCGATAGCCATCCCGATGCCCATGTAAATGGGTTTGCTGGATTCAATTTTATTGCGTTAATTTCGACTAGTTTTGAAATTACTCTGTTGTCCATGGCCAAAGATTATTCAGTTTATTTTGATTTTCGTAAGATTGTTATCATGTCGGACTTTCGCAGCCACTTTGTGAGTCACAATGGGCTTTTTATTAAGTGCTCCAGTTCCGATGATGTGGCAAAAATACTCGTTTTTTTCCAAACCTCAAGGCTAAGCGAGCTATACATCATAACCGATGATGCAGATGCAACCTTTGACACTCTCTCCAAGTCTTTTTTTCCTATTGGGGCTGCTGGTGGCGTTGTTCAGAAACCCGATGGCTCCATCCTTATGATCAAGCGAAATGGTGTTTGGGATCTGCCAAAAGGAAAAATCGATCCAGGGGAGCAACCCGAGCAAACAGCACTCCGCGAGGTGGAGGAGGAGTGTGGCATTTCTCCCTTACAATTGGGGAGCCTCATTACCATCACTTATCATACCTACAGAATAGAGGGTAAAGATATTTTGAAGCATACCTACTGGTACGAAATGGAGTACAACGCAGATGGCGAAACTATTCCTCAGCAGGAAGAAGGCATTACCGAGGTTGTGTGGATAAAACCATCGATGGCTAGCGAGTACCTTATGAACACCTATGGCTCAATAAAAGAGGTGTTCGAGAAGATACTTTAGGCTTACAACTTTCCCCTGGAGCGTAGCATGTTGAAAAACTGCTGCTCAAAATTTTCCTTGGGCGATGGTGCGGGGGAGGTTATAAGTCGCCTGTCGGGGCCAATTAAGAAGTAGGTAGGGAAGGCTCTTATGTCAAAATCTCTAACAATATCGGGCTTGTTACCATAGTGCAGGAATGTCCACTCGTAGTTGGTTTGACCTAAGAAGAGTTCTAGGTCGCCTATCTCCTGGTCCACAGCTATGGTCACTATCTCCAGGTGCATCTTGTACTTCTCGTAAATTGTTTCAAGCAGAGGGAACTCCTGTAAGCAGGTGTAGCTGGTGGTTGAGCAAAAGTTGAGGTAAACATACTTGCCCTCAAAGTCGTTCAGCTTTACTAGTTTTTCGTCAATGGTGTACAGTTCAAACGGGGCGGGAACAAAGCCTGGCAGTAATCGAGTAACCTTCGATCTGATATTCTCGGCAATTAGCAAATGTTCGGGAATAAGGGACTGGCTGTAGAGCGAATCGAGAATGGCAAGTAGGGCTCCGCGCGAGAACCTATCATCGAAAAAGCCATCATGCAAACCTTTAAGGATAACAAGTTCCAGAAGGGTATCGTTGGCCAGCACATCGTCCTGCGCCAGGGTTCTCTTGAGCTGGGAATAGCTGCGCCTGTTGGTAGCTCTATCTATATCCGAGGTGCCGGAATCCGAGTGTGCAAAAAACAGAAAGTACTTATCGAATAGTAGGTTGAACAGCTCCATGTAGGCCGGGTTGTTGTAAAGTATGGGCTTGTTTTCGAAGTAGTTGCTCGATATGCTGCGCGATTGTTGCATTAGCGCTATTTGGCTCAGCAAGCCGTACCGGTAATTACGGTAGCTGTCGAAAAACGGATTGTTGAACGGGCTAAACAACCCCTCCATCTTAGCTGTAAGCGAATCGATAGGCATGGTTGGATTGCCTGAGTATGCATCCTTTACAATGTCATCGAAATGCTGGTTGAATTGAAGGTCGAAGGTGCTAATAAGATAATTCAGGTCGTTTGGTTTCATGTTGGCTATTCCAACGTGCAAATCAACCTCTCTAAAGTAGGGGTTTAACCTTTGCTGTTCGGTTTTGGGTTCATGCTCTGGCAGTACGAGTTGGTAGTTTTTTTGCGGTTCTACAAACAGGTAAATTCGATAAATCCCAAGATGATTGAATACGTATGTAATCTCATCAACCTTTAGGTCGCATTTAAAGTTTCCCTTCTCATCAACATTGCAGCGAGCAACAACCTCTTCGGTTTGTGTAACGTAATCGGCATACTTAAAGAATACAAGCTCTTCACCAGCGTAGCTAGGTGCGTTGCCCGAGAGGGTTACCTGGGCTGCTAGGGCTAATGGAGCCAGCAAGAAGATTGTGATAAGCTGAAGGGTCTTTTTGAGAAACACCATGCACATTCAATTATTGTTACATATGGTTAACGAGAAAGGTACTTGTTTATGTTAATGGCACTAGGTAAAAATTTTGAGGCATCACCCTTGTTCACCAAAATATCTCTAACTATGGTTGAGTTTACTGGTGTATGCTCTGGGGCGGTGAGCAAGAAAACGGTTTCAATGTCGGGTCGCATGGCCTTGTTTACTTGTCCAATGGCTCTCTCGTACTCAAAGTCAGCCGCGGTTCTAAGGCCTCTAAGCAAATAGTGTGCACCAATGCTATGGCAGAAGTCAACGGTAAGGCCCTCGTAGCTAGCAATCTCAACCCTTGGCTCGCCAGCAAAAACGTCATTCACCATAGCCAATCGCTGGTCGATATCAAACAACGTTTTTTTCGACAGGTTTTTGCCAACGGCAATTACCACCCTGTCGAATAGTTTCAAGGCTCTTTTAACCAGCGCCTCATGGCCTACTGTAAATGGATCGAACGTGCCAGGAAATACAGCTACTTTATCCATAGCATTAAAATTTAAATGTTGAGTAAAGGCAAAGGTAGTATCTTTTTGCAATTGTTGGTTTGAGGAGCTTTGGCCGTCAGCTAAGTATTTTGCTTTTCTGGTATTATTTGCAGTGCGTTCTTCACCTTTTGCTGCAGTAAAACGTATTCCAGCACATCGCCAATGTTGTCGAAATATTTAAAACTAAGCCCTTTAATGTAGATGTCTTTAATCTCAGCAACGTCCTTCTCGTTCTCCTTCGAGAGGATTATCTCGGTAATGCTTGCCCTTTTGGCGGCCAGTATCTTTTCTTTAATTCCTCCCACGGGTAGCAGCTTGCCCCGTAGGGTTATCTCGCCGGTCATGGCAATGCTTTTCCGAATTTTCCGCTGGGTAAATGCCGATGCCAAGGAGGTGATCATGGTAATACCTGCCGAAGGGCCGTCCTTTGGAATGGCTCCCTCTGGTACGTGCAGGTGCACATCCCAGTTGTCGAAAACATCAGGGGTTAGACCAAAACGTTGCGAGTTTGATTTGATGTACTGCAGCGCAATTACCGCCGATTCCTTCATCACGTCGCCTAGGTTCCCCGTTATGGTTAGCTTGCCTTTGCCCTTGCTAAGGCTGGTCTCAATAAACAGGATTTCACCTCCAACGCTTGTCCATGCTAACCCTGTGGCTACACCGGCTAGGTCGTTACCTTGATACAAATCTTTTAAATACTTTGGTGCCCCAAGAACTTTCTTCAGGTCAGCTAGGGTAACAGATTTGCTGTACTCCTCTCCAAACGCAATGCTTTTGGCTGCGTTACGTACAATTTTGGCTATGCGCTGGTTAAGCGAACGCACCCCGCTTTCGCGGGTATACCCCTGAATAACCTCTTGCAGTGTTTTGCTGGGTATGGTGAGCTGCTTCTTGGTAATTCCATGGTTCTCTAGCTGATCGGGTATAAGATGTTGTTTGGCAATCTCAACCTTCTCCTCCATGATGTATCCACTCATTTCAATCATCTCCATACGGTCACGTAAGGCAGGGTTTATGCTGCCAATGTTGTTGGCCGTGGTTATAAAGAGCACCTTCGAAAGGTCAAAGTCAACATCTAGGTAGTTGTCGTGGAATGCGTTGTTTTGTTCTGGGTCGAGCACCTCTAGTAGTGCCGATGCTGGATCGCCATGGAAATCCTTCCCAATCTTATCAATCTCATCGAGGATAAATACGGGATTTGATGATTTTACCTTTTTCAGGTTGTGGATTATCCGGCCCGGCATGGCTCCGATATAGGTTTTCCGGTGGCCTCTAATCTCTGCCTCATCGTGCAATCCACCAAGCGATATGCGTGCGTACTTACGGTCGAGTGCGCGGGCAACCGACTTACCCAGGGAGGTTTTACCAACGCCCGGAGGGCCATAAAGGCATATAATAGGTGCCTTCATATCGCCTTTGAGCTTAAGCACGGCAAGGTGCTCAAGAATTCGTTCCTTTACCTGCTCCAATCCGAAGTGATCCTCATCCAGCACCTTCTTTGCCCTTTTTAGGTCGAAGTTATCCACTGTGTATTCGTTCCAAGGCAAATCGAGCATGAGTTGAACGTAGTTAAGCTGCATCGAGTAGTCGGGCGCCATGGGGTTCATGTTGCTTAGCTTGCTTAGCTCGCGTTTGAATACCTCGGCCACCTCTTTGCTCCACTTCTTGGTTTCGGCCTGCTTTTGCATGGCTTCAATTTCCTTTTCGTTGGGGCTTCCTCCCAGCTCATCCTGTATGGTTTTCATCTGCTGATGAAGAAAATACTCGCGCTGCTGCTGGCTCATGTCGAGCTTAACCTTCGATTGTATATCGTTCTTTATCTCAAGCAGTTGAAGTTCCCTACCCATTAGCTCAAGCAGCAGGGTGCTGCGGCTTTTTAAGTCGTTTTGCTCTAGCAATTTCTGCTTATCGGGAGCTGGCAGCTCAATGTTAGAGCAGATGAAGTTGATAAGAAAGTAGTAGTTGTCGATATTCTTAATGGCAAAGGATGCCTCCTGTGGCATGTTGGGCGACAGGTTTATTATCTTAATTGCAAAATCTTTGATGGAGCTTATTAGCGCTTCAAACTCCTTATCCTTCTCGTTGGTTGGCTCGTCGGTTAGCGTTTGTATTGAAGCAATGAAGTACGGATCGGTAGAGATATACTCCAACACCTGAAAGCGATGTAGTCCCTGCAAGATAACGGAGGTGCTACCATCGGGCATTTCAAGCACTTTAAGAACACGCGCAATGGTTCCCATATCAAAAAGATCCTTCACCTCGGGATCCTCAATCTTGGCATCCATTTGCGACACGGCTCCCAAAAACTTTGTTTTCTGAGTTAGATTTTTAACCAGCTTCACCGATTTCTCTCTGCCAACGGTAATGGGCAGAACCACTCCCGGGAAAAGCACTGTGTTGCGTAGCGCAAGTACAGGAAGGGTTTTGGGCATATCTTTCACATCAAAATCACCATTGTCCTCCGTGAATAATGGAATGAACTCAGAGTCTTGATCAAAGGAGTCGGAAAGTAGGGGCGTTCCTATTTTAATTTCAAAATTTTTGCTCATACTATTTGTTATGATATTGATTCAGTTTACGTGACATAATGGCGCAATACTCCCTGCCCATCATGTGGGATTATAGGTACGCAATCGGTGTGCCATTTTTATGGTCAACTTCTATTGTCGCTTGTGGTTGAAGCCACTTGCCAAATCGTTGCTGATGATACAAATGCTGGTTAAGCTTGGCTAGTGCCTGTAACGAGCTGTTTCCTCGAATATATGCGTAAGTATATCCGCATCAACCTGCGATAGCTCTAGCCCTCTTCTGCCCATGACAATCCTGGCAGTCTCGAACGCCTTCGTTGTTTTGTAAGTTGAGAATCCTTGGGCTCCACCCCATGAGTAGCTGGGGATGAAGTTGCGAGGAAACCCGTCGCCAAAAATATTGGCGCTAACGCCAACCACCGTGCCTGTGTTAAACATGGTGTTGATTCCACACTTGCTGTGATCGCCCATAATTAGACCGCAGAACTGGAGCCCAGTATCTACAAATCCACCCTTAGGATAGTTCCAAAGCTTTACGCTGGCGTAGTTGTTCTTTAGGTTCGATGTGTTGGTGTCGGCTCCCAGGTTGCACCACTCGCCTATCACCGAGTTCCCGATAAACCCGTCGTGAGCTTTGTTTGAGAATCCGAAGATAACGCAGTTGTTAACCTCGCCTCCCACCTTTGAGTGTGGTCCAATGGTGGTTGGCCCGTAAATTTTCGCACCAAGTTTTAATGCGGAGTGCTCGCAAAGAGCAAAGGGGCCTCTAACCAATGAGCCCTCCATAACCTCGGCTCCTTTGCCAATGTAAATAGGGCCGCTGCTGGCGTTTAACACGCTGCACTCCACAACTGCACCCTCTTCAATAAATATCCTCTCTGGATTTATTGCCTTGTTACTGTTAGAGATTGGTAACGATTTGCGCCCAGCCGTTATCAATTCGTAGTCGACCTCAATAGCCTCTCCGTTAAGCCTAAAGATATCCCAAGGATTTCTCACCTCAAGGTAAGTGCAATCTGTATTTTTTATAGTCGAATAGTTTTTTTTATCCAGATATGATTTGCCTTGGGGCGATGCTGGCAAAATGGCAGCAATTAAGCTGGTTTTGTCAAAAATTGCTTCGCCCGATTTTAGGGACAATATCTCGCTTAACAATGATTTGGTTGGCAAAATGCCTCCGTTGATGAGAAGATACTCACCATTTGATTGGGGTAGTGGAAATTTTTTACTTAGATACTCGGGGGTGTGAAAGTGGCATTGAGCACCAAGCAGCTTTTCCCATTTCTCGGCAATGGTTAGTATACCCACCCTGAGCATTGCAACAGGTCTGGTAAATGTAAGGGGTAGCAGATTCTCCCTGCGATCATCATCAAAAAGGATAACTGGTTTGTTCATTGTAGTTCAATTTGTAGATTATGTCAAGCGAGATGGCTTGATTGTACTCCAAAAATACAAATAAAAAAGGAACAACCTTTGGTTGCTCCTTCTATTGGCACTTAATAATGTTGTAACTACTTAGCTGAAGTACAATAGCTAGTTGCTTTTCTTGTCAAGATGCTTCTTGTACTTAGTCATGAACTTGTCAACGCGACCAGCGGTGTCAACCAGCTTCATCTTACCGGTGTAGAATGGGTGAGAAGTGTTCGAGATTTCAACCTTTACTAGTGGGTATTCTACGCCATCCACCTCGATGGTCTCTCTTGTGTTCACAGTCGATTTGGTGATGAAAACATGCTCGTTCGACATGTCCTTGAACGCCACCAGTCGATAATTCTTTGGATGAATGTCCTTTTTCATTTTAAAGTAGATTTATCTTTTAAAAAACTCTTTACCAGCTAAAATTTAGGCCTGCAAAGTTATTAACTCAAACGATAATAACAAAATAACCATCGAGTTTTTTGAAAAGAATTTTTAGAGCCTAGCAAAACCTTTGTGTTTACTAATTCCTGCGAGCAAATTTTGATAGCAATCGGAGGAACTCAACGTAAAGCCATATTAGGGTTACCATTAGTCCAAAGGCACCATACCACTCCATATGTTTCGGGGCTCCTTGAGCAACTCCCTTGTCTATAAAATCGAAGTCGAGGGTTAGGTTTAGCGCAGCAATTCCAATTACCACAAGGCTAATGATAATGCTAAAGGTTCCACCATCATGAATATACCCCATGCTTACTCCAAACATACCCATGATGAATGAGATGAAGTACATCAGGGCAACTGCACCGGTTGCTGCAAATACACCCATCCTGAACTTGGCTGTAACCTCAATGGTCCCGCTACGGTAAAGCAATAGCATTAGGAAGAACGTGGCGAAGGTTAGCCCAACGGCTTGTGTAATAATTCCTAATCCGTACTGGGCAGCCATGAACGCAGATAGTCCACCCAGTAGCAATCCCTGCAAAACAGAATAGATGGGGGCGGTAATGTGAGCACTACGAGGCGAGAACGCGGTAACAATTGCCGTAATAAAGCCTCCAATCCCACCAACCATCATCCATGTCATAACAGAGGTTGAGCCTATGGCTGCTAATCGCCAGGTGTAAACGGCTCCAAGCACAACAAGCGCAAGCATGGCTAGGGTTTTGTACTTGGTTCCTTCAAATGTCATTACCTCCGATGTGGTGGAGGCTCTTTCTTTTGCAAATATTTGCTCGCTAAGAGCGGGGTTTGATGATCTTATCATTTCTAGAAGATTATTTGTTAAATTCGTTCCAAAATTATCAATTCCTATACCATTGCTATTGTGTATGACAATTTGCGGGGTTAAATATGGTTAAATTGAGCCGATTAAAAAAACGTGTATGATTGAACGGGATTACATAATGCGGATTTTGAAGCAGTTCTTCGATATGCTTCAAAAGTTGATCAACAACATCGATACATCAAAGGATGAAGTTTTTGAGTTGGAGTTGAGAGGTTTGTGCGAAAAATTCCTAGGTAATAGTATCGAGTTTTACAGCAATATTGAAGATCACGATATTTTGACTGCGCTGGGGCAGGGGTCCCCGCGCGAATTGCAAGCCCGAGCCACAATGCTATCGGAGTTGCTATACCATAGGGTTGTAGGTTTGGATAATGATCAGGAGAAGGCTCGTTTGGCCAAAAAGGTACTCACCCTGCTAAACTTTATCAACGAGCATAGCAATACCTATTCCTTTGAGCGCTTGTCAAGAATTTCACAGATGGAGACGATGTTGCTGTAGCTATGCTTCGTCAAAGTCGAATAATAGCTGATTGCCTATCCACGCTCTATGCTCATCATCGGCGCTTGCCAACTCCTTGGCATATTCAACAACCCTGTTCTTGAAGTTGTCGTTTCTCAGGGCTATCTGGCGTAATGCAAATTCGATATTGCTCTTGTTGTTTGCAATAGACCTGTCGTCTAGGCCATCAATTATATCAAGGTAGGGTTCAAATACAACATCCTTTATGTGAGTATTACTGGCGCTTCGTGCAGCAATTATTAGCCCAGCCTTTTGCAGCAGCTCATCGTTGCTCAAGCACCACTCTATGCTTCGCGATAGGGCGCAGTCGGTTTTCCAAAGAAGGTTCGAACATACCTGCTCAACAATTTCGGCGTTGGTGAATTTTTGGGCCCAAGCATCAATTTGTTCCCCGTTTACCTGAGTAGGGTCGTCAATTAGTGAGGCTATAATCATACATTCCCTTACATCCTGCTCGTATAGCTTAAGTGCCAGTTCATGTTTGCCCTTGTAGTCTTCGGATATTTCTTTGAGTTCAGCAATCGAGACTCCGTAGTTCACCTTGTAGTCAATTCCCCATGCCCCAAGGCTGGTTGAGCTAGGGCCATTGGCATACACCTTAACTTTGGATATAATTTCCCACACTTGTCCTTGTAGTTCCATTGGTAAAGGTTGAGTTGGTTATTGATAATGCAAAGTTAGTGGGTTTACTCATAATTTTATGTGGATATATGGCTAAAAGTTGATAGTATTTTTTGTTGAAACAAGGCTAAATATTATTTTGAGGTGCTGGAGAAGAGTTATTACCTTTGGGTATGGAAACACAAGAAAGCCTAAAGGCCTTATTGTCGGTATTTTTTCCTGAGGAAATCATACTGCACTTTTCAATAACA
>Ga0334895_1000594_pt1 | contig 46193 bp, 38 predicted proteins | sample GraSluR3_MG_7_FD_207229 | JGI IMG/M metagenome (GOLD analysis project Ga0334895, IMG submission 207229) | Sludge microbial communities from methane-producing bioreactor in Wageningen University, Netherlands - Granular Sludge_31_05-R3 | ecosystem: Engineered > Bioreactor > Anaerobic >... | reverse complement strand
GAATCAGAAGTGGAAAGACTCAAACATGAAAATGAAGAGCTAAAGGCCAAGGTAAAGTTCTACGAAGAGCAGTTTAGACTTTCCCAGGCCAAAAAATACGGTCCCTCAAGTGACAAGGGACTTGAGGATCAGACCTGTCTTTTCAACGAGGCAGAAATAGAGTCCCAAAAGAAAATGGACGAGCCTGACATTGAAGAAATACTCTACAAGAGGAGAAAGGCAAAAACAAAAAGCAGAAAGACCTACAAGGACCTTGAAGTGGAGGAAATATACTACCAGTTGGAAGAAAAAGATAGAGCATGTCCTAGCTGTAATAACGAACTTCACGAAATGAAGGTAATCATAAGAAAAGAGCTAAAGGTGATTCCTGCAAAAGTAACTCTGGTCCATCATAAAAGACAGGTTTATGCCTGCAGACACTGCGACTCAGTAAACAGCGAAGGAGAGAAGGGAACAATAATAACAGCTCCCATGCCAAACCCAGTACTTCCAGGATCCATGGTAAGCCCTAGCCTTCTTGCCACAATCCTGGACATGAAATACAACAAGATGATGCCCTTGTATAGACAGGAACAGGCATTTGTTGATATAGGCATAGACATACCCAGGCAGAACATGGCATCCTGGGTCATCAAAGGAAGTGAAAGGTGGCTAAGTCCACTTTATGACAGAATGAGAGAACATCTCCTAAAAGAGAAGGTGGTCCACGCAGATGAGACATCCTTAAACTGCCTTGATGAAAAGAACAACAAGAAAAACTACATGTGGCTGTACGCAACAGGTGAAAGGGCAGAAAAGAGAATATATCTCTACGACTACCAGAAATCCAGGTCAAACAAGCACCCAAAAGAATTCCTGAAAGGCTTTGAGGGCTTTCTCCAAACCGATGGCTATGCCGGCTACAACAGTGTGGAGAATGTAACAAGGCTGGGATGTCTGGCCCATGGAAGAAGATATTTCTCAGATGCCCTAAAGGCACTGCCAAAGGAGGCCGAACTATCCGCATCAAAGGCAAATCAGGCTCTAAAATTCTTCAAGGAAATCTACAAGCTGGAGGATGAGTTCAAGGACCTGGCTCCAGAGGAGAAATATGAAAAACGCCTTGAGAAGACAAAGCCAATACTGGATGACTACAGAAGGTGGCTTGAAGATGAGAGCAAGAAAACCCTGCCAAAGAGCAAACTTGGAGAGGCCATAAACTACTCCCTGAAACAATGGGATAGCCTTGTGGTATTCCTAAAAGACGGTAGGCTAAGCTGCGATAACAATCTGGCCGAACGAGCAATTAAGCCATTTGTCCTTGCGAGAAAGAACTTCCTCTTTGCCAAATCCCCAAAGGGAGCTACAGCAAGTGGAGTCACCTTTAGCATAATAGAGACAGCAAAGGCAAATAATCTAAAGCCATATGATTACTTGACATACCTGTTTGAGCAGCTTCCAAACATAGATCTTGAAGATCCTGATTCACTGGAGGCCTGTTTGCCATGGTCAGAAACACTACCTGATATAGTAAGACGAAAACATAAGGATGACAAGGACTATGATTTCGAATAGATGCTAAATAATCGCCCTAACCAAGCTGAAATTTATCAGCTAGCTGGGGCGATTTTTCTATGTCTAGGTGTACTAGGATGTACGCTTACGAACAAACAAACCTGCGGGGTTTTCTTTTCCAACGGCACTGCGATGCGCTTGCCATAGATTTCAAGGTGCTTTAGCATGTTTTGATGACTTCTTATTTATTTTTAATGTAAAAAACAAGTCAGCTTATGGTAAAATATGACTAGGAGGGATGATGATGAATAGAAAAAGGATTGTATCTTTTGTATTGATGATGGCATTATTGTTGGGCACCATAGGTTTTGCTTCGGAAATATCATTCACAGACGTGGATGGCAACCCACATGAAGACGCGATATTAGAAATGGCTAGACTAGGCATTTTAGATGGCGTAGGCAACAACCTTTTTGCACCAAATGGAGAGTTGAACCGAGCCGCCGCTGCCAAGGTTGCAGGTTACTTGCTTGGCTATTCTGAGGAAGATGCCGAGAGAGCCGCTCAAGAGCCGCCTGAATTTGATGACATCGTTGGAACAAACCATCAATGGGCGCTAGGTTGGATTAACCTAATGGCGGAAGAAGGCATTTTGCGAGGAGTAGGAGCCAATCGCTATGCACCTGGCGATCCATTGCAGATGGTACATTGGTCAACTATCTTGATTCGTGTTCTCGAACAAGAAAATCCAGAGATGAGCTGGCCAAACGATTACGACGATGTGACCAATTTTCTTGGTTTAGACAGAGGGTTTTACTATAATAGTACTGGAGTGATGAATCGAGCTGAAATGGCAAGAATGACGACGACGGCACTTTATGATGCACAGCGACCAGATGGAAAACGCATTTTTGATGTGGTTACATTTAAGGAGAGCCCGCTGGATGAGTGGCATGTGCCGACGGAAACAGAAGCAAATATTTATAGTGATGCGACTATTGAAATTGAACTGAGTAACGCTGTGGTACAAACAGGGGGTAATCAGACGATTACCATTACGGTAACGGCAACACAAGGGACTAGCAATAGACCAGCAGCTTTTACGCATGTAGAATTTTTTGCCAGTTCTGGACCACACGACCGAAACGATCGGTTATCTGTTCAAAAGGTGATAACAGATGCTGATGGAGTAGCAACATCAACCTATAGAACAGTTGCAGCTGATGATGGCAATGCGATTGAGATACTAGCCAATATACAAACAGGAGAAAACCAATGGTTTGAGCGTACAGCTTTTGCTTTGGCTTCAAATAAAGCAGCGATGGTAAGTGGTCGAGTGGTCAATCCTTTTAATGGCGAGCCGGTAGATGATCCCGAAATAATAGTCGCATTAGATGGAAATCCACAGAATCATACTCGCTTTAGGACAGATGATAAAGGTTACTTTGGTGGACCAATCAATGCCAATAGATACAGTGTTGATATCAGAATGAATGTGGGCGACAGCGCGCCGTTTTCAGGAGAATTTAAGGGGTCTCATTTTTCAATCAATAATGAAGGTGACGTCTGGATGGCTATTCAGCCAAAAAATTACGTTGAAGGCAATCGTTATACGATTCCATCAGAGCTGGGAGTAGTGACCGGGATACACAACCAACCGGTAGGTACGGATATCTACTTAGTACGCAAGTCAGACCAATTTACACAAATCGCTACGATTGGCAGTGGTGGTCGATTTATGATAGCACTACAGCCAGGAGAGTATTGGATTGGCAACTCTGTTGGGTCGACACTTAAAGACAATGTTAAGGTCCAGATAGGAACGGTGACAGATACAGGCACATTTTAGCTTCACACAGAGATTTCAAAAACCCGTTGATTTCAACGGGTTTTGTGTTAAAAAAGAAGTCTCTTTATGGGGTGGGTCGCGTGTAGTCGTAATCAATGCCTTCGTGTTTTCCAGAAAGGGCATTGACAAATACAGCATCTACCCATTTTATCCCTGTGACGGGAATGCGGTAGACCAGTTTAGGATCGTCTAATTTGATTTCCAAAGAAGGTGAGCCCATAGTGTTCAAGTAAGGAGCAATTTGAAGGAGCGCTTCTTCAGGTGTTAAACGGGGTTCTAAGTCATAGGGTGTCAAATAGAGAGAGTAATACCTAAAAGCATCTATTCGAATGGTCATCCTGCCGTTTTCTTCCAACTGAACAGAAAGTGAGACTTGTTTCGGATTGATGACAACCCCTTTTTCCACTGAAGCATAGGTATACTGAATGCTGTTTCCTTGGGAATGTGTGGATTCGTGAATAAGCGTTAAGTTCATAGGGTGATCTTTCAACCATTCTTCAAAGATTTTTTCCGACACAGGCAACACATCAGCTAATTCTTTATAAGGGGAATTGGTTTGTTGGATGTCCAGATGGTAGAGATAGCCTCCTTTTGAAGTGGAATGAAAATGGAAGACGATTTGCTTATCGGTGTTTTGTGAACTAAAATAGAGGACCTCTTGATCTGAGAATTCTACCATGGATTCGTTTTGAACGGTAGATGTTTTGGAATAAGATGGTTGGGAGTCGCCTTTTGGGGAACCGTCTATATGAGCCTCTATTCTGGAAGCGAGTGCTTCCAAAAAGGCTTGGTGGGCGGTTTCATCAAGATGTGGATAGTCGCTGTTGCTGATACTGGATTTGTTTGCAGATGCAAGGTTGTGTTCAAAGGAGGCTCTATACAAGGGATCTTTTTGGCCAATTCTATCCATTAACCTTAGCTCATTTCCAATTTCATCGATAAGACTTGAAATATCAGAATTATTTCTGATAGATTGCCATGAGTTCGTTTGAATCACAGTGCCTTCAGGACCAGTTTGTGGGTATTGAATGAAAGTACTCAGATCAGTGAACGCAAAATAAAGGATCTGACCCGTGTTTCGAATTTCCTCAAGGGTATTGATTTGGTTTGTTGTAAGAGGTTGTTCCAGAGTCTGATCCGACAAATACGTTAAATAGTGGCTAATATCACGGCAAATACTGGGGATTTGCCATCTTTGGATCGATTGATCCATGGAATGCAGGTTGCTGCCTCGCCACAAAAGAGAATAGGCTTCTTCGGCCGAAGCTTGTGCGAGGAGTAGGGATTGTTGTTGATGAAAGGGGTCGTTGCTGGTAAGTGCAACCGCTATTTGACGATCGAGCTGGGACAACAAAGACCTTTGTTTAGTGACCCAACGATACAACTCTTGGGTATGATTGTATTCAAGATCAGCCACATAATCAAAATGGGACTTGACTTGGGGTCGCACCCCCAAAAAGAGAATACTCAATGCGATAAGGATGAGAAGGATTCGTTTTTTCTTCAAATTTACCTCCTGGCTTTGAAATGTAGCGTAGAGATTACTCTATCAGTTGGACGTGGGGGTGGGTTGGTTTGTTCCTAAACAATAAAAATGCCATGGCCTTAGGCCATGGCATTCATTTGTTCAACAGAGCATTAATCCATGATGACAATTGGTTTGATAAGATCTCTTGGTTTGTCCGCCATCAAGTGGAAAGCTTCTTCTATAGATTCCAAACCCTTGAAGCGGTGCGTGATCATTTTGCTTGGATCTACTCGACCTGTTTGGATCATGGCCAACAATCTTTCCATACGCTTTCTACCGCCAGGACACAAGCCACCTTTAATGGTCTTGTGAGACAAGAATCCGCCAATATAAGCGTTAGGGATGGTCAGCATTTCTGTTTCAGTAATGACTTCCAGCATGCCGATATTGCCGTACCCGCATTTGACAACGGCAATGGCGTTGTTAAGGGCTTCTGCTCCACCACCGGCAACGATGGCTGCATCGGCGCCTTTCCCGCCAGTAAGGGCCATGATTTGTTCAATCAAGTCACCATCTTTATAGCTGACAATGTCTGTGGCACCGTATTCTTTTGCTAGTTCCACACAATTGGGGCGTGTTCCAATGGCGATCAATTTAGCAGCACCGCTGAGTTTCGCGCCTGCTACCGCCATTAACCCAACAGGGCCAATGCCGAAGACTACAACGGTATCACCAAATTTGACATCGGCTAATTCTGAACCATAAAAGCCGGTCGTCATCATATCTGTAGCCATTACAGCGGCTTCTAGAGACACGTTTTCTGGCAGCAAAGCCAAATTCATATCTACGGATCGGATTTTGATTCTTTCAGCGAAAGTGCCATCTTCATAGTTGGAGAAGTTAATGGCCGTGAACATGCCACCGGCATCTTGGTGTGTGCCATCTTGAATATCAGGATGCTTCCAAGTAGGCGTGGTGCATGGAATGACCACTTTGTCCCCTACTTTGAAATCTTTTACATTTTCACCTACTTCGACAATTTCTCCCACCGATTCGTGACCAAGAATTCTATTTTCTAACCAAGGTCCTTCCATCTCGTATGCGGAATGTACATCGGAAGAACAGGGTGAAATGGCCAATGGACGGGCGATGGCATCGTCCGGACCACAAACATATTCCGGCTTATCCATCCAACCTACTTTGCCTTTTTCAAATACGCCAAAACCTTTCATAAAACACCTCTTTGTTAATTTATTATCAATATTTGTCTATATATTAACATACTCTAAATAAAGAATCAAGAGGAGTTTATAAATATTTGCGATTGTATAAAATAAAATACAACCTAGTTATTGACATATACCCATTATATGATACAATATAATTGTAATGGGCATATGCCTATAATGAAGGAGGTGAAAGAAATGCCAAGAAGAGATGGAACTGGCCCAGTCGGACAAGGTCCTCTGACTGGAAGAGGAAGGGGAGTCTGTGCGGGAGTGGCCGCACCCAATTACGGTTATGGTTTGGGCTACGGCAGAGGCTATGGAAATCCTCGGGGATATGGTTTTGGCTGTAGAAGAGGTTTTGGAAGATACATAGGGCCACAGATTAGTGAGAAAGAACAATTGACTTTGGAAAAAGAGTGGTTGGAATCACAGTTGGAGTGGATTGAAAAGGCTTTGAGTCAAGACACAGAGGCGTAGAGAAAACAGCGGGTTTTACCCGCTGTTTTTTTGATGGGCACAACCCTTTAGCAAATTTGAATTTGACGGATTTGCTAATATTTTGTAAAATAGTAGAAAGATTGAATGGATGACAAAATACGTTAATAACAAGGATGGGACATGGAAAAGTGGCTTAAAAATGGCTTTGTTGCGTGGATGTTCGTGATGCTGTTGTCAACCTTTACGATAGTAGGCTATGGCACCACTTTGGAACCGGATTTCAACAATATGTTTGATGGCCATGGGTCTGTTATGTTGTTGATTGATTCTGGCTCAGGGGAGATTGTGTATGCCAATCAAGCGGCGGAGAAATTCTATGGCTACACAGGTGATCAACTGACACAAATGAAGATTACAGACATCAACACGTTGTCACCTGAGGAAACCATTGAAGAAATGGCCTTGGCAGTGGAGCAGGCACGGAATTATTTCTTGTTTACCCATCGGTTGGCAGATGGTTCCCTAAGAGAGGTAGAGGTTTATTCTTATCCCTATAGGTATGGGGATAGGGAGATGTTGTACTCTATCATTCATGATGTTACTGCGGAAATAGTGTTGGCCCGCTCAAATAGGCGCATGACTTTTGGTGTGTTGGGTTTGGCGGGCGTTTTAATTTTGGGGGCGGGTGCGTTTATATATTTGACAAAAAAGAAGAACAACCTTTTGGAGTATCAGAGTAAAGCCCTACATAATTTTAACAACCTGAGAAAGAATTTTATAGATGCAGATAACCGTTTGACTTATCTGAAAGATAGTCAATTAAAGTATGTGTTTGTGAATCAGGCCTTCGAGAATTTTTTCGACACAACAGAAGCTGATGTAATGGGCAAAGATGCGTATCACTTGGCAGAAAAAGACTTTGCAGATTTTATAACGGAGACGGATTTGGAAGCTTTGGAGAAAAGAGACACAGTCGTACGGCAAACCATGTGGCGTGGTCGTTTGGTTAAATTAACGAAATTTCCTATTGCCATGATGGATGACAGTTTTGGGGTCGGTGCTTATTTGGAAGATGTTACCGACCAAGTGAAAGCCATTGAAGCTGAAGAAAAAAGCAAAGTTCGCAATGTTATGCTGGTAGATGTGTTGTTAAAAGAGTTTGATTCAACAGAGGAGCAGCTGACCTATGCTTTGAAGAAAGCCTTAGAACTGACAGAAAGCAGTTATGGGTACATTTTTGCTTATGACGAAGAACAAGAAACCTTTCATTTGGAAACTTGGTCTGGAGAAGCGATGCCTCTGTGTGACGAAGTAGATAAACCAACAGTGTACCACCTAAATGAGACCGGCTTATGGGGCGAAGTGGTTAGACAGGGCAAACCCATTATTGACAATGACTACCAATCACCAGGTTCGCATAAAAGAGGTTATCCAGTCGGACATGTGGCGATTACTCGGTTTTTGTCTATTCCTATCTATATGGAAGGTAAAATCGTGGCTGCAGTAGCTGTGGCCAACAAAGAGCAAGCTTACCTAGATCAAGATGTCAATGAGTTGATTTTATTGATGAATGGTATCTGGCTAGCAAAAGAACGGCGAGAAAAGAGATTAGCATTAAGAGAAGCCAATCATCAACTACATGAGCAAAAAGATGAACTGCAACTTATTTTGGACTCTGCAGCGGAAGGGATCATGGGACTGGACTTAGAGGGTAAAATGACTTTTTGTAACCAAAGCAGTTTGAAAATGCTAGGATATGACAGACAGGAAGAGTTGGTTGGGCATAATTTGCATGTTAAAATCCATCATTCCCATGAAGACGGCACACCATATCCCGAGGATGCTTGTAAAATGACCCAAGCTATTGCTGAAGGAAAGAATATTCAAGTTCAAGACGAGATTTTTTGGCGAAAAGACGGTACATTTTTCCATGTGAACTATTTTGTATATCCTCAGTTTGTTGACAATCAATTGGTTGGATCTGTCGTGACTTTTATTGACATCACTGAAAGGCTCCAGATGGAACAAGCCATTTATATCGAAAAAGAGCAATTTAGAACCACTTTGCTATCAGTTGGGGATGCGGTCATTGCAACGGATAATAATGGTCATATCAGAATCATGAATCCCATTGCAGAGAAGTTGACAGGCTGGACCATTGAGGAGGCTTTGGGCAAGCCTTCGTACCGCGTGTTCAATATTGTGAATGAATACACAGGAGATCCTTGCGAGAATCCAGTCGCTAGAGTCTTGGAGACAGGGCAAATCATTGAGTTGGAAAACCATACCTTGTTGATTTCTAAATCGGGAGAAGCGTTGCCTATTGAGGACAGCGCAGCACCCATAAGAAATAAGGAAGACAGAATTACGGGAGTGGTAATCGTCTTCAGAGATTTTACAGATAAGCGTGAAAAACTGAGAGAGATCGAGTATCTCAGTTTCCACGACCACCTGACAGGGCTTTACAACCGACGTTATATGGAAGACTCTATCCAACGATTGGATGTGGCAAGAAATCTGCCTTTTGCTGTGATGGCGGTGGATGTAAATGGGCTAAAATTGACCAACGATGCTTTTGGCCATGAAATGGGAGATCGGTTGCTTAAACAGGTGGCAGACATGTTAAAAACTATTTGCCGGGAGGATGACATTATTGGACGTATGGGAGGAGACGAATTTCTTCTTCTATTGCCTAAAACCACTGAAAGTCAGGCAAAGAATGTCAAGATGCGGATCCTTCAACATGCCGAACAGATCAAGCTAGAAACGGTGATCGTGTCTTTGGCTGTGGGGTACGCAGTGAAAGAATCTTCAGAGGTGGGCATTAAGGAAGTGATGACCATTGCGGACAACAATATGTACAAAGACAAGTTGAGATATGGAAAGATTATGCGTAGCAAAACCATCGAAACGGTTCTAAAAAACATCAACATGAAATACGATCAAGAGCAAATTCATACGGAGAGAGTGTCTCAATATTGTGTGGCTCTAGGTAAGGCCATGGGAATGGATGACAGACAAGTAGAGGCGTTGAGAGTGGCTGGCGTGTTGCATGATATCGGCAAGATTATGGTGCCGCCTGAACTGTTGAACAAGAAAGGTCGATTGACACCGGATGAATTTGAAATCGTGAAACGCCACCCGGAAACCAGTTATCAAATATTGAAATCAGTAGATGAATATGCGGCTTTGGCTGAAGATGTATTGTATCATCATGAGCGGATGGACGGAAAGGGTTACCCAGAAGGATTGGTCGGGGAAGAGGTGCCATTAAACTCTAGAATTATAGCCGTCGCAGATGCTTTTGAAGCCATGACAGCAGATCGTCCCTATCAGAAACCAAAAACCAAAGAGGAAGCCATTGAAGAATTGAAACGATGTGCAGGCACTCAATTTGATGCTCCTATCGTAGAGACATTTATTGAAGTTATTTCGTGAAAGGATGAGAATCATGACAAAAATGAAGGCGCCATGGTATAAAAAGTGCCCCCCTTGAATGTTGATTTATCTCCTGCTGGCAGCAGGACTTGGGATTTATGCCTTGTTCAATCGATTGTTTTAGAAAAGCAAACTAAAGGAGCGTTGACAGGATGAAGTATACGGTTAAAGAGATTACACTGATCGCCATTGTGGCAGCATTGACAGTGGTGATTGGGTATGTGTTTTATTTTGTTGGAAGTTTTTTCCCAGTACCGGGGCATAAATTTGTGATTTTTGCTCCGTTTTTGGGGTTCATGGTTTTTATTCCGGTTCGAAAGGTTGGAAAAATGGGTGTGATGACAGCGGCCAGCACAGTGTTTGCCGTTTTAATGGCACCAGTCACAATTTTCATGGCTATGGCCATTTTTCTTACGGGTGTTTCTGCTGAGTTGACCGCTTGGATATTGGTCAGAAATTACCATAAATTATGGAAAATGATTGTGTCAGTCGCTTTTTACCCTACCTATGCCGTACTTTGGACCTTTTTTGTGGCTTATTATTTCACAGGCAATGCTTTGTACCGCCTCACGGGAGGTTGGGTTTTCCTCGTTGTGCTGTGTCTGTTGATATACGGGTTAGGAGCATTAGGGGCTTATTTGGCCAACAAAGTCATTTATAAGCGGTTGGAAGATGTTAACGACTCCAATGCCACGTAAGTGTTGAAGTAGGCGGCCATTTCTCCTTGATCCGAAAGGGTGTCCTGGGTTAATCGGTTGACCCCGCCACCTTTTTTAATCCAAGTGCCTCCGTGGACAACCACGGCATGAGGGGAGACCGATTCATCAAGAACCAGTTGGATGACCAAATGTCCTGTGGGAGAGCGCAACAGGGCTTTTTTTGTGTGGGGGGGAAGGTATTTCTCACCCGTTTGAGGATGGACTTTCCCGATAGGGGTGTCAGGGTGATCTTTCTCCAAACGTTGGGCTTGTATGGTTGAGGCATTCATGCTAGAAATGAGCCTTAAAGGATAAAGATCTGATGCCGGTGTGGTGCCAACATATTCCGTGACAAATTCGAATTTCCCAGAAACTGTGTTGTAAGAGCCTTCTTTAAAGGGCACTGCTGGGGGTACGGGGTTGGCAACGGGTTGGGCAAGTATTTGGGACAGAGTCATACTATAAGGTTTCAGCGGCAGCAAGAGCTTATCCAGCCACTCCTGTTCTGATCCTGCCATATGGGCACCGAAGCCTAAGCGATTTGCCAGTTGCTGAAAAATCCAAAGATCTGTACGGGCTTCTCCCAATGGTGGAATGACTTGGTTTACGCCACCCAAATAACGATGGCCATAAGCAAAGACCACGTCCGCCACTTCTTCGAAAGCCGTGGTGACGGGTAGAAATAAATGAGCAAAATCAGCTGTATCCGTCAGGAATTGATCAGCTAATACCACAAAAGGAACTTGCTTGAAGGCCTTTATGGTTTGGTTGGCATCTGGCAATTGAGTCACCGGGTTGGCACCGTTGATGTAAAATAAGTGGATGGGTGGTTCTTTGGATGTTAAGATACCCCGAGCTAGTTGGGGTTCTGGATAGCTTCGGTGGTGCTTGGCAAAATCTTTTGCCAGAAGAGAATGGTCCACTTGTTCTCTCAGAGCATACATAAAGGTGCTGCCTCCTCCGGATTTCCCGATTTGACCAGTAAGCGAGGCTAAAGCATTGACATAACGAAAAATATGACTACTGTTGGCATATTTATTGAGACCGAAACCTTGGTAAATGGCGGCTGGTTGTGTGGTGGCATAGCTGGTGGCCAGCCAACGAACTGTATCAGATGACAAGCCGCAAGTACCACAAAGGTCTTTAAAAGCCAGATCATCCAACATTTTTTTAAAGGCTTGGAAGCCATGGGTGTGCTTTTCAAGATGTGCAAGATCAGCCAAATTTTCTTCCAAAATTATTTTTGCCATGGCAAGAGCCAATTCACCGTCGCTTCCCGGAGTGGGAGCTATGTGAAAGTCACAATAAGAGGCGGTTTGGGTTTTGATGGGATCGATCAGGATCACTTGACCCCCTCGGTTTTGGACTTCTTTGATGACAGGCAAAAAATGAACACCCGTGGCGGCTGGATTTCTTCCCCAAATAATCAAAAAACGGGCTTTGGCGAGATCGGTGGGGTCATGGCCTGTCAATTCATTGAAATCCAGCATATGGGCTGCGGATCCGGCACCACCACAAAGAGATCCGGTCAAGGTGGTGACGCCTCCTAAAAGATTGAAAAAACGACGGCCTAAATCTTTGATTAATCCAAAGGAACCGCTTCTCTGTAGGTGGAGTATAGACAAAGGACCGTGGTCCTTGAGAGTTTGTTGGATGTTAGCGGCAGTAAGATCTAGAGCGTCTTCCCAAGAGATGGAAACCCAACTGCCGTTTAGAGTGCCACCTTTTCGATAAAGAGGCTTGAGCTGGCGTTCTTGGCTGTAAACCCGGGAAATAAACCCATTGGCTTTCTGACAGAGAAATCCCTTTGTGTAGCCATGTTCCGGATGGCCAGTAAGTTTTACCAAGCGACCATCTTTTACATGGGCGATCATCCCGCAGCTATCGGGACAATCCCTTGTGCAGGTGGTATAGATTTTTCTTTCCATAAGAGACCTCCATGGTTGTTTTGATGGCCTTATTTTATCATATTTATGGTGAAGGTTGAAATTTTTTGTTAAAATATAGGGAGTTGGAGGATGTAATGGGAAAGTTGTTGACAGGAGCGGTTTTATCAGGTGGGCAAAGCCATCGTATGGGTCATGACAAAGCATTAATAAAAATAGAGGGACAAACGCTGTTGGCTCGTTGTGTGGAGGGACTCAGCCAATACACAGATGAGATTTTTATCGTTTCGAATAAGAAAGACAGATACGATATCCCAGGGGTACCGTGCGTAGCAGATAAATACAATGGGAAAGGGCCATTGGGGGGCATACATGGGGCGTTGATGCATGCTACTCATACGTATGTGTTTGTCATGGCCTGTGACATGCCCTTTTGGGAGCCTGAATTGATACAAAAAATCATCAAGGACTGTGACGGTTATGACGCCACAGTCCTAAAGGTCAATGGCTATTATGAGCCATTGTTTGCTGTGTATGCAAAGAGCTGCTTGCCTTCAATCACAGAAAATCTGGAGGAGGGAAGATTGAAGGTAACAGGATTCTTTGACAGCATCCGGTTGAATACCATTGATTTGACAGGGTGTATGGAGGAAGACCTGTTAAGAAGGGTTACTTTTAATCTCAATACGCCTGAAGATCTACAAGTGTTGAAGAAAATGGGGCTAGAGGCATTTTAGGATTAATTCGCGAATGATATCCGGTATGCGCTGATACACATCGGCAGATCGCACTCGTTCGGTGGTTTTATGAAGGTCTTTTCCCCAGGGACCGATGTTGACGATCGGCATAGACAAGGTAGCCAGTTCGGTGAAAGGAATATGATAAATATAGTCCCATCCCGGACTATTGGCCTTGACCATTTCGATGTCTTCTGACGCACCGGACCATGACGCATATGATAAATCGGAAATCCCCATAAAATAGCCTTGGCTTTCAAAAGTTAAATCATAACGAGGAACGGAGATTTCGTTGATGGCAGTTTCTAGGTCAAAAGGCAGTTTTTTGTCGATGAATCGATTATGAATATGGGGATAATAAGGTCCCGATAAAGCCACAATGATCGCTGGGCCATCCAGATCGATCCAATCGACGATGAATTCGATAAGACGAGTGGAGGCTTCTGGCAAAGTGATGCTGTTCTTGTGTAAGAGTTGGATTAGCTCTTCCTGATAGACCACATAATCTCTTTCGAAGTTGGGTAGAGGATGATGAAGGGCCCGTTGGTACAATTCTTCGAATGTAATTACTGTGGGTTCAAAGTTTTTATTTTCAGGACAATCACCAGTGAGATTGCAGTAATTTTCGTAAGCGTCTTGAAAATGAATTAAAGTATCTCGTAGAGTTCTTCTAGATAACGAAACCAATTTATTTAGAATACCGTTGGTTGAACGTGAAAAAGTCAACCAGTTGAAATAGCCTGTTGCTGCTTCTGGAATAGAGGCATCATAGGCTTTTTTTCGATCTTTTAGATTGACCCACACAGGAGGCGGGGTGGCTTCAGAACCATAAACATCGCACAGATCCACGTTTAACTCTGTCTTTCTTTGGAGATCAGCCAATACCAAAGAAGGGTTAAAACCATTGAAAGGATCTCCAATATGGCTTTTGACGCCTTTGACATACAAAACAGGCATGACTTTTCCCACAGAACCCTCGTAAAAAAGAGCTTTGCCTCTTGTTTGATTAAAATAAGGCTCGCTGTTAATGGCCAATACATAGTCTAGATGGTGTTGAGATTTTAAAGCAGTAATAAGAGGAACTGCATCCAACATGCCTTTTGACAGAGTTTCCTCATCGGGAACGCTCAACAAGAGCAGGTTGCCTTCAAAGTCAGGGTCTTCTGAAAATAGAGCCGTGAGAACCATTTGAATAGCGGCACCAGATTTCATGTCGGCAGAACCTCTACCAAAGATCCAATCTCCTGATTCCAAGTCTTTTCGGGTGTCAGGGGATAGTTTTCTGGAAACCATAGCTTCCGCCAAGGCTTCTGGGTACAGGGCATATGGCTTAAGTTTGCCATATTCTTCAATATCTACCACATCGTGATGGTGCATCATCACAACGGTTTTGTCTCCCGTTCCTTTGACCAATGCCCAGACGACCTTTCTGCCGTGAGGGTCATCGTCAATGGGCAAGGCGCCGCACAAGTGACTGTTCTCTTGAAAATAGTGTTGAGACCGAAGCCATTCAAGAATAAAGGCTTCAATTTGTGTTTCTCGGATGGTATTGGTATCACTTTGGATAGCCATTAGATCCAGAAATAAAGGCTTAATTCTGTCTTCAAACAACATGGTCCACTCCTTATATCTTTGGGTTAAAAACATTGTAGCACAGGTCTGATGAAATGGCTATGCCATACAAGCGTCAAATAAGAATTGGCCATAAATATGCAGACATTTCATGACACTGTCTATATGGATTTTTTCGTTTTCCTGATGACAGGTATCTTTTTCGCCGGGGAAAACAGGTCCCCAAGAAACGGCATTTGGTAGAGCCTTGGCATAAGAAGTTCCTCCGGCTAAAGCAAATCCACCTGGCAAGCCTGTTACTTCCGTGTAGGCGTCGGACATGACTTGAAATAAGGGGTGTTCTCGACTGACATATAAAGGATCTAGGTAATTGCCAAGATGGTATTTAAAACCATAAGTTTCACTATGGGATTGGAATAGAGTAAGGATGTCTTCCTTGGTAGTGCCCCACTTGTGACGAATATTTATCGTAAGAGACAAGGTGTCGTTTTCGTAACTCAAACAGGTTGGATTGGCATAAGTTTTGCCAATGTATTCCTCGTTGTAATGAAGCACTTCATTCTTGAATCCAAGAAACGCACCAGTATAATCCCCATGCATTTGTGAGATGAACGTCATGATACGGTTTAATTGGGGATAGTCTATGGCTTGTTCCAAAATTTTGAGAGACAATTGGGTTAAAGCGTTTTCACCATTCTTTGGCAATGAACTGTGTGAAGATTGTCCGCTAGATGCAAGGGTTATAGGTTGTGAGGATTCCTTCAACTCAAAGGAAGCCAAACCCTTTGAAGGGATCGTGTTGGGGCTGTCGCCAGAATGAATAGACAGCAATTTACCACCTGAAAAACACGAGGGTAGAGGCCAGCTTAGTACCACATCCCCATATCCTTTTTCAATGTTGTGGATAGGAAAGCCACCATCCGGGGTAAAAGAAACATCAGGAGGGGTGAAATGCGCCAGATAGTTGGCCATATCTGTCCATTCTTCCTCTTCTTTTGTCCCTATAATAAACTGGATGCTCCTTTTAAAAGGATGGTTCAATTGACTTAAGGCTTTGATTAAATTGAAGATGATGACGACGGGCACTTTATCGTCCATGGCGCCTCTTCCTATGAGGGTTTGGCCATCAAATTGGCCTTCAAAGGGAGGGGTTTCCCATTTGTCAGGGTCACCAATAGCTACCACATCTACATGAGCCAAAATGCCTACAGATTCAGACCCCTCCCCCAAGGAAATGACCAAACAATCTTTTTCGGGGGTGTAGCGGACGGTCAAGCCGGATGCTAGTGCAAGGTTCTCTAAATAAGCCAGACATTGTTGATTGGCCACCACATCATGGGTGATGCTAGGAATGCTGATTAAATCCAACGATTCTCGAATGATGTCTTCTTTAAGATGATCGAGGGAATCTAGAAATGGTTTTCTCATGTAGCGACTCCTTTACAAAACTCTAAAGCCGTCAGCGCATAGATTTCATACGCGCCTTTTAACTGAGCCAAAGGCACCAACTCATCTTCTGAGTGGGCATGCTTAAGGTGACCGGGGCCGAAAACCACGCTGGGAATATTGGCGTAATTGCTAAGCAGGGAAGCATCAGTCCACGCAGGAAACGAAATGATGTCGGCTGGTTTTTTTTGTGATTGATGGATTCCTTTTTCCAGAGCCAAAACAATGGGATGGTCCAAATCAATTTCCAATGGTCTGTGCAACATCATATTGCTGTCTTCAAAATAACGTTTCACATGGGCCTGGAATTGGTTGTCGCTCATTTGCAGATCCGCTACGATGGACCGGAGTTCTCCCATGATCAATTCAAAAGATTCCAAAGGCGTCCAACGACGATCAATGTAGAGGCTGCATCTTCCTGCAACGCTGCTAGGTTGATCCCCTCCTTCTATGACACCAAAATTCAATAAAGGTTCGCCAATAAGAGGATGCTTTCGGTCCTTGAATTTCGGAAGAAGTTCATCTTCGATCTTAGTGATGAGTTTGGCTGCTTTTGAAATGGCGTTGACTCCTTCTGTTGGGGTTCCCCCATGGGTGGTCTTACCGATGATGTCAATTTCAATCCATTCCAATCCTCGGTGGCCTGCTGCGATATTCAGATCAGAAGGTTCGCCTACTATGGCGGCATCGGTATAAGGGCCATTTCTAACGATGTATTCTGTCCCTTCGCTAAGCTGTTCTTCGTTGATAACGCCGGCAAAGATCACATCGCCTCCAAGGACAATGCCACTTCTTTTGATGGCGGCCATGGCGGCCATCATGGTTCCTAAAGCGCCTTTCATGTCGCAGGTACCTCTACCGTACATGTTGCCGTCCTCAATGTTGGCAGAAAAGGGATCTCGAGTCATATTGTACGGGGGGACAGTGTCCATATGACCGGTGAGCATTAGAGATTTTCCCGTGCCATTGCCTTTCAAAGTAGCGATAATATTGGGTCGATTGGGAAGAGGTTCTTGAAAATAAGAAGGGATGCCCTCTTTTTCAAAAAAACGATGAATATGTTCTGCAATGGCTTTTTCCTGATCTTTCAATCCAGTATAACTAGGTATTTTAATTAAATTCGCTGTAATTTCGTAAACTTCTTCCGGCGATACTTGGTTTAATAGGTGTTGAAAATCAGTCATGTTTCACCTCCGTTGCTAGATGGCAGGCCACTTGATGATCGCTTGAAATAGTGGTGTAACCAGGTTCTTCTTCAAAACATCGTTGGAAAGCATGCTCGCACCGGGTGTTGAAGCGACATCCCTTTGGTACTTCTGTTGGATCTGGGATTTCGCCTTGAAGGACGTTACGCTCTCTGTTCCGATGAACTTCCGGGATAGGCATAATGCTTAAGAGTGCTTGAGTGTAGGGATGCACACTGGATTTTGTGATGGCATCTGCCGAACCGATTTCTACAATTTTACCCAAATACATGATGGCAATTCGATCAGAAATCAACCATGCCAGGGATAAATCATGGGTGATGAAGAGAAAAGACAATTGTCGAGATTCCTTTAGTTCCAACAGAAGTTTCAGAATGCCCGACCGGACAGACACATCCAACATAGAGACGGGCTCATCGGCCACAATAAAGTCCGGGTCCAGTATCACAGAACCAGCTATGGCAACACGTTGTCGTTGGCCGCCGCTAAGCTCGTAAGGATATCTATAAAGATAGTTGGCACCTGGTGCCAAGCCGCTGTCCTCAAGGGCTTTGATGGTACGCTCTCTTCTTTCTTCTGCTGTTTTGACTAAATGGTTGACTTCTAAAGGTTCAGCCACCGCATCAAGAATCAAACTTTTAGGATCCAATGATTGATAAGGGTCTTGAAAGATCATCTGGGCTTTTTGGCGAAAGGCTTGAACCTCTTTTTTGTGTTTGAAATTTATTGGTGTGCCATTGAACAGGATCTCTCCCGATGCTGTTGGCACCAAATTCAAGATGGCTTTGCCAAGGGTGGTTTTGCCGCTGCCGCTTTCTCCAACAAGTGATACGATCTCGCCTCGATGTATATCTAGACTGACTCTATCCACTGCTTTGACAATTTTTTGTTTTTTCGAGAAAAGATCTTGTAAAAAAGATTGTTTGATTTCAAATGTGACCCGCAAATCTTTTACAGAAACAATTTTTTCTTTATTATCCATGGTAGACACCTCCAAAGTGACAGGCGTAAGAATGGCCTGGGTTGGCTTCTGTCATAGCGGGTTCTGTTTCCTGGCAGATGGCTTTGGCATAAGGACATCTTGGATGGAACCGACATCCAGAAGGGGGATGCACCAGATCAGGAGGTGTTCCTTCAATGGCTTCTGGCATCACCCGTTCTTTGTGAATATTTGGAAAGGCTGTCAATAGTTTGTAGGTGTAAGGGTGGAAGTGATTGTCGTATATGTCCTCCACGCTGCCGGTTTCTACAATTTTACCCGCATACATGACCGCAATTTTATCGCAAGTTTCTCCCAAAATGGATAAGTCATGGGTGATTAGGATAATTCCCATATTCAGTTCTTTTCTGAGTTTATCCAACAAGTTCAAAATCTGGGCTTGGACCATGACATCCAATGCGGTGGTGGGCTCATCTCCAATCACAAGTTTGGGATCACAAGCCAAGGCCATGGCGATCATGGCTCTTTGCTTCATGCCCCCACTGAATTCGTGAGGATAGTTGCGCACTCTGGAGGGTTCCAATTCTACCAGTTCAAACAAGGATTTGACTTGGTTCATGGCTTCTTTTTGAGAGACTTTTTTATGCAGTATGATGGCTTCGGCGATTTGATCGCCAATGCGCATAACAGGATTCATAGCGTTCATGGCGCCTTGAAAAATCATAGACACTTCGTTCCATCGGACTTTTTTGATCTCAGATTCACTTAGATTGGCTAAATTTCGACCTTCTAAAAGGATTTCACCTGAGACAATGCGACCTTCAGCAGGCAATAAATTGTTGATGGACAAAGCGGTGGTGGTTTTGCCACATCCGGATTCTCCTACAAGTCCAAGAGACTCGCCATAGTCCAGAGACAACGATACATCGTCTACGGCTTTCACGGTGCCTGCTTTGATATCAAAATAGGTTTTTAAGTGATTGATTGTCAACAATGACATAGGCTACCTCCTTTTCAACTTTGGATTTAGGATTTCATCAAAGGCATAGCCTAAAAAGGTGAAAGCTAATACCACTAAAACAACGGCAATGCCTGGAGGCAGAAAGTACCAATAGGCACCAGAACTGGCAGCTCCGGATTGAAAAGCATAATGGAGCATCATGCCCCAGCTGGCCCGAGTGGTATCTCCCAACCCAAGAAAGCTTAATGTGGTTTCAGACAAAATAGCCACTGCTGTGATGAGAATGGTGTTGGCAAACACCAATGGAAATACATTAGGTAGAATGTGACGGACAATAATGGTTTTATCATCGGCACCAATGGCCCGTATTCTTTCGATAAAGGGGCGCTCTTTTAGTGATAGGGTCTGAGAACGGACAACACGTGCAGTTCCTGCCCAACTGGTGACACCTATGACTAGGATAATGTTCCAAACACTGGTTCCTAAAATTGCAGCCAGTATCAAAACCAAGGGCAGCCAAGGCAACACAAGGAAGAAGTCCGTGATTCGCATCAGAATGATGTCTGTTTTCTTGCCAATAAAACCGGAAATCAAACCGACTGCAGTGCCTAGAAACATAGAAATGACTGTGGCCAGTATGCCCACCATTAACGAAACACGACCTCCTGCCAATAGATTTCTAAAGACGTCTCGTCCAAGATTATCAGTGCCTAAAGGATGGCTCAAACTTGGAGGTTGCAAGGCGTTTCCTGCTGTACCAAACTCCAAGGGATTGAAAGGAAACAAGAGGGGTCCTAGCAAGGAAACAACAATGAAAAATATTAGGATGCCTCCCCCAAGCATACCCATGGTATTGGAGCGAAAACTTGACATAAAGTTTTCAAGTTTTTTCATTCGCATTTCTTTTTTTATTGTACTCATATCAACACCTCAACTTTTTACCCGTGGATCTAGGTAACTGTATGTGACATCTGCGATTAGATTGGCCAAGATCACACTGATGGTGATGAGCAGAAAGATGCCTTGAAGCAAGGGGTAATCTCTTCCGTTTAAGGCCTCATACATCAAACGTCCTAATCCAGGCCAAGAAAATATGGTTTCCACTTGAATGGTGCCACCGATAACAAGTCCCATATTGATGGCGATCAGTGTGATCATAGGGAGCATGGCGTTAGGCACCGCGTGTCTCTTAATAATGTAGTTGTTGTCGAAGCCTTTGGCTTTGACAGTGGTGATGTAGTCTTCTGTAAAAACATCCAACAGCGTATTACGCATGGTCAACGCATATTCACCAATCAGTACCAGACTGAGAGTCAAAACAGGTAAAACCAAATGTTTAGCTGCATCTTGGATCATCACCCACGTCGAGACAAAGCTTCGACCAGGGGTTAGCATGCCTGATGTTGGGAACCACCTCAATCCAATGCTGAAAATGGAAATCAAGATGATTCCCAACCAGAAGGTAGGCATGGAATAAGTGACCAGTGAGAAGCCAAGAGCCACGACATCGATTTTTGTGCCTCTTTTCCAACCGGCGATGACACCTAAGAGTATGCCCACAAAAATAGCGATAAGCTGAGCCAATCCTACCATGAGAACTGTGGGTAGAATTTTGTCCCAAATAACGGTGGTAACCGGCTGCTTGTAAATGAATGAAAGACCAAGATCTCCTTGGAATAGGTTTTGAAGATAAATGAAAAATTGCATGTACCAAGGTTGTCCCAATCCGAACAACTCTTTTGTTCTTTCAATGGCTTCTGCTGATGCTCTCGGATTTCGCATGATCATAGCCAAGGGGTCACCAGGCATGATGCGGAATAGAAAGTAGTTGAAGATGATAACGAAGAATATGGTCAGCAGCGATTGCAGCATTTTTTTTAGAATGTATTGCTTTTTCAATGGATCACCTCGTTTATCAATTGATATAAAAAGGGGAAGGCAGTGCCTTCCCCAGGTTGCCTTTAAGCAATATGGTGATTACTGTGATTTCTTCTTCTTGACAAAGAAGAAGGCGATAGCGGCGATAACAGCCACACCGATAAGAATAGGCGTCATGTTGCTGTCACTCATGGTGTCGTCACCTTCTGATGGTGCGCCAGGGCCATCTTCTGCTACAGCTGGTTGAACATTCAAGTAATTGTAATTGGTTAGATTGAAGAAATAGCCGCCTTCTTCTGGAATGGTTTTCCATCCTGTCCATCTATCGGTATTCACTGCTTGAAGGCTGTTGTCATAGAACAAAATGATGTAAGGCGCTTCTTCGTACAGAATTTGCTGCATTTCCCAAACAACGGCTTGTCTTTCTTCAGGATCCATCAAGGTCTGTTGCAAGACGAACAATTCATCATAGCGTTCGTTGGAGTAGTTTGAATCACTCATATTTCCGATCTGCTCGGTAGTCATGACATTCAAGATGGTAGTAGGATCTAAGTCAGTTCCCCAACCCCAGATAAACATGTCGAAGTCTCCAGAGTAAATTTTGTCTATGAGTAAGCCATCATCCACTGTTTCGATATTAAGCTCAATGCCAGCTTCTGCTACGGTACCAGCGATCATTTGACCTGCTTGCACTTCGTCGGTGTTGTTGGCTCTCAAAGTGAATGTAAAGGACAAGGGAGTCCCGTCACTATCTTGTCTGATTCCGTCGCCATTCAAGTCAACATAACCCGCATCATCTAACAGTTGATTGGCTTTTTCCAAATCGAATCCACGATATTCCTCAGGAGAAGGTTCATAATGGTAAAAACCTTCTGGTGGAATCAACGTGCTGCCTACAGAACCTTGGCCTGCATAAACCAGATCCAAGATGCTTTGTTTGTCGATGGCGTATTCAATGGCATGTCGAATAGTGAAATCCGACAATAGGGGATGGGCGTTGGATGCAGGATCATCCCAAGCATTGAACGACAATTCTGTGAATCCTAGAACGACGGCAGCAATGGCATCGATACCTGGCTCGTTTTGTAGGGATGAAAGTTGACTAGGACTAAAGTTGGTGGCGGCATCAATTTCTCCAATTCGCATAGACTGGGCCATGGTATCAGTATTGGCATACAGAACATAAATCAATTCATCGATACCTGGCGCGCCTTTGAAATAGTCAGGGTTTGCTACCAGTTTAAGAAACTCTCCCGAACGCAATTCATCAAACTTGAAAGGGCCGGTTCCGACAGGTTGACTGTTTTCCCAGGTCACATAATCTTCCGGATCCACTTGTGACCAAATATGCTCAGGTAAAATCGGAGTTGCGTTGATGAGCATATTGGCTTTTGGTGCTTCGGTTTTCATTACTACGGTGTGGTCATCCTCGACGAGGACTTCGGTGATGCCTCCTAAAGCACCGGCATACATACCCAAGCCTTCAGCAATCAGCATGTCATAAGTGAACTTGACATCAGAAGCGGTGAAAGGCTCTCCATCGTGCCAGGTGACACCTTCTTCGAGATAGAATGTCCACTCAGTCTCAGAAGAATCAAGCTCCCAGTGAGTAGCTAGATTACCGACTGGCTCAAGATTTTCGTCCAATGTAACCAATGAATCGTACATCAGCATAAACACCTCATAACCGATTTGGCTGTATGAAATGAGTGGGCTCAACGAATCGATCTGAACGGTGACACCAATTCGCATAGCGTTGGGTTCGTTTTGGCTTTGGGCACCCAAAGCGGTGACTTGTGTCAAGACTAAAGTTAGAATCAAGGTGATGATTAATAATGTTTTTTTCTTGGTTTTCATAAGTTCCCTCCATAAATTTAATGGTATGTGAATAGTATGTTTCGATGATAACATTTGTTAGGTAGTGACGCATGATGTCAAGATGGTGAAGCTTTTTTTGCCAGCGTCTAGTCGTGCCTTGGCTCCCATAGGCAAAGTGGCCATGTCTTTTGTATGACCAATGGGCAATCCGTGTATTGCGGGTATTTTGAAAGGTCGGATAAATTCGAATAAAACATCTTCAAGGCTTGTGTCAACATAATAACCGGGTTGATGCAAACGGGGCGTACAATGCAAGCATTCTCCAATCACCACGCCTGCTACTTCGTCGAATTTTCCCGCATTGGATAAATGGGTCAGCATATGGTCGATGATCCAAGGCTCAGTTTCTAATTCTTCTATAAAGAGAATTTTACCTTTTGTGTCGATTTCGTAGGGCGTTCCTAGGGTTGCACAGATCAACGTTAAGTTACCTCCTGTGATAGGAGCTTCACAGACACCTGAATGCAAGGTATTGATCCATTTTTTCTCATCTGCCAAAGAGATCTCGCCAATGGGGTCGGGTGAAGTAACGGCTTTAAACAATTGCTTTTTGGTATAGTCTGTCAATTCTTCCGGGTTGAAACGAGACATGCCTGGTCCGTGAAAAGTGGTTAAGCCTGTTTGTTTGTAAATAGCCAAATGAAGCGACGTGATATCGCTAAACCCCACAAAGACTTTGGGGTTTTGTTGGATGATATCAAAATCAATGTACTTGAGCATTCGAGCAGATCCATAACCTCCTTGTGTAACAAAGATGGCGTCAATATCTTTTCTGGCAAACATATCGTTAAGATCTTCCGCGCGCTCTTCGTCTGTTCCGGCAATGAACCCTTTACGTTTGTTCAGATTTTTAGACAGTTTGACTTTGTACCCCCATGATTTCAACGTCTCAACACCTCTTGTCACATCACTTCTATTGTAAGATGGACTAGCGGGTGAGATGACGCCAATGGTGTCTCCTTTTTTGAGAATGGTCGGTTTGATCATTCTACACCTCCAATAACCGATAAACGGACATAGTATGCGTATATAGTTCATTATAACATTTTTTTCGAGACGGATCAATAAAAAAAATCTGTATAGTATGATTATACAGATCGGTATGTTCATGCATGTCATGGACAGAACAAGCACAGGATATCAGATTAAGGAATAAGGTGATTCAACTCATCTCGATATTGGAAAAGGGTCTTTTTGGCCTGCTCGATTTTCTCTAGGTAATGGGCATCTTTTATAAAGGATGCCGCCACACAATGACGCACTGTGCCATCGTTGCTGAAAATGGGGATGCCGACACCCACGGCCAGAGGAAAAACTTCGTCCACGCTGATGACGTAGCCTTGTTGGCGAATACGCGCGTATTCCAGAAGCAATTCTTTGGGATCGGTGATGGTGTTTTCGCATATTTTCTCGAAGGTTTTTCCTTTCAAGAGCTTTTTGATACGATTTGGATCATGATAAGCCATGAGACACTTGCCATAGCTACCGCGGTTCATAGGAAAAAAAGTGCCAGGCACATAGTTGATTTTGATCGGTTTGTAATTTTCGACCGAAAAAATGGAAATCACATCGTCTCCGTCGCGCTTGGCTAAACCGGTGGATGCCTTCAATTGATCGCTGAGTTCTTCAAGAATATCTAACACGCGGCTCTCGTAATTGCCATTATCCAAATAGACATTGCCTAGATGATAGGCGAGGGGTCCGATTTTATATTTTTTAGTGGAAGGATTGCGGATCACCATTTTATTTCTTTCAAGAGTTAACAATATACGGTTGATGCTTGTCCGGCTAATGCCTAGAGCTTTTTCTAGTTCGCTGATTTTGTACTGATAAGGACTGTCAGACAAGACTTTCAACAGTTGCATGGCATTGTCGATGGTTGAGCTGTATGATTTATCCATTTAATCACCTTTTATAACTTCTTTGAATTGTTTTCATTCTAACACTAGAATCAAAAAGACTCAATCATAAAATAAAATCAAAACACATGCACGGTTGATTTAACAGAGGTGAGTGTTCTCTTTTTATTGGAAAACAACGGGTGAAGTGATAAGATAAGTATAACCAAAAAGTAAACAGGGAGAAAAGCATGAAGGCATTGATTTTAGATGGAACCATTGACAACGACAAAGAGAACGAAACATTGAAAGAAGCATGGGTGGAAGGATTAGAAGAACAAGGTTATCAGGTTAATTGGGTGATTTTAAAACAAGAAGAGATCCAATCATGCATAGGCTGTTTTAATTGTTGGACGAAAACGCCAGGTCTTTGTATTTATGATGACAAGGGAAGCGATCTGGCGGAGGAGATAATTAACAGCCAGTTGGTGATAGGTGTTTCCCCAGTGATTTTTGGAGGTTATTCGCCAGAGATGAAGAAGATGTTGGATCGAATCATTCCTTTGCTGATGCCGTTTTTTGTTAAGAAAAAAGGAGAGGTACATCATAGCCCACGTTATGATGGGTACCCTCCAGTCTGGATGGTGGGGATATCAAAAAAGAAAAAGGATGAAGGGGAGCATTTATTTGAGGCTTTGGCAAAACGCAATGAATTGAATTGGCACAATTTGTTTGAAGGCCATATTTGGAGGCCGGAGACTGAGAATGCCCGGGATTTTGTGGACAGAAGCATGAAATTTTTGGAGGCAAGACGATGAGAGAGAAAAGAGTGTTATTATTGGTAGGGAGTCCAAAGAGCAAAAGAAGCACTTCTCTTTCGTTAGGAGAGCAAGTGGCAAAGAATTTGACTGAATCTCAGGGGTGTGTGATCGAGAGCATGCAGGTGCTTAAGACGATTAGGGAAAATCCAGATGAGTTAATTCAGGCATGGAATCGTGCGGATGCCATTTTGTTGGCATACCCAGTTTATGTGGATAGTTTGCCAGCTCATGTGATTCAAACATTGATGACTTGCCATGAAAATAGGGATGATACCAAAACAAGAGATTTTGGTGTGATGGTCAACTGTGGCTTTCCAGAACCTTTGCATAACAGGCATAGCATTCAGATTTGCCGAGAATTTGCAAGAGTGTCTGGTCTGAATTGGCGGGGAGCGCTGTCAGTAGGAGGAGGAGGCACGATCTCTGGCAAGCCTTTAGCAGAGATGGGGAAAATGGCATCTTTCTTAGTTGAGAAAAGCAAGAACTTTGCGGAGCGATTCTTCAACACAGAACAAGAAGGATCGACAGAAACCATAGAGGTCCAATTGGCTCCCACGCGTCTTTACATGATCCTAGGCAATCGAAACTGGGTTCAACATGCAAAAAAACTCGGGACGCACAAACGATTAAAAGACAAACCTTACTGCAAAAGCCATTGAAAAAAATGCTCACAACAAGCTGAAAAAAGCAGGGGCCAACAATACCCTCTCTCCCAACGAGATTGGTGGAAGAAGTGCGTATCGGTTCAAATTCAGAAATGAATGGAAAAAGACTAAAAGACGTGAAAATACCGGAGAGAACAGGACTGATTGTTTTGGCAATCAAAAGAGTTCGTACAGACCAGTTGGCGTTCAATCCCAAATCGGACGAAATTCTTAATGAAGGCGATGTCATGATTGTGTTAGGGAAAGGCGAACAGGTTGATCGACTTAAGAAACTAGCCTGTGTTGAGTGAAACGACCAAAAGGTGAACAAAAAATTAAAAAAATATAACAATATTTGTGTTTTGATTTTTTAGAAAGTATGGTACTATATATAAGATTTTGTATGATTGTGAATGAACGGAACCAATTAACAGGAGGGTACTAATGGGTAAAAAACTCCCATGGATGTTGCTAACACCAGGATTGGTGTTGCTTGTCCTTTTTTTGGCACTGCCTTTGGCCAGGATTTTTCTTCCGACAATATTTGATGGGCAATTGTCATTCGACCATTACATTAATTTTTTTCAAGACGAATACAACATGAGAATATTCGTAAGAACCTTAAAAATATCGGTAATTGCAGCATTGATTTCAATTGTATTAGGAGTTCCCACCGCTTATTTCATTTCAAGGTGCGGTAAAGCATGGAAGAGTATATTGATGGCGTTGTCCATGTTTCCACTTTTGACAAATCCTGTGGTGAGAAGCTTTGCGTGGATTGTAATTCTAGGAAGAACAGGTGTCATCAACACGTTTTTAACGAGTACGGGCATTCTTCAACAACCTTTGACACTCCTTTATACAGAGTTTTCCATCTTAGTGGGCACCATTTATTTGTTCCTGCCGATCATGATCATCACGTTGGTTGGAGTGATGGAAAACATAGAAACCGATATTGTAGAGGCGGCTGAGACTTTAGGAGCCAATAAATTGATTGCTTTTGTGAAAGTGATATTGCCACTGAGTGTGCCAGGAATTATTGTAGGAAGTGTTTTGGTGTTTACTGGATCGTTGACCGCTTATACCACGCCTCAACTCCTTGGTGGAAATCGCAATATGATGATGTCAACTTTTATTTATCAAAGAGCTATGTCTGTTGGAGATTGGACAGGAGCAAGTGTCATCGCCGCTATCATGGTAGTGACCACTTTCATTGTCATGAAAGGGATGAATAAAGTGGCTGAAAAACTGGACCGAAGGGAGGGGCAAGATGCGTAAAAACATAGGATTGACGATAATTTCAGGATTGGTATTTGCCTTTTTGTTCATTCCGTTGCTGATTATCGTCATCACCTCTTTTGGAGAAGGCAGCACCATTACATTTCCCATATCGGGATTTACTTTAAAATGGTACCAGAATGTGTTTCAATCAGAGACGTTTACGGCATCGTTCAAGGTTAGTTTTCAAATTTCCATGATCGCTACAGTATTGGCACTATTGGTGGGAATACCGGCAGCTTATGCCTTGTCAAGACATAGTGTGCGAGGTAAAAAACTGATCAAGGGCTTCTTCTTGTCACCTACTGTTGTGCCAGGGATCGTAGTGGGTTATTCACTGTTTCAATTTCTAGTGATCAGTTTAAGGATTCCGGTGTTTCAAGGCTTATTGTTTGGCCATTTTTTAATCTCTTTGCCTTACGCGATACGTGTGATTGGATCTAGTTTGGAACAGTTTGATTTTTCGGTGGAAGAAGTGGCATGGACATTGGGCTGCAGTAAAATCAAGGCGTTTTTCAAAATCGTTTTGCCAAATATTACTTCTGGTATTTTTGCTTCATTCATGTTGGCTTTTATTAATTCGTTCAACAACATACCGGTTTCCATGTTTTTATCGGGACCAGGAGTACGAACCTTGCCGACGGCGATTTTGAATTACATGGAGTACTATTATGACCCAACCGTTTCGGCGGTGTCGGTTTTATTAATGATTGGAACCATTGTGTTGATGTTGCTGATTGAAAAGACAATTGGCTTGTCATCTGTTTCGAAATAGGAGGAATAGCATGTCGTTTGTGAATTTAACGGACATATGTGTCAGTTATGACGGAAAAACAAATGTATTGGATCAATTGAATATTGCCATGGAAAAGGGAGAATTGGTTTCTCTTTTAGGACCAAGTGGATGCGGTAAAACCACAACTTTGCGTGTGATTGCAGGGTTGATTGACACAGTGGGTGGAAAGTTGATGGTAGACGGTCGCGATATGACCAAGATACCTGTGCACAAGAGAAATTTTGGAATGGTTTTTCAAAGTTACGCCTTGTTTCCCCATTTAACCGTATTTGAAAATGTGGCTTTTGGGTTGAAATTGAGAAAGCTGGATAAATCAACCATTGAAGCCCGTATAAAAGAAGTGTTGGAAATTACGGATTTGACGCCTTACGGAAACAGATATCCCAAACAGCTTTCAGGTGGTCAACGTCAAAGAGTAGCCTTGTCTAGAGCGTTGGTGATTCAGCCAAAACTACTGTTATTGGACGAACCGTTGAGTAACCTTGATGCAAAGCTTAGAGTCAATATGAGAACAGAAATAAAAAGCATCCAAAAAAAACTAGGGATCACCACGGTGTTTGTTACGCATGATCAAGAGGAATGCTTTTCTATATCTGATAAAGTAGCGGTAATGAATGGTGGAGAAATCGAGCAATATGACACGCCTGAAAACATCTATAACCGTCCGAGAACAGAGTTTGTAGCTAGATTCATTGGGTTTGAGAATTTCATACCACTGACCAAAACATCAGATAACCATTATTTGGCAGAAAATGGCAACGCATTCCAGGTGGTCAAGCAAGGAGATGAAGAAGGCACATTGGCGACCATTCGCCCTTCAGATATTAAGATCACACCAACAAATGGTGAATCGAGAAATAATGAAATCCAGGGACAAGTATTGGTTCGAACCTTCTTGGGAAATAGTTACCAATATGATGTGGAAACATCATTAGGAAAAATGGTGGCGACAGGACCATGTGACAAAGTGCATCAATCCGGAGAGAAAGTGACACTTTATCTACCGGAACAAAAAATAGTATTAGTATAAATTATGGAGGGAATTAAATGAGAAAGTTTTTAGTAGTGGCATTAATCGTGGCGTTGGCAGCAACTTCGCTGGTTGGCTGTGGTCAGAACGACGCACCGGAAGCAGGAGGAGACCAACCTAGAGAGTTGGTTGTTTCCACATTTGGGTTGAGCGATGACATCATCACCCGTGATGTGTTCAAACCTTTTGAAGAGGCTCATAACGTAAGAATTGTGGCAGAGGTTGGAACAGCTGCAGAACGCTTCACAAGATTGGAAAGCAACCCTAACTCAAATGTAGATGTGATTGAATTGTCACAGTCAACAGCGGCAAGAGGGTATGAAGCAGGATTGTTTGCGAAAATTGACTACAGCCAATTGGAAAATGGCGATAAATTAATCGACAGTGCGGCGGCGATAGTGGAGAAAGGGTACGGACCACCTTATGTCATCAATAGCATGGGCATTATTTATGACAAGGAAGCGGCAGGCATGGAAATTACCGAGTGGGCTGACCTGTGGAATCCAATTTTGGAAGGTAAGATTTCCATTCCAGACATCACTACCACTTTTGGACCTTCTGTTGTTCACGTAGCCAGTGACTACAAAGGGGTGGACATCAAATCAGATGACGGTGCAGCGGCTTTTGAAGCGTTGGTGGAACTGGAGCCAAATGTGGTTAAAACGTATGCGCGATCTTCGGATCTTGCCAATATGTTTACATCTGGAGAGATTGCCGTGGCGATAGTAGGTGACTTTGCCATTCCGATGATCCAGGGAGCTGCACCTCAAGTCGAATACGTGGTGCCGGATTCAGGAACTTATGCAAACTTTAACACAATCGATGTGAATGCCAATTCTGAAAACATGGATTTGGCGTTGAAGTTCATTGATTGGAGATTGAGTGGCGATTTGCAGGCGACGACAGCTGTGACATTGAATGAAGCACCTGTGAACAGGGAAGTGGTTCTAGATGGAGAAACGGCTGAAAACAAAACTTATGGTGAAATTGCTGAAAAGGCAAAATCAGTGGATTATGAGTTTGTCAATCCTTTGATGCAACAATGGATTGACCAGTGGAATAGGACTTTAAACCAGTAATTAGCAACAGGTTGAGATAGCTTCGAATTTTCGAAGCTATCTTTCGTATAAGGAGGATCTTAACATGATGGTAGATCTTAGAATCAAAAATGGAAATGTGTACAACACGTTTTTGAGAGCGTTTCAACAAAAAGATGTTTACATCAAAGACGGAAGATTTCTTCATCTTTCTGACCAAGAAGAAAACTCATTGACAGCCAAGCGAACAATCAATGTGTCGGGGATGTTTGTGGTTCCTGGACTGATTGATTGTCACATGCATATTGAAAGCTCCATGACAGTGCCGACGAGATTTTCGCGGGAAGCCCTGAAACATGGGGTGACCACTGTGGTAGCGGACCCTCATGAAATCGCCAATGTGTTTGGGTTGGAAGGCATAAAAGCTTTTATGAATCAAACCACACAATTGGATATCTTCTATGGGATCCCGTCATCGGTGCCAGCTACTTCGGAGAGCATCGAAACAACAGGGGGCAGTATTGGTATTTCGGAAATTGAAGAAATGTTAGCCATGGATAAAGTGGTGTGCTTAGGAGAAGTGATGAATTTCAATGACTTAATTTCTTCAAAGACAACACCTACTCAAGAGATTATTCGGCTAGTTGAAGCAAAAGCCCCTCATATGCCTATTGAAGGTCATTGTCCAAAAATTTCGGGGTTGGATTTATCCCGATTGATTTTTCAAGGAGTGGATGCGGACCACACACAGCAAACGCCTGAGAGCATCTACGAAAAAATCACCAATGGCATGTTTTTAGAGATTCAGGGGAAATCCATCACCCGAGAGACCATTCAAATGCTCTTGAAACATCCTTTTCAGGATGCTTTTGCCTTGGTGACAGATGATGTGATGGCAGACCATTTGTTAACGGGCCATTTGAATGGGATTTTAAGAAAAGCCATGGAAGCAGGCATGCCTGTGGAGCAGGCTATCTATGCCGCAACGTATACGCCTGCCAAACGCATGAGACTGGATGACCGAGGGGTGATAGCACCGGGAAAGATTGCAGATTTCATTGTTTTATCCAACCTTGATGCCTTCGAGATTCACCAAGTTTACAAGAAAGGTAACCCCCTGGATGAACTGGATGAGAATGTTGAACCCGCAAAATTTCCTGCTTATTTTTATGATTCTGTGAAATGTCGTGTGCTTGAACTCGATGACCTTAAAATACCTGCTGGAGATAGAAAGACGGTGACAGTCAACGCCATGGGCATACAAAAAATAGGAACATTTACTCAACACATCACTCAGGAATTGGCTGTTGTCAATGGCTACTTGGATTGGGAAACATCAAACTTGTCATTGATACTGGTAATGGAAAGATATGGAAAAACTGGTGAAGTGGGTTATGGGTTTGTGGTGAATGCATTGACTGAAAAAGGGGCGATAGCCACAACCTGGTCTCATGACCATCATAATCTTATGGTAATGGGAACCAATGCTTCAGATATGCTTCTGGCACAAAAGCGCGTGCTGGAGTTAAAAGGGGGTTATGTGGTCGTAAGAAACGGTGGAATCCTGGCTGAAGTGTCATTGGAGGTTGGCGGGATTGTCAGCGAACAACCGATCCCTCGGCTCGGAAGGCAATTGAAGGAAGTGAGACAAGCCATGATAGATTTAGGTTACCGAAACACCAATGAGGTGATGTCTTTTTCTACTTTATCTCTACCTGTTTCACCCGAGATAAAGATTACGGACAAAGGGATGATTGACACAAGGTCCCAAAAGTGGATTCCGTTGATTTTGGAGGACGAAAATGAAACGCTTGATTAAGAATGTTCACATATTGACGATGAATGATAAGATGGAAGTCTTCCCCAACGGCTATGTCGTGATGGAAGACCATTTAATCTCAGAAGTGGGGGCAATGCATAGAGTTTTTGACGATGAAGCGTTCGATCAAGTAGTGGATGGGCAAGGGGGATTGCTCATGCCAGGAATGGTAAATGTTCATACCCATGTGGGAATGATTCCTTTTAGGTCTTTGGGGGATGATTGTGAGGATCGATTAAGACGATTGTTGCTACCACTTGAAAAAGCTTGCATGACTAAAGAATTGGCGTATGCCAGCGCGAAATACGCCATGGCGGAGATGCTCCTATCAGGCGTTACCACATTTCTGGACATGTATTACTTTGAAGATGAAATTGCCAAAGCATGTGAAGAAATGAAAATGCGCGGAATATTAGGGGAGACGGTGATGGAGGAACCGACATGCGACGCGCCCAAATCTCATGGGGGATTGGTTTATGCTGAAACGTTCATACAGAAGTGGAGGGGGCACAAATTGATTACTCCAGCCATTGCGCCCCACGCACCCAACACCAACTCAAAAGAAGCATTGCAAAAGGCACGAGAACTAGCAGACAGATATCAAGTTCCATTAACGATGCATGTGAGTGAAATGGATTATGAGATGGCCTATTTTAGGGAGACTTATAAAATGACGCCAATCGAAGCCATGGATGCCTGGGAAGTGTGGGCAAACAAAACCATTGCGGCCCATTGTATCCATTTAACAGAAAAAGATCAGCAGATCCTCAAAAAAAGAGGGATTGGGATAGCGCATTGTATTGGCGCCAACACAAAAAGCGCAAAAGGAGTGGCTCCTATCAGAGATATGTTGGCAATGGGCTTAGACGTTGGACTGGGAACGGATGGACCGAGTAGCGGCAATACGTTGGATTTATTTACTCAGATGAAACTCTTTGCCAATTGCCACAAAAACCATCATCGAAGCCGATCGTTGTTCACAGCCAAGGAGATTGTGGCTTTAGCCACTATTGGGGGTGCGCGCGTGTTGGGAATGGATCAAGAAATTGGTTCTATCGAACCCGGCAAGAAAGGGGATGTTGTCATTGTTGAAACCGATAGCATCAATATGTTTCCTATTTTTGACCCATACGCGGTGCTTGTTTACTCTGCCAATGCTTCGAATGTCCGATATGTATTTGTTGACGGCAAATTATTGGTGGCGAACAAAACACTCACAGAATCAACTATTAAAGAAATCAGAAAGCAATTGAACGAAAAGATGCAAAAATTTCGAAAAGAAGCTGGCCAGCGTATGCCAGCCTTTGAGAATGAAGGCGAAAAATGAAATGATGAATGAAACGCAGATAGTGGAACGCTTTCAAGGAATAATGAAAGATAGTTGATTGCATTTATTGTTTGTGATATAAAAACATATATCAAAAACTGTTTGCTTTATTAATATTTCATTAAATTTGCATTAAAGATATTGCAAATTCTTAACAGACCCCTTATACTACAAAGTTATTGTTTTTCATTGATTATTGTTATATGATAAGGTATAATTACCAATACAAATGCCGACTGAGATCGGCTATCATTCTGTAGCAAATGCGTTTGCTAAATTTAATCCAAGGGGGAGAGAGTAGAATGAGAAAAAGAAGCTTACTAGTATTTTTGGCATTGGTGCTGATTTTAGCATTAGTGGCAGGCTGTTCACAACCTGCACCGGCACCGACACCAGATCCATCAGACGAACCAGGAGACGAACCAGAAGATGATCCAACACCGGACCCTGGGGATGTAACTTATGAAAACATGCTAACAGTCGGTATCACCGAACCATCTGGAAATTTCAATCCTGCTTATTATTCATCAGCTTATGATGGGTATGTGGTGGACTTGGTATTCCAAACGCTTATCAAAAGAAATTTTGATGGAGATTGGGAAGGAGAAGCCGCTCATGATTGGGATATCTCAGAAGATGGAACGACTTACACGTTCTATATGAGAGAAGACAATGTGTTTTCCGATGGACAACCTGTAACGGCTCATGACGTGGTATTCAGTTACATGTTAATCTCTGATCCGTCTTACACGGGACGATATGGTTCTGTAGCAAGACAATTGGAAGGGTATGATGAGTTTGCAGATGGCGAGACGACTGATTTTCCAGGCGTTGTAGCGTTGGACGACTATACCGTGCAATTCACGTTTAAGGAAGCGTTGAGATTGAATATTGCCAACACGACTTTCCAAATCATGCCAAAGCATTATTATGGTGAAGGATATGAGATTGGATTTACTGAACCGGTACTTGAGAAGAATGCAGCACCAATGGGTTCAGGTCCTTATGTATTGGCTCAGTATCAACCAGCTGAATTCGTTTATTTGACAAGAAATCCAAGTTATGTATTTGAAGATCTGTATGCGATAGAAGAATTGTTGCTAGAAGTAACAGAAATGACAACTGAAATGAACGACTTGTTGAGTGGAAAGGTGGATGTTTTAGCCGGACAAATAGATCCTGACAATATCCGAGATGCAGAAGCGGCACCAGAATTCAAATTGAATTCCTACCCAAGAAGTGGTTATGGTTATGTTCAGACAAACCATGAGTTCGGTCCAACAACAGAAAAAGCCGTTAGACAAGCTTTGTATTATGGGTTCAATTTGGATGAGTTTGTAACCAACTATTTCCAAGGCTATGCAGAAACGCAGTTCCATCCTTATTCTCAAGTATCTTGGGTAATGGATGAAGAATTTGAAGCTTCTCTACCAGATTATTCTTTTAACTTAGATAAAGCAAAAGAATTGTTAGATGATGCTGGTTGGGTTGTTGGAGACAGCGGATTTAGAGAAAGAGATGGAGAAGTATTGGAATTGTTCATCTTGGCTATGCCCGATCATGATATTCTTGATACCTTGATTCCAATGTGGGAAAGAGACTGGGGCAATGGCTTGAACATAAAGTTGAATGTGGCATACGAAGAGTTTAACTCTATTTTGGATACCATTCTTTACGATTCAGATGGTAATGTGGAAGATTGGAGTATGTTCTTCTTGGCTACGACTATTACCAGCTATGACCCACATGGAACAGTCGAAAACAATTTCCACTCTAGACATATTGGCTCTGGACGAGATAACTTTGCGCGATACAGCAATCCAGAAGTGGACGCTTTGATTGATCAAGGTGAAGTAATCATGGATGAAGAGGAAGCGAAACCAATTTACCAGGAAATCGGTAGAATCTTGACGGAAGATGCTGTGTTCATGCCAGTGTATGCCAACACTTACTTCGATTTCTATCATGAGAAATTGACCAACTTCCATACACACGGAATCTACAACTGGGTAGATGCTATGAGAGATGCAAGGATTGTTGGACATTAATCTCAGTCATGTAATCAAATAGTCTTGATGCCATTGAAAGATTCATTGTGCGAAAGACGACAATAAAAATGAAGAAGGCAATCTGACAAAGTACTTGTTGATTGCCTTCTTGTAACTGATAGATAAGGAGTGAATGGCATGTTGCGATACATGACAAAGCGGATATTACAGCTCATACCCATAGTAATTGTGATATCCATGGTGATATTTTTTGTTTTAAACTTGATGCCAGGCAACCAGGTGTCAGCTTATTTGGGAGTCGGATCGGAGGTTTCTCCGGAAAGAAAAGCTCAAATAGAAGAGTTGCTTGGTTTGGATAAACCTTTGTACGTTCAATATTTCATGTGGTTGAAGCGTGTGGTCATAGAACGGGACCTTGGGCGCTCTATTGTTTTTGGGGCTCCGGTCAATGAGGTAATCAATACTTTTGTGTGGAATTCTTTCATCCTTAATTTGGTGTCTTTGATTTTTGCCATGTTGATTGCTCTTCCTGTAGGGATACGGTCTGCTGTGAAAAAGTACGGCTTGTTTGACAATTTCTTTACGGTCTTTTCTTTGGTAGGGGTGTCGATGCCCACGTTTTTCTTTGCGTTGATTTTGATTTTTTACATCGCTATTCCTGTTGAAAGCATTCCTTTAAACGGGATGAGGACCTCCATCATGAGCATAAGAGGCTACCCAAGCAAAATGGCGGAAATTATGGATGTGGCTCGGCATATGATGTTGCCAGCTATTGTTTTGACCATGACAAGCTTGGCAACCCTTACTCGTTACACCCGAAATGCAGTCATCGAGGTGATCAATCAGGACTATATTCGAACAGCCAGATCCAAGGGATTGGCTGAAAAAGTGGTTATTTACAAACACGCTTTCAGAAATGCGTTGTTGCCTGTGATTACTGTTTTGGGCATGTGGATTCCCTCGCTTTTTGGTGGCGCGATTTTGTTGGAGACGGTTTTTCTGTGGCCAGGTATTGGAAGGGCGCTGTTGAGAGGGATTAACAATCAAGACTTGTCTCTTGTGATGGCTACATTGGTATTTTATGCAATTTTGACGGTTCTTGGCAATCTATTGGCGGACTTGTCCTATGGTTTGGCAGATCCAAGAGTCAGAGTGAAATAGGAGGTGTTGTAGATGACAGAAGATAAGAATAAAATGAATTTGAACGCAGAGCCTGTTGTTTCAACACTGAAAGCGGAAGGGCCATGGACCATTGCCTGGAATCGTTTCAAGAAAAACAAAGTAGCGGTTATTGGAGCGACAGGTTTTTTGATTATAGTTTTATTGGTAATCATTGTTCCTATGATTTACTCTTTCAATTTATTTAGAGCTCAAGAGGGAATAACAACAGGAGAGCTGATTAAAGAAACTATTTTTGTGGATTTGAGGGCACAAGGATTTGAGCTTACCAATGCCAATATGCCGCCTTCAAGGGAATATTTGCTGGGAACGGACAGACAAGGAAGAGATGTGATGTTTCGTTTGTTTTATGGAGGCAGGATCTCCCTAATGGTAGGATTGATGGCGGCGGGCATTACCGTTTCTCTAGGGACTCTGGTTGGCGGCATCGCTGGCTACTACGGAGGAATAGTAGATTCCATCCTAATGAGATTTGCAGAAATTGTGATTTCCATTCCTTTTTTACCGACAATGATTGCTATCTCAGCGGCGATGCGATGGGTACCATCGGAACGATCTATTTTTGTCGTGGTCTTTGTGGTGGGGATACTCAGCTGGCCAGGCCTGTCTCGTGTGGTGAGAGGTCAGATCTTGTCGTTAAGAGAGCAAGAGTTCATGTTGGCAACTGAAGCGTTGGGCATATCCGACGCATCCAGGATTGTCAAACATTTGGTACCCAATGTTTTGGCCTATGTGATCGTCAGCGCCACTTTGACCATGGGTTCTGCGATTTTGCTTGAAGCGGGATTGTCATTTCTTGGATTGGGGGTAACGCCACCCATGCCGAGTTGGGGAAACATGATCAACTTGGCAAGAAATGCGACCATATTTGAAAACTATCCATGGATGTGGGTGCCGCCTGGGGTGTTGATCATTGCCACGGTTATTAGTGTAAACTTGTTAGGCGAAGGTTTGAGAGATGCCTTTGACCCAAAAGAGATTAGGTAGGTGAGAATATGAAGGAGATATTGAAAGTTGACAATTTAAGAACCTATTTCTATACAGACAAAGGGGTCGTGAAGGCGGTGGATGGCAACACATTTAGTATCAAGGAAGGACAAACTCTGGGTGTGGTTGGAGAGTCCGGATGTGGAAAAAGCATCACAGCCATGAGTATTTTGAATCTCATTGAGAAACCGGGAAAAATAGTGAGTGGCTCTATCCAATTTATGGGAGAAGAATTGGTGGGTGCAGGAGACAAAAGGATTCGTGAGATTAGAGGCAATGACATTTCCATGATTTTCCAGGAACCCATGACATCTTTAAATCCAGTTTTCAAGGTGGGACAACAAATAGGAGAAGCACTGATACTCCATAGAAAATTGTCAAAAAAAGACGCTAAGAAATCAGCCATTGAATTGTTAAGCTTGGTAGGGATCCCAAGGCCTGAAAAAGTAGTGGACGATTATCCCCATCAATTGTCCGGGGGCATGCGACAGCGTGTAATGATTGCTATGGCTTTGGCCTGTGACCCTAAATTGTTAATTGCGGATGAGCCTACCACTGCATTGGATGTGACCATTCAGGCGCAGATATTGGCTTTGATGAATAAACTGAAAGAAGAAACAGATACGGCTATTATGATGATCACCCACGATTTGGGTGTGGTGGCACAAATGGCAGACCATGTGCTAGTGATGTATGCTGGGAGAATAGTGGAGTCAGCACCGGTGGATGATTTATATGAGACGCCTCGACATCCTTATACGGTTGGGTTATTGAACTCAATTCCTAAACTGGACGAAACGAGGGAAGAACTGAATACCATTGAGGGTGCAGTGCCCAATCCTTTTGAGTTGCCACGAGGTTGTTACTTTGCACCTAGGTGTGACAAAGCCATGCCCAAATGCCAAGAAAAACAGCCGGGGAACTATCAAGTGGGAGAAGACCACGTGGTGAGTTGTTTCCTATACGGAGAGGAGGAAGCTTCTGATGAGTGAAAAAATATTGGAAATAAAAAATCTAAAGAAGTACTTTCCTGTCAAAGCAGGTGCGTTTAGGAAACCTCTTCAACTCAAGGCGGTCGATGACATTAGCTTTGATATGATGAAAGGGGAAACAGTAGGACTTGTTGGAGAGTCTGGCTGTGGGAAATCCACACTGGGACGAACCATTGTCAGGTTGTATGAGCCTACAGATGGGCAAATCTTTTTCAAAGGCAAAGAGATTAGTCGTCTAAAAAGAAGTCAATTAAAACCATTAAAAAAAGAGATGCAGATTATATTTCAAGATCCTTACAGCTCATTGAATCCACGGATGAACGTAAATTCAATAGTGGGAGAAGCGTTATTGGCCCACAACCTAGTAAAAAAAGGTGCTGAGTATGAGGAACGAGTCGCGCAAATTGTTGAAACTTGTGGATTGGCTAGGTATCATATCAATCGCTACCCGCACCAATTTTCAGGAGGTCAAAGACAGAGAATTGGTATAGCCAGAGCGTTGGCTTTGAATCCAGATTTTGTGGTGGCAGATGAACCGGTGTCAGCTTTGGATGTATCTATTCAATCCCAAATTCTCAACTTGATGAACCGATTGAAGCACGAGATGGGGTTGTCTTATCTATTTATTTCTCATGATTTGAGTGTGGTCAAGTATATCAGCGACAAGATTGGGGTCATGTATTTGGGGTCCATGATTGAAATGGCCCAGAAAGAGGATCTTTATCGAACGCCTCTCCATCCCTATACAAGGGCTTTGATTGCCGCTATTCCAGAAGCGGACCCTAAAAAAGTCAAGAATATGGAGGCCATTAAAGGCGAGATCCCAAGTAATGTCAATGTGCCTACGGGATGTAAATTCCATACTAGATGCCCACATGTCAAAGATATTTGCATGGAACAGGTGCCTGAGTTTAGAGAGATTCAAAAAAACCATCGCGTGGCTTGTCATTTTGCAGGTGAGATCTAACATGTTTGATCGTTTGAAAGAGATTTTGGAAAAAAAAGAACTGGATGAAGACAAGAAAGAGGTCCAGTTTGAGAAAAATGATTTTTTGGCAATAATGATCGCATTGGGATCTTACATGATCCCCATTCTTCTTGGAATATTTGCGGTCATAGCTGTGATTATCAAAGTGATGTTTCGCTAATAACAGGGGGTAATAAATGTTAAAATCGAACAAAGACAGATTGGTGATACAATCCGCTCAAGGGAAGATACATGGCCCTACATCGAGAAGCCCCTATCGGGTTAATCGAGAGGGGATAGGCGAAATTCTACCAGGTGTGGGAGGCATTTGCTACAATGTGAAAGTGGGCGATAGCTGCATGACGGTCGTCGGCGATCATGTGGAGCCGGGAGTAAGTATTCGAAACGAAATTGATGTTGAAAATAATGCGTTGATGTTATTGGCCGGCATTGGGAATGAGGCCAAAGTCATGACGGGTGAAGCAAAAGGTGCCAAGGGGTATGTGACTGGCATGCATGGAGGCATTGAACATGTCTTGATTCATTTCGAAAGAGAAGACCTGGACAAACTAGCGATTGACGACAAGATACTAGTCAAATGCTGGGGACAAGGATTGGCGTTTGAAGGTTATGAAGATGTAAAATTTATGAATATAGACCCAAGCTTATTGGAAAAGCTAGGTTTGGAAGAAAGTGAAGGCGTTTTGCAGTTGCCGGTTGCTGCACAGGTACCCGCGCATTTGATGGGATCTGGGATTGGCGGTCCCACAGCGGTTTCCGGAGATTATGACATCATGACAGGCGATCCAGAAGCGAATGAAGCTTACGGACTTGACAAACTGAGATTTGGAGACCTAGTTTTGCTTAGCGATTGTGACAACACTTTTGGGCGACAGTATTTAAAAGGCGCGGTTAGCATTGGTGTGGTGGTCCATAGCGATTGTATTCTATCAGGACATGGTCCGGGGATTGCCGTGATCGCCAGCTGTAAAACAGATCGACTGAAGGGTGTTTTGAAAGAGGAATCCAACATAGCAAAACATTTGCCGTTTTAATGAGAAGCAGACCTGAAAAATTTTATGGGTCTGCTTTTTTAAAGCGTCACCTTGACAGATGTGGTATGATGAGTAACAGAAATGTATTATTTGTTGCGATGGAGGGCTCATGAGCATACATAGAATAAAGGAATCGGTCCAGAAAATTTCAGAAGCCATTGCGGCAGCGTTAGACTGCAATGTGACCATTGTGGACGATCAACTGATGAGAATTGCAGGGACAGGACCTTACCGCGAGGAAATCCAAAACTATGCGCCAAAAGGATCTGCCTTCACACGTGTTCTAAAGACAAAAGAAACGGTAGTCATAGAGGAACCTGGGAGAGATTATTTGTGTCAGCAGTGTGATCGAGCGGGAAACTGTGAGGAGACATATGAGATATGTTGCCCAATTACTTGGGAAGGGACCATTTTAGGCGTGATCGGTATTTTTGCCTACAACCAAGCTCAGAAACTGTATTTTCAAGAAAGAAAAGAAGATTTCCTCAACTTTTTGGGTAAAATGGCAGACTTAATTGCCAGCAAAGTGGGGGAAGAGATTCTGCATGAAAATATTCTGACACGGAATCAGGAATTGGATGCTGTGATTCAACATGTGAATCAAGGCGTGGTCTGTATAACAGAAACAGGAGAGATCAGCCAGATTAATGATAAAGCTAAGCACTTGTTGGGCATTCATGATTCGCTGGATCGAATGATTGGCCAACGAATCAGTGATTATTGGAAAGGTAGCATTCTTTTGAGAGCCATTGAAAAAAACATGGACTATGTGGACATAGAAGAATATTATGAAGGCCAAGGATACAAGAAGGGTTTGTTGACGACGGTCAAACTGATCCATATTGAGGGTCAGTTGAAGGGAGCAGTAGCCACCTTTAGCGATTTTGACACCATACAAAAATCTGCGTATAGGTTGCGTGAAAAAAATCATGGGTTTACATTTGACTCTTTATTAGGCGTAAGCCCTCAGTTAATAAAAGTCAAGAAAAAAGCAATGAAGGTGGCGAAGAACGATTCAACGGTATTGATCACTGGAGACAGTGGCACGGGAAAAGAAATATTTGCCAGAGCCATTCACAATGCGAGCCATCGTCATGATCAGCCCTTTGTCAGTGTGAATTGCAGTGCCATACCGGAAACTTTATTGGAGAGCGAGTTGTTTGGATATGAACCGGGCGCATTCACTGGAGCCAGCAAAAAAGGCAAAACTGGGAAAATTGAACTGGCTCATAGAGGAACTTTTTTCCTAGATGAAATAGGAGATATGCCACTTTACTTGCAAGCGAAGCTATTAAGAGTTCTTCAAGATAGAAAAGTCACAAAAATTGGAGGGCTTGAGCCTATCGAGCTAGATGTACGCATTGTGTCCGCCACCAACAAAAACCTGGAAGAGTTGATAGAGAAAAAAATGTTTCGAGAAGATTTGTACTATCGACTGAATGTGATTCCATTAATCCTTCCTTCCCTACGAGATAGAAAAGACGACATCGCGGTATTGACAGAGCACTTTTTGGCATTAAACAATGAGCGATTTGATAAAGCGATTAAAGGATTTTCCAAAGAAGCCATGGCCTATATGAGAGAATACGCATGGCCTGGAAATGTAAGGGAATTGGAAAACATTGTGGAATATGGCATAAATTTTGCAGAAGGAGAGACGATAGAGTTGGAGGATATCATTGATCGTTTTAGGAAGATAGGACCCCACAGCAACCAGTCTTTGAAGACTTTGATGCATGAGTTTGAGAAACAGACGATTGAACGATGTTTGGATCAATATGGCTGGACAGAAGAAGGAAAAGCCAAAGCTGCAGAACAATTAGGCATTAGTCGCGCCACATTATACCGAAAAATATCTCACAACTGAGACAAAAGTCTCATTTATGAGATAAACACGGGATGAATTTCAGGTTATTTTCCTTGTGAAACGCAAGAAGAAGAAACGGCTGAAAAAAATTAGTAAAACAAATGGTGTAAAATCAAGACTTTCACAAGACAAGGTTAAGTGAAAGTCTTTTTTGTGTCCAAGTTGGCATATGTCTTGCAAAGTATCTGACGGAAGATAAACAAAAGGATGGTGCATCAATGGAATGTAATTTCAATGAGTTTGTGGATAGACGTGGAACAGACTCTTTAAAGTGGGGCAAAATCAGCTCTTTGTATGGGAATGACGACATATTGCCGATGTGGGTGGCAGACATGGATTTCAAATCTTGCGAAACGGTGATTGAGGCGTTTAGAGAAAGAATAGACCATGGCGTGTTTGGATATGTGCAAAGAGACGATGCCTATTATCAGGCGATTATTCACTGGCTAGAGAGTCGGCATCAATGGAAAATAGATAAAGATTGGATCGTGCCAATGACAGGGGTTGTCATGGGTTTGAGCTTGGCGGTGAGGTTGTTCACAGAACCGGGTGACACTGTGATTGTTCAACCTCCTGTCTACCCTCCTTTCTTTCAAGTCATACAGAAGAATCAAAGAGTGGTGGTTGAAAACAATTTGATTAATGAAGACGGCCAATATCGGATGGATTTTGACGACTTGGAAAAGAAGATTAAAGACGGGGCAAAAGCGATCATTCTCTGCAGTCCCCATAATCCTGTAGGCCGTGTTTGGGATAGAGAAACACTAGAGAAGTTAGGAAACCTGTGTATAGAGCATGGTGTGTTGATTATTTCGGATGAAATACACAGCGATCTGGTTTTTGAATCCAGTCATCACACGCCTATTGCTAGTTTGTCAGAAACGATCAAGAACAATACCATTACCTTGATGGCGCCAAGTAAGACTTTTAATATTGCTGGATTAGCAGCTTCTTACGCCATTGTGCCAAACAATGAATTGCGGCAAAAATGTGTGGCTGAATTGGAAGCCATGGCTGTTAGTACCACGACAATTTTTTCAACATTAGGACTTACGACTACTTATACGCATGGTGGGAAATGGTTGGACCAATTGATGCCTTATGTAGAAGAGAACAGCCACTATGCAGTGGACTATATCGAAAAAAACATACCACAGGTGAAGGCTTATGTGCCAGATGGTACGTATCTTTTATGGCTGGATTTTAGTGAACTGGGAAAAGATCAGCAAAGTGTCCAAGAAGCATTGATTCAAATCGGAAAGGTTGCTTTGAATAGTGGCTCGGATTATGGACAAGTTGGAGACGGATTTTTTAGGCTAAATATTGGATGTAGTAGAGAAGTCTTGAAAGAAGGACTGGAACGGATTAAGAAGGCAGTGGTTTATTTAACGGAATAAACCACAAGACCTAAATACAAAATAACAGACAGGAGATAATGATGAGACAAGCGATTGTGAGTACATTGAGAAAAGAAGTCATACCGGCAATGGGGTGTACAGAACCGGTTGCCATTGCATTAGCATCTTCATACGCGATTGATGGAGTGGATGGAGAAATGATAGGCATTCGATTGGCTATCAGTGGCAATGTCTACAAAAATGCTAAAGCGGTTGGCATTCCAGGAACGGATCACACAGGCATTGAAATGGCATTGGCTTTAGGTGCCAGCATTGGAGAGCCGAATTTTGATTTAACCATTCTATCAAAACTAACTCCAGATGATTTAGATAAAGCATTGGCTTTGGTAAAAAAAATACCGATGAAAATAGAAATTGTCTATGACAAACCTAGTATGTTTATTGATGTTGAAGTGACCACTACAGAAGGACAAGGTAGAGCTATTATTCAAGACAATCATACCAATCTGGTATTCTTAGAGAAGAATAGCAAGGTAAAACTAGACAAAAGACAGGATCAATTGACAACGGTAGAAGCTCAAAACGATTTATTAGATTTATCTTTGGCACAAATCATTACGCAAATACTAGAGGTACCTTATGAAGAGATTGCCTTTTTGTTAGAAGGTGTTACATTGAACCTGGCGATGGCAGAAGCGGGATTGGTAACAGATAAGGGATTGAAGATTGGAAAGTCTTGGAAGACCCTACTTGAAAAAGGATTGTTCAGCAAAGATTTGGGCAATGAAATAACCATGTATACCACAGCAGCCTGTGATGCCAGAATGAGTGGGTTGGAATTACCGGTGATGACAAGTTCTGGAAGTGGGAACAATGGCATTATCGCCATTATTCCAATTGCGATTGTGGCAAGGCATTTGAATCTAAGTCCTGAAAAAACAGCTTATGCGTTGGCCATCAGCCATATGGTGAATACCAATGTAAAGAAATATGTAGGCAGACTATCCCCAGTTTGCGGATGTGGCGTATCGGCTGGAGCAGGAGCCGCGGCTGGCATTGTTTACTTGTTAGATGGACAAGTAGAGGAAATGGAAAAAGCCATCGTTAATGTTGTATCAAGTTTGGCTGGCATGATCTGTGATGGAGGCAAGGTTGGATGTGCGTTGAAGCTTTCTGCGAGCGCGTCAATGGCATGGCAAAGCGCCTTGTTTGCGATGGAGGGTGTCAGCGTGCCGTCTGGAAATGGCATTGTGGGCATTGACTTGGAAACAACATTGCACAACCTTGGAAAAGTTAGCCAGGAAGGCATGTGTTATGTAGACAGAAGTGTGATTGCAACCATGTAGGAGAATGTTAACATTTCATAACAAAAAAACAGTTGATTTGTCCAAGTTATTTAGATATACTCTAATTATGAGATTAAATCATAACAAAAATCTCAAAATAAGACAATGAAGAATGGGCAAATCACCTGTTTCTTTATAAAATTCATTGAAAACGTTTACGAGGAGGTCAGTGATGACAAAAATCAACAACATCATGAAGCAACCAGAGGATGAAAGGACTCAATTACTTCGATCTGCTATCGAGCATCGAGCAACATGGATGGCATTGACATATCTGGAAGCAAAAGAGAGTGGCTGTGATGCTGAAAAAATCACAAGAGCAGCGATTCGAAAGACTGGAAATTTAGCAGGTAAAGAAATCAAGGAAGCAATGAAGAACAAGGAAAGTTTGGTGGATTTCCGTTATGCATTCTTAAGTTCTCAGGTGCTTAAAAACTTTGAAATGGACATCAAAGAATTGAAAGATGAGTCATTTAAAGTGGAATTTAACTACTGTTCGCTAGTCAACGCATGGCAAAAATTGGGAATTGATGATGAAACAATTGACTTGCTTTGTGACATGGCTATGGATGGAGACAGAGGGATAGCTGAAGCGGTTGGTGCTGACTTTGAGTTGGGTGATACCATCGCAAAAGGTTGTGCCACATGTAAATTGCACTTTAGAAAATAAAAAACAAACTAGGAGAGGGAAAATGAAAAACTTGAAAAAAATGATTAGTTTGATCA
>Ga0334895_1000592_pt1 | contig 46353 bp, 44 predicted proteins | sample GraSluR3_MG_7_FD_207229 | JGI IMG/M metagenome (GOLD analysis project Ga0334895, IMG submission 207229) | Sludge microbial communities from methane-producing bioreactor in Wageningen University, Netherlands - Granular Sludge_31_05-R3 | ecosystem: Engineered > Bioreactor > Anaerobic >... | reverse complement strand
TGTTGTACTGTCCAGTCAAGCTGGTATGGCAACAGTCTTTTTTATATGCAGATATTTATTGAAGAGAATTAAGAAAAGACTTCATGCCGTATAAAGCTTCTTCTGTGTTAATTTGACGAATGAACGCATCGTGTTCAGCTATCAATGCTTGCTGAATACCATCCTTGCTTGAAAGTAGTTTCTTTGTATGAACAAGAGTGCCAAAATTTTGTTTTGTAAGTTGATGGGCAAGATCAATAGCTTCACTTCGGATATCTTCATGATGAACGACCTTGCTTGCAATGCCCCACTCAAAGGCTTGTTGAGCCGAAATGGTTGAATCCGTCATCAAAACGTGCGCAGTTCTTTTGGAGCCAATGATTGACGGTAACAACGCTGACCACCCACCATCAGGACTATATCCAACAGTAGCATAATAGGGAGTAAACGATGCACGGGATGAAACCAATACAATATCGGCGGCTAGGACCAAACCAATGGAACCTCCAGTTACCATCCCATGAACGGCTGTTATTACTGGCTTTGGACATTCGATGATCGCCATGATCAGTTCATTAAGTGTTCCAACAACAGATTCTGAATAAGCAGTCAGAGATTCTTTGTGAGCAAGAAACGATGCGACATCTCCACCTGTGGAAAAAGTTTTGCCGTTTGCTTGAATGATGATAACTTGAACTTGATGATCTGAAGAGAGTTTGTCAAAACAACTCAAGATGTCTTGAAGAAATTCCGGGACAAGGGAGTTATGCCTTTTAGTGCGATTAAGAGTCAACGTGCCGACACCACCATTTTTACTGATAAGGACTTGCTTTTCCATATGACATTATTCCTCCTTATTTTGGTATAAAGCGTCCCACTCTATATAGTAGGAATTAAGCTTTGATTTTATAAAGTGAATTCGATCGCTGATTTGAGAGGATAGAATGTGATCGTTATATGTTTCAGGTTCACATAAACGAATTTCAAGACTATGGATTTCCTCCTCAAGGTCATAGATCGAAGACTCTAAATCCTGTAAAGCTCTTCTTTGAGACTGTTTTTTTCGAATAGAAGCGCGTTCTTTTTTGGCCATATTTTTGAGTTCAGTTTTTGTTGGTTTGATCTCTGTGTTTTCAGATTGATTTGGAATACTTTTTTTATAGGCATAATAATCATAATTTCCTAGATACTCAGTTATTCCAGTCGAGGACATTTCAAAGATTTTATTGGTGGTTTTATTTAAAAAGTATCTGTCGTGTGAAATAATCAACACCGTTCCTTCATATGACTCAATAGCTTTTTCTAAAACAAGTTTAGAGTCAATGTCCAAATGATTTGTTGGCTCGTCAAGCAATAAGAAATTTGCATTTGACAACATGAGCTTCAAAAAAGAAAGTCTGCTTTTCTCTCCGCCGCTTAAATCTCCTACAGATTTGAACAAATCAGCATGATAGAATAGGAAACGAGCTAAATAGTTTCGTACCTCATGAGCCTTTAATTTTGGGTAAGCGTCCCATATTTCATCCAAAACTGAGTTTTCGAAATTCAAATCAGAGAGTTCTTGATCAAAATAACTCACTTTTACGTGATGTCCAAATGTGACATCTCCCTCGTTGGCAATTTCAATAGACTGAATGATTCTCAATAAAGTTGTCTTACCAATTCCATTTGGGCCAATTAAGCCAATTTTATCCCCTCTATAGATAGAAAAACTTAAATCATTAAAGACGCAAGTATCTCCATAGGATTTTGAAAGATCTGAAACGACAAGTACATCTGTTCCGCTTTGGATGGAAGGAAAAAAACGCATATTAAGCAAATCTTGACTTGTTTCTGGGTTTTCGACAAGAGCCATCTGTTGGAGCATTTTTTCTCTACTTTTTGCCTGTCTGACTTTTTTATCTCGACCGTTGGCTAAAAATCTTGCAATGATTTCTTTTTGACGATTGATTTCCTTTTCTTGGATGAGGTATTTTTTTTGTTTTATTAGAGTTTCATGATTCCATTTTTCGATGAAATAAGAGTAATTGCCAGCGTAAGATGTGATGGTGCGTTGACTCAAATAAAAAGTACGAGACACAACCTTATCTAAGAAATAACGGTCATGAGATATGATCAGCATGGTTCCTTTGAAATCTTGCAAAAATCTCTCAAGCCACTCTGTAGAAGCTATATCCAAATGATTGGTAGGTTCATCCAGCAAAAGGATTTCCGGATCAGATAACAAAAGTCTCGCCAACATAAGTCTGTTTTTTTGTCCGCCACTGAGTTTGTCAAAAGGCATATGAAACATCTCTTCCGGGAAACTTAAGCCATTAAGAACACCTCTAATTAAGCTTTTATACCGGTAGCCATTCATAGCTTCATAAGTATCGTTTAGTTGCCCATACTCTAACATTAAGGAATCTAAAAAGGTTGGATTCTTGTGGGCACTTGACATTTCTTTTTCAAGTCGTCTTAGGTTATTTTCAATGGAAATGACAGGATGGAAGATTTCTTCAACTGTTTCATACACACTTTTCCCAGGATCCACAGTGTCAGACTGTTGTAAATAACCGATAGATTTATTTTGATTGATATAGAACTCACCACTATCATAATCAATTTGATCGGTTAGTATTTTGAAAAGGGTTGTTTTACCTGAACCATTTAAACCGATTAAAGCTACCTTTTCAAATTCATTTATGGTAAAATTGATTGAGTCAAGAATCGTGTCGGCATCGTAAGTTTTTTTTATTTCTTTGCAATTAATATCTATCATACTTATCACCACGCAATATAGTATATTTTGAAATGGACATATTGTAAAGAGGCAAGCATAAACTGAATTCGATTGAAGCATGAAAGGGCTAGTCAAAAAAATGATACTTATTGATTAAAGTATTAAATCTTGTTAAAATATTATTGTTAATAAATGGAGGTGTCAATATGGCAAAAAGAGGAAAGATTTCAGATGCAGTAATAAGAAGACTACCTAAATACTATAGATACTTAGGGGATTTATTGAAAAACGGTGTCAACAGAGTATCATCCAATGAACTTAGTAGATTAACTGGATTCACAGCATCACAGATTCGTCAAGACCTTAATAATTTTGGTGGGTTTGGACAACAAGGATACGGGTACGATGCAAAGAATTTAAGAGATGAAATTGGAAGGATCATGGGAATTGATCATAAATACAAAGTCATAATTGTTGGAGCAGGAAATATTGGTCAAGCAGTTGCTAATTATGCAGGTTTTTACGAAGAGGGATTTGAAGTGAAAGCTCTATTTGACAAGAACCCAAAGTTGTTAGGATTGAGAATTAGGGATCATGAGATCATGGATATAGATGAGCTTCCTAGCTATATTGATGAACACCATATCGATATTGGTGTTATATGTACACCAAAGGAAGTTAGCCAAGAAGTGGCAGACATTTTGACATCAAGTGGGATTAAAGCCATTTGGAATTTTGCACCAACAGATATAAAGGTTGCTGATGATGTAGCGATTGAGGATGTCCATATGAATGAAAGCTTATATACACTGGCATATTATTACAATGAAAAATCAGAGAATCAAAAAGACGACGAAAAATAACTAATCATTTTATGTTTAAATTAAATGTGCTTTTCAGGAGTCAGGATTGCCGAGAAAGGCACTTTTTTGTTGAGGGAATAGATGCAAATATCAAACAAAACAAATAGTGTAATGATTAAAGGGATGCGCGATTTCAACTTGAAACACATTTTAGAATGTGGGCAGTGCTTCCGATGGCAACTAGAAAATGATGGAAGCTATACATTAGTTGCATTGGATAAAGTGATTAACCTTAAACAAGTTGATGAATCATTGATTATTAACAATACAACGATTTTGGACTTTGAGAAAATATGGTGGCATTACTTTGACTTGGGAAGGGATTATTCAAGCGTGAAAAGCAAAGTAAGCATCGATGAGAATATGAAGGCTGCGGTGTCATATGGATACGGTCTTAGGTTGCTTAAGCAAGACGTTTGGGAAACAATGGCTGCTTTCATCATTTCAGCAAATAAGAACATTCCATCGATTAAGAAGTCGATAGAAAGCATGGCAGAAATATTTGGGAAAGAGATTGGTTATTTTAACGGTATAGTAAGATATCAGTTCCCAACGCCCAAGGCGTTGTCGGTTGTAACTTGCAGTGAAATAAGAGAGACAAAAGTAGGCTATAGGGACAAGTATATCTTAAATGCAGCGAGAACCATAGAACACAACCCGCAAATGATCAATTATCTAAAAACACTTAGCACCAAAGAAGCAATGTTTGAATTGACAAAATTCAATGGAATAGGCAATAAAGTTGCTTCTTGCATTGCTTTGTTCTCTTTACAGCGTTACGATGTTTTTCCGATTGATGTATGGATAAAACGAATGATGGAAACGCTGTACCCAGAATTAGACACGAAAGATAAAATGAATGCCTTTGTGACAGAAAAATTTGATAATTATGCTGGGTTTGCGCAGCAGTATCTATTCTATTATGCCAGAGAAAATAGATTAGGACTGTAAAGCGAAAAACACAGATAATTAAAGATATAGGAAGAAATATAGCGTAATATCTATTTAAAAATAAATAAACCATAAAAATGGCAGAAAACGGTTAAAAATGGTATATTATTATGTTTGAAACTTTTTTTGTATTAGAGTATCATATTGACAGTTGATGTTAGCACTCAACTTAATTGAGTGCTAACAAACGGAAATATTACTATTTTAGGAGGTAACTATGAATATTAAGCCACTTGGAAACAGATTGGTTATTAAAGTACTAGAGGCTGAGGAGAAAACGCAAAGCGGTATTGTTTTACCGGGTTCAGCAAAGGAAAAACCTCAAATGGCCGAAGTCATTGCAGTTGGAACAGGAATATTGAATGATGAAAAGAAGAAAGAAGAGATAAAAGTTGGCGACAAGGTGATTTTTTCTAAGTATGCGGGAACCGAAGTCAAAATGGATAACATGGAATATACAGTATTGAAACTAGATGATATATTAGCAATCGTTGAATAAGGGAGAGGTGTTAAGAGATGGCAAAATTAATCAAATTTGATGAAGAAGCAAGAAGAGCAATGGAAACAGGTGTCAATAAACTTGCGGACACTATAAAAGTTACGCTTGGACCAAAAGGAAGGAATGTTGTGCTGCAAAAATCTTTTGGTAGCCCACTAATCACAAATGACGGTGTTACAATAGCAAGAGAAATCGAATTAAGCGATCCCTATGAAGATTTAGGTGCACAACTAGTAAAAGAAGTGGCAACAAAAACCAATGATGTTGCAGGAGATGGAACGACCACAGCAACTCTTTTAGCTCAGGCAATAATTAGAGAAGGCCTGAGGAATGTAGCAGCAGGGGCCAACCCGATGATATTGAAAAAAGGAATCCAGATTGCAGTTGATGCAGCTGTAGAAGATATGAAAGGTTTGTCTAAAAAGGTTGAAACGAGTGAAGATATTGCTCAAGTAGCTTCTATTTCAGCTTCCGACTCATTTATTGGAAAACTGATTTCAGAAGCAATGGATAAAGTAGGCAGAGAAGGCGTAATTACTGTTGAAGAATCCAAGACAATGGAAACCAATTTAGATGTTGTTGAAGGAATGCAGTTTGACAGAGGGTATTTATCTCCTTACATGGTTTCTGACACAGAAAAAATGGAAGCAACTTTGGAAGAAGCTTACATATTGATTACGGATAAGAAGATAACAAATATCCAAGACATTCTACCAATTCTTGAAAAAATCGTTCAACAAGGAAAACCATTATTGATCATTGCCGAAGATATTGAGGGAGAAGCTTTGGCGACATTAGTAGTCAATAAGCTAAGAGGAACGTTTAACTGTGTAGCAGTAAAAGCCCCTGGATTTGGTGATAGAAGAAAAGAAATGCTTCGTGACATAGCGACATTAACAGGTGGCGAAGTCATATCAGAAGAATTAGGATATGACATAAAAGAAGCGACATTAGAAATGTTGGGTAGTGCAAAAACGGTTAAGGTCGACAAAGAGAACACTACAATCGTAGATGGCGCAGGCACACAAGAAGCGATTAACGACAGAGTTAGACAAATCAAAGTTCAGTTGGAAGAATCGACTTCAGAGTTTGATAAAGAAAAGTTACAAGAGAGACTAGCTAAATTATCAGGTGGTGTTGCTGTGATCAATGTTGGTGCAGCGACAGAAACTGAGATGAAAGAGAAAAAACTTAGAATTGAAGATGCATTAAATGCAACTAGAGCAGCCGTTGAAGAAGGAATTGTTTCAGGCGGAGGCGTTGCACTCGTCAACACAATTGCAGCAGTTGCAAAAGCAGCAGAAGGGCTTGAAGGAGATGCTAAGACAGGCGCATTGATCATCATGAGAGCATTAGAAGAGCCATTGAGACAAATTGCAGCAAATGCAGGACTAGAAGGTTCTGTCATCGTAGAGAAAGTTAAATCTAGTGCTTTAGGAGAAGGATTCGATGCTCTTAACGGCAAATATGTGAACATGGTACAAGCGGGAATTGTAGATCCAGCAAAAGTAACGCGATCAGCCTTGCAAAATGCGGCTTCTGTGTCAGCAATGGTATTGACAACTGAGGCAGCGGTTGTAGAAGAACCAAAAAAAGACAATGATGCAGCAGGTATGCCAGGTGGTATGCCAGGTGGCATGCCAGGAATGATGTAATTAACTAAGAATGTATAAACTAAAAGCCCCCCCTCGGATTGGGTTAAACGCGAGGGGGGGCTTTTTATGAGAAGGGCTTATAAATAATTGCTAAATAAAAAAACAATGTGGTATAATGGCATGATTAACAACGAGGGATAGGATGGAAAAATTGCTGAATCAAATTGATAACAAACAAAGAATAAAAGATATGAACATGGAAGAACTCAAATTATTAGCTAAAGAGATTCGAGAGTTTATGATTGAGACGATCTCTAACACAGGAGGACATTTAGCTTCAAACCTTGGTGTGGTGGAGCTGACAATTGCAATGCACTATGTGTTTGAATCTCCAGAGGACAAGTTTATTTTTGATGTGGGGCATCAGAGTTATGTTCACAAGATTTTAACAGGCAGAAAAGATAGATTATATACAATTAGGCAACATGGCGGCTTAAGCGGATTTCCTAAAAGAGCCGAGAGTGAACATGATGTTTTTGAAACGGGACACAGTAGCACTTCGATTTCTGCTGCGTTGGGATTTGCCAATGCAAGAGATCTTAGAGGAGAAAAGCACCATGTGATTGCTCTTATTGGAGATGGTGCCTTGACAGGCGGAATGGCATTAGAGGCATTAAACAATGTCGGTAGAAAAAAAACCAATCTGATTATCATTCTAAACGATAACGAAATGTCCATTTCGAAGAATGTTGGCAGTATTTCAACAAGTTTGTCAAAAATGAGAGCAGGAGCAAGGTACTATTCAACAAAAAAAAGTGTGGAAAGAGTTTTAAATACTGTACCTATGATTGGAAAGCACTTGGTCAGGTTTATCAAGAGGATCAAAGAAGCTTCTAAGTCTTTTTTTGTGAATGGAGGCATGTTGTTTGAAGAGTTTGGAATTAAATATATTGGTCCAGTAGATGGACATAATCTAGAGGATTTAATTGACATATTAAAAAGAATTAAATTTTCAAAAGAACCACTAGTCCTGCACGTACACACAAAAAAAGGAAAAGGGTACAAACCTGCTGAGGATAACCCAGGTGTTTTTCACGGGGTGGGGAAATTTGACAAAGAATCAGGAGAGATCAAAAGTAAAGAAACCGAAACATTTTCGGATGTATTTGGCAAAAAAATTGTCGACATAGCAAAAAAAGAAAATCGAGTGGTCGCGGTAACAGCAGCTATGAAAAATGGGACAGGGTTGGATGCCTTTGCAGACCAGTTCCCCAATAGATTTTTTGATGTTGGAATAGCTGAACAGCATGGTATGACTTTAGCAGCTGGAATGGCAGCTGCTGACATGATTCCGGTGTATGCCATATATGCAACATTTCTTCAACGAGCTTATGATCAACTTGTGCATGACATTGCATTACAAAATCATCATGTTGTTATTTGTGTGGATAGAGCTGGACTGGTAGGAAGTGACGGTGAGACTCATCAAGGTGTTTTCGATTCGGGCTTTCTATACCAAATACCAAATCTTACAATCCTAACACCTTCCAACTCAACTGATTTAGAAAACATGTTGGAATACGCTGTGCTTGAAATGACTGGACCAGTGGTAATTAGATATCCAAGAGGCGAGGCGAAAAGAACCACGAAAGAGCCAGCATATTCTATCGAACAAATCATGGCACCTCAATTATTAAAAGAAGGGAAAGACATGATGCTCATGACCTATGGAAGACTCACTAAAGAATCTATCGAAGCCGTCTCAGAGCTTAGAAGAAACGGGGTTGATGCCGGCTTGATTAAGCTTCAGGCAATCAAGCCTATTTACACTAGACAAATGCGCAATATGATTCAAAAGGGTAGCAAAGTTTTGTTTATAGATGAGACAGTTGCAAAAGGAACGGTAGGCAACTTAATTGCCAGTGAATTATCTGATCATTGCAGATTTAGAATGTTGACGTTACCCGATGCTTTCATTGAGCATGGAAGTGTTGCTGAGTTGACGGGTGCATATAACCTTGATAGCAAAGGTATTTCACAAGAAGCTATGGATTGGATAAGTGAGGATCAAGACATGAACGGGTACGAGTTATCATAATTCAACAAATAACCGGTCCAATTCAAAAAAGCACCTTTTTTTGCAAAAGAACAGAAATAATTGTTTATTTTCTATCAGCAATGGTGTATAGTATATACTATGAGTTTACGATCCATAAACAAATGTTTTCGAGGAGGACACAAAGTGTTAAAAGTTGCAAAATTTGGGGGAACATCAACGTCAAGTGGAGAACAGCTAAAAAAAGCAGCTAAAATAATAAAAGCTGATAAAGATAAAAGGTTTATCGTTGTATCTGCTCCTGGGAAAAGAATGGATGGAGATAACAAAATAACGGACCTATTGTATTTATGTCATGCACATTTAACTTATTCTGTACCGTTTGACCAAGTATTTAAAATGATCGAAGATAGATTTAAAGATATTTCCAGATCTCTTTGCAAGCAATTAGATATAGACCTTTACTTAAGTGGCATCAAGAATGAATTAAATAAAGGCATTTCCATAGATTATCTAGCAAGCAGAGGAGAATACTTGAACGCACTGATATTAGCAAACTATCTAGACTATGAGTTTGTAGATGCAAAAGATGTTATTTTCTTTAAAATGGATGGTTCTCTTGACTATGATAAAACCACCAGAATAATGAATGAGCGATTAAAGGATGTGCAGTATGCAGTTATCCCTGGCTTTTATGGAACAAGCGCACTAGGGGACATTAAAACATTTTCTAGGGGAGGCTCTGACATTACAGGATCTTTGATTGCGAGTTGTATGCAAGCTGATGTATATGAGAACTGGACAGATGTATCAGGATTCATGATGGCCGATCCAAGAATAATCAAAAATCCTAAAAAAATTAGAAATATAACCTATAGAGAGTTGCGAGAACTATCTTATATGGGAGCTTCTGTGTTACATGATGAGGCAATCTATCCGGTAAGAAATGCTAATATTCCAATAAATATTAGAAACACAAACTTACCAGAGGATCCGGGAACGATTATTTCCAATGAAAAGATTAAGGAAGATGATGATTTAACCATCACTGGTATTGCAGGACGCAAAGATTTTACAATCATTGCACTTCAAAAGTTCTATATGAATTCTGAGGTTGGTTATGTCAGAAGAATACTATCTATTTTGGAGATGTATGATATCACATTTGAAAACATTCCGAGTGGGATAGACACAGTTTCCATTGTAATAGACAGCAATAAATTGAACGGTAAACTAGAGAAAGTTTTAAGTGAAATAGATAGATCTTGTTCTCCAGATAGTATTAATGTGTTTAAAAACATCGCAATGATTGCAGTGGTTGGACAAAACATGGCTTTCACAGCAGGTGTTGCAGGGAGAGTGTTTACAGCTTTGGGAAATGCAGGGGTCAATATTCGAGTAATTGATCAAGGTTCAAGCGAGATAAATATTATTATTGGTGTTAATGACAATGATTTGGAGAAAGCAATTATAGCCTTATATGAAGCATTCAATAAAAAATGAGGGTTAACCCTCATTTTTTATTGAATCAAAGTGTTTTTTTGCGATTGTAACCGCCTCAAGTGCATCTTTTCCATAATAATCAGATTTAATCTCTGTTGCGTATTCCTTGTTAAGAACAGCTCCGCCAACCATAACTTTCACATGGGGGTAGTGCTTTTTAATGAGCCGAATGGAGTCTACCATATTAGCAACGGTGGTTGTCATTAAAGCGCTTAGCCCAACTAGTGTTGCTTGGTGAGTCTCGATAGCGCGCAACATTTCGGATGAATGCACATTCTTCCCTAAATCAATTATATGAAATCCGTAGTTTTCCAGCAACATTTTGACTATGTTTTTGCCGATGTCATGAACATCACCAGCTACAGTTGCTAAAACGATGGATTTATCAAGACTGTTGTTTTCGCTTGGAGAAGCATGTTGCTTTAGGACTTCAAAAATCTTTTGTGTAGCTTCGGCAGAATTGAGTAGTTGTGGGAGAAAAATATCTCCTTCTTCATACCGCCTTCCGACTTCATCTAAAGCTGGCACAATATCCTTATTTATGAGTTCAAGTGGAGTGCAGTGTAGAAGTTTTTTTCTCACAATTCTCACACCTTCTTCTGTCCTAGCATGAATGATTGAACTTTGTAGATCGTCACCTAATATTTTTGAGTCTTTATGTGCCGGCTTATTATCTTGATTAATCTGATAAGCTTGGATAAATTCGCTTGCGTCACGATCTTGGTTAGCAATTACTTTGAAAGAACGTATGATACCCATTGAAAGCTTTGAGGAGGTATTGATAATTGCTAGGTCTAACCCAGCAGTCAATGCAGAAGCTAGAAAGGTTGCATTTATCAGCTCTCTTTCAGGCAAACCATACGAGACATTACTTATACCTAAACAGGTTTTAACTCCCAAATGCATTTTAATCAACTGTAAGGCTCTAATTGTTTCAAAAATATGTTTTTGTTGAGCAGATGCTGTCAAAGTCAAACAATCTATAACCATGTCTTTCAATGGAATCCCATATTGATTGGAGGTGTTTATTAAACTTTCAGCAATTTTCAATCGTTCTTCAGCACTCAATGGGATGCCGTGTTCATTCATGGTGAGACCAATGATCATCCCTCCATATTTTTGGATTAAAGGAAGGATTGTAGCCATTGATTCGTGCTTTCCATTCACAGAATTAACTAGTGCTTTCCCATTATAGTATCTTAAGGCGTATTCGATAACTTCTGGGTTTGAACTGTCAATTTGGAGAGGCAAGGATACTTCTTGGGAAACGGACTCAATCACTTTAGCCATGGATTCTATCTCATTTTTGCCAGGCACACCAACGTTAATGTCCAAAACATCTGCACCATCATCTGCCTGTGAACGTGCAAGAGACCTTATGTAACTTAGATCAAGATCAGAAATTGCTTGTTTTAGTTTCTTTTTACCTGTAGGATTAATGCTTTCACCAACAATCGTTATCCCATCAATTTGGATGGTATTTGTGCCAGAAGATACGAAAGCATAAGGCTTATCAATTATGGGAGTGGGACTTAGGTTAGACAGCGACTGTGAAAGGCTTTTTATATGCTCGGGTGTGGTGCCGCAGCATCCGCCGAGACAATTGACACCTAAGTCTTTTATCTTCATCATTTCTCTTGAGAATTGGCTGGGAGGGTAATGGTAGTGTGTTTTCCCATTTTCTATCTTTGGCATACCTGCATTCGGTTGAATCAATAAATTTTTTGATGAAAAACTTGATAAAGACTCAATGTATGGAAACAATTCTTCCGGGCCAAAAGAACAGTTCAGACCTATTATATCAACTCTAAGCGATTCTAGTACGGACACGATGGTCATAATATCAGAGCCAGTTAGTGTCCTTCCATTCTTTTGGAGAGTCATGGTGCAGGCTATGGGCAGATTTGAGTGCTCTTTAGCTGCTAAAACAGCCGCTTTTGCTTCATATAAATCAGTCATGGTTTCTATTAAAATAAGATCACATCCTGCTTTTGTGCCTGCTTTCACTTGTTGTGCAAACAATTCATAGAAAGAGTCAAAATCGCTGGGTGAATTACTTTTAAGTAGCTTCCCAATGGGGCCTATGTCCAAAGCGCAATAAACATCCGGAATGGATTTGACTATTTGAACAGCTTCGGTAACAATTTGTGTACTGCTATATTTGCTATCACTCATTTTATAAGAATTTGCACCAAAAGTGTTTGTAGTAATCACCTTTGATCCAGCAGCAGCGTATTTCATATGTATATCCCTTATTGCATCAGGGTGAGTAAGATTGTACTCTTCAGGCATCAACGCAACGGGAGAGAAACGTGATTGAAGTTGAGTTCCCATAGCGCCATCAAAAACGACTAAGTGATGCTTCATGTATTGAATAAAATTCATTGATTTCATATTACCATCCCATGTTTCGGTAGATTTTTTTTGCAACTTCAGGTTTGTTCATTACATACAAGTGATAACCATCAACACCAAAACTTGACAGTTCTTCAATTTGGTTGCAAGCGAATTCAATTCCAGCTTCGAACATGCTAGACGGATCAGTTTCATACTTATCCAATGTTCTCTTTAATGTGGTAGGGACAGAAGCACCACTTAAAGCGAGGATGCGTTTTATTTGTTTGGCATTTGTAATGGGCATGATACCTATTGATATAGGCGGGTCTATTCTCTGTTGTACAAGTTTTTCCTTGAATGAGTAAAACTTTTGATTGTCAAAAAAGAGTTGCGTGATCAGAAAGTCTACACCTTGGCTTACTTTATACTTTAAATGTTGGATGTCTATATCAATAGAGGGGGATTCCATATGACCTTCAGGATAGCAAGCAGCAGATGTTGCAACTGGAAACGGTAGTGTTTTGATGAAAGAAATCAAGTCAGATGCATAAGAAAAATCATTGGACTTTTGGGAAAGATCTTTCGGCAAGTCGCCTCTTAAGGCGAGTAGATTCTTGATATCTTTTTTCATTAGTTGTTCGGCAAGATCATAGACTTGTTCTTTTGAAGCAGAGACACATGTCATATGCGGCATTGCCTCAATTGAGAACTTCTCTTTTATATAGCCCGCAATATCAATCGTATAATTGTTATTTGAGTTGCCAGAAGCACCATAAGTTACTGAAATGTAATCAGGGCGATAAATAGCCAACTCATCAATGACATCAATTAGCTTTTTGAGTGACATATGGGCATTTGGAGGGAAAATCTCAAAAGAGATGACTGGGTACTTTTTCTTGAATTTTTCTAATAGATACATTTGACCACCTTCTTGTTCTTTGATTAACTCATTATAATAAAAAAAACATAATAATTCAAAGAAAAAAAGGAACAGTCAGTTCCTTTTACTCATACTATGCACCTATTTAGTTCCAAATAACCTATCACCAGCATCACCTAGACCTGGAACAATGTAAGAATGTTCATTAAGTCCTTCGTCAATAGAGATGGTATAAATCTCTATGTCGGGGTGGTGCTTTTGAACTTCTGCAATCCCAACTTCAGTTGCAACTAGAATCATTGCTTTTATTTGGACAGCCCCTCTTTTTTTCAACATTGTAACAGCATCTCTTAAAGAACCACCAGTCGCTAGCATTGGATCAGTAACAATAACCAATCTCTTCGAAATATCAGATGGCAACTTGCAATAATACTCAACAGGTTGAATGGTTTCTTCGTTTCGATATATTCCAATATGACCTACTTTTGCATTTGGAATCAATGATAGCATACCTTCTACCATACCCATTCCAGCACGCATAATTGGAACAATGGCAACGTCTAAACCACTCAAGGATTTTCCCTTTGACTTACATATGGGCGTTTCGACTGCGACCTCTTCTAAAGGTAGACTCCTAGTCACCTCATATGCCATTAACATAGAGACTTCACTGACAAGAGCTCTAAAATCTTTTGAGGAAGTATTTTTGTCTCTTAACATGGTTAGCTTGTGTTGTATTAATGGATGATCAATAATATAGACATTATTCATATTTACACCTCTGTCTTTTTGCTACTATCTATTATTATATAAGGTCGCGAACATGTCAATTGAATGTTTACAATTTTATCCTCAAACTATATAATCAAGTGGGTGATAATAATGATAAAAGTTGGTTCAGATTTGGTACGGGTGGATAGGATAGAAAAGCTGATAACGCAAGAAAAATTCGTTCAAAAAATATTTTCTGAACAGGAGATAGCTTATCTAAAATCCAGGAAAATGAGGGCAGAAACCGCAGCTGGAATTTTTGCGGGAAAAGAAGCTGTTAGCAAAGTTTTTGGAACAGGAGTGGCTGGATTTGGCTGGAAAGAAATTGAGATCACACCCAACGAAAAAGGAAGTCCTGTTGTTAAGCTTCATGGACGCGCAGATCAAATCGCAAAAACACTCAGGATAGATCAGGTTTCAGTATCCATAACACATGTTGAAGAATATGCGATGGCCATTGCAGTCGCACTGAATGGTCATGATGATCAGTTGAAGGATGATATAGAATTGAAAAAAAGAGAAAAAGACACCCACAAAGGAGACTATGGAAGAGTTGGCATAGTTGGTGGAAAGAGGGGTATGTCAGGATCAATTTACTTATCATGCATAGCGGCCCTTAGGTCTGGTTCTGGGTTGGTTTATGCACTTGTCCCTGAAAAAATCTTCAATACGTTAAGCATAAAACTCACAGAAGTGATATTGGAAGAAATTAGTTTCAAAGGTGACCATTTAATAATGGATGATTTCTACTCTATTCAGAATAAGTGGGATAAGTACGATGCTTTGTGCATGGGCATGGGTATGGGAATAGAGAAAGACACACAGCAGTTGATCCAAAAAATTGTTAAAACTTGGGAAAAACCTTTGCTAATTGATGCTGATGGATTAAATGCTCTTTCTGGACAGTTATCATTGCTTTCCCATAGAAAAGCTTGTACAATCATAACGCCTCATGAAATGGAAATGGCAAGAATTTTAAAAACACAGGTGGAAGAAATAAAGAACAATCGTGTACAAGTTGCCGAACAATTCGCGAAAAAATACGGAGTGATAACTGTGTTGAAAGGAAACAAGACAATCATTACGGATGGAAGAAGGACACACATTAATACGTCAGGAAATCCTGGGATGGCAACTGCAGGCAGTGGTGATGTCTTATCAGGAATTATAATCAGCCTTGTGGGACAAGGGCATCAAGCATTTGAAGCATCGAGAATAGGCGTTTATTTACATGGGTTGGCTGGGGATGAGGCTGCAAAAAAAACCGGAGAATACAGCTTGATTGCATCGGACATTTTAGAGGCACTACCAAGTGTAATGAGAGATAGAATAAAAAAAGGATAAATCATGGATTTATCCTTCACTAATTATTCGACTGTGTATCCGCCTCGTATCATAAATATCGCATGGTTACTGATACGGACACCTCGACCATCAGTTCTTGGTATGATCAATAAATGATTGGTAGGGATTTGGGCACCATTCGCTATGTCATGTCCTGCTGTAACATCTGACAGACCACCTTGGTCACTTGCGATTGATGTAGTCAAACCATTAGAGAACCTCAAAATAATTTCTGTTCCTGCATCTGCCACGATGCGAGTGCCAACATAGACTTTGCTTTGTCCTTCAGTTGTGATGGTTTTTCCAGATTCGTTTAACAACTCATTGGTAGCAAATAATTCAACCACCTCAAGCGAATAGCTACCAGAAGGAACTACGGTTTTTAGTTCTGAAATTGAAGCCTCTTGTTCATGTAATCTATCATTGATGGCTGTTTGTATATTATCAATGACTTGGTTAAAATAACTTAAAGAAATCAAGGGGTCATTATCAGAAGCTTCTGCAACGGAATGAAAACTATATCCAATCAAAAACAATAGGACAATAAGAATTAATGTAAAACCATGTTTTATACGCAATTTAACCACCTCTCAATATATATTCTTTTATATTTTAAATGAGGCACAAAGATTAAGCAACAAGTATTTGAGTATTTGATTGTAGAAAGCTGAGACTCATTTTGGTATAATATCATAGCGTATCTATCAACAAATAATGAAGTTAAGGAGAAAAAATGGAGTCAATAATCATTCGCAACAGCAAAAAAATGCTTAACAGCTTACAGAATCAATTCAATAATAGCCTGTTGAGAAACATAATGCACAAATCATTGCAATATTTTAGAAGCTTGTTGAATGAAAGTGTTTTGATTCCAAAGATTGTTTCCAACGAAAGCATGTTAAAGGGCATTGAAAATAGCTACTCACTTAATTTAGTCGAGGTTAGGAAGAAAGAAAGTGGCGAGGGTATCCTACAAAATAGTGTTATCATTACGTCGTTGACAAAAGAGAGATCTTTAGAGGTGCTAATCGGATTAAATGTTATGCTATACCCTTTTTTGCCGACATCTTTTAGCATATTGATCTCAATAGGGATGTCTTTGTTGATGCTTTATCGCATGTTCAAGTTGGACCATATCCAACATCAGAGCAAACCGTTAATATTTTCGGGATGGTTGTTTATTCTGTATTTGTTCATTAGCCTTCTTTTCAATGAGGTGATAAGTGATGGTGTCTTAGTATTTATCAATTACTTTTCAGTGACTCTATTCATGATTGCTATAGTAGGATTCCTCAAAAGCAAGATTGCTCTGATGAACTTGATTCATTTAATAGCAGGATTGGTTTTTGTGTTATCACTGCATGGGATGTATCAATATATGGTTGGAGTACCAGTTGACCCGGCGTGGTTGGACGAAAGTACAGGAGGAAATGTAACCAGAATTTACAGCGTGTTTGGTAATCCAAATGTATTTGGTGAATTCTTGGTTTTAACATTGCCCATCATTTTTGCAGGAGCAAATATTCAAAAGAAAAAGGCTTTAAAAGCAATTTACTCACTAGTATTCGTTTTGGGAAGCTTGAATGTTTTTTTAACTTTCTCAAGAGGTGCCATGCTAAGCTTTGCTATAGTGATTGCACTAATGATTGTTATTTGGGATAAGAAGTACTTACCTTTTTTGGTGATGTTGCTTCTAGTAAGTCCTTTTATATTACCGGCATCTGTTTTTGCAAGAATTTTGACGGTCTTCCAAGGAGGAGACACGTCAACATCGTACAGGATGTCAATTTACATGGCTTCTTTAGATATGTTGCACGATTACCCAATAGTAGGTGTTGGGTTAGGAAATTTCAAAGAATTGTATAAGATTTATGCTTATACGGCTGCTAAATCGTTTCATGCTCATAATACACCATTAATGGTAATGATTGAACTTGGAATAGTAGGGTTCATTGCATGGCTCTACATGATGGTCATATGGTTTAGACAGGTAATGTCTGTTCAAAAATTCAAGAGTTGTTGGTCCTATTATTCGTTTGCTGCATTTGCAGGAGTGTTAGGGTGCTCAATTCAAGGACTTGTCGATCATGTTTGGCACAACAGTGATATTTTATTCTTTTACTTTTTCATGATGGGAATTGGATATCTGTCAGCAAATGCCGCCAAAGGAGAAAACAATTGACTAATAGGATAAAGGTTTTAGAAATTATTTCAGATACAAATTTTGGAGGAGCAGGGCAGTACCTAAAAACTCTGGATTCCAATATAGATAGAGATGTTTTTGATATGATTATTGTCACACCAGTGGAAAGCATTTTGCACAAACATATTAAGAATTCTCGGTTGATACAAGTTCCCAGCATTCAAGATAAGTCATTTTCGCTTAAAGGGACTCGTGCATTATATAAAGTAATCAAAGATGAGAGGCCTGATATTGTTCACACGCACGGGTCCTTGTCAGGGCGTCTTGCCGCACAAATAACAAGGACAAAAAAAGTCATATACACGAAACACACGTTAAGCGACAACTCCAACAAATATAAACGGTTCATAAAAAAAATAATGAATAAGCTTGTACGGTCAAAAGTAATAGCAGTTTCAAACGCGGTAGTCGATAATTTAATTGAAGAAGGAGTTAAGGAAACATCAATAAAGAGAATTTACAATGGTGTTGAGCCTAGTAGTGTGATACCGTATGACACTGAAGAGGGTAAGGTAGTCATTTCTTTAGTTGGAAGACTGGAATGGATAAAGGGACCAGATCATATGATCCGCATCGCAGAATTATTAAAAAATCGTAGTTCGATTCCGTTTAAAATCCTCATGGTAGGAGAGGGCTCCTTAAAAGAAGAATTAGAAGAAACAGTGAAGTTGAAAGAATTGCCGATTGATCTTTTAGGACATGTCGATGATATAGAGTGGGTTTACCAAAAGTCAGATATAATCGTAAACACATCACGCTCTGAAGCTTTGTCATTCGTAGCTCTTGAAGCTTTTGCTCATGGTAGACCTGTGGTTGCTTTCAATCTGCCAGGTATAAAAGAAGTCATCGCTGATTCTATTGACGGCTACTTGGTGAAGTATGAAGATTATGAAGCTTTCACGGATAGATTGATGGTGTTGATGGCCTCTAAAGAAAAAAGGGTTCGGATGGGTATGAATGGAAGAAAAAAAACACGTGACCATTTTACGATTCATCAAATGGTAAAAGAAACAGAAGCATTTTATCGGGAGGGATTATGAAAGTAATCGATCGGAAAGGAATTTTATTTAACAAAATCAGTGTCGTTGATCTTGCAATTGTATTAATGATAGTTGTTCTAGGTTTGGTTGCATGGAGCTATTTTGGGAACACTAGCACCACCACATCGAATAGAATACCCGTACAATATGTATATGAAACAACAGATGTACCCAAGAGTTTCACAGAACAAATAGAGATTGGCGGCAATGTATACAACTCAAACAAGAATAGTTACGTTGGGGTCGTAGTAGACTTAGATGTTCAACCTTATTTAATGGCAGTGCCTGACTTATCAGAAGGGGTTTTCAAAAACCAGTTAGTGAAGGACCGCTATATTGTGAGAATAACCATTCAAGCAGATTCTGTGCAAGACAATTACCACATATGGGTGAATCAGGAAAACATTAAAGTAGGTGCGATGTTTCCTATTAAAGGAAAAGGGTTCGCTTCATATGGTTATGTCGTGGGTATAAAGGAGGGAATTCAATGAAAAAAATTAATTGGATCGATATAACGCTGATTGTATTTGTCTTAGGTGGAATTCTCGTTATTTTACTCAAGGTAGGAGGCAACCAAAGTACTGGTGGCGATGTTTCTATGGAGATGAACCAAGCATCTATTGTGATAAAAGTGGACAATGTGAGAGAGGCAACAGTTTCATCCTTGAAAATTGATGAACCATTGGTGTCTGATGAAACCAATAGTTTTGTAGGTCGGATAATAGACTTGGAGGCTATTCCTTATAAAGACAAAATTGAAACGCTTGACGGGAATCTTGTTTTTGCTGAGGTTCCTGAGCGGTACACCATTTTTGTAACTGTAAATGCCAACCTGTTGGAGCGGGATGCAGGGTATTATGCGGATGGCATATCTGAAATTAAAATCAACTCTGATTTTAGGTTCTACACAAAGCATGTCATAACATCCGGGAAAATCGAAAGGATTGACTGGCCATGAAAAAAATTTTGCAGTGCTTAATGAGTTTGGAAATAGGTGGCGCAGAAACTCATGTGGTAGAACTATCAAAAGAACTAGTCAGTAGAGGGTATGATGTGATGGTTGCTTCAAATGGGGGTGCGTACACGAAAGAATTAATTGATGGTGGCGTGAAAGTAGTCACCATTCCAATGCACTCTAAAAAACCTCAATTTGTGCTAAAGTCCCTTTCTAAACTTAACAAGACTTTAAAAGAGTACAACCCAGATATTGTTCATGCCCATGCAAGAATACCAGCTCTCTATGCTAGTGTATTTGAGAAAAAATTTAAATTCAGAATGATTACCACTGTCCATGGCAAGTTTAAAACGAATTGGTTGTTAAAAAGAATCACTCAGTGGGGAAATGAAATCTTTGTGGTAAGTGACGACATTCGAACTTATTTGCTGGAGAATTACCCGGTAGAAAGTGCAAAAATATTTAAGACAATCAATGGAATTGATACAAATCGTTTCAATAGAGAAACCATACAATACCCCTATTCGGAAATAATTCATGTTAGTAGACTTGATGGATCCACGAGCAAGACAGCGGAGTTACTTATTCGTTACGCACAAGAAACTGGGATAAATCTGAGAGTAGTTGGTGATGGAACAAGATTTGATGGATTAAAATCTTTGGCAGGAGATTTCTCCAACATAAACTTAACTGGAGCATCTTATCAAGTTGAAAAGGAACTCATGAAAAGTGATATTTTTGTGGGGATTAGCAGAGCCGCTTTGGAAGCAATGAGTATGAACATGCCAGTGGTATTGGCAGGAGACTATGGAATGCTTGGAGTTATTGAAACTCCTGAAAAACTGGAGTTGGCAAAACAAGACAACTTCACTGCAAGGAATGGACAATCTCTGGAGTACTATGGGTTAATGAAAGAAATTGAGAAACTATTGGAGATGGATCCGAAAAACTTCAATTGGCAAAGAGAATTCGTTAAAGAACACCATTCGTTAAGGAAGATGGTCGATGACTATGAGCAGGTATATAAAAATGACTAAACAAATCTTTGTCATAGGGTATTATGGTTCTGGCAATATGGGTGATGAGCTATTATTACGAGAAACAATCAATTTGTTTAAGAAACATGTGTCAATAAACAACATTTCAGCTTTATCCTATAATGTAGAAAACACTTGGAAAAACCATAGAATAAAAGGGATCAGTCGAAATAAGTTTTTTAGAATTTTGAAAGGCATAACAAATTCAGACCTTGTCGTAGGCGGCGGCGGAAGCATGCTTCAAAATGTCACATCTAATAGGAGTTTACTATACTATTTAGCGTTGATAAATATTTCATTACTACTTAATAAAGAAGTTATTTTAATTGGGAATGGAATAGGACCAATTAATGGGTGGTGGCAGAAAAAAATGGTAAAGTGGACGTTGCTCAGAACAAAACTTGTCCACTTGAGAGATGCGTATTCATATGAATGGCTCAACAACCCCGTAAGCCACGAACATGTCATGTTGGGGGCAGATTTAGCACTGAAGTATCATGGAATGAGAGATAATACAAATAAATCAATCATTATTAATCTTCGGATTTGGGATGGTGTTGAACAAACGACAAGCGCTATGGGCGGATTCATAGAATACTTGAAGCAAAAAAAACATAAGGTCGAATTGGTATCCATGCAAAGTGGTCACGATGAAAAAGCGATGGAAGCATTAGGAAAGGTGCAAACTTTTAATGAATTGGATGCGTTGGAGAAAGTGTTTTCCAAAGGGAGGTTTGTGATTGGGATGAGATTACATTCCTTGATAGTAGGTGCTTCTTATGGGATGCCATTTTTAGGACTTTCCTATGACCCAAAAGTGAAAGCTTTCTGTGAAATAATGGGACAACCGTATTTTGATGAGATAGAAGAAATCACGACTGAACGTCTGATTAAAGCATTTGAACAACTGGTGGAGCAAGAAAAATCCAGTCAGGAAATGATTAAAAAGAATATGTTAGGGATAGAAATAGAAAAGCATAGGATGATGGTGAAAATTAATGAACTCTTTCAAAAATAAAATCGAAAGAATCTCCATAATGGGTGTACCTATAAGCAATCTGAGTAATGAAGAGACGGTTGACCTATTAACAGAAAGGGTAACGAATAATAAAAAAACAATTATTTACACACCTAATACAGAAATTGTTATGATGTGTCAAAAAAATGAAAAGTTATCAAGTATTATTCGACAAGGTGACTTGGTATTGCCTGATGGCATAGGTCTTGTCGTGGGTTCAAAACTAAAACGAGTACCACTCAAAGAAAGAGTCACAGGAGTTGACACATCTTTAGCCTTGGTTGAAGTCGCAAAAAAACACAACAAGAAAGTTTTTTTATTAGGTGGGAAACCGGGAGTTGCCGAATTAGCGATGAAAAAACTGAATGAATCCCATGAAGGAATTGTTGTAGGTTGCCATCATGGCTATTTTAAAGGGGTGCACCTAGGAGCTCCAGGAGATGGTGAAGAAGCGGTAGTTATTGAACAGATCAATAGATCAGGAGCAGATATATTATTTGTTGGATTAGGTTCACCAAATCAAGAGCAATGGATTTACTCCAACCAATCACTTGTAAACACCAACACAATAATCGGAAATGGCGGAACAATTGACGTATTGTCAGGACAAGTCAGAAGAGCACCCGTGGTTTTTCAAAAAATAGGACTTGAATGGCTTTATAGACTTGTGAAAGATCCTAAACGAATAAAAAGACAAATCATGCTACCAGAATTCATAATAAAAATCATGTTTGGTTCAAAAGATATTGTGAGAAAGTTAAAAAAAGATTGAAAAATCAGGGAAAACCTGTAGAATATAAGTAGGGAATGGGATGACGGAGAAGATAATGTTTGAATTTCGTAATGTAACTAAAGTGTATAAAAATAAATTTACTGCAGTCAAAGATATCAATTTATCGATCGAGAAAGGTAGTTTTTCGTTTGTAGTTGGGAAAAGTGGAGCAGGGAAAACAACACTTATTAAATTATTAATAAAAGAAGTTGACCCGACAGAAGGGCAGATTGTGTTTAATGGTGAGGATATCACCTATTTGAGCAATAGAAAAATCCCCATTCATAGGCGAAAGGTGGGCGTCATTTTTCAAGACTTTCGATTATTAAATAAAAAGACAGTTTATGAGAACATTGCATTTGCAATGGAGATGGTTGGGCAATCTCCAAAAAACATCAGAAGAGAAGTCCCGACAGTTTTAAGCATGGTGGGTCTGAGTGACAAGGCGAATAATTTTCCGAATGAATTGGCAGGAGGAGAGCAACAAAGAATCGCTATAGCAAGAGCTGTTGTCAACAAACCTGAATTGATAATTGCAGATGAACCGACTGGTAACTTAGATCCGGAGACGTCTTATGAGATAATGAAGATTTTTTCTGAGATTAACAGAAGAGGCACAACCCTTCTTATGGTAACTCATGATAGAGCCATAGTAGACACAATGAAAAAAAGAGTGATCGAGTTGAAAAATGGAAAGATCATCAGAGACACAGTGGAAGGGGATTATTATCATGATATCTAGAATCCTAAAACATACCGTAAAACAAGGATTTCAAGGCATACTTAGAAATAGGACCATGAGCGTTGCTTCTGTGGGTTCAGTTGCAGCCGTTTTGGTGATACTTGGTTTAGTATTGATGGTGATTTTGAACATTAGTGCTATTTCTGAGTCTACAAAAGAAAAGTTTGATGAAATTTATATTTACCTAGATGATGACGTAAGCAGCCAAAGAATTCGAGAAATTGGTGAAGAAATTAGTGCCATTGATGGGACGCTGTCTGTTGTCTTCCAATCAAAGGAATACGCTCTCGAACAGATGAAAGAAGAGTGGGGCGAGGACGGTCGATTGCTGGAAGGATTGGCAAACAATCCATTACCCAACACATACGTTGTTCAACTACGAGATGTTTCTTATGCAGATCCTCTTGTGAAGCAAGTTGAACAGAAATCAGGTGTGGAGGAAGTTAAATATTATAGTGATATCATTGAGAAACTTATCAGTACTGCCGAAATGATCCAGTTATTTGGAATGGTGATGATTGTCATACTCCTTTTGGTTAGTATATTTATCATTCAAAATACGATCAAAATTACTGTTGCTTCAAGGAAAACAGAGATTGAACTAATGCAGTACATTGGAGCTTCTAATGGCTTTGTTAGGGGGCCATTTATCTTAGAAGGGATTGTTTTAGGGATGTTGGGGGCAGTTTTTGCCATAACGATTGTATTAAATGGGTACGACTATCTGGTGTCGTATGCCAACGAAAAACTTTTTGCGATGATGTCAGTTTATTTGGTTCCTTCTAATTTGATTACGATGGATATTTTGATTATTTTCGTAACGATAGGAGTTGGAATTGGCGTTTTGGGAAGCATCGTATCATTAAAGAAATTTTTGAGTGTTTAAGGAGGTTTTCATGAAACAGTTTTTTCGTGTGATTATTACGATTCTCATTGTAGCCTCTCTGGTTTTGACAGCAGGCGCGTCCCGAATAAGCGACTTGGAGAAAGAATTGGAAAGGCAAGAAAGAGAAATTAATCAACTGACTAGCCAATTACAAGAAGCTATCGGAGAAAAAGATACGGTACAGTATGAAATAAATCAGCTTGACAGACAAATCCTTGAATTGACCCATGAAGAATTAAAACTTGAGATTGAATTGGCAACTATTGAGAACAATATCTCTGAGATAGAAATAGAAATCGAATCGATACAATCCGATATTGAAGTCACAACAGAATTATTGGAACAAAGATTGAGAACAATGTATAAAAATGGCGCGGTTGGATACTTAGAGGTTCTTTTCAATGCAAGTGACATGGGGGATTTTTTGACAAGAATAGATATGATCCAAAGGATTGTTAGAAATGATGTGAACATTCTTGAAGATCTTGAACAGCAATATGTAGATCTTGAGATTGCGCAAATGTCCTTAGAAAACGAAAAGAATAATTTCTACTTAGCCATGGAAGATGTACGCCTCAAGAAAAGAGACATTGAAGTGGCGAGTCGAGCAAAAGAAACCTATATGAGGTCAATTGTTGACAATATCGAAGAATTGCAAGCGCAAGAAGAAAAATTACTAGAAGCATCCAAAGAAATCGAAAGAAGAATACTGCAAGCACAACTTGAAATGCAGTATGCAGGAGGTGAAATGTCATGGCCGGCTCCAGGATACTTTACGATTACATCGCCCTATGGCATGAGGCCACATCCTCTATATGGGTACTGGAGCATGCATACAGGAGTTGATCTTAGAGTGCCGATGAACCAAAAAATTGTTGCGTCCAACTCGGGTGTTGTGAACTATGCAGGTTGGTATGGCGCCTATGGGAATATCGTTCTTATTGATCATGGAGGAGGCATTTCAACGCTTTATGCCCACAATACAAGCGTAGTTGTGAGCGAAGGTCAAACAGTTACGAAAGGGCAATTGGTAGCTTATTCTGGAACAACAGGTATGTCGACTGGTCCACACCTTCATTTTGAAGTCAGAATAAATGGAGAACATACAGAACCAATGGATTATCTTAGGTGATTATTAATATTGCTTGACAAATAGTTGTATATAAAGTATTATGTATGAGTGCAAAGAAGAAGTATCCGCTTCTCACCTTACGGCGCAGTTTGCAGCTAGTATGGTTGTTCTATAGGCTTTTAGAGATAGCGGGTTTCGCTGTCTTTTTTTATATTTTTAGGAGGTGTAATTATTAAAGAACTTGATATTAATGGTCAAATCAAGGACAAAGAAGTACGAGTAATTGACGAGGATGGAAGTCAACTCGGAGTGGTTGCAACAAGAGAAGCTATTAGATTAGCTGAGGAAAGAAAACTTGATTTGGTAAAAGTGTCCCCGAATGCAAATCCCGCAGTATGTAGGATTATGGATTATGGCAAGTACAAGTATGAATTGACAAAGAAAGAAAAAGAGTCAAAAAAGAAGCAGAAAGTAATCACAGTTAAAGAAATTAGAATGACACCCAATATCGATGAACACGACTTACAGGTTAAAATTAAAAATGCAGTTAAGTTTCTTGAAAAGGGAGACAGAGTTAAAGTGGTTGTTCGATTTAGAGGACGCCAGTTAGGACATACCAATATTGGACGAGAAGTATTGCTGAGATTCATTGAAGCAACATCAGATTTTTCTGTAGTCGACAAACCACCAAAGATGGAAGGGCGTCAGATGGTGATGTTTTTAAACTCAAAAAGTTAACAAAATAGCGAGGAGGATTTTGCATGCCTAAGATTAAAACAAATAGAGGAGCTGCCAAAAGATTTAAAAAAACGGGCAGCGGGAAAATAAAAAGAGCGCAAGCTGGTAAAAATCACTTTACCGGCAAAAAGTCAGGAAAACAAGTTAGAAGTTTAAGACAGGGTAGCTTGGTGTCAGATGGTGACTTTAAAAGAATTAGCAAATTGATACCCTATTAATAGGAGGAGGCATAACTATGGCTAGAGTTAAGAAAGCGGTCAACGCAAAAAAAAGACATAAAAAGATTTTAAAAATGGCTAAAGGCTACTACGGAGCAAAAAGTAAGCAGTTCAAGACAGCTAATCAAGCAGTCATGAAGTCATTATCATATGCATATGTGGGTAGAAAACTTAGAAAAAGAGAGTTTAGAAGATTGTGGATTACTAGAATCAATGCGGCAGCTAGAGTAAATGGATTGTCATACAATAAATTCATAAACGGACTAAAAAACCACAATATTGAGATCAACAGAAAGATGTTGGCTGATATGGCAGTTAACGATGAGATGGGATTCAAACAATTGGTTGAAATGGTTAAATAGTAAAAGAATAGCCGTATATGCGGTTATTTTTTTTCTTTATCAACCGATATAGCAATGATATAATGAATAATAACTCCATAGCAAGGCGGGTATATGACTAGAAAAAATGTTCTCTCAGGTGCGAAAATGAATCCTTCATATTTTTTGCTATTATCATTTGCAATGCTTATTGCTGTGGGAACAATGCTATTGAACCTACCCATTGCTTCTGCAGATGGTAACAGTATTGGGGTTGTAGATGCTTTATTCACATCTGCTTCAGCTGTTTGTGTGACAGGGTTGACAGTAGTGAATACATCAACATACTGGTCTTTGTTTGGACAAATTGTCATCTTATTACTCATACAAGCAGGAGGACTGGGGATTATGACAATGGCAACACTCATCGCTTTTATGTTAGGCAAGAAAATCACATTGAAAGATCGCCTGTTGATGCAAGAAGAGATGAATGTTTCCACTTTGCAAGGCATCGTACTATTAACAAAACGTGTTCTATTGGTTACGATTTGTTTAGAAACTATTGGCGTTGTATTTTTATCTATTGTATTTGTCAGGGACTTTGGTGTTTCTCAGGGCTTATGGTTCTCAATCTTTCATTCGATTTCAGCTTTTTGCAACGCAGGTTTTGATTTGCTCGGCAATAGCTTAATTGATTATGCAGACAATCCTGTCATCAACTTTACTATAATGACATTATTAGTTTTAGGTGGATTAGGCTTTTACGTCATAGTAGACATCGTGAACAAAAAAAGCTTTAAGAAATTTCAACTCCATACACAGTTGGTTTTGGTATTAACTTTTGGATTCATTTTGTTTTCGTTTTTGATCGTCCTTGTCCTTGAATTTAACAATCCAGAAACAATAGGCACTTTAACCTGGAAAGACAAATTCATGGCATCGGGATTTTTATCGGTCACACCTAGGACAGCTGGATTTAACACAATAGATACAGCTTCTTTAACATATGCCACAACTTTTGTTGTCATGATCTTGATGTTTATTGGGGGGGCCCCTGGTTCAACTGCTGGAGGCGTAAAAACTACAACGATCGGAGTGGTTATGATAGCGGTTGCGCAACATTTGCTAGGAAAAGACGATGTAGAGTTTGGAGGAAGAAGAATACCAACAAAACAAATCTTTAAAGCAATTTCAGTGATTGTCATAGGTGCTGTATTGATTACCGCTGTTATTTTAGTATTGTTGGTTTCAGAAGCGAAAATGGAGAACGAATTTTTGGATATTGTTTTTGAAGTTTTTTCAGCTTTTGGAACAGTAGGATTGAGCAGAGGGATCACAGGTAACCTTACAACGATAGGTAGAATCGTGATTACATTGACTATGTTTGTTGGAAGACTAGGACCCTTGACGTTAGCTTTTAGCATTGCAAAAATGCAAAATTACAATAAAGGATATCACAGATATCCTGAAGGAAAAATTATGGTGGGTTAGGAGAAGACAATGAAACAATTTGTGATAATAGGGTGTGGAAGATTTGGGTCAAGTGTTGCCAAAACGCTTTATAAAATAGGGTATGAAGTATTGGTGATTGACAAGAGCTTAGAAAAAATTGAAGAAATTGCAGATTATGTCACACATGCAGTACAAGCAGATGCAACGGATGAGAATGCTTTGAAATCAATCGGTATTCGTAATTTTGATGTGGCAGTAGTAACCATTGGATCAGATATCCAGTCATCCATCATGAGCACTTTAATTGTGCAGGAGCTTGGCGTCAAAAAAGTCATTGCAAAAGCACAGAGTGAACTGCACGGGAAAGTTTTATACAAAATTGGCGCAACAAAAGTAATATTCCCAGAAAGAGATATGGGAATAAGGGTAGCTCATAACCTTGTATCCTCAAATATTTTAGATGTCATTGAGTTTGCACCGGATTATAGCATTATCGAAGTAGTGGCTCAAACGCAATGGGAGGGAAAACGCCTGAAAGAACTACATTTGCCAGATGAATATGGCATCACTGTAATAGCGATTAAATCAGGCGAAGATTTAAACATCTCACCCAATGCAATGGACGTAGTAGAGAGTGGGGATACGCTTATTGTCATTGGCGATAATGAAAGCCTTAAAAAAATGGAGAAAGAAAATGATACTCAGTCATGATAACAGCAAAATTAAGTTAACGCGAAAACTATTGGAAAAAAAGCACAGAACAAAAATGAATCTCTATATAGCAGAAGGAGATGTTTTGGTAAACGAATACATTCAAGCCGATGCACCAATTGAATTCATTCTTTATTCGGAGCACTACAAAGGTGTGACTGATAGGAATCGACGCTTTCAGACATTTGCTGTCAAAAAAGAGCTATTCAATCAATTGAGCGATACAATCAACTCGCAAGGAGTGCTTGCGGTTGTACGCCAGTCATTTTTCAAGAAAGAAGATATTTCAAAAAGCCAACTTATACTATACATTGATGGTGTTCAAGATCCTGGTAACTTGGGCACGATCATTCGGTCGTGCGATGCTTTTGGAGTTGAGTCATTGATTATAAATAATGGCTGCGTGGATATGTATAATCCAAAGGTTGTACGCGCAACAATGGGATCTTTGAACAGGATCAGACATATAAGAGTTGACAACGATATGGAGATGCTCGAGTATTTAAAAGATTTGGGCTACAAAGTTTTCTCCACTACCCCAGATGCAGGAAGATATCTTCACGAATTAGCTGATATGGGGAAAAGTGTCTTGGTCATTGGCAATGAAAGCAAGGGGATCCAACCAAGCATTAAACAATTAAGTGACATGAGAATCAAAATCAGAATGAATGGGAAGGCCGAATCACTAAATGCTGGAGTAGCTGCAAGTATTTGTTTGTATCATATTACAAACATCAATAACAATAGAAACAGATCTTCTTGATAAAGAATAATTTGTGTTGAACACGATCTGAATATTTGATATAATAGCGTTCAAATAGATTATAAAGACGATGACAGAGCAAAAAGTTGATTACTGTTTACAAGAGAGAAATGTCTTGGCTGAGAACATTTCGTTGAATCGACCCAATTTCACTCTGTAGTTGATAGACTGAACACGAGTAGGTTTATCCGGGATGACCGTTATCTTAATGAGAAAAAAAAAGAGTGGTACCGCGGCACTTCGCCTCTTATGGAGGGAAGTGTTTTTTATTTACTAAAAGAAAGGAGTTAAAATGCAAGACAAACTGATACGTATACAAAGAGATACACTGGAGCAAATTCGGAAATCCAATGAACTAAAAGAACTTGAAAGCATAAGAGTAAAGGTAATGGGGAAAAAAGGCGAGCTAACGCTGCTACTTAGAGCGATGGGACAATTATCACCAGAAGAGAGACCTATTTTTGGAAAGGTTGCAAATGAAGTTAGAGAAAGCATTAATCAGGCATTAGAACAAGCTAAAGGACAAATATTTCAAGCAAAGCAAAGAGAGCGATTGTCAGCGGAAACATTGGATGTTACGATTCCTGGAAAACATGAAAAAATTGGACACAGACACCCTTTGATGAGAACAAAAAAAGAGTTGGAAGACTTGTTCTTACACATGGGATACGATGTAGTTGAGGGCCCTGAAATAGACACCGTAGAGAATAACTTTGATGCATTAAATGCACCAGAAGACCACCCATCAAGAGACAAGTCGGACACATTCTACATTACAGACAATTTGTTATTACGGACTCAAACTTCTCCCGTTCAAATTAGAGTGATGAAAGAAAGAAAACCACCAATAAGGATTGTGTCTGCAGGTAGGACTTTCAGGTTTGATGATGTTGATGATACACACTCTCCAATGTTTCATCAGATGGAGTGTTTAGTAGTGGATAAAGGAGTCACAATGGCAAACTTGAAGGATTCCATAGATAAATTTGTAAAAACTTTGTTTGGCGACAAGATGATGACTCGATTTAGGCCTCACAACTTTCCTTTCACTGAACCAAGCGCTGAGGTAGATGTGTCTTGTCTGAAGTGTATGGGAAAAGGTTGTGAAGTTTGCAGCTATACAGGGTGGAGTATGGAATTGCTTGGTTGTGGCATGGTACATCCCAATGTCCTTGAAAATTGCGGAATTAACCCGGAAGAATATAGCGGTTATGCTTTTGGTATGGGGATAGATCGAATCACAATGGTAAAATACGGCATTAATGACATAAGGTTGCTGTTTGATAATGATATTAGGTTTTTGAACCAGTTTTAGGAGGGAAAAATCATGTTAGTACCAGTTAAATGGTTAAAAGAATACGTAGATTTAAAGGATATTGGATTAAGAGAGCTTTCTGATCAATTGACATTGACAGGCTCTCATGTAGACTCTATTATTGATTTGAATAGAAATACAGAAGATATAATAGTTGGAAAGATCATTTCCCTTGAAAAAGTCAAAGAAAGTGACAATCTTCAAACTGCAAAGGTTGATATTGGAAACAAATCACACATTCAAATTGTAACTGGCGCAAGAAATATTTCGGAAGGAGATTATATTCCTGTTGCCATTCCAGGTGCTGTATTGCCAAATGGAAAAAAGATCGAAGAAACAGAAATTATAGGGATACAATCTCAAGGCATGATGTGCTCTTATGATGAGTTGGGAGTTGATGACAAGTTAGTTCCAAAAGAATCCAGGGATGGCATTGTAGTTTTTCCAGAACCCGAAGTACTAGGCAAAAACATCAAAGACGTCCTCGGGTTTGGAGGAGCTGTTTTAGATATCGAGGTGACTTTTAATCGGCCAGATTGTTTGAGTATAATAGGAATAGCAAGAGAAGCAGCAGCTACATTTAATAAGAAACTAACATTACCTAAAATAATAATTGAAAATGCAGTGGACGATGTAAGCACCTATTTAAAAGAAGTGCGGATAGAGGCACCACATTTGTGTTCAAGATATTATGCAAAAGTGATAAAAGATGTAAAAATTGGCCCATCTCCGTTGTGGCTTCAAAGGAAAATTATGGATGCTGGAATGCGACCCATCAATAACATTGTTGATGCAACAAATTTTGTGATGATAGAGACAGGTCAACCTTTACATGCTTTTGATCTAGATAAAATGCAAGGAAGAAAAATTGTCGTTAGAAGTAGCGAACCGGATGAATCTATCATGACGATTGACAAGGAAACACGCACATTGGATAAGGATGTATGTGTTATAGCAGATGAATTTTCACCACAGTGTATCGCTGGTATCATGGGAGGATATGATTCAGAAGTCACTGAAAAGACTCAGTTGATTGTTATGGAGACAGCCAACTTTAACCCCAAATCGATACGATTATCATCAAAAAGATTAGGGCTAAGATCTGAAGCATCTTCAAGAAATGAAAAGCTGCTATCCCCACAAAATGTTGTGCTTGCAAATGAAAGAGTATGCCAGATTATTGAAGCTATTGGAGCAGGTGTTGTTGTTAATGGATGTTATGATGTAGGCAATAATATATTTAACAAACGCGAGGTTCAATTAAGACCGTACAAAAGCGATGAATTGCTTGGGATTAAAATTGCGCCGGAAAGAATGGTAGAGATCCTCAATTCCTTGGAAATCACTAGTATTTATGAGCATGGAGTTATAAAATCAGAAGTTCCTCACTTTCGAGCCGATATACAAAAAGAAGTTGATTTGATTGAAGAAGTTGGTAGGATACATGGGTTTGATAAAATTCAACCAAAAGCATTAAAAGGAGATTTGCTTAAAGGATCAAGATCAAATCTTAAAGCGTTGGAAGAAGAGATCAAAAGTTACTGTTCAAGTGTTGGATTATCAGAGATCACAACGTATTCTTTTATCAGTCCTAAGAAATATGACATGATGAACATGAAAGACGCTAACGATAACTTGGATATAAGAATCATGAACCCACTTGGGGAAGATTTCAGTTCGATGCGAACTACGATGCTGCCTAACATGATGGAGGTTGTTGCTAAGAACATTAAATACGGGAATAAGGATGGGAAATTGTTTGAAATTGGAAATGTTTTCCATTATAAAGGTGACCCGAGGGATGAAAACACAATAGAAACTTCAATGCTTTCAATTGGCATGTACGGTGAAGCTGATTTTTACAAGTTAAAAGGACTACTTGAAAATCTATTCAAACTTCATCAAATTCAGATCGATGTTGTGCCAGAATCAAAAAATAGATCTTTTCATCCAGGAAGAGCAGCTATACTGGTTGATGGATCTAAAATAGTGGGAACTTTTGGAGAGGTACATCCCGATGTTTCCCAGAAATTTGACATAAAAGAGCGAGTATATTTATCAGAAATCAATTTGGAAATCATATTGACCCTCAAAAAGACAGAAAGAAAATTCAAAAGCATCCCCAAATACCCATCTATAACAAGAGATATGGCCATAATTGTAAAGGACAGTGTACTGGTTGGTGATATCATCACCAATCTTGAAAAAGAAGGATATGATTATCTTGAATCAGTTGAATTTTTTGACATATATACAGGGGAAGGAATACCTGAAGGACATAAAAGTTTGGCCTTCTCACTGATTTTCAGAGAATTTTCCAGAACGCTACAAGACAATGAAGTGAATGCAATTTTTGATCAAGTTATCAGTAACATGGAAAAAGATTTCGATGCAAAACTGAGGTAGAATGGGTGATAAAGCTTTGTGCTAGAATAAAAGAAAAAACTTATAAAACGATAACATTTTGGGAGGAACATAGATGGACCCAGTAGCTTTTAAAATTTTTGGTCTTGAGATTATGTGGTATGGCATATTCATTACCTCAGGTGTTTTGATAGGCGCTATTCTTGCTATTAAACAAGGCAGAAAAGTAGGATTTAAGGAGAATGATCTACTAGATGTAATCATGATAGGAATTCCTTCTGCGATTGTGGGTGCTAGACTGTATTATGTCATTTTTAACTTGGAATACTATAGAAATAACTTAAAAGAGGTGCTTAATATTCGAGGAGGCGGTCTTGCGATACACGGAGGCCTTCTCGCAGCATTTTTGGCAGGCATCATCTTTTGTCGAATTAGAAAGGCAGAGTTTTGGAAACTCGCAGATATTACTGCGCCAAGTTTTGTATTAGCACAGGGAATTGGAAGATGGGGAAACTATGTTAATCAAGAAGCTTACGGGGTTGAAACGAGCCTGCCATGGGGGATCCTAATAGAAGGAAGTAAAGTGCACCCGACATTTCTATATGAGTCAATTTGGAATCTATTGGTTTTTGCTTTTCTCATCTGGTTTAGACAAAAGAAGCAGACATTTGATGGGCAGATATTTGCTTATTATTTGATTTTATATTCATTCGGAAGATTTTGGGTGGAAGGTTTAAGAACGGACAGCCTTTACTTCGCTAACTTAAGAGTCGCTCAAATAACGAGCGTTGCTTTCATTGTCGCTGGAGTGATGATTATTAGGGCAAAATCACGAACAAAATATTAATAGTCTTAATTAAGGACAAAAAGAGTCTGACAATTTTTAAAGTGTCAGACTCTTTTTTAATTGGCCAGAAAAAACAAAAAAGTGGTGCAAAAAACCCACGATGTGGTATAATATACCCATAAGGTGGTGGAAAGGTGTTTACAGGGGAATATTTCCATACGTTTGATAATAAAAGCAGAGTAATCATACCTTCCCGGTTTCGCGAAGAATTAGGAGGGAATGTTTTTATTGGCAAAGGATTGGATAAGTGCTTGTTTGTTTACCCCTATAAAACTTGGGAAGAGTTTTCATCCAAGTTAAAAAAACTATCTGTATTAAGTGCGGAACATCGATTTTTCTCCAGAAGATTTTTGTCAGGTTTTTCTGAATGCAACGTCGACAGACAAGGTAGGCTTTTACTGCCATCAAACTTGAGAGAATATAGTGAGTTGAAAGATGAAGTTGTTATAATTGGTGTTTTGGACAGAATAGAAATTTGGAGTAAAAAAGTTTGGGAATCTTATTCATTAGAAAATGAAATGAATTTTGAAAACATTGCAGAAAAAATGTCGGAATTAGGTCTTGATCTGTAGGAGGCGTGTATGACTTTTCATCATAGATCAGTTTTATTTGAAGAAGCAATTAGAGGACTAGATATCAAAGAGAATGGAATATATGTAGACTGTACGCTTGGGGGCGGTGGTCATGCACTTGCGATGGCAAGACAAAGCCCCAAAGGGATAATAATTGGAATAGATCAAGACATTGATGCGATTGAAAACTTTAAGAAAAAACATTTGGAAATTGACAATGTAAGGGTTGCACATAGTAACTTTAAGAACATAGACGAGGTGCTTGATAGTTTAAATATAACGCTAATTGATGGTGCTTTGATGGATCTAGGAGTTTCGTCTTATCAATTAGACAATGCGGAAAGAGGATTCAGTTATATGCAAGATGCGCCATTGGACATGAGAATGGACAGGTCTCAAAAAGTGTCAGCTAGACATATTGTCAATGGCTATACAGAAGAAGAACTACGACGAATTCTACAAGAATACGGAGAGGAAAAGTGGGCTGCAAGAATTGCACAATTCATTGTTGAAGAAAGAAAACACGCCTTTATAGAAACGACCTTTCAGTTAGTAAGCATTATAAAGAAAGCGATACCAAAAGGTGCGAGAAGAGAGGGGCCTCATCCTGCAAAACGAACCTTTCAGGCAATTCGAATAGAAGTTAACAAAGAACTAGACATCATTATTGAAACGATTGAAAAACTGGTGACTAGGATGAAGCCAAATGGAAGGCTTTGCATCATAACGTTTCATTCTTTAGAAGATAGAATTGTGAAAAATACTTTCAAAGAACTAGCTAAAGAGTGTGTTTGTCCAGAAGGACAACCGATTTGCACTTGTGAAAAACAACAATCGATCAGGATTATAACAAGAAAGCCAATGACACCTTCAAACAAAGAGGTTGAAGAAAATCCAAGAGCAAGAAGCGCTAAGCTTAGAATAATTGAGAAAGTGTGAGGTGATACGATGTCAACCATAAGAGAAAAGAGATATATTGATTATAGTGATATCGAAAAATACTATAGCATTAAAGAAGAGGCTATGGTAAAATCTAAAAGGAAAAAATGCAAAAACCAATCAACATGTATTCAGTTAAAGTATTTTGTGTATGGTGGGATAATATTCATGCTTGCTTTAGGGATGATTTTCAATTATGCATTGATAACTCAGACAAAGATGGAAATTCATGATTTAAGTAGAGAAATAGATTTACTTTCTAAGCAAAAAGAAGATATGACAATAGCCCTTGAAACGATAAAAAACTCTAATGTGATAGAAGAAAATGCGATGAATTTCTTAGGGATGGATTATGCAAAAAGCCATCAAAATCAAATGGTTTCTGTTAATTTCACAGGCGTTCTAGATAACAATTTTGCGTACAACCATGAAAAAGAAAGTGCATTTTTCGAGAGTTTGGTTGAAAAAACCTTTGCATTACTCAAAAACGAGGGGATATAAATGGCAAAACCTAATCTGAGCATAAAAAAAAGAACCATTTTCCTAATGTTTCTTTTTTTTATCTTAAATGCAGTTTTAGTATTTCGTTTAGGAACGATACAACTGATTAAAGGAGAGGCCTACAAAAAGGAAGCTTTTAGCCAGTGGTCAAGAGATGTTACAATTAATGCAAGCAGAGGCACTATTTATGACAGCAAAGGAAAAAAACTTGCTGTTAGCACGAAATCTGACACAGTTGTCTGCTTTCCTCGAGATGTCATGAAGTCTATCAAAACACATGAAGAGGAATTGCCATCAAACGAAGGATGGTTGTTTGAAATATTAAATATTTTCAGACGAAAGGAAGATGTAGAACCAAAGACTATTGAATACGTTGAAGATAATGGAACAAAAAAACCAGAAGAGATAGCAGGGATTTTGTCACGGATTCTTGAGATGGACTATGACGAAGTATACGAGATGATAACAAGTGCCAGAGATTATGTACCAATAAAGAGGTGGATCACCGTTTCGCAAGCTGAGCAGATAAGATCGCATAATCTCAATGGAATAAGCGTAATAGAGGATACGAAGCGAGTGTATCCATATGGAAATTTTGCGTCACATATTTTAGGATTCACCAATATCGACCAAATTGGGATGTATGGCATTGAAAGCACGTTTAACGATTATCTCACGGGTGAACCAGGTAGAAGAGTTGTTAATACAGATGGCAATGGGATAGAGCTACCTTTTAGTGGATTTGAAAGGTATTATCCGCCAACGGATGGGTTAAATGTGGTTTTGACAATAGATGAAGTGATACAACACTATGCAGAGATAGTTGTTGAAAAAGCTTATTATGAGAACCAAGCTTTGAGCGCAACCATTATCATGATGAACCCAAATAATGGTGATATATTAGGCATGGCGAGCAAGCCTTCATATGATCCAAACTACCCAAGAGAGCCATTTGATGACGAGATGGGGGCGTACTGGGGAAACTTATCAAATGAAGCTTTGCAAAAAGAATGGTATGCTTTATGGCGAAATATTGCTGTTAACGACTTATATGAACCAGGCTCAACTTTTAAATTATTGACAGCAGCAATCGCTTTGGAAGAGAACAAAGCCAATATGGAAACCACTTATTATTGTGACGGATATGTTGATGGGATAGAAAGTGAAACGACTATAAAATGCTGGCGATACTACAACCCTCACGGCGAACAAACTTTGGCTGAAGTGATGCAAAATTCATGCAATGATGGAACTGCAGAGATCGGTTTATCCATAGGAAAAGATGTGTTTCATCACTATTTACAAGCTTTAGGATTTGGAGAAAGAACGGGGATACAACTGAATGGAGAAGCATCGGGCATCGTAAATCCACCAGAAAACATGAGAGATGTACACACAGTTACGCAATCATTTGGACAAGGGATATCGGTTACGCCAATTCAATTGATTTCTGCGATTTCTACGCTTGCAAACGGTGGCGATTTGGTAAAACCTAGATTGGTCAAACAACTGATTGATAACGATGGAAAGATTGTAGAGGAGTTTCCAACAGAGACGGTAAGAAAAGTTTTTTCTGAGGAAACGAGTAGACAAATGTTACAGGTTATGGAATCAGTAGTTACAGAGGGCTCAGGAGCAAGTGCTTACGTCCCAGGATACAGCGTTGGAGGGAAAACTGGAACAGCTCAAAAAGTCGTGAATGGAAGGTATTCAGATGATCTTTATATTACTTCTTTTGTTGCCGCTGCACCTACTTACAATCCAGAAATTGTAGCATTATTAATTATTGACGAACCAAAAGATTCATATTATGGATCTGTGATTGCCGCTCCTTTAGTGGGTCAGTTAATTGAAGACACGCTACAATATATGAATATACACCCAATGTATACTGAAGAAGAGATTGTAAAAATCGAAAGTTCATATGTGACGGTTCCAAACGTAGTAGGCATGAGCTTGAAAGAAGCTAGTATAGAACTTGAAAGAATTGGTTTGAACCACAATGTGACACTTCATGTAGAAGAAGATATTTTGGTCAAGGACCAATATCCAAAAGAGGGTACAGAGGTAGTCAAAGGATCTGTCATCACTATCATGTTGAATTAAATATACAAGTTGATTTTAAGGGGCTTTAGTATTATGATTGTTTATGACAAATCAATGTGAGGGTCAAAATGAGATTGGATGAGATTATGTGTGATATAAAATACAAGTCGTTTCTTGGAGATGACAAAATCAATGTCAACAAAGTCGTTTATGATTCAAGAAACGCCTCTGAAGATACAATTTTCACAGCGGTACGAGGGATGAAAGTAGACGGTCATTTGTTTATACCAGATGCAATATCTAGAGGATGCAAAGTGGTTTTATGCGAGGAAATCCCTGAAGGCTTTTCAGAAACAACTTTCATTGTGGTCGAGAACTCGAGAGCTTCAATGGCTGACTTATCATTTTCACTGAAAAAAAATGACATGATTGAAAACCTTGTTGGAGTGACAGGGACAAATGGCAAGACCAGCATTACCTATATACTTAAAGAAATATTCTGTAGACATCAGAAGGTGGTAGGAGTTATTGGTACTATGGGGGCTGTGATAGGAGAGAAAAAACTATCCCTTGAAAACACAACACCTGAAGCGCCAGATTTGCATGAACTATTAACAGAAATGAAGAAGCAAAATGTCAGCAGATGCTTCATGGAAGTTTCCTCACATGCTACAGAATTATTCCGTGTAAAAAATCTCATGTTTAAAGTGGGTGTGTTCACAAATCTAACAGAAGATCATTTGATATTTCATCATACGATGGAAAACTATTACCAAGCAAAGAAGAAATTCTTTTTACAATGCAAATCAGCAGTCATCAACATCGACGACCTCTATGGTAAAAGGCTATACAAAGAACTGTCAAATGAAGGGCTTCATGTTGTTGGGTATTCATCAGAAGAAAAAACAGATTATATAATAAGCAAGACTAAGATTACCAAAGAAGGCTGTACATTCGCTATTATTTTTGGAGAGTCTGAATATCCAGCGACGATAAGAACGCCTGGGAAGTTTAATATTTATAATTACACAGCTGCTGTTATTGCAGCTCATCTTGAAGGAATCCCTTTAGTTGAAGCAATTGATTCCATTTCAAAAATAAACGGAGTGGCTGGAAGGTTTGAATTCTTGCCAACCAAACTGGGTTGTACAATTATAGTTGATTTTGCTCATACACCAGATGGGTTAGAAAAGGTCATGGAAACGATAGAACAATTTGCCAAAGGGAGGAAAATTGTTCTATTTGGCGCACAAGGAGAAAGAGATCGGTCAAGAAGGGCTAAAATGGGAGAAGTCGCAGGTAAATATTGTGATTTTATCGTGTTAACATCGGATAACCCTGTAAATGAAGACCCATACACCATTTGCAATGAAATAGCCCAAGGTGTGAGCAGATACCATTTAAATTATAAAATAATAATTGAAAGAGATGAAGCGATCAGCTATCTCATTGACAATTATCAAGAAGGAGACACTATTTTGCTAGCTGGCAAATCTACAGAACCTTATCAAATCATTGGGGATAAAAAGATTCCATATGATGAAAAAAAAATAGCACAAGAGGCGATTGCTAGAAAAGAATTAAAGGATATGATTAGAAATGATTCATAAAATACTATTGACAGGGACTGTTTCCTTTTTGCTCGTTTGGTTATTAGTTCCTAAAACGATCCCATTCTTAACAAAACTTAAATTTGGACAAGTTGTTAGAGAAGAAGGACCATCAACCCACTACGCGAAAACAGGCACTCCAACAATGGGAGGCGTAGTTTTCATACTATCTATTATCTTTGTTTACAGCTTGTTTATTGACAAACAAACGGAAGTGGCGATCCTAATTATTGCAACACTTGGGTTAGGTGGGGTTGGATTTTTGGACGATTACATTAAAGTTGTCAAAAAAAGGAATCTTGGTCTAAGAGCTTATCAGAAGATAATAGGGCAGATTATTTTTGCAGGAATGCTCGTAGGGTATCAGTTTTTTATCAGCGAGATGGGAGGCCGAATATATATACCTATACTAAATGAAGTTATAAATCTAGGCTATTTATATTTTCCGTTTGCAATAATTGTCGTCATAGGAATAGTGAATAGTGTTAATTTGACAGATGGACTTGATGGTTTGGCATCAGGGGTGACAATTGTTTTTTTGTTTTTTTTGGGAAGTATTTTCTACTTAGCGGAAAACACAATTATGATAAATGAGAACTTTTTTTTGATAATTGCTACAGGGATAGGTTCTTTAATTGGTTTTTTAGTCTTCAACAAATACCCAGCTAGGATATTTATGGGCGATGTGGGATCACTAGCTTTAGGTGGGCTTGTTGCTTCTCTTATGATTCTAACAGGGACTGTTATTATTTTTCCGATACTCGGAGCCGTGTTTATGGCAGAAACTTTATCAGTTGTGATTCAAGTAGTCGTCTTTAAAAGAACGGGTAGAAGAGTGTTTTTGATGAGCCCCTTACATCATCATTATGAGCAAAAAGGCTTTACTGAGAAGGAAGTAGTTAGGAAGTTTTGGCTCGTTTCGGTAGTGTTTGGGTGTGTCTCAGTGGTATTGTTCTTAATTTGAGGGGTGTATTTATGAGTAAAAAACCAGTTTTAATCTATGGATTTGGAGTTTCAGGGATAGCGGCAGCTAAAGCATTAAGTGCGAATAAAACCCCATTCAAAGTAATAGATAGACTTTCAGAGAGTAAATTACAGGGGATTGCTACTGAAAACGGTATAGATAAAGTTGAGTTTTTATCAGTGGACGCACCAACAGATTTGAGTGCGTATGAGTTAATTATTAAAAGTCCAGGAATCAAACCAAACGACCCATTGATAGAACGTGCTGTAGCTGAGAAAATCTCTATCTTATCAGACATTGAATATGCTTACAGGATGAGGAAAGATATAAAATCAGTGGCGATTACTGGAACTAACGGAAAAACAACGACGACATCATTATTGGGCGAGATGTTAAAAAATGGCGATGTTAAAAGTTTTGTTACGGGAAATATTGGTTCCGGTGTTATTTGGGACTATTGTTGCGCCGACGAAGAAAGCGTTGCAGTTATAGAGTTGAGTTCTTTTCAATTGGCGAATACATCTTCTTTTCGATCAAACATAGCCATTATCACGAACATAACACCAGACCACTTAGACTGGCATGGAAGTTTCGAGGAATACAAGGCTGACAAATCAAAAATTTTAATCAACCAATTACCAAGTGATTGTCACATTTTGAACTACGACGATGAGATTTTGAGGGATTACCCAAGTTTTGGCAAAGGGAAAAGAAACTATTTTTCTTTATCTTATTATCAAGGTTCAGGAATTTATGTCCAAGACAACAAAATTTATATAAAGATTGATTCTCCAACTCATCTTTGCCATGTTGACGATATTAAAATGCCAGGTTCCCATAATCTTGAAAATGCTTTAGGGGCATCTCTAGCAGCTTATTTATTGGGTGTGGATAAATCAATTATTGTCAAGACATTAAAGTCATTTAATGGAGTGGCCCACAGGCTTGAGTTTGTAAAAAATATAAATGGCGTAGCGTATTATAATGATTCAAAAGGTACGAATACCAACGCGACATTGAGAGCTTTAGCAAGTTTTGACAAACCTATTCATTTAATTTTGGGTGGCTATGATAAAGGAGAATCTTACCATAATTTAATAAGAGCTTTTGGAGATAAAGTAAGGAGTGTTAGTGTCATAGGAGAAGCCTCCGATCGGATCATAAAACAAATGACATCAAGAGGATACAGCTCTTTTCATCGAGCAAAGACACTGAAAGAAGCGGTTGAAGTCAGTGTCAAGCATGCCAAATCAGGTGAGATTGTATTGTTATCACCTGCTTGTGCAAGTTGGGATATGTTCAATGATTACATGGAAAGAGGAGAAGCATTTAAAGAAATAGTTCAATCAATAGGTGATTTCAATGGATCATAGAAGATCAGTTGATTGGGTATTGTTTTTGTCAACGTTGGTGATGGTATTATTTGGACTTGTGATGGTGTATAGTGCAAGTTATCCTGAAGGTTATTACCATTTTCATGGTGATGGGTTCTTTTTTCTTAGAAAACAAATATATGCAGGTGTTGCTGGATTGGTTGTAATGATCGGTGCCTCGTTTGTTGACTATAGAATATACCGGAAACTAAATAAACTGGTTTTATTTTTGGCTATTTTAGCCACGTTATCACTGTTTACAACATATGGAACAGAGGCGTATGGTGCTCAAAGGTGGATTGAGATTGGAGGGTTAAACATACAACCATCCGATATTATCAAAATAGCTGCGGTCATGTTTATGGCCTATTATCTTGAAAAGCACCAAGGGCATATAAAAAGATTTACAAAAGGATATTTACCCATCTTATTTTTGATTATTTTTTTTGCTGGAACTATTGCTATTCAAAATGATTTAAGTACTAGCTTTGTAATGGCTTTGACACTGGGTTTCATGTACATGGTAGCAGGTGGAAATCTGTTGCATATATTGATGACAATCTCGACTGGAAGTGCTTTAATCGCATATCTCATTATCAATGAACCTTATCGAACCATCCGAATTGTTAGTTTTTTAGATCCTTTTAAATATATGGACTCTTATGGCTGGCAAGTGGTTCAGTCGCTATATGCATTAGGAACAGGCGGATTGTTTGGAATGGGGCTGGGACAAAGCAGACAGAAGTTCTTTTATATACCTTTGGCATATAATGACTTTATTTTTTCGATTATTGGAGAAGAGTTAGGCTTTATTGGTGGTTTTATTGTGATGATTTTTTATGTGGTTATTATGTGGAGAGGTTTTAGAATAGCCATCAATGCAAAGGATGCTTTTGGTGCCTTTCTGGCTATTGGGATTACGTCATTGATTGGAATTCAAGCCCTTGTTCACATAGCTGTGGTAACGTCTTCTATGCCGCCAACAGGGATTGTTTTGCCGTTTATAAGTGCAGGAGGGACTTCTTTATTAATTAATATGGCATCTATAGGTATTCTATTAAATATATCGAAAAATTCGATATGAGAGTGGGGAGCATATGAGAATTATAATTTCAGGAGGAGGCACAGGTGGACATATATCACCTGCTCTTGCTATCGCAGACATAATTGGCGACTATGATTCAAAAATAGAGATAGTGTATATTGGGTCAAAGAATAGTTTAGAAAGTGAACTTGTCCCAAAGAAAGGTTTGAGATATAAAACAATTTCAACAGGATATTTAAGTCGGAGAATTTTTTCGCTAAGCAATGTAAAAACAATCATACATAATATAATCGGAGTTTTCCAAGCATTACAAATAATCAGAAAAGAAGATCCAAGTCTAATTATTGGAACAGGAGGATTTGTTTCAGGTCCCGTGCTTTTGGCAGGAAAGTTATGCTCAAAACCCTTGATTATTCACGAACAAAATGCTTATCCAGGTATTACAAATAAATTATTATCTAGAATTGCAGATGCGGTTATGATAAGCTTTGAGGAATCCAAAAACCATCTTACGCATGCAAAAAAAATTATTCTGACAGGAAATCCATTAAGAAAAGATATATTTTCTATAGATAGAATAGAGAGCAGAAAAATACTTCGCTGCTCAAAAGATGATTTTTTGGTATATTCTTTTGGAGGCAGTGGAGGTCAATTAAGTTTAAACAATGGTATTCTTCAGTTGATTAAACTAATCGAGAATGATCAAAACATAAAATTGATTCATGTGACAGGGAAAAGATTGTATAATAGATTTATGAAAAGTCTTAAGGAGCAAATGACAAATGAAATACCTGAACACATTAGAATTGTCGATTATATGCACGAAGCACACGTTGCTTTAAATGCATGTGATTTTATTATAGGCAGTGGGGGTGCCCTTACTTTAACAGAAATAGCAACTTTGGGTATCCCAGCCTTGCTTATACCTAAAGCATATACGGCAGAAAATCATCAGGAAAAAAATGCCAGAAGCTTTGAAAAGTCAGGCGCTGCATTTGTCCTCACTGAAAACGAAGTAACAGGTGAGGCAATATTCAATATGATCACAATAATGAAACATAATACGAACAAATATTTTGAGATGAAAAGAAATATGAGAAAAATGGGTCGAGACAAGACAAATGAGTTAATATTGTCAACAATAAAGGAATGTTTACCTAACAATGAGTAAAAACAAGAAGAAAAAAAAAGCAATTAGAGTTGTATTCAACCTCATATTTATTCTAATGGCCATATTTAGTGCTTTTTACATTATTTCTTATACCAATGTGTTTGAGGTAAGAGAAGTTGAGGTTTTAGGGCATAAAAAAATGGACGAGAACGAAATTCTAAATTTGAGCGGCGTGATTTCGGGTGAGAATCTTATCTTCATTAACAATGATACAATTGCAAAGAGAGTAGAGAAAGGTATATTTGTCAAGACTGTAGAAGTTAGCAAACGACTGCCGAATACGCTTAGAATTCAAATAACTGAAAGAACTGTGGGAGCACAGGTAAAAACGGGAGAGGAGACGACATTAATTGATTTTGAAGGAGTGGCTATTGAACACGACAATGCGCCACACGATGATTTATTTATGATTGAAGCTATTGGTTTGACTCAGGTTACACTCGGAGAACCTATTCACTTAAAGAATGAAGAATTTGACTTTAATAAGATCGTTGAGCTTGTTTATTATATTACAATCAATGATTTTGATTATGTTTCGAAGATTGAAATTACTGAAGATGCGGTATACGCGTTTACGAACAATGATGTAATAGTCAAGTTAAACCATAATGCAGACATGAGATATCAAATTTTATTTACCAGAGAGATTATAAATGATAGAATAAACAGTAATCAAAGTTTGAATGGGTTGATTGATTTTACGAAAGGTGAACACCCAGTTTATTTTGAGCTTGATAATTCGGAGGTAAGGTTTGAAGAATAGAGTATTTATTCTGCTTCTTAGCATAACACTTGGACTAGTGTTGGCTTTTCAATATCAATTGGTGAGAGATACAGCTGATGGGATTGTTTTCTCACAAAGAGTGAACCAGCTTACCAGTGAGTTAAAGCAGGCAAATGAAGAAAAAGTTCAATTAATTGCTGATTTGAATGAGCTGGAAAGGCGCTTAAGAGAATATGAAAGTGACGCAGCAGAAGAAAGTGTATATGTCAAGACGCTAAGCGATGAGTTAGCAAAATTTAGACAAATGGCAGGGTATACTGATGTCAAAGGACCAGGTGTTGTGGTTGTGTTAGATAATCCACCTTTGGAAAACCAGTTTGGTGAGTATACAAACAACCTGATTTACAACTATGAATACATTTTGTTGGTGATCAGCAATTTGAATGCAGCTGGTGCAGAAGCAATATCCATTAATGGACAACGGCATACAAATTATACAGAGATTGTGCCTGTCGGTAGCCATTTAAACATTAATGGTGTTTCTATGATACCACCAATCGAAATTAAAGCGATTGGTAACACGCAAACTTTAGAATCGGTTTTGAACTTCAAAGGAGGCGCCATATGGGAGATGAAAAACTTAAACTTCCAAGTTGATATAAGGCTAGTTGAAGAGATGGAAATCCAACGTCAAATAAAAACGTTTGAGTTTCGCTATGCGCAACCTTATGAATAAGCATTATAATAGTTTAAGGATGAGATTTGATGAGATTTGATAAAAAAGCAAATATTCTGATTTTAGCGCTACTAATAGGTTTGCTTCTTAGTTTGCAAATGAAAAATGATGCAAAAACTTATGCATTCATCAACATTAACACGGTTGCCACCCTTTCAAATGAGTTAGACGCAACAAAAAAAGATATAGTGGGACTAAAAGCGTTGATTCGATCAAGTGGAAACGAATTAAACAGATATGAAATGTTGAAGGACAATGATGAAGACATGCAAGCTTTTCTTAGAGATGAAATATTTAAAACAAAAGCGGTGGCCGGTTATACAAACGTTATTGGAGAGGGCATTCTTGTTCGATTAGCAGATAACTTGGAAGAAACACAGCGGAATATAAATTTTGATCTTGTACATGATGTTGATATTGCCATGATTCTAAATGATTTGATCAATTCTGGAGCCGAAGCTATTTCCATTAATGGCAAAAGGATTCTATCGAAAACAGAAATTATTTGTATTGGTCCACTGATAAGAATTAATGGGGAAGGCGTAGGAGCACCTTTCATTATAAAGGCAATTGGGAACAAAGATCAACTGTTTGCAGCTTTAAATGCGCCACATACTTACGCTTACAATCTCAGAGAATCTTATGGATTAGAAATAGAAACAATGAAAAGCGATTTTATCTTAATACCAAAGTATAGTGATTAAAAGAGGATGTGAATT
>Ga0334895_1000588_pt1 | contig 46631 bp, 53 predicted proteins | sample GraSluR3_MG_7_FD_207229 | JGI IMG/M metagenome (GOLD analysis project Ga0334895, IMG submission 207229) | Sludge microbial communities from methane-producing bioreactor in Wageningen University, Netherlands - Granular Sludge_31_05-R3 | ecosystem: Engineered > Bioreactor > Anaerobic >... | reverse complement strand
AATTTCTTGTATAATGTTCATTGAGAGCACCCCTTATGTTATTGTTTTTTGTTGATACTTAAATTCTAACATATCTTGGGGTGCTTCTCTTTTTTTATTTTTCGTCCAACAATAACTTTACACTAACAATATTTTATGCTGTTATCCCATGTCTTAAAAGAACGTCCTGTAAGTAAATATTATATTTGTTTCATTACAGAAAAGACAAAATTATATAAGCTTAGTTATTTTTTACTTGACTTTCACTCTTTATCAGGATATAATCCTAAAAACTTCAAAAAGTAAAAACTTAGATTGAGAATAGTAATTCTTAAGTTTCATTTTTAGAGAGTTAAGCGTTTTGGTGAAAGCTTAATACTTGAAGCATGAATGAATGGGCTCATGAGTTGAAGCTGAAACCGTAGTAGGCGACACGTATTCCAGCGTTATTTGGATAGAATATTGATTGTTATCTGTATTCGAATGAGATACTAAATTAATTAGTAATACGAGGTGGCACCGCGTTCATTACGCCCTCTATCACAACTGTGATAGGGGGCTTTTTATATTTTACCAAAAGGAGGATAGTCTAATGAAAAATACATGAACTTGAAATTTTAGAGCTACTTATTACCAAACAACAATTAGACTACCTAGAAAGGAATATGAAAATGGAAAAATTTAATGGATACTTTGGAGAATTTGGTGGAGCATTTGTCCCTGAAAACCTTAAAGCAGTACTTAATGAACTGGAAGATGCTTTTAATCAGTATATCGAAGATGAGGACTTTTTAAATGAGCTAAAATACTATCAACAACAATATATTGGAAGAGCTAACCCTTTATATTTTGCCAAAAACTTAACAGAGGAAATTGGCGGAGCAAAAATTTATCTAAAACGTGAAGATCTTAACCATACAGGAGCACACAAGATAAATAATACTATTGGCCAAGCGCTACTCGCTAAAAGAATGGGTAAAAAGCGAATTATTGCTGAAACTGGTGCAGGACAGCACGGTGTTGCTACTGCTACAGTATGCGCTTTGTTTAACATGGACTGCACTATATATATGGGAGAAGTTGATATGGCTAGACAAAGTTTAAATGTCTTTAAAATGAGACTTCTTGGAGCAAAAGTAGTACCTGCAACAACAGGAAAGAAAACTCTTAAAGATGCTGTTGATGCTGCCTTAGTAGATTTTGTAACTAACGCAGAAAACACTTTTTATTTATTAGGGTCTGCAGTTGGCCCACATCCATTCCCTATTATGGTAAGAGAATTTCAGTCTATTATTGGCAAAGAAGCGAGAATGCAAATACTTGCAGCCGAAGGAAGATTGCCTGATTATTTAATTGCTTGTGTAGGTGGCGGTTCAAATGCTATAGGATTATTTCATCCGTTTAGAGATGACCCTGTTAATATCATCGGAGTTGAGCCTGCTGGAAGAGGCCTAGATACGCCTGATCACGCTGCAACTATGACTAAAGGAAGCATTGGTGTTATTCATGGTTTTAAATGCCTTACGCTTCAAGATGAAAAGGGCGAGCCACTTCCAGTTCATTCAATCGCTGCAGGACTTGATTACCCAGGTGTTGGTCCTGAACACTGTTTATATAAGGTGAGTGAAAGAGCTAAATATGAAAGCATTACTGACCTTGAAGCAATTAGCGCGTTTAAGTTGCTCTCAAAATCAGAAGGTATTATACCTGCCTTAGAAAGCTCTCATGCTGTTGCATATGCTACTAAGCTTGCTAAGACTTTATCAAAGGATAAGATAATTATTATTAATCTTTCTGGGCGTGGTGATAAGGATATGAATCAAGTTAAAGAAATGAATATTATATAAAAAACTCCTCAGCTATTTTTAGCTGAGGAAATTTGTTTATTTAAGAAATTTATTAGCAAATTGATGCGAATTCATAGAAATAATCTCTTTTACTCCATCTATGCCATGTCCTTTAGCATATTCATTTACAATATAAAACCCAAGTGGATGAGCTAAACGCTTTTCTTCAAATCCATACTTTAGTGCTTCTTCACTTGAACTTGCATTTAATGCTTTTTTATATTGTATTAACAACTCTTGATACTCTTCCTTTGTAACTTTTGTGTCTTCAGTTACTATATCCCCCATTGTACCAAGATTATGCATATCTCTATATACTTTTGATATATATATTGCAACACCTTCATATTGTATTAGATAGTTAAGTGATTCAATAATTTCTCTGACAGAGCTAAGTTGAATATTAATCCTATGCTTTCTAGCAAAAGCTACATGCACTGCTTCATGTAAGATCACTGAAATGCATTCTTTAAAACAGTTGAGAAATAACTCTGTGTTAAGGTTTATTGCAACAGTGTTTTCTACTCCTATGCCCATGTCATATCCTATAACTGGACATATGTAAATATCTTCAAGTGTATGGCATATGAAATATTGACATAAAACATCTTTAATTTCATCTATCCAAGATAAATCTTCAGCCAGTTTATCATGTAAAACTTTAATACGTTCAATATTACTTTTTAAGCTTTTTAGTCCATACGCACTATCATCTTTTCCTGATATAGCGTCCTCTATTTGCTTAATCTCAAACTCATTTTTTGTTAAGTCTTTGTGAGTTTCAATAGCACTGTACCCTCTAGTTAGGCTAAGCTCTTCTCTGTCAATTTCTTTTGTGTTGATAACCAAGTTGTAATAACTGCTGTCAAAAATCATTTACTAAACAACCTCTCCATAACGATACAGTCTTCTGGCTGCATCGTATAACCTTTTTTGAGTAAAGCGCTTTTAACATCATCTAACTGTGGTGGAAACATAATAGATAGCTTAGGAAGATCTTGCATATATGTCATATAAGCTGCAAAATCAAGACATAAGTCGCTATTACCACTAAACATTCCTATATTCATGCCTCGATCAGGCATAAATCTCGCTCCATACACTAAGACGCTTTCACTATGCTTATGATAATACACGGAAGCATCACAAGTCAAACCATGAACTAGTGATTTATTAAAAGGATAAAATGTCCTGTTAAAAATCATATGGTTATCCCATTTCTTGCCAAGTGGCTCTAATAGTTCATATGCTAAGCTGTTATCCGTAATTTTTTCAAAGGCTGCGATTTCATTTGGTGGAATGTAATTAGTCATATTTAAATCAGCTCCGCTATATTGCCCTGCCAAACTAAATCCATTTATTTTAGCTAAACCTGCACTTGCTGCATTTTTATGGTTTGTATACATTCTAAGTTCACTAATTCCCAATTTTTTAGCATGGTCTAAATATGCCTTATATATGGCTTTACCTATGCCTCTTCCTTGGAATTTTTTATCTACTCTTAGGGTTTCAAGCCAAGCAGACCCATCATATAATATAGAAAGCTTGCCTACACCTGCCATTTCTCCTTCATAAAAAGCTATGAACAAAGGCTCATCTACACTTTCAACAAATGAGTCCCACATCCTACTTAAATATCTTAAATTTGGTGTTGATTGGCCTTCTACATAAACGGCTTTCTCTTTATCAGAATACTTTGCTTGGCGAACATATATCGACATATTTCTTTCCCCCTTAACCTAGCTCTTTAATTGATTCTAAAATCTTTTGCTCATGATCTTTTACCCTTACTTTAGGAAATACTTTTGCTACCTTTTGATCTTTATCTATTATATATGTGGTTCTTATTAATCCTTCATATTCTCTGCCATACATCTTTTTAAGACCCCATGCTCCGTAAATCTCAGCAATTTTATGATCTTCATCAGTTAAAATATGAAATGGTAGTTCGTGTTTTGTTGCAAAATTAAAATGTGATTTTTCACCATCAGGGCTAACCCCAATTACTACTGCTCCTAAATCAAGTATCTCATCGTATACATCTCTAAAAGCACATGCTTGCTTAGTACAACCTGATGTATTATCTTTAGGGTAAAAGTACAGCACTACTAACTTTCCTGCATAATCAGAAAGAGTAACTTCCTCTCCATTTTGGTTTGTTAATGTAAAGTCAACTGCTTTTTGGCCAATGGTTAACATCTTACTCACCTCAATTTTTTACTTTTATCTATTATACAATAAAAGGCTCCATAAAACATCATAAGCCTCCAAAATTTAATTGAAGGCTTAATAAGCTTGGTTCATTATAAAGCTAAGTACTAACTCTATTGCATCATTTAATAATTCTAAATCAATTGTATTATCATAAGTATCTAGTATTGTATGATATAGAGGATTTTCCTCTATATGAGTAATCATTACCGCTTGAGACCCTCTAGCTGCAAAATGCACATGGTCACTTGAAACTATATTGCTTATTCTAGCACTTATATTCAGATTATCTGCAAACCATTTGAGCATATTTTGCGTATAATTAGACTGTCTATGATATCCTGCTAACTCAATCGTATTTGCTCCTTTAGAGCCTACCATGTCAATATTAATCATAGTTGTACTAGCTAGTGGGAAAAGTGGGTTAGAAGCATAAAATTCAGACCCAGCCAGGTACACTTCTTCACCATTAAAGGCCATAAAGACTATTGTCTTCTGTGGAGCTTCTTCAAGCACTCTTAGTATCCTAGCTATTTCTAGCATTGTGGCTATACCTGATGCATTATCAAGCGCTCCTGGGTAATATGGTCCATTGTCATAGCCACCTAAATGGTCTAAATGTGCCCCAATAACAATATATTCATTATTATCACTTGTGCCTTCAATTATACCTATTACATTAGCACTTTCTACTTCAATCAGTTCTTTATTAGCTGATACCTCTACATATTCTCCTCGTCTTGCTGCACTTAAAAGTGTTTCAAATGCAAAGTCAGAGGTATAAAAAATCATAGGTCCAGTACCCGACCTTGTAACATTTGAAACGTGGGTGTTAAGAGTCCTATTGAAACCTACTTGCCTTAGTTGATTAGATAGTGCCGCCCTGACGTGAAAATACCCATCTCTTCTAGTATCATTTTGAATTATCACTGCTTTTATATCTTTTCTTAGACTTAAAATGTGCCTTATTATTCCATCTGCTTCTTCTCTATCATTATTCATATATTCATTAACAAGTGAATTATCTATTAAAAGAATTTTTCCATTAAGATCCTTATGCCTTAAGTCTTCTGAATTTTCTATATATATTAGGGGTGCTCTAACATGTCCTGATATACTGGTACCAAGCCAGTTTGCCCTCATGACAAAGTCTATTAGATGATAATAGTCTCCGACTATTTTACCGTCTTTATCATAAGTTTTTAGAGTTGGGACATCTCCTAGATGTACAACCTTTTGTCTAAAGGGTTGAATAAAATGATTTAATCCACTTGGACTTACTAAACCCATTCTTGCAAATTCATCTTGTACATAATCTACTGCTAAAGCATTACCTTCTGTTCCAGGCAGTCTCCCTCTAAAATATGATGAACTCAGATCAGTAATTATTCTTTCTATGTAATTATTGTCAATATTAATAATAGCATCTTCATTAACTATAACTTCTTCACCTGCGTCAGACCTATCAATTGTGGTTATTACTGAAATGTTAAACATTAGAAGAAGCATTAGGAAGATTGATAGTTTTTTCATCAAATTACACCCCTATATAAATATACACCCAAAAATGGGTGTGATATTTAGCCTTCTTTATGTTTAGGATTAGTTGATATTCTCTCTACTGCTTGAATTACAGCTCTATGAACATCTGCATTAAACTGTACTAATGATTCATTAATTCGAGAATACAATTTTCCCTTTTCTCTAACGAAGTATAAAGGTTTGATGTTATTAAGCGCATAGGCTTTCATATCTTCTAGACATGTTTCACATTTGCAAATATCATCATAATTTTCTAAAATTTCTGGTAAAACTCTGTCTACTACTTGTTCTACATAATTTATTATCAAGATTATTTCACATCCTTAGATTTTTTTGCCTATTTGGTATTATATCATCAAACTCTTCATATAGTTAGTAAAAAGAGGCTCATATGAGCCCCTTTTATCTTAGATTTTATCCAAGTAACTGAAGCACTCCTTGAGGTGCTTGGTTAGCTTGAGCTAACATTGATTGAGAAGCTTGAGATAAAATATTAAGTTTTACAAACTCCATCATCTCTTTAGCAACGTCAACGTCTCTAATTCTAGACTCAGATGCTTGTAGGTTCTCATTTGTTGTGCTTAAGTTGTAAATAGTGTGCTCTAATCTATTTTGATATGCACCAAGCTTTGATCTTTCAGCTGAAACTGTGTTTATAGCATTATCGATAACTGTAATCGCAGCACTTCCCGCTTCTTGGCTTGATACATCAATACCTACTGCATCACCTGTTTGCCCACCACCTTCAGAACCTGTAGTTACAGCAATAGTAAGAGTATTTGCTTGACCATCTGCTAAGTTTACTGCAGAATCAAAGTTTACTGTTACTCCAGCAAAATCACCATCTCCTGTTGCACTTGCTGCATCTGCTGCAAGACCAGTAACTTCTGATTGAGCACTTCCTTCTGTATCAGTAAAAGTCACTGTATAAGAAGCATCCCCAGCATCAGTTCCTGTAACTTCACCAGCAGTTAAACCTAAATCAGCTAATCCAGTATTTGTAGCACTAACTATATTCACAGAAGATGATGTACCTTCTGTTAAGGACACGATTTTTAAACTATCACCGTCAGCAGAAGCATAGGTTTCTCCCGTCGTACTTAATGCAGTATTGGCCGCAGCGTTAATTGCAGTCACAACATCTGTTAAGCTAGCATCCGCTGCTAGACTTCCAGTTGTAAACTCTGTCCCATCGATACTTAATGTCAAAGTTGTGTCGGCAGATGTAATTGTATCAGTCGTATCTGTGATTGTAGTTCCAGTTATCTCCGCAGAAGTTGCAGCTGCACCAGCCTGTTCAGAGATTGAAACAGTAATCTCATTACCATCAACTATAGCTCCTACACCAGCATCACCAGTTACGTCTGCAGTTTCTACAGGTCCAGTGCCTGAAACAGTTGCCTCAATAGTTTCTGAAGTAGATGCAGTAGCTTCTCCACTACCAATTACCCCTAATGCCTCTGCGCTCATATCCCCAATAGATAACTCCATATCTTGTCCAGCATTTGCACCAATATGAAACTTCGCACTGAAATCACCATCTAGAAGTTCTTTAGTATTAAATTGTGTGTCATTAGAAATTCTAGTAAGCTCTCTAGTTAACTCATTAACTTCTTTCTGGATCTCAGCCCTATCATCGTCTGTATTTGTATCATTCGATGAATCAACCGCCAACTGACGCATTCTTTGTAAAATACTGTGAGTTTCATTAAGTGCTCCCTCAGCAGTCTGAATTAAAGAAATACCATTTTGTGCATTTGTTTCAGCTTGCTCAAGCCCACTAATCTGTGCTCTCATTTTCTCTGAGATTGCTAATCCTGCTGCGTCATCAGCTGCTGAATTGATTCTTAGACCAGAACTGATCTTCTCTAAAGATTTAGATTGTCTTACACCTGCGTTTGATAAATACCTGTGTGCGTTCATCGCCATGAGATTGTTATTAATTCTCATTGTAATACCTCCATGTTTTGTTTTTTCTGACTTCCTTGTCAGTTTACTAAGGCTATTTTGCCTTGCAACTAGTATATCGGCAAAGCAGAAACTGACTTTAGTAATATAGAAAATATTTTAAAAAATAGAAAGGCCAGTATTAAACTGACCCTATTTCTGTTTAGCATATCCTTCTAAAGCTTCTGCTTTACTCTTTGTTTCATTAGCCTCTTTTGTTATTTCTTTTTGCTTTCTCTTTAGCAAAGAAACATTCTCTTTCTCCTGATTATTAATATCCAGAATTTTATGCTTTATCTTCTCATCTAAGCTATTTGGATCAATATCCATAAGTTCTTTTTGTACTAGTGCAATTAATTGACCTTTTAGTTCTATAAGCTTATTAAGACTTTCAATATCATTTCTTTTAATAACTTTAGTTTGCTCGTTAGTTATTTCCTGATATTTATTAACAAGTTCTAATAATTTAGATTGCATTAGTTTTTGCTTTCTGACTACTACTTTTCATTGCACTAAACCAAGTATCTCTAAACTCTTCTACTAAACTCTTTGCTATTTCTAATGGCTCTATTTCCTTTTTAATATTGCCTTCTATAAGTTTAGTTAATATAAAGTCATACATTTGGCTCATCTCTTTTGCAATCTCATAATTCATATTTAGTGTAGCTTTAAGCTCTCTGATTATTGCTTGTGATTTCATAACATTATCATGGGTAAGCTTTACATCCCCAATATCAATCCCATTAATTGCTATTTTAATCTTATTAATACATCCATTATACAGCATAAGAGTTAGTTCTTCTGGAGAAGCTGTCATAACTCTTTGCTTCTTGTAAGTGTTTGCTACTGATTGTTGTTTAGCATCCATTCTTTACAACACTCCCCTATCTACTCACTATAAAACATTGAAAACATTGCATCACCTTGACTACTTAGCTGCTGAATAGCTCTCTCCATAGCAGTAAACTGCCTTCGGTACAATTGCTCTCTTTGCGTCATCCTTCTTACTGCATCGCTAATCCTAGTATCAAGTTGGTCCATTCTACGTTTAAGGATATTGTTATTCTCAGTGGAGTCACCTGGTGCTCCAATTAGCTCTACTAGTATACCCTTACTATTAGAATTATTACGCATGGTGGTAATATTTCTTTGAATAATATCATGAACTCTATGCGCTAAACCAGCTTCTCTGTATCTTTCATTCCTATCTGAGTCAGTTAATCTAGGACTATATCTAATATTACTTTGTTGGTTAAACAAGCTGAGCACACCAGTAGCATCTTTACTTATGGCATTTCTTAATTTTTCTGGATCCATAACAATCTCAAACTTACTATAGTTTCTTGACGTAGTAATGCCTGCTTCAAAAAAGCTTGAATTATTGCCTTCCATTGGATCCCAAAAAGCACTCTTAAGATCATTTACAATTCTATTGAGAGTTGGATCATTTCTTAAAATACCACTTTTAGCTTTTTCTTCCCAAAGCTCAATTTGACGATCACTCATCTCCTCTTTTTGAGAATCAGTCAATGGAGGATAATCAAAATAAACCCTTTCAGAAACCAGATTCTCAATGTCTGAGACTAACTCATTATAGCTACTTATAAAGTCTTCTACTTTTTCATAAACACCATCTGTGTTTTGGCCTACTCGAAACTCTATTTCAGTTGAAGTAGTTTCTTTAAGAGAAACTGTTATGCCATCATTTGTAAAAACATTTGTACTTCTTCTAATAGGATTATTCTTTTCAGCATCATTTAAGAAAAATATTGCATCTTGTCCATTTTGCACTCTTGATTCCTTAATATTTATGTAACTTTCTTCTCCAAAGAGACTGCCTGAAACATTCTCAATCTCTATAAATGATGCAGCCCCTGTATCTTTTGATTGCAGAGTAAAAGTATCAGATAGAGTACTATAGTTCATTGTCACTCCAGCATCTGACCTATCTATCTCATTTATAATCTCTCTAATGGAGGTGTTGCTAGAAAACGAAAATTCAGTTCCATTAATTACAAATTCTATTGTTTCAGTCTCTCCAAACTGATTTGCAAAAGATCTATCTAAATTAGCAACATTTCTATCTCCTGAGGTTATGCCTAGTTCAGATAACAAACTATTCCCATTTGAAGATGTACGAAGTTGTATTATTGAGTTTTCCGCACTAAAACTCATTTTTCCGCTTTCACTATCTACCGCAGTTGTTATTCTGTCAGCGCCAAAAGCCTCTTCAAGCTTAGAGTCTATTGCAACATTCAATTCTCCAACATCAACATAATAGCCATCCAAAGTAATTGTTCTTGTTGAGCCGTCAAGGGTAACATCCATCGTATAACCCTCAGAAAAATTAAAACTTCTTACTTCTTCTCCACTAAATATCAGGTTTTCGCTGCCTAATATTGCTCCTTTTGCTTTATCAGAACTGATTACAGAAGACCTCTCAGCTAATTGTGATATTTCATTTATCACATATAAGCCATCTGTTGCATCAGCATTCACATTAATGTCTAAATATCTAGAAGCTGATTCAGCGTTAGTAAAGTTTGCTGTTTTTGTTCCCACATTTGACAAGATATAATTTTCTCTATTTAGCACATTTAGATACTTATCATAGAAATCATTTAGATTTGTCATTACATTTTGATAAGCTTCTTGTTGCCACTCAAATTTGGTCTTCTCACTATTTAATTTATCAACCCTGCTTTGATGAGTTCCAAGCATTTGCTTGATAAGTTCATCAGTATCTATCCCACTAGCCATTCCACTAAAACCAGCAAAGTTTCCTTGGGAATTATTAACTGAATTAATCATTTTCTACACTCTCCTAAACAGTTATGTCAAACCTCATACCTATGTATTCCATTAATCCTGCAGCGTAATCAAGTAATTTTTGCTCAGGAATCTGTTTTACTACTTCACGAGTTTTTGTATCCACTATGCGAATAACATACTTTCCAGTATCTTCATGATACTCGTATTCCAGTCTTTCTTGTTCTACCATATGATCCTTATTTACATTTTCAACTGCTCTAATTAACTCATCTTCAGATATGCTTAAATTAAGCTCTACAACATTTGAGTTTTGTTTTATCATTTTGTCTGGATTATGATTCTCAGATTGTCTATTGTTACTAGTCTGGATAACTATTGAGTCAACAGGATTTATCGAGTTTATCATTTTATCAGCTCCTTAAAAAATAAAGTTACATATCTCTATGCAACTCATTGTCTCTAACTAAATTATCGGTACAAATGCACCTATTCTTTAGTCCTTTCTTAAATTTTTGATTAAATAATCTAAATTGATACTTGATAGATCTACTTTTGCCTCAATATTTTCAGCACTTACCTCTTCAATAAGTTCCTTTCTAAGTATCTTGATACTCTTTGGTGCTTTTATTCCAAGCTTTACTGTAGAACCAGTGGATTCTAATATCACTATTTCAATATCCTTATTAATAACCAAAGCTTCTCCCTTTTTTCTACTAAGGACTAACATATATCCACCATCCTACTTGTCACCAAACATAACTTTATGTCTGATCTCATAGTCACTTTTTTCTAAAATTATCTGTTTGCCAAGCTTTGACTTAATTGAAAAGACAATTGGGCTTTTTAAATTTACTGATAAATAGTTACCACCCTTTGGTACAGTTACAATGGAAAGTACCATAACCTCTTTCTCTTCTTCAATTTGAAGTTCTTCAATATCAGAGCTATCTAACTCTATCTCATACTCATTATTAATTAAGAAAGGTGGGATTACTATAAAATTAACACTTGGATCTTTAGTTGATTGCATTATAGTAAAAGGGTCCGACTCATCCTCACTTCTTTTATAAAAAACAAACTCTTTCAAGTCCTCAAATCCGTATATCCCATCTACAAAAGTTATTATTAATTCTTTAGCCATTGCCTCTACCTCAAAAAATCTATCAAAGTAGGCTGAACTATTCTAGCAGACATTGCAAGTGCTGATTGATAAACCATCTCTGTCATCGTAAAATTTATTATTGCTTCCTCTATTTCTATATCTCTTTCTTTTGATAATGCATCCGACAAGTTTAGTTTTACCTCTTCTGCTTGATGCTGCATAACTTCAAGATTTCTTGCTTTTGAGCCCACAGTTGAGATTTGATTTTGTACATTTGTAAAAAAGTCGTCTAAATTAGCCATTAAGTTATTCAAAGTCTCGCCATCAGCAGGTTCTGATTCTAAATTTGCTATTATTTCATCTATCACATTAAACAAGTTATCATCTCCATGCCCTACAATTGCAACACCTGGCAGTGATACTCCTATTTGAGTTGACTTTCCTGTTTGTACAAAGATCTCTTCCTCTAATAACTTGTCAAATCCGTCTGCATCTATATCACTTAAGAGAGTTCCGTTATATAAGACATCCCCAGTATCATTAGTAGTAAAAGGTCTGCTTGCTGTATTAAAGCCTCCAAAGTAGTGTTTATTAGAGTACTCCTTATTAAGCTGTACAATAACATTTTCTTTAAGCTGCTCTACTTCTTTAGCTAAAATTTTTCTTTCATCTGCATTATATGTGGCATTAAGACCTCTCAAAACATTGTCCTTAATGCCCTGAATTGAGTTTGATATTGCCATTAATGAATCTTCTGTCTCTTGAAAAGCTGACCTTGCACTTTCTATGTTTACTAAATACTGTTCGTTTCTTTCAACCTGGACTGTTAGCCCCATTGACCTCACAGCTCTTATAGGAGCTTCAGAAGCTTTCTGAAATGCCCTTCCAGTAGACACCTGTGCATGCTGTCTATAAAGGGTTTTATTTAATGAATTTAGATTTGACATTACTTGCCTAGATATCATTTTATTACTAATTCTCATTGAATGCCTCTCCTTTATTTCATGTTAATTAATGTTAGTATCATTTCGTCAACTACGTTAACTAACTTTGCAGCTGCACTATAAGAATGCTGATACTGTATTAAGTTCATCATCTCTTCATCTATTGAAACTTCTGAAACCATTAACTTTTGATTTTCTACATGATTTGTAAGTGTCTGCTGACTTGAACTTCTACTAGCAAAATAATTAGTAGTAATAGCCAAGTCTGACACAGTATTTCTTAAATAACCCTCTAGATTGCCAATATGTTTACCACTTACTTCAACCTCTCCAGAATCCCTAAGCTCGTTGAATTTAAGTAAATTAATGTTATTACCCCAGTTATTCTCACTTACTTCTATACTAGAAGCAGCGATATTATAGCCTGATTCTTTTAATTTTTCTGAAACAGCAATCGTTCTTGCTGTGACACCTTCTGGATCAAAAAAATCTATACCAGTGCTTGATAAACCATCAATTGGCAGTGTATATCCATCCCTATTAATGTCATTAAACTTTTCAACTAATGCTTCAGCTAAAGTATCAAGTTGCTTCATATAATAAGCAACTCCTTGATTATCAGCAGTCTCTCCATCTCTCAAATCTAACATCCCTTTAAGCTGACCGCCTCTAATACTTACTTCATTTGTAGTGTTAGCCCAATAAATCTTATTAATAGGCTTATTCGTAAATTCATTTTTGTCATCATAGTCTGATCTAATCTCCATTTTATTCGAGTTAAAATGGTCTACTAGATAGATCCCACCAATTTTCACACTAAACCTACCATTTTCATCTTCTTTTGCATCTACAGGAATAAGGGTGGATAATTGGTCAACTAAAAGATTTCTTTCATCTCTCAAGTCATTTGCTTGATGCCCTCTATTTTCATAATTCCTTATAGTTTGATTTAAACCTTGGATTTTCTCTCCAAGCATATTTATTTCATCAACAACTAAAAAAATACTTTCATCTAATTGTGATTGATAATCAAGTAATCCATCTGCTACTGACTTCATTGTATCAGTTAGTTTTATAGAATTTTGTACTACAATTTCTCTTAATGTTGAATCTTCAGCATTATAGCTAAGTTGTTCTATTGAATTAAATACTTCTGATAAAGCAGCATTAATACCAAACTCACTAGGCTCTGCTAACACGCCTTCAATGTATTCAAATCCTTCTGCTTTATACTTAAGCTCATTTGCTAAAGAGTTTTCATTTCTATATTGTGTATCTAAGTATTTGTTTCTTGTTTGCGTTAGGTCTTGAATAGAAACTCCCCCACCAGGAGAAGCACCTTGGTAACTAATACTTGGCATAGACATGACTTCCAATCTTTGCCTTGAATATCCAGGGGTATTAGCGTTAGCTATATTATGACCTGTTACCTCTATAGCTTTTTGGCTTGCAAAAAGCCCACTTCTTGCGATATTTAATGAATTAAAAATACTCATTTACACTCACCTATACTTTCTCGTCAATAATTTGCTTATGGTTGTTATTCCCTTTAATATTATATGTCGAATCTTTAGTTACTCCAAGAATCTCAAGTGAATACTCTATCAAATCAAGCCCATTATTTATAAGCATACTATTAGTGTTATTGATTTCTGCTAATACACTAATACTCTCATTTAGTTTCATTTCTAGAGTTTCTAACTTGCTAAATTGCTCTTCCCCTAGATGTTTTTTTACTTCACTAATATTAAGATTCTCTTCAGGCACACTAACTTTATGGCTAATATCTTTAGCTATTTCACTTCTCTTTCTCTCAAGAGAAGACAGCTTCATTACAAGAGCCATTTGCATTTTTATTAAAGAGTCAATCTTTGTGATATTATTTATCATGATTGCATCTTGCATCTTTTGTGATAAGTCTACTAAGACTTGATATACATTGCTTTGCTGTTCTAAAACATTGATAAGTCTACTTGCGTCCATTAAGACACACTCCTCTATTTCCTTGTGCTCTTATCAATTATGCTTCTAGCAATGTCACGTGGCGAAACCTTATATTCTCCACTTTCTACTTGCGCCATAATTGCTTTAACTTTATCATCACTATTATCCATTTCTTTTAACTCTTTCATAGCTCGTTCATAAATCTTATAATCTTCTGAGATTTGGATATCTGTTGCTTGCTTGTGAAGTGTATTCTTATCTGATTCCAATTGTCTTTCGTTATGGATCGCTTTTTGCTCATGAGGCTTCATCGCCTTTGCTTCATTATATTGTTTGAGAATATTTTGATAATTGGTTGAGTTAATTTTCACTTCATTCACCTCCTAGCTATCTTCTTAAATTATTAGCTAAATTACTCATTTCATCTACAGTTTGAATTACCTTAGAGTTCATTCCAAAAAGTCTTTGGTTTGTAATAAGTTCAACCATCTCCATAGCTAAATCCGTATTTGACATCTCTAAAAATCCTTGTCTAACTTTAGTATCATTGTCAAAGTTTGCATTTTCATTACTTTGATAAACACCTGGTCCTACTTGCTCAAGATTTCTGTCTTCTGCAAAATTTACAATTCTTAAGTTCTGGCTTCCACTTCTATTTTGATAGGTTATAAGTCCATTTTCACTAATATCAATTTCGCTTACATCGTCTGGAACTTGAATTCTTTGCATATTTCCATTAACAAGTGCATATCCTTGCTCATCTGTTATATTAAGTGAACCATATTGAGCTCTTGTTAAATTAAAACTTCCACCTCTAGTGTAATATATTTGTCCTTGACTATCCATTAATGTCATAAATCCATTACCATCAAGTGCTATGTCAAGACTATTATCGGTTTGTATTAACGAACCTTGAGAAAAATCTTTTGAAACACTTCCCATTTTAGCACCACCACCAAGTAAATAGTCAGTCGTACTAAAATCTGGGTATTCTTCTCTTACTTGGTTAGATAAAATCTCTTCAAAGTTTACATCATTTTTCTTAAACCCTACTGTATTTACGTTTGCGATATTGTTTGCTATTGAGTTAGTATATTTTTGTCGCTCGATAATTGAAGCTTTTGCTGTATAAAATCCTTTTATCATAATATTTTTAGACCTTTCCTACTTCATTAATGGCTTTTCCATATAGTTCATCTAAAATATGCATTGTCCTCTGATTTGTCTCAAACTTCCTTGAGATTTCCATCAAATTTGCCATTTCTTCTGCTAAGTCTACATTTGATTCTTCAAGATATCCTGCTCTAACTCTAGCTTCGTTAATTTCATTTACATTATTAAAATCTGTTGTCAAATCTCCTCTATTTGTTCTAAAGAGTTGAGACTCGTCTATAAATTCTACTACTTGTAATCTATCAACTATTCTTCCACCACTTGTTACAGCACCATTTGATTCAATATGGTACTTGTCTCCTATATAAATCTCTCCAAAGTTTCCTCTGATTCTTCCTTTGCCAGGAACAACCAGGAAGCCTTCTGCATCTATTTGTGTGCTTACTGAACTTAGATATATTTCCCCTTCAGGCGAATCAACTATAAAGTATCCTTGCTCAGTTGTGATATCACTACTGTGTCCAGTCTCTCTTAACTCCCCACGATTTAAGTCTACTGAAGTAGCTCTTGCATAAACTCCTGGAGTATAAACTTCAAGAACACTGGGATTTATTCTCTCATCGCCCATAATTGTCACTCTGTCACTAACTTTAGTCGTTAGAATATCTCTAAAGCTCTCGCCATTGATATAGTCTTTTTTATAAGCTGTTGTTTTACTATTGGCTATATTATTAGCTGTTACATCTATTTTATTTTGTAAAAACATTAAGGTGCTACCAATGCTTTGTATATCTCTAGACATTTTATTTCTCCTTTATTATATCGGTTAAAATATAGAAAACTTAAACTAAAATGTAGTCCTCTAAGCTTTCTCTTAAAGTATTTACTATCTTTTTTAGTATTTGCGATACTCTTGACTCTGATATTTTCAAAACTTGCCCTATTTCTTTAAGCTTAAGTTCATCTTTATAGTAAAGTGAGATTATCATCTGATCTCTTTCTGGAAGGTCTGTTATTGCTCTTACTAATGCTTCTTCGAGTTCTTTCTTCTCAAGATGCCCCTCTACACTTTCATCTTCTGTTTTAACACCTATCCCTCCACCTATCATTTCTTCAAATGATAGCAAATCTGATTGTGCTAAATTGCTCATTGTCTGATGATATTCATCACTATCCATATTAAGTTCTTCCATTACTTCTTGATCTGTGGGTTCTCTTTTTAGTCTATGAGTTAAATTTTCTATTGCATTCTTTATAGCTTTTTCTTTTTCTCTTATACCTCTTGAAACAATATCCTGTTTTCTAATATAATCTTTGATTGCTCCTCTAATTCTAAAAGATGCATAGGTTTCAAATTTAACATTTTTCTTATAATCAAATCTTTGAACTGCATCTATTAACCCAAGTACGCCTATTGAATAAAACTCATCTTTTAAATCTGGATTAAAAGTATGAAATAGACGCATTTGCATATTCACAATCTTATCAACTACTTCAATGTATTCCATGATTAGTTCATTGCGATTTTCTGTATTTTTGTTTTGACTGTATTCTTTCCACATATCAATTGCTTGCATTATGATCCCTCATTTAAATATTAATAGATCCTATCACGTTTATTTCATATCGATTATCTACTTCAAGTACTGACATTACGCCTAAGCTCAAGTTATTATGAGCAAACATCTGTGCTACTGTCCTTCTTAGTTTGGGTGTGGTTGCAAGCACAGGGTTTAGTCCTTGCTGAACTGCCATATTATACTCTTCATTTGCATTTGCTAATAAATTTTGTTGATCTTCATGTGTAAAAATTCTTCCGCCTGATTTTTGCTCAATAAAAGCCTCTGTGAGCCTTTGTTCTAGTTCAGGGTTTATTATTAGCAAATCTAGTTTGTTATTATATGCATATTTTTCGCAGATATCTTTTCTTATACCTCTTCTTACATACTCTATTAGCTCTTCAGGATCTCCTACTGTTCGTCCATAATCACCCAGTACTTCTAATATTACCGGCAAGTTTTTGATTTTTATTCCGTCTTCTAATAAGTCACACAAAATAAGCTGCAAGGTTCGTAAATTAACAATATCAGGAATAACGTTTTCAACAAGTGCAGGATATTTTTTTTCAAGCGCGCTTACTAGTTCTTTTACTTCTTCAAGCCCTAGTAGTTCATGACTATTTTCAGTCACAACTTTTGAAATATGTGTAGCTATTACAGAAACTGGATCCACTACTGTATAACCTAGCATTTCTGCTTTGTCAGCCTCTTCTGGATCTATCCAAAGAGCTGGGATTCCATATGCGGGGTCTTCTGTTTCTACTCCTGTTATTTCATCAGCTACTTCATCTGCTGCCATAGCTAAAATATGGTCAGGTAAAATCTCCCCTTTAGCAACTACATATCCTCTAATTGTTATTTGGTACTCATTAGGCATTATCATAGGGTTATCTTTTACTCTGATTTTAGGTAGAATTAGACCCCATTCTACCACTAATTGCCTTCTTATCATTACAAGTCTATCAAGGAGTCTGCCACCTTGACTCTTATCTATATATGGGACAAGACTATATCCAAATTCTACTACAATAGGATCTGTAAAAATATAGTCTGTAATATCATATTCTGGTTCCCTTGGTTCTGGATCTGGAAGTGATTCAAGTCTTGCTTCTTCTTTTTCAAGTGCTTGCTTTTCAGTATATAGCCTATATCCTAGAATTAATAAAATTGAACCTATTAGTGTAAGCGTCAATTTTGGCAATCCTGGAATGAATACCATAAGAATTAAAGTTGCTCCACCGATAAACAAAACGATGTATTGGGAAAACAGTTGGCCTATTATCTCAATATTAAGATTATCTGTTGAAGCTTTTCTGGTCATAATAATGCCAGAAGCAGTTGATATTAAAAGAGCAGGAATTTGTGATACTAACCCATCTCCTACTGTAGCTAAAGTGTAAACTTCAGATACCTGAGTTAATGAGTCCCCTCCTATTACTACACCTATAATTATGCCTCCAATGAGATTAATAAAGGTTATTATAATACCAGCTATGGCATCTCCTTTAACAAACTTTGACGCACCATCCATAGAACCATAAAAGTCAGCTTCCCTTTGAATTATTTCTCTTCTTTCAAGTGCTTGTTTTTCATTTATTAAACCTGCATTTAAGTCTGCATCAATTGCCATTTGTTTTCCTGGCATTGAATCCAGTGTAAAACGTGCTGTTACCTCAGATACTCTTTCTGCACCTTTTGTGATAACAATAAACTGGACTATAATTATAATGATAAAGATTATTAAACCAACTATTGGATTTCCTGCTATTACAAAGTTACCAAAGGTTCTGATTACATTACCTGCATCTCCTCTATTGGTTAATATCAATCTTGTTGATGATATATTAAGTGACAGTCTTAAAAGTGTTGTAATTAAGACAATTGTCGGAAATGAGGATAATTCTAAAGGTGATTTTATATAAATTGTCGTAAGTAGTATAGTTAGTGCTGTAGCTATATTTATTATTAGTAATACATCCAAAAAACCTGTGCTAACTGGTACTACAATAAACAAGACTATAGCAATTATTAAAATGGAGATTACACTATCTTTAAATATGAGGTTAATTTTCTTTTTCCTCCACTCTTAATAGAGATACGTGACAATACTTTGGTACAAATCAATCGTAAACTCACTCAATGTTTCTGCAATCCACGGACTAAAAATAACAAGCATAGTTAGCACAACTACAATTTTTGGGACAAAAGCTAAGGTTTGCTCATTAATCTGAGTTGTAGCTTGAAATAAAGCAACTATAAAACCGCTTAAAAGCGCTCCAATTAGCATGGGAGCTGAAATCATAAGCACCATAGTTATTGCTGATCTTAATATGTTGGCTACTTCTTGTACTCCCATTATAGTCCTCCTACATAACACTACTTACTAAAGTTCTAAATACTAATGTCCAACCATCTACTAACACAAATAATAATATCTTAAACGGTAGCGATATTGTTGTTGGGGGTATCATCATCATACCCATTGACATCAGTACACTTGCTACAATCATATCTACAACAATAAATGGTATAAAAATAATGAATCCCATTGTAAATGCTTTTTTTAGCTCACTTGTGATAAAGGACATCATTAAGACAGGTGTTGGCATATCTTCAAGTGTCTCCGGATACTCTTCTACACCTGACAATTGTAAAAAGAAGTTTACACTATCTGGTTCACTTCTAGCATGACTAAACATAAACTCTCTTAATGGCTCTATTGCATTATCAAAGGCTTGTTCTGATTCAATTTCGCCAGCCATCAGTGGGTTATAGGCTTCTTCTACAATCTGGTCTATAACTGGACTCATTATAAAAAAAGTAAGTATCAAAGCAATCCCAATCAATACCTGATTTGGCGGTGTTTGCTGTGTTCCTATTCCATTTCTAGTAAATGACAAAACAATTAAAATTCTAGGAAATACTGTTACAGTTAAAATAATTGCTGGTAAAAAAGCTAGCAAAGTAAGTACAATTACTAGATTTATTAAATCAGCATAATTACTTTGTTCTGTTAAAAATTCCCCAATAATTGAATCAACGGGCTGCGCATTTACTAAAGTATGTGTAAATAAGAAGAAGCTTATTAAGAAAAAGAATGAAAAAGCTATTATTCTATTCTTGTTTTTTGATATTTTTTTGCAAAATTGTTTTAAAGACGTTTTCATTCTCTTCAGTTTTAAGCTCATGAAGATCCTCCTGAGTTACTTCCCTTATTTCATTTATGTTGTTTTGACTTATACCTAAAAGTAAATACTTGTCACCAAGCTTTACAATCTCAATCCATTTATCATTAGCTAGATAATACTTATCAACTTGTTCAATGTATTTACTTCTTCTAGTAAAAAGTTTATTTGTTGCGATAAACCTTTTATATACATAAACAAAAAGAAATATTATCACTATAAATATTGTTAAGTTTATTACTATTTGTACTGGAGTTTGCATTATTTCTCCTTGTTCTTCTTTCTCATAGAAGATATTCTTATGCCATAACTACCATCAAGAACTAAAACTTCGCCCTTAGCGATTCTTTCACTATTAAGCAAGACATCTACATGGTCTCCTGCAATGGCATCTAGTTTTATAACTTTTCCTGGTTTGAGTTCCAAAACATCTTTTGCTTTAATCTTTGTTTTACTAAGCTCAACTCTGATATCCATCTTTAGTTTTGGTATAAACTCTATTCCAAGATCATTATTCTTCACTTCTTTTTTTCCAAACTCGCCAAACTCAATAGTATTTACTTCTACTTTTTGTCTTCTCTCAAGTCTTGTTGCATTGGTGTTTCTTTCTAGTGAAATATTCTCTTTCATGACAAAACCTCTTTTACTTATTGAGTAATAAGATCTTTGAAGTATACTCTTTGAATATATTCATAACCCAGATCATTACTCATTCTTTCTATAATTCGTTCACTTAATACTTTTTGTAAGTTATCTGTATAGTACTCATGCTCTTCCATACTTCTTAAAACATCAATAATAAGGTCTCTTATTTTGAATGCATTCTCCCTCATATGTTCTACTTCGTTATCGCTCATAACTGTAAAAACTACTTCAGTTTTCACAAAACTTCTACTATTCTTTATATTTGTTAATATTGATCCCTCTACCGCATAAGTATGCTCTACATCTTCTCCCTCTCCTCCAATAAAAGGTAGGTTGATGTCAAATACTTGCGCTGAAACAAAACCAACAACAAATATTAAGAGCAATACAACTATTCCTATAATCAGTTTTTTATTCATTGCTTTCTTCCCTCTGTTCAGTATCTACACTATCCGGACCAACTCTGATTAACATAATATCTGTTCTTCTATTCATTGCTCGACCTTCTACTGTATTATTATCTGCTACTGGTTCATGTTCTCCATATCCCATTGCTATTAGTTTTCGTGGTTCAAACTCACCTTCATACTTAAAGTAGTACAAGACATTTAGAGCTCTCTTTAAAGATAGTTCAAAGTTATCTCTAAACTCTGGGGTATTAATAGGCAAGTTATCTGTATGTCCTTCAAGTATTAACTTATCTAAGATGTGATCATACCCTTTGATTATGTCTGTTAGCTCTATTAGTACTTGGTTTGCTTCTCTATTAATATTGTCTCTTGCTGAATCAAACAGCATATTATTCGCAAGCCTAATCCTGATTTCACGACCTAACATTGTAACTTGCATATTCATACCTGTTTCTTCATTGTATGCAGCAAGTGCGGCATATAGCTCTCTAAAATCATGCTCAATGCGCCTCATATCTGTATCAGTAATAGGGTTTTCATCTTCTTCTATTTGCTTTATAGGATTATGACCTGTATCAATAATGCTATAATTTTGATCGAGTATCGAGCTTGAATCCTCACTGTCTAAAAACCTAACTTGCCCAGTAAATGACTCTACTAATGCTTGCCACTTAACTGCATCTACAGATGAAAACGAAAAAAGCAAAATAAAGAAAGCTAATAGCAAGGTTACCATGTCACTATAAGTTACAATCCACTCATCAGGACCATCATCACCTGGTTTTTTTCTAGGCTTTATCATTTATCTTCTCTTCTTTCTGTTTCCATGAAAGTTTTCAATTTTTCTTCAATCATCATAGGAGCGTCTCCAGCTTGCACTGAAAGAATTCCTTCAATAATCATCAATTTATATTTTACTTCTTGATCACTTTTAAATTTTAGCTTTCCAGCCAGCGGCAAAAAGATGGTATTAGCTAGAACTGATCCATAAAATGTAGTTATTAGTGCTACTGCCATTGCTGGACCTAGTGTTTCTGGATTATCTAGCTTCTGGAGCATGGTTATTAGTCCAATTAGTGTTCCAATCATTCCAAATGCAGGGGCATACTTTCCTAGTGTCTTTAATATACCTTCGCCTTCTTCATGCCTACGAACCATGTTCTCAAGTTCCATGTTAAGAATATTTTTAATTGTTTCAGGATCCATTCCATCTACAACTAATAAAGCACTCTTTTCTAAAAATGGATTGTTTAACTCTTTTGCAACTCTTTCAAGTGAAAGTAGTCCATTTTTCTTTGCAGTGACTGACAATTGACCAATTTGATCAATCGCCAAATCAGTATCATATTCTCTTTCCATAAAGGCATTTTTTAGTACCCTTCTAGAGTTCTTTAAAGTTGATAATGGGTAACTTGCAAAACAAGCTGCAGCAGTACCACCTACTACTATAAATACAGCTGAAGCATCCCAAAATGACCCTAATGCTCCTTGAATTAGTATACCTATCATTATTAGAATAATACCTGCCACTACACCTATTATGGTTGAGACATCTACCTTACTCATCTATACCTTCTCCTTAACCTAAATGAATACTTCGCTTGTATTCAATCACTAATTTTCTAACTTCCTCTGCACTTTCTTTAACTACATAAGTCCGTTCATTGAAAGTCTTTATTAATGTGTGGGGCTTTTCTTCTATAGTTTCAATATTTTCTGCATTTAGATAAAACTTCTCTTCGTTAATTTTTGTTAATCTAATCATCTTTTCTTAACCCCTTATATGGTAGATGTCAAGGCAGCCTAATTGACTACCTTGACAATCTTATTTATCTCTTAATATTAACTAACTCAGTTAACATCTCATCCGATGTTGATATTACTCTAGAATTAGCTTGGTAACCTCTTTGTGCAACAATCATCTCTGTAAATTCTTTAGCCAAGTCAACGTTTGACATCTCTAATGAATTAGCTTTAACAAGTCCTCTATCACCTGTTCCAGGTCTGCCAATTTGCGCTTCTCCTGAGTTAAATGATGTAACATAAGAATTATTACCTGCTTTTTCAAGTCCTGCTGGATTTATAAAGTTTGCAAGAGCTATTGTTGCGATTACTTCATCTCTACCATTTGAGAAGTTTCCAATAATATTACCATTACTGTCAATACCAGTTCCTACTAAAGAACCCGCTTCATGCCCATTTTGCCTTCCTGTTATAGAAGTATTTATCGCACGTGCTGCTATTCTGTCTTCGTTTGGAACTCTTATATCAATATTTAGCTGCCTAGATCCATTATTAAACTCTAGTTCAAGGTTCCCTATGTGATTTAAACTGTCAAAAACTCCGTCTTCATCAAACTCAATTGTTCCAGTATTATTATCTATGTCATCTAAATTATCTGCTTCTATTTCAAAGCTAAACTCCAGATTTCCATCTCCATTTATACCTTCATTAGTAAATTTGAAAGTTATAACATGAGCTTCCCCTAACGAATCATATACTGTCATATTATAGTCAAAATCTTCAGAGTTGATATCAAAATTACCTTCTAAGTCTATTCTATTTGTAACAGTTGAAGGCATAGATATATTTGCTAAGTTAATTGGCTCAATTGGTCTAGCATAGTCAATACCACTGGTTCCTCTACTATTCCAACCCATTACCTTTTCACCAGTACTAGTAACCATATTTCCTGCACTATCCATTGTAAAATTACCAGCTCTTGTATATGAAGTCCTTATTCCATTATTTGTTACAAAGTATCCACTACCATCAATTGCTAAATCATCTGGATTATCTGTTGTTTGAATACTTCCTTCTGCATGATTAACACCTATTGATCCTACAGTAACTCCTAATCCTATTTGAGAAGGATTTGTTCCACCTAAACCTCTGTCGGTTGGCTGAGTTGCTCTTGACATAGTTTGCCCTAATACTTCTTGAAAACTTATATTTGATGACTTGTATGAAAGTGTATTAACATTTGCTATATTATTACCTATTACATCCATCTTAACCTGATGCGCTCTTAAACCTGACACTCCTGAATACATTGATCTTAACATTAATAGTGTCCTCCTATTTATTTAGTTATAAGCCCGTCTGTCGGTCGGGGCTTAAGTATATAGCCTCTATAAATAGTCCAGCTATATTTCTTTTATTATATGTTTATTACTCCATCTACATTTGTAAACACTCTATCTTGCATACTTTCCATTGCTGTTATTATAGTTTTTGACTTTACATTTGCTATATATACAGCCTTATCAGTTACAATCAAGGAATTACTGATTCCTTTTTCTCTTGCCATATCAATTGCTTTAGAAATTTTCTCAACATCAGCTTCCTCCAAATGGATGCCTCTTTGCTCTAATCTTTCACTAGCATGTTTTGAGAATCTTAATTCCTTATCAAGTGAATTAACTTTACTTTCTAGCAGCTTAGCGAACTCGTTTCTTTGCTTGTGAGACTTTTGATTTATTTGCTTTTGCAGCTCTACATTATTGACTATTGATTGCTTATTTATCCTGTTCACTTAAACCAATCCCTATAATATTTTCTGGCGATATTGATTTTTCACCTATATTAACTGTTACATTTCCACTTTGACTTACTGATACACTATCAACTTTACCTACAAATACATTTGATGATTCTGATACTCTAAAACTAACTTCTTTTCCTAAATACTCCATGGCTTTCATCTGACTGAAATCTTTAGTTAAGTTTTGAATCGCTTCAAGAGTTGAAAACTGAACTGATTGATTTAAGAAATCATTATTATCAACTGGAGAAAGCGGATCTTGATGCTTTAGCTGAGCTACAAGCAATTTTAAGAACATTTCTTTGTCGATCTGATTATTTCTGTCAAACTGATCTGATTTTTGCACATTTTGTGCTCCTACTACATTAATTCCATCCATTTTTTCACCTCCTAGACAAATACGTTTATGCTGTGCCCATATGCCATATATTGTTTGTCTTTTACTAATGCTTTGTTTTTAATCTCATTTTGTATAAATCTACTCTCATGTGTATGTCTATTCTCTGAAGAGTTGCTTTGTGAAAAGAAACTTTGCGCATTATCTTGATTGCTACTTAGATTAGTTTGTACTAGGTTATCATTTTTAACACTTATATTTAGATTGTTAAGCGTCATACTTCTTGAACTAAATACTGCCGATAACTCGTTACTTTTTTCTCTTAAACATGTCTTTATAGCTTCTGATTCTACTACTATATTAGCTACATATCCTTTTGCGTTTTTTACTACATCAATTGTCACTTTACCAAGCTCATTTGGTTTTAATTGAATTACCAATTTTTCTGAATCAAATTCTTGATAGAATTCAATTTTTTCAGCGACTTGATTAATCAAGTCTTGCGAGTCAATTTCTGTTAAACTTGCATCGACTGAGTGCATTTGATCTAATGCAAATTTCTGAACATGTCCTTGACTTGTATCCAGGCTCTCAACAGCAGCAAGCTCTTCTGTTTTTATACTTTCATCACTGATATTTCTTTGATTCCACTGACTTTTGGCTTGTTCATTTATTATTGGCTTATCTAAACTAAAGCCTGTTTTAACTGAATCATCCTCATATAGACTATTTGAATCATCACTTTGATAAGGTTTTACCTCACTTAATATCTGGTGCTCTTTTGTCAAACTACTGATTCTTCCATCTTGTTTATCAGCTAATTTCTCATTAACAGTAATCTTGATTTTGTTAAGAATTAGCTCTTCTTCAAGTATTCTTATATTTTTAACATCACTGCTACGAGACACTTCAGCTTCTGTAGTTAATAAATTGTCAGCAATATTTCTTCTTAAAAAGTCATCCGGTTTAGAAGTTACATCACTAACTTTGCCCTTATCAATTTGGAATTCTTGATCAGTTGTACTTTGACTTGTTTGTGTTGAGTAACTGCCATCCTTAGGATCATCTTCTGTGTGTAATGACTTTTCATTACCTATAATTTTGATTGGCTGACTGTTATTAAATACTTCATCTGCTAAATAAGTTTTATCAAACACTTCAATCTTGATTGTTTCTTTAGTATCCCCAGTTAAGGCAGAATCCACTATAATGCTATTACCTGTAATACTGATAGATTCTTCTAGTGCAGAAACTTTAGCTTTGCTTATGAATATTTTTTCATCAGTTAAATCGCTATTGGAATCATCTGTTATCATCTCTAAATCTAATACGTCCTTCTTTGCATTAACAATGTTCGTCTTTTCAAAACTTGTTTTTTCATCAGAAAAGTTAGTTTGTTGCAAAGACTCACCAAGCTTGTGACCTTCAGTGCCTACTAACAAAATTTTTTGCTCATCATCAAGCTTTTCTTGACTAAAATCCGAACATCCTTCAAGTAAAGATACTAAGTAGTTGATTACTTCATCATCGTCATCAAAAAGTGTAAACTGCATGCCTTGCTTTTTGTCAGACTCATCTAGATTTTCTTTAGTAACAAAAACTCCACTTTGATGCAATAGTAACTCTTCAAGTTTACTACTAAACTCTTCACTTACTGCTATTCCTCCATCAACAACATCACATGATTGCTTAGAACTTATACCTAATAGGTCAATTCTAGCAAAATCTAACACATTGTTTGTCCTCCTTTCTATAAATTTCAATAAATTTATATTAATTTGATTTATTGACTATTCAACAAGCTCATCATCACCATCTTTTGTTATTACTAGTTCTTGATTTCTTTCCATCTCAAGAACAATTGCAACAATCTTTTGCTGAGCTTCTAATACTTCACTTAGTCTTACTCTGCCAAGCATATCCATTTCTTGCTCTACCATTTCACGTGCTCTTTCTGATACATTAGCATATACAAACTCTTTGACACCTTCAGCAGTAGACTTAAGGGCCATAGCAATATCTGCATTATCTGCACGCGTAAGAATAGTCTGTACATAACGCTGATCTAAAGTCATAATATCTTCGAATAAGAACATTCTCTTTCTTAGCTCTTCAGCTAACTCAGCATTAGTATATTCAATATCATTTAGCACTTTAACTTTTGCAACTCTATCCATAGATGAGAGCATCTCTGCTGCTATATTTAGACCAACAATATCTGTAGCATCACTTGGACCTAGTATATTGTCTATTCTCTTTTTAACTTCTGATTCAACTTGTTTCACAATGTCTGGTGAAATTCTACTCATTTTAGCAACTCGAGTAATTATATCTGCTTGTCTGTCTTCTTCAAATGTTGAAAGTATATTTGAACTTTGCTCTGTGTCCATAAAAGACAGAATTAATGCTACTGTTTGGTTTCTTTCAGCTTTAAGAAAGTATGCAACTTCATTATCATCAATATTTGATAAAAAGCCAAAAGGCTTCGTTCGTCTCATTGCACTCATTTTTCCAAGTATCTCCATACTTCGTTGAGCGCCTAGTGCCTCTGTTAAAACTTCTTTTGCATATTCTAGTCCGCCAGAACCACCCACATACCCTTCTGAAAGGCAAAGCTGGTAAAACTCTTGTAATACCTCCGACCTAACAGTTTGAGGAACCACTCTGCTTTCTGCGATATGATATGCTACCTTTTGTAGGTCTTTCTCACTTAAATTCCTCAGAATTTCTATTGAGTGCTCTTTTTCTAGTGATATGAGTAATATAGCTACTTTTTCCTCTGTTGTTAAATTTATATTACTACTCATCTATAATATCCTCCGGAAAAGGATTTTGCTTAGTGTCTTTACTTTCAAGCCAATAAGATATTATATCAGCAGCATTCTTTGGACTTGTTTCAACAATTTTTTGTATTTCTTTTCTTATAACTTGTTCTTCTCTTGATTTTTCTTGATCTTGCTCAAGTCTTTGTTTTTCCATTGCTGCTTGTAGCACTTGCTCTGTTAACTCTTCACGACTTCTCTCTCTTGGCTGTTGTGTTAGTGCAGCTTGTCCACCTGCTGAAACTACTATTTCTCCAGATTGTTTTGCTCTTCCCCTTCTTATGCTAATAAAGGCGATGAGAGTAAACACAAAAGCCAATACCGCTGCAACAATACCTATTAATGCTCTTTCAGAAAGTGGAAACTCAGTTTCTTCTATTTCAGCTAATGCTAGTGCATCTGCAATTTGCTGCTCTAGTTCTTGCTGAGCAGTAAAGTCCATCACTGAAGCATTTATGCTTATCACTTCAACACCTACAGCAGCTGCAGCAACTCTTCTAATATCTTCAAGTTCTGCTACTCCAAGTTCTGGGTCGTTGATAAGTAGAGATATTGATATGTCCTCTATTGTCCCTTGTGCTCTTTCAACTGTTTCTCTTAACTCATTAACTCTATAATTAACAACTGTTTGCACTCTCTCATTGAGACTATCACTGCCTGCTCCTTGATTAGTTGTTGAGTCTTCATATATTTCTGTCATCTCTTCAATGATTACAGCAATTCCTTCGTCGTCAATAACTGGGGAGTACTCAATTCTCTCGCTAGCAGTCCTATCAAAATCAATAATAGTAGAAACTGCTACTTTAAAATTATTAGCTCCAAATACAGGATCAAAAAGATATCTTATCTTGTCTCCTAGTTCTTCTTCAATTTGATTTTTGAAAGATCTTTGAGTGGAAGTTAGCGTTCCTAAAGCATCTTCTCTTGCAGCAGGTAGTAAATTATTCAAATTTGAATCAATAATTGCTAAATTTTCTGCACGAAGACCCGATATACTAGTTAGCATAAGTTTTTCTACAGCAAAAATCTGATCTTGTGATGGTCTAAAATTACCATCTAAACTTAAAACTACATTTGCACTTACTGGCTTAGACTCACTTCCAAACCTAAATGTGTCATCTGTGTCAATACTAATTGTTACAATTGCATCCTTTACACCTTGTAGTGATCTAATAGTGCTTCTTAGTCTATCTTGTAATTGATACACTAATAGAATATTCTTATCTTGGGTTGATGATGTCATGGATATACTATTGAGATACAAGTCATAATTAAGACCTGATTTAGGATAGCCTTGCATAGATAATTGCATTCTAGCATTCTCTTCTTGACTTTTCTCAACTAGGATTGTACCGCCATCTCTTGTTTGTGCTCTTATATTTAAATCTTGAAGTAGCGAAAGCACCTCTGCACTTTCGCTAATATCTAGACCAGTATATAAAACTGTATATTCTGTTGTAGTTAAAACCGCAGTCATAATACCTACAGCAATTAGACCCAAAATTGATAATAAGACAACTCTACGTTGAATTTTGCTATCAAGAGCGGACCATTTTTCTTTGATGTTTTGTACAATAGTGTTTACATTTTCTGGCATTATAATCTACCCAATCTGTTTTATAATTGCATTCTCATAATCTCATTGTAAGCATCAACAACTTTATTTCTTACTTGTAATGTAACTTGTAAATTCATTGCGTTTTTCTCTGTTTGAATCAAAAAATCTAGATAATGTTCGCTATCCCCAACTATAGTTTTATTAAGTGAATCATTCGCTGATTCGAGATTTTCTGTAAAATTATTCATAGCATTCTTTAGTTTATCACTAAACTGTTTATAATCTGCTTGATTTATACCACTAGCTTGATTTATTGTCCTTTGGGCTGAAACTGGACTGATTGGATTTATATTCATGATTTACTCCTCCTACCTAACAATCTCAAGTGATTTTGCAAACATAGACTTTGTAGTGTTAAGAACTGTCGTATTTGCTTCATATGCTCTAGAAGCTGCTAATAAGTCTAACATTTCTTCCGTCGTGTCTATATTTGGTAGTGAAATATAACCATCTTCTGTAGCAAGTGGATGATCTGGATCATACACTATCTTTGGAGGTCTATCGTCATTTAAGATATTAGTAACCTTAACTCCACTATTTTCTAGTGGACGACTAAATCTATCTAGAGAGGTGCTGAAATCACGATAGTTTTTGTTTTCGCCTAAAACAGCGACTTTTCTTTGATAAGGTGTGCCATCTTCTGTAAGTACAGTATCTGCATTAGCAATATTTTGTGATACTAATTCAATTCTTTTCTTCTGTGCGTATAAACCTGTTGCACTTATACCTAATGCTTTAATAAAACTCATATTTAATCACCCTTATCTTATTTATTAGAATCAATTACAATATTCATTAACTTAAGTTCTGCTTTAATGGCTTCAACAACTAAGTCATACTTCATTTTGTTTTCTGTCATTGCTACCATTTCTTTATCAATATCTACATTATTTCCACTCATATCTTCAGTTAAGCCCACTTTATTTCTTATTGTAAAATGATCAAAAGTGCTACTGAGCGGCCTAACGGCACTTGTGCCACTACTATCAACTGTTAAATGTCTTCTAAGCGTTTGCTCAAAGTCTATATCTTTAGCTTTATATCCAGGAGTTTCAATGTTAGCAATATTACCAGCAATAAGATCATTTCTTTTATTTAACCCTTGAGCACTCTTTGAAAGAAAGTTCAATCTCAAATCAAAATTGTTAAGCATATTCTACCTCCATTTTTACATTATTCCATTTTTTTCTTTATTTATCTTTTTATGAATAATATTACATTCATAAGCCACAAAAATACATATATAAAAATCACTTGTAAAAATAGGAATTTAAAGCTGTAGATTCTTGCATTTTGTGGAATATTTAGTTTGTTTTGATACTGTAGATAAGTTTACATTTGTGATAATTTATCTGCAAATAGATATTATTAATCTGCTGAATCCTTTTACTTTGTCAAACTCAATTTCTAGTATAAATTAAATGTTTCGATAATACAACATAAAATTCATCTTTTATTTCACATTTCTTTATATAATCTTTAAATAAAGCATTAAATAGCATGTGCCTATAATGTTTTATTAATTTTTATATGTTTTTTATTCTTTATTTTAACCTTTTTAATGCTAGAAAACAGAATAACACTTAAACTGCAGTAAATCTAGTTTAAAATAAAAAAAATATGCTACAAAGAGCATATTATACATTTGAGCCGCTAATGTTTCAGTTTTTCTGGATTAATGAAGTAAATATCACTTTTTTCATTACTCTTTACGCCTATAATCACTTCATTCACTTTTATTGCATTAATTTTCTCATCAAGCTCACCACTATAATCACTTAAATCTGCTTCTTGAACATCAAGAAGGTTAACAACACTATCTACAACTAAACCTAGATGTTTTTTACCAAGCTGTATAATAACAAAGCATGTTCTATCATCATACCCTTTTGTTTCAAAACCAAGTCTTCTTCTCATATCCATAATAGGAATAACTTGATCTCTTAAAGTAATAACCCCTTTAATATAATCAGGTTGATCGGGTACTCTTAATACTGCCTGAGCTTCAATTATTTGCCGAATATATGTTATATCAATTCCAAAAGTTAAATCACTTACTTTTACTAAAAGATTTTTACTGACATCTGCTGAGTCATATAGATATTTTAGTGCGTCCATTTTACTCCTCCTAAATTATAAAGAAAGTATTACTGACTATTATATCGGCAATACTTTGAGTTTCTTTAATAATTTCTAACAATTCCTAAGTTAACTTATTCGATCTTCTATATCAACAAGACTAGTTATCCTAATCCCAAAATTTTCATCTACTACAACAACTTCTCCAAAACCAATTAGTTTATTATTGACAAATATTTCTAAAGGCTCATCTATATATTTATCGAGTTCAATTACACTACCCTCGCCAAAGGACAATAATTCTCGTATAGTTTTTCTAGTTGATCCGAAAACAACAGTTAGATCTAGCATAACATCGAGAAGCATGTTCATTCTCTCAGGAATTTCCATATTTACATTAGCGTTTTGAATTGCAGATTCTCCTGAATCTTCTTGCATTACTTCAGAGCTAAAGCTTTCGACTTCTTCTACTTCATCTTTGAGATTAACATCTTCATTTATTGCTACTGAACTTACATCTTCTCCTGTATCAGCTAAAACTTCTAACTTGAATGCTTCTACAATATCTCTTACAGCATTTACAGAGTAGAGTTGCATGATATTACTCTCAAGCACCCCATCAATGGTCATATTAAATGCTATCTGTATAAAGTTTTCATTTAGGGTGTTATCATCAATGTTTTCCTGATCAAAAGACTGCCAAATATCTACTTCTGGTGGTCCTATATCTATTAATCTATTGAGCATTGTCGCCATGGAGGTTGTCGCCGAGCCAATCATTTGATTCATTGCCTCTGAAACAGCGCTTATTTCTATCTCATCTAGCTCAACTTTAATATTTGACCCATCTCCACCCATCATTATGTCTGATATCACAGACGCATCAGCAGTTTTTAAAAGTAAAAGGTTTTCACCATTAATTCCTTCTTTGAAACCAACCTTAAGAGCTACATAGGGGATTGCCATGTTTTCATAAATTTGTCCAATACTTGCAACAGTAACAACAGGTGTTGTTATCCTAACTCTTTTGTCTAAAATCATCGACAAAGTAGTCGCAGATGTTGCAATGAAAATATTAGCTGCTTCTCCTATAATATCTACTTCATCTTCAGATAAAAAATCACTTACTGGTTTCTCTCCAGAAGCAGCATTTTCTTCTTCCTGCATCTTTTTAAAATGCGCGTCAATTTGTTCTTGTGTCAGCATTTCATCAATCATAGCACATCACCCTTAAAATTCTTTAAATTCAATTATATTATATTCCTAGAGCTTTGTTAAGAGATTCTATTACTCTATCACTCTTAAATGGCTTTACAATAAAGTCTTTTGCTCCATTTTTAATTGCTTCCATTACCATTGCTTGTTGTCCCATTGCGCTACACATTACTACATTAGCCTTAGGGTTTTCTATCTTAATTCCTTTGAGTGCTTCAATACCGTCCATTATTGGCATGGTAATATCTAGAATTACTAAGTCAGGTGTTAACTCTTTATATGCCTCAATTGCTTCTTTCCCATTCTCAGCTTCTCCAATTACCTCAAACCCTTCTTTTACAAGCATTTTCTTTAACATCATCCTCATAAAAGCTGCATCATCTACTAATAAAACTGTTTTAGCCATGAAATATTCTCCTTCTAAAAGCATTAAATCGTATCAATTTTGCTTAAATTTCCTTCATAATATTTTATGTCAACTTCCATCCTTGTCAAGTCTAATGTCATTGTTCTACTAATAACTCCACCAACATCTTGAGAGATGATAGGAATTTTTAGTTCATCTAGTTTCTTTTGCACAATTGTCACATTAGAATTTCCAATATCATAAAATGAAATATGTGACGTTTTATAAAACATATTCGCACCACCAGCGATCTTTGCATTCAAGTAGTGTTTTTCAGCTCCAGCATCTCTTAACATTCTAATTAGCAAAGGTATTGCTGTGTCTGCAAACTTCATTTGATTATCATTATCTTGAAATAAACTACTACTTGGTAACAAAATGTGTGCAAGTCCACCTATGTTGTTCTTTATATCATAAATTGCTATGCCCACACAAGAGCCGAGCGCATAAGTTATTAATTTATCTGGTTTTTTTGCGATTTTTATGTCTGCAATGCCAACAATTAGATTCTTTTGCACCATCTGATCCCACCTTTGCTAAGTATTTATTTTTTCTTCTCTAAAATATCTACTACTTTTCTGGCGATATTACTTAATGGTTCTTGATAGTCTACTGCACCTAGTTCATATGCCACTTTAGGCATTCCATAAACAACACTACTACCTTTATCTTGTCCTATTGTGATTGCCCCATTTGACTTCATGTTGGCCAACCCTCTTGCTCCATCTTTACCCATTCCAGTTAAAATAACACCTATTGCATTTGATCTAACATGTTTAGCAACTGAATCAAATAAGACATCAACTGAAGGACAATGTCCATTTACTTTATTGTCTTCTGTTCCTTTTTCGGTTTTTATAATATATCTAGGACCAACTTTTTTCACTCTTATATGTACATTTCCAGGGGCTATAAAAGCTTTTCCTTTAGTTATTATATCTCCATCTTCTGCTTCTTTAACTTCAAGTCTACTTTCTGTATTCATTCTCTCTGCAAAAAGCTTTGAAAATATTGGCGGCATATGTTGTACAATTACTATACCCGGAACATTTTGATTAAGGCTTTTGAGCACTTCTGCTAAAGCGACCGTACCACCTGTCGAAGCTCCCATAGCTATTAATCTATATTTTGAATCATATGTAACACCATCTCCATCAACACTAACTTTTTCTAAATTTTTATGATGTGAGACATTAACGGTTGAAGCAATTTTAATCTTCACTATTAACTCTTTTATAAATGATTCAATGCTTCTCTCTTCGTTAGGCTTATGTACAAAGTCTACTGCCCCTGCATTTAATGCATCAAAAACACTACCATTTACCGCACTTACCATTACTATTGGTAGTGGATACTGTGGCATAAGTTTTTTCAAGAACTCGATTCCAGTCATCTTTGGCATCTCAACATCTAAGGTCATAACATCTGGTCTATGTTCTATTATGAGGTCTCTAGCCACATAAGCGTCTGAAGCAACTCCAACCACATCAATGCCTTCATCTTTTTCCAAATTCATTTTTAAAACATTAGCAAAAAATGTTGAATCTTCAACAATTAATACACGTATTTTTCTTTTAGTTTTCATAGGATCATTCTTTTCTATATATTGCTGGTTTGATGTATTTTAGTTTTGTTTTTCTTCTATCCAAGCTTTCGGAATGACTTATAAAAAGGTATCCTCCGTCTTCTAAAGCATCATAGAATTTCCTTACGATTCTGTGAGTTGTTTCATCGTTAAAATATATCATTACATTTCTACAAAATATAATGTGAAACTTTCTTTTAAAATTAAATCTACTCATCAAATTAAGTCTTCTATATATTACTTCTTTTTTAAGCACTTCTGAAATTCTATACTGATCATCACTAATTTTCTTAAAGTATTTATGTTGCCATGCAACAGGTAAGTTTTTAATATTATCTTTCTTATAGACTCCTTCTGTAGCTTTACTAAGTGCATCTTGTGATAAATCAGTAGCTAATATTTTAGTATCCCAAAAGAGTTTTTGGTTGCCAAAATACTGATCTAATGCCATTGCTATTGAATATGGTTCTTCCCCACTTGAACATCCAGCACTCCATATTCTAATATCTCTTTCTTCGTTATTTTCTGTAAAAAAAGGCAAAGCTTCTTTTACAAAGAAATCAAAATGTTTCTTTTCGCGGTAAAAATATGTATGATTAGTGGTTATTTTATCGACCAATTCACTGACCGCAAACCCAGATCTATCAGATATAAGATAATGAAAATAATCTTCAAAAGACTCAAAATTACCTTTTAGTAATACTGAGTTAAGACGACTTACCAATAGATTCTTTTTTTGCTCTGTTAAATTAATCCCAAAATTTATTCTTATATAATCTGAAAACTCCATAAATTCTTTGTCTCTTATATCCACTAAAACCATCTCCATATTTACTTGTTTTTATCGTGTAACTCAAGCGTACCCCCAATCACATGACTGAAGGTACGCTAGAATTAGCCATTAATTATTTATATTCATCTGTAATACTTGTATCTACAAACTTTACTAGTTCCTCACAATCAAGCAGTATAATCAACTTGTTGTTAACTCTTGCTATCCCTCTAATGTACTTATTTTGAATATTACTATCAAATTCAGGTGCATCTGAAATTTGATCATCAGCAATATCAAGCACATCAGAAACACTGTCAACTATTATTCCAATTGTATCTCCTGAGATTTCTAAAACAATGATACAAGTCCTATCATCATAAGGTCTTTCTTCTTTAAGAAACTTCAGTCTCATATCCATTATTGGAATAATTTCACCTCTTAGATTGATAACCCCTTTGATATAATCTGGTTGTTTAGGTACAATGGCAATTTCTTGCACACCAATGATTTGCTTAACATACTTGATCTCAAGTCCATAGCTATCTTCTTCAATTAGAAAAGTAAGGTTTTTGCCTTTTTGGGTATCAAATTCATTTGCTCCATTAGCTGTGCTCATATATTTGCCCCCTCTCTAATACTTTCCAAATTCAGAGTCATCTAACTTGATTTCTAACTCTTCTTTTTTCTTCTCTTTTTTACTTTTTTCTTTGTTAATTTTCTTTTCTTTTGACTCTACTTTTGCTTCAACTTTTGAACTGGCACCTTTAATTTTAAATTGTTGTACCAAGTTATTAAGCATTTCTGCTTGAGAAGCCATTTCTTCACTTGCTGAAGCACTTTCTTCTGCTGTAGCAGTATTTGACTGTGTAACCGCCGCTACTTGATTAATTCCATCATTTATTTGTGCAATAGCAGAAGCTTGCTCATTTGATGCATTTGAAATATCTTCTACTATTTCAACAGCTTCGCTTACACCTTTAACAATTTCTTCAAGTGCTTTTGCAGTTTCATTAGCTATAATAGTACCGCCATCAGCTCTCTTAATAGACTCATCAATCATCTCTGTAGTTTCTTTAGCTGCATTTGCACTTCTTGCTGCTAGACTTCTTACTTCTTCTGCTACTACAGCAAATCCTTTTCCATGTTCACCAGCTCTAGCTGCTTCTACTGCAGCATTAAGGGCTAAAATATTAGTTTGGAAAGCAATATCATCAATAACTTTAATAATCTTTGAGATATTACTAGAAGATTCATTAATATCTTTCATCGCTGCAAGCATATCATGCATTCTTTGATTTCCTTCATTCGCCATATCTCTTGCTTTTGAAGAAATTTCATTTGCTCTATTTGCATTAACCGCATTTTGTTTAGTTTGTTCTGCTACTTGTGTTATTGAAGCAGAAATTTCTTCTACAGAACTAGCTTGTTCAGTAGACCCCTGTGATAAGCTTTGGCTTGAGTCTGATACTTCATGAGCACCAGCACCCACTTGGTCTGCTACTACTTGAATTTCTCGTAAAACAATATTGAATTGATCAACTATGTAGTTCAAAGACTCCTTAATTGCATTAAAATCTCCGACATATTCTCTTTCAATGTTTACATCAAAGTTATTGTTAGCAAGCTCTGTTAATACCTCTGATATCTCACTTACATATCCACTTATTGAAGATGTTGTTTCATTTAGACTCTCTCCAATTTTTACAAAATTATCTCTTACTTCAGCAGTATCTTCATCACCTTCAGAAACCTCAAAAGAAGCATTTAAGTTACCCTTAGCTAGCTCTGAAAGGCTTACCATTAATTTTTCAACTTCAGCTTCTTGATATTCAGCTTGCTTAGTCTGTACTCTTTGAGCTCTTACAATATCAGTTTGATCTATGATAACTTCTAGAGCACCGATTATCTCGCCATCTCTATTTTTAAGAGGAACGCCTGTGTACTCTACTTCAAGGCTTTCTCCATGAGGCTTTGCTATTGTGTTCTTAACGTGTACTCCATCTTTAGTCATAGCTTGCCCACATGCACAGTCTTCTGTATTGCAATCTCCCATCTTAAAGAAGTCATAACACTTGCTTCCTAGAACCACTTCTGGATTAGTCTCAAGCATCTTTAAAGCAGAATCATTCATAAACTGTATTGTGAAATCTCTATCCATTATTATTGCTGGTACAGGAATGTTATTAATATGTCCAACAAATGTATCTGTTAAAGTATTAATACCGTTTATAAGATCTTTATATCCACCTTCAAACTTGTCTGCTTCTCCTCGCACATCAAGCTTTCCATCAATAGCTGAATCCACAAGACCGTTTGCTTCTCCAACTAATTGCTTAAGTGAATAAGCAACTCGGCGTAAACTTGCAGATAATACATCTTTATCAGATTTAGGTCTTATATCAATATCTAAATCACCTTTAGCAATTCTCTGTGCAGCTTCTACTTGCTCTTGAGTATTCTCTATCATTTTAGCAAATGCTTGCTTTAGTTTCCCTACTTCATCATTGCCTGCACCTGTTATTTTTACATCTACATCACCTACAGCAACTTTATCTGCTATTTCAGTTAGTTCGCCTACAGGCTTAGTTACCATTTTACTTAATATTACAAAGATACTAGCTGATACAACTAAAATGATTATTATTGTCATTAGTACAAAGAATGTAGTCATTCCTTGTGCAGCAGCAGTAATATCGCTCATTCGTACAACAATTCCAACACCCCATGGGTCAGAATTACCCACCTGCATTGGTACTATAGCTTTCCAACTTCCAATACCAGTAGCAAGTCCACGATCCTCAAAACTAATTGATTCGTTACTTTGAATAGCATTTACAACATTGGCATTATGTTGATCATCTAAGTCTAGAATGTTTGATCCTACTACTTCATCTCTTGGATGAGCCACAAAAAGCCCTTGATTGGACAAGACAAATGTATAAGTGCTTTCATATTGTCCTTTATTAAAGTCAATTGCGTTAATTTGATCTAATGCAATATCTATACCTACAACACCAATTATCTCTTCATTATCAATAATTGGGTATGTAATAGAAGTCATTAGAGTATCCCACCCATCAACTTCATATGTAAATGGCTCCAACATTGCCTCAGTTCCTGTCTCTTTAGATGCCAGGTAATAATCTGATGTATCATAGTCTTCTAATGCTTCTAAATAGACACTTCCATTAATTCTATACCAATATGGGACGAATCTTCCTGTATTATCATGTCCATTTGTATTTCTATAGTTACTGTCAAGACCATCAATAGCATTTGGCTCCCACGCAGTCCAAACACCTAAATAAGTTTGATTATCTCTCAAAGTATCTTCTAATAGTGAATTAAAAATAGCTCTTCTTTGATTTGCATTAAGCTCACCATATGCTTCAAAAATCTTCGCTAATGCTCTAACATCGTTATAAGCCTCATTAGCTGCATTTTGGACAACCATTGCATTTTCTCTTGCAATAGCTTCTGCTCCACCCTTAGCCGCCTCTAAGTCATTATTTCGCATAGTATTAATGACATACATAAAAGTCGCACCAATAATGACTGCGATTATAACGGAGATTACTAGACTAACTCTTGCACCAATTTTTAAATCTTTTATAAAGCTACCACCATCTCCATCTTTATCTTTTTTACCTTTTTGCTCTTCAATAATGTTATCATCCATTAAATCCATTTTATTACTCCTTTACGAATATATTTTAAAGTTTTATCCCTAAACCTTTAGACAATCTTTAGTCCACCTCCACACAAATTCAGTTTTATCAATTTAAAGTCTCAGCTGGGTCAACAATCATGCAGATGTTCCCATCACCTAAGAGAGCACATCCTGAAAGTCCCTTTACCTTTGAAATAAAGTTAGGAAACTTCTTAACAACTAGTTGATATTCACCTAAAACTTCATCTACCAATAAACAAGCACCTTTTTCATTATTCTCTAAGTAGACTAAAATTCCATCAAAAATACTTGAGTCATCTATTTCTCTACTTTTATAAGTACGTTTAATTTCTAGGCACTTATTTCCATACATAATCATTTGATGACCTTGTGGGTCTTTCACTAGATCATCCTTTTCTGCTTTTATTAGCTGATTTACTGAATTTATCGGAATACCATATTTCATTTTTCCTACTTCAACTAAAATACAATCTATAATAGCTAAAGTTAGCGGTATTCTTATTGTAATAGTCGTTCCTTTATGGACTTGACTTTCTACTTGAATTTTCCCACCGATTCGCTCAATGGCTTTTGCAACTACATCCATTCCTACTCCTCTACCAGAAAAGTCAGTCGCTTCTTCATTTGTAGAAAATCCTGGTTGGAATATAAACTCGTAAATTTCCTCGTCAGTATATGCCTCTCTCTCTTTGAAAAGCAACCCTCTTTGTTCAGCTTTCTCTAAAATCCGCTCTCTATTCATACCTTGACCATCGTCACGAATAATAATATGAACTTCTCCGCCTTCACGCTTTGCTTCTAGTTGAACTAGTCCTTTTTCGGGTTTATTGTTCTTGACTCTTTCTTCTGGCAACTCTATCCCATGATCAACTGCATTTCTAATTAAATGCATTAATGGGTCAGATATTTGCTCTATTATACTTTTATCAACTTCTGTATTTTGACCTATAAGTTCAAGTTCAACTTTTTTGTTGATCTTAATAGCCATGTCTCTAACAAGACGATTCATTTTAAGAAAAGTAAGTGCCAGTGGCACCATTCTAACTTCCATAACAACATCTTGCAGATCATTAACAACTTTTCTCATTTGCTTAACTGACTTATTAAAATTATCAAGTTCCAGACCGTTTAGATCAGGATTTCTTGAAACCATAGATTCTGCAACTACTAATTCAGATACTAGGTTCATCAATGAATCTAGCTTATCAACTTTTACGCTAATGAAGTTCTGCTCAGTTTGATTTTTTCTTACTGTCTTAGATTTTGCAGCCTTCCCCCTACTTACTTCAGCTTCTACTTGCTTTTCTTGTATACCAATAAGTTCTAAGTAAGCTTCTTTACCAATCTCATTAAGATTAAGTTGACTTATGAAGGGTGCTCTTGTAAAGAAATCAGATATTTCATCATATTTACTTTTAGAGCTAAAAACTAAAAAAAGTCCATTTAACTCTATTTCCCTATTAGATTCTAAGTTTTCTAAGTCACTTGGTGTTGATGCTACATCAATGCATAACTCTTCTAATTGATTAATCACACTAAATGCCCTAATATTGACCATTTCTGTGTCTTCTTCATAATATAAAGAGCATTCATAATAATGAGTATCATCCTCATTGATTAATCCTAATATTTCATCAGAATAATCTTGTGAAACCACACTACCAGTATTGCCAACTTTTTTAGAACTACTTGTTGACCCTTTCAAGCTATCTAGTTTGACTTTAATTTTAGTTACTAAAGCATCATTTGATGTGGTCTCTTCTTCTGCTTCAATCAGATCAAGTTCTCCTTTTATATAGTCAACAGTTTCAAGCACTAGATTAGTGATTTCTGCAAAGTCCATGTTTTGCGGCTTCTCAGCTCTGATATATTCAAAAAGATCTTCTAGGGCATGCGATGTTTTTGCAATACCATCATAATTCATCATCATAGAATTGCCTTTAATAGTATGCATAACTCTAAAAATCTCATCCATTGCAATATCAATTGAGTTATCTCTTTCACTTTCAATAATTTTGTTTTCCAATTGTTCAATTAAGCTTGATGTTTCATGGACAAACATTTCTGCCATTAATTGAAGTTCGTTGCTCACATTTATCAGCTCCTAAATGTAGATATAGCTACTTCACTAATAACTTTATCGGTTACATTAAAATAAAATTAAGTACTTTCTGAAACTTTTTTTCATTTTCCTTTGAATTAACAGAAAACATAGTCTAAAATACCAATGTTAAACATAATAAAATGTTCTTTCTTATACAAATAAATGAAGTTCTGCCGATATATATTATTGGAAATCATATTTTTGTTTAAAATGTTGTATTCTTTAAATAATTTTTATGTTTTAGTTAACATTATCTGCATTTCGATGATATAATACTGCATGTAACAGTTTTCTTAATTGTTGCTTGTAATTAGGAGGAAAATAATGAGATACGTCCCTATTCAAAGTGTGCGAGAAGGCTCTGTTTTAATGAAAACAATCTATGGATTACATGGTGAAGTTTTATTAAGAGCAGGAATTGAGCTGTCAAACAACTATATAAACAAGCTTAAAGGAATTGGCCTTAACGGTGTATATATACATGACGATATATCAAAAGATATAGAAGTTAAAAGCCTCATAAATGAGAGTTTAAAAAATCAAGCTGTTAAAGACATGAAAGATTCTTTTGTCTTTGCCGAAAAGGGATCTTATTCTAAAGCTGAATCAATAAAGGCTTTTAACAGAATTAGTGAAACTGTTTCATCATTTATTGATGAAATATCAAAGAATGATAACTTAATTATTAACATGATTGACCTTAAAGTTTTTGATGACTATACATTCTATCATTCAGTAAACGTAGCACTTTTAGCGATAGTTTTAGGCATGTCTCTAAACTTATCAAAAAAGAACATTCACGATTTAGGCATAGCTGCAATAATGCATGACATTGGAAAAGTCTTTATACCAATAGAGATTCTAAATAAAGATGGAAAACTGGAACAAAATGAATGGAATATAATTAAAAAGCATTCTAGAAATGGATATACATATTTAAGAGACAAATACCCCATTCCTTATAAATGTTATGAAGGAGTACTTCATCATCATGAGAGATGGGACGGAACAGGTTACCCCCTTGAGCTAAAAGCAAATCAAATATCACTCTTTGGTAGAATCATAGCTATTGCAGATGTATATGATGCTTTAATTTCTGATAGACCATATAGAAAAGGTTTTGCACCATATGAAGCGCTTGAGTACATTTTAGCTGGTGGGGACTCCATGTTTGACATGAACCTTGTTGAACAGTTCACTAAAAAAATTCAGCCTTATCCTGTTGGCTCAATCGTAACATTGTCAAATGGGTTTACAGCAATTGTAGTAGAGAATTTTGAAGGCAGAGGTACTAGACCTGTAGTAAGAGTTTTTAAAGATGAGAATAAGGAAATTGAACCATTCATCTTAGACTTATGGGATAAGTCTACTAGATCTATTACAGTTACAGGAATAATTGAGGATTATTAAGGAGAATACCAATGAGCATCATTAAGAAATATAATGCTAAGTATCAACCAGAGAAAAAAATAAAATATAGTATAGCAGGCATTACTTTTCCTGATGCAGAGATTGATGCAAAAGAAGACTTAATTAAACAGCAAAACCAGCTTGAGATTCACCTTGAAGAATTAGAAAAAACCAAGAATGAAATCCTCGATAATGCACGCCAAGAAGTAAATGGTATTATTAATAAAGCTAATAAAGATGCAAAAAAAATAAAAGAAGATTCCTATGCATCTGGTCATGATGATGGTTATATGAGAGGTTATGAAGAAGGCTTTGAAAAAGGTTATAACGAAAAACATCTTGAGCTAGAAAAAAATATTCAAGATATTAAAGACACAAAAGCAAAATATGAGAAAATTTATCAAAATTATTTATACCATGCTGAAGAAGATGTTTTAGAAATTGTTACTTCATTAACAGAAAGCATTATAGGAAAAGAACTATCTCAAGATAAATCACTAATAAACACACTTGTAATAGAAGCTATAGAAAAATGTGCTAAAAAAGACAAGATAGTAGCTAGAGTATCTGATGGCAATTACCCTATTGTTGAAGAGAGTAAAGATATAATAATCCAGAATATTTCGGGATTAGATTCACTTAAAGTTGTTAGTGACGACACTTTATCAAATGATGAGGTATTAATCGAAACCCCATATGGAGATATTTCTAGCAGTTTGGAAACAAAACTGGTTAATATTAAAAACTCTCTAATTAATATGCTTAAAGAATATAGAAAGAACTCATAGGGTGATTTTATGAGAAATAGAGTTGAAAAGTATTTAGAGGTAATAAAGAATACAAATAAAGTTGAGTATTATGGTAAAGTAAACAAAGTTGTTGGACTTACTATTGAATCAAAAGGGCCTGAAGTTAATATTGGTGAACTTTGCAATATTCAAACATCTGAAGGAAGCATAATTTCAGAAGTAGTAGGCTTTAATGATGATAATGTATTACTAATGCCACTTGGTGATATGAAAGGTGTTGGACCTGGTAATCGTGTTATCTCTAATAAAGAGACTCTGAAAATTAGAGTTGGTGAAGAGTTAATTGGCAGAGTAATTGATGGATTAGGAAACCCTATTGATGGCTTTTGCTTAGATAATTTAACCCATGCCTATGAGATTGAACGAGATGTTCCTCACCCGCTAATGAGAAGTAGAATTGAAGAGCCTATGTATTTAGGGATTAAAGCAGTTGATGGACTTTTAACTTTAGGAAAAGGTCAAAGAATAGGTGTTTTTGCAGGTAGCGGTGTAGGAAAATCTACTTTATTAGGTATGATTACTAGAAATGCTCAATCAGATATAAATGTTGTAGCTCTAATTGGTGAACGAGGGCGTGAAGTCAAAGAATTTCTTGAAAAGGACCTAGGACCTGAAGGTTTGGCAAGGTCTGTTGTGATAGTCGCGACTTCTGACCAACCAGCCTTAATAAGACTAAAAGCTGCTTTTACAGCAACAGTAATAGCTGAATATTTTAGAGACCAAGGCAAAGATGTTTTACTTATGATGGATTCACTAACGAGATTTGCAATGGCTCAAAGAGAGGTTGGGCTAGCATCTGGTGAACCTCCAATATCTAGAGGATACACTCCTTCTGTTTTTAGCATGCTTCCAAAGCTTTTAGAAAGAGCTGGGCAATCTGAAAAAGGATCTATTACTGGTATTTATACAGTATTAGTAGATGGAGACGACTTTAATGAACCGATAACTGATGCTGCTAGAGGGATTCTAGATGGACATATTATGCTATCAAGAAAACTTGCAAGCCAAAACCAATATCCAGCAATTAATGTTTTAGAAAGTGTTAGTAGGGTAATGAAAGATGTTGTTAGTCAAGACCATGTTGACCTAGCAGCTAAGTTCAAGTCAGTTTTAGCAAATTATAGAGATGCTGAAGATCTTATAAATATTGGTGCTTATGTAAAAGGCAGTAGTCCAAAAATTGATTATGCGATAAGTATTTATGATAATATGATAAATTTTTTAAAGCAAGATGTAAATAAGAAAAATGATCCACAAGAAACGCTTCAAACTTTAAGTAGTCTACTTTCAAATTAGAGGAGGATATGCTAGACTAATAGCGCACTTATGAAAAAATATAAATTTGGCTTACAGCCTCTACTAAATCTTAAAGAACAAACTGAAGATCTACTTAAGACAAAACTATCTCATCAAAGAAAATTAGAAAGAGAAATTGAGCAAAATATAAGTGAGATAGAATTGAAAAAAGCTAATGATATTAAAGAATTTGAAACCTCTTTATCAAGCACTTCTAACTTTTATAATGTTACCTCTTTTTATGGGTATCTAGATTCGTTAAATAAGCGAATAAAAGATTATGAGTTAGAATTAACAAAGATTGAGTATAATATTAGAAAAATCACAAAGGAATTACAAGGTGCAAGTAAAGAAAAAAAAGTGTTGGCAAAGCTCAAAGAAAAAGAGTTTGAAGAGTATAAGTACGAAGTTAACCTAGAAGAATATAACGAAAATGATCAGAAAAATAGTTATAATTATTATAGCGATAACCTAAATCAGTAAAGGATGACGCCGTATGAGCGATGTATTGTCTCAAAAAGAAATAGATGCCCTGCTTAGAAATATAAGTCAAGGCGAAGAAATTGAAGATTCCTTAAGTAAAGAGGATGAAATTACTAAATACGACTTTAGAAGACCTTATAAGTTTTCTAGAGATCATATTAGAACATTTGAAATAATTCACGATAATTTCGCAAAAGCTGTAGCTCCTTTGCTTACAAGACACTTGAGAACTAGTTTCCAATTAGAAGTAGTAAGTATAGAGGCACTGTCTTTTGTCGATTTTAATCGCTCTATTACAAACCCTTCAATTATCGCTATTACTGAGATGGCCCCTCTTAAAGGATCTATTGTACTAAATATGCCTCCTTCTATTGCTTATGCAATGGTTGATAGACTACTTGGAGGTACTAGGAGTGAGGTAGCTTACTCAAACACCTTTACCACTATTGAGCTTTCAACTATTAATGGAATGTTAAAGCAGGTTGTAGCTCAATTGCAAGAACCTTGGGAAAATGTTATTCAGTTAAATCCTTTTATTGAAAGAGTAGAAACAGACCCAGAATTTTCACAAATTGCATCGCCAAATGAAATGATTATGTTAATCACATTTCAAGCTAGTATAGACCGAGTAGAAGACTTTATAACACTTTGTTATCCACATATGGTTATAGAGCCAATCATGTCCAGACTAAATGCAAGACTTTGGTATGGTTCAGATGATAAAAAAGCAACAACTCATGATAATAGAGAAATCGTTGCAGATATAATAAATAGAACCCATGTAGACTTAGAAGTTGTTCTAGGTAATACAGATGTAAGTTATAGAGATGTACTTAATCTTGAAGAGGGAGACATCATAAAGCTTGACTCTAAAGTTGATGAGAAACTACCTATTTACATTGACAAGTTTTTGAAGTTTTTCGGAAGCCCTGGGACTTTAGAAGGATTTAATGCGGTTCAAATTGATGGCTTATACCGTGGAAGTGACGACAACGAGGATGTTTAGAACATCCTCGTTTTTTTATCTCTTATTTTATCCTAGATTGCAAGAATAAGTTAGCCACTATAATAAATAATCATATTCTCTCAGTTTAAAGAGGGAGAGGTGATAGATCTAGTTTTCTAACCTCTTTCATAAAAACATTGTATGCTGTGTCATAGCCTAAGATACGTCTAGGATAATCATTAATCCATTGGAAAATCCGTTTGATTTTATTGTCGCTAACTTTTTCAATAGGTGTTCCTTTAGGAATAAAG
>Ga0334895_1000586_pt1 | contig 46758 bp, 39 predicted proteins | sample GraSluR3_MG_7_FD_207229 | JGI IMG/M metagenome (GOLD analysis project Ga0334895, IMG submission 207229) | Sludge microbial communities from methane-producing bioreactor in Wageningen University, Netherlands - Granular Sludge_31_05-R3 | ecosystem: Engineered > Bioreactor > Anaerobic >... | reverse complement strand
ACTCCTCAACTTCTACACCAAAAGCCTAAAAGACGGAATTAAAAGATTAATCTTATAATACCACAGTGTAACTCTGTGCCATACACTGTGTAACACCGTGAAACTAAATGATTAAAGTAGGCATAACCGGTCAAGCAGGGTTTGTAGGAACACACCTATACAACACCCTAGCACTCCACCCCAACAAGTTCCAACGCATCCCCTTTGAGGATTCCTATTTCCAAAACGACGAAAAACTCAAGGAGTTCGTATCGCAGTGCGATGCCATTGTGCACCTGGCCGCCATGAACCGCCACAACGACCCCGAGGTAATATACAAAACCAACATCGGGCTGGTGAAGCAGCTCATCGCAGCCTGCGAGGCTACAGACTCTAAACCCCATATTCTTTTCTCCTCATCAACTCAAGAGGAACGTGATAACCTATACGGAAAATCGAAAAAGGAGGGCAGGGAGCTGTTTGAGGCTTGGGCAAAAAGGAATAGCGCTCCGTTTACAGGGATGGTTATCCCCAACGTGTTTGGGCCCTTTGGGCACCCATACTACAACTCGGTGGTGGCCACCTTCTGCCATCAGCTAACGCATAACGAAACACCCAAAATTGAGGTGGATGGGGAGCTAAAATTGATATACGTAGGCGAGTTAGTAGATGTTTTTATTAATAAATTGCTAGGGCACAGAGCACCACAGAGTAATACACAGAGTAACACCGTGTCAAACTCCGTGAAACACTGTGAAACTAGACTTATTGGGCATACAGCTACAATAAAAGTATCTAAACTACTCCAACTTCTAAAATCATACAAGGAGAACTACTTCGCCAAGGGCATTATCCCCAACCTCGATAATCCCTTCGAGCGCAACCTGTTCAACACCTTTGTGTGCTACATCGACCATAAAACCTTTTTCCCGTTCCATCTCGACCTAAAAACCGACGACCGGGGATCATTTGTCGAGACCGTTAAGCTCAATAGTGGTGGGCAGGTATCGTTCTCCACCACCAAGCCCGGCATTACGCGCGGCAACCATTTCCACACCCGCAAGGCCGAGCGTTTTGCGGTGATTAAGGGCAAGGCACGCATTGAGCTACGCCGCATTGGAACCAACGAGGTTTTATCCTTTGAACTGGATGGCCATCAGCCCTCATTTGTGGATATGCCCATCTGGTACACCCATAACATCACCAATGTGGGTAACGAGGATGTGTACACCATATTCTGGATTAGCGAGCATTTTGATGCTGATGATCCTGATACATTTTTCGAGACAGTTTAAATATTACACCACAGTGTAACACTGAGTAATACACTGCGTAACACTGTGAACCAAAACAATGAATAACCAAGCATTTAACAACACCTTACTAACAGGTGAAAATGAAATGGTGGAGTTTAAGTCCTCTTTTAACGACGAGGTAATAACTTCTCTTGTAGCTTTTGCTAATACCAAAGGAGGGACAGTATATATTGGCGTAAACGATAAGAGTGAAGCGAAGGGGATAAACGTTGGAAAGGAAACTATACAGAGTTGGGTTAATGAAATCAAGAACAAAACAACTCCTTCAATTATTCCCTCATCAGAAATCTATATGTATAATGACAGAACAGTTGTAGCACTTAGTGTAATTGAATATCCTATTAAACCAGTATCATTCAAAGGCCGATACTTCAAGCGCATTGGAAATGCAAACCACTCGATGTCCGTTACGGAGGTGGCAGATGCCCATCTTCAATCAATAAACTCTAGCTGGGATGCATATCCAAATACAACACATACATTAGATGATATCTCGCTCGAAAAGGTGCAGACCTCTATTGAATTGATGAATAAGAATGGGATGAGCATTGCTGACGATCCCCTTACATTGCTTCTGAAGTACAATCTGCTGCGGGATAACAAGCTCACAAACGCTGCATACCTGCTTTATAAAAAGGCCGATTCGTTTGAAACAACAATTGAACTTGGCCGTTTTCAGGATGCAATTACCATTAAAGATACAGCAAGATCAAAAAGCGATGTGATATCGCAAGTTGATCAAGTTTTTGATTTTGTGAAGAAACACTTAAACAAAAGGGTTATTATTACAGGTAACCCTCAGAATACTCAGAAGTGGCAATACCCTCTAGAGGCAATCCGCGAGATTATTATGAATATGGTAATTCACCGAGACTACCGTTCCTCATCAGATTCAATCGTGAAAATATTCGATACCAAAATTGAATTTTACAATCCAGGCAGGCTGCCCGACACAATAACCATTGACGATTTACTGAACAATACCTACCAATCCACACCTAGAAACAAGCTAATAGCCGATATTTTTAAAGATATGGGCCATATCGAAAAGTATGGTTCAGGAATACAACGCATAATAAGCCAGTTTAAACAGGAAGAACTCCCCATACCAAGCTTCCAAAATATCTCCGAGGGCTTTATGGTTACCGTATTTGCAGAAAAAGACAATAAAGTTACAATGCCGACTAAGGTCGGAGAAAAGGTCGGAGAAAAGGTCGGAGAAAAGGTCGGAGAAAAATTATCAGATAACCAATTATTAATATTAGACTGTATGCGGAAAGATCCATTTATCTCTGCAAAGGCATTGGCTAAGCAGGTGGGCATATCTGTACGGAAAATTGAGACTAACATTAGTAAACTAAAAGAAACTGGCCATTTAAAACGCATAGGCCCAGCCAAAGGCGGCCACTGGCAAGTTCTATAAATGAGTAATTGTAAATGAGTAATGATTATTAAGTGTTTGCCTGTTTGTGACCAAATATACCACCGTGTAACTCAGAGGAAGCACCGTGTAACTCTGTGACCCAAAAAGAAATGACACCGTGTAATTCATTGAACCAAAAGAAACCACCGTGCAACTCTGTGACCAAGAAATACCACAGTGTGACTCAGTGGAAACACAATGTCCCACAGTGAACAAAAAAAACCTCCACAGAGTAACACAGTGAAACTAAAAAATAAATTCCACAGTGTCCAAACAAAACACCGTGAGCCAATAATAATCAGGGGACAAAAAGTAATATGCAGTATATCCTTTCAAAACACGCCAAGGAACAACTAGAGAGAAGAGGAATTGATGCTTCTCTAATTGATGATATAATTAATCACCCCGACAGCGTAGTTGAGGAAGATAGTTTATGGGTTTATCAAAAGACCATACACGAAGAAAATAGAAACTATCTTTACAGGGTTTTCGTTAATAAAACCAAAGAACCAAATCTTGTGGTAACAGCATATAAAACATCAAAACTTAGCAAGTATGAAAATAAAGTATGATAAGGAAGCGGACGTGGTTTACATTCAGCTATCAGACAACAAGGTATTTGAAAGCAAGCAGGAGAAGCAAAGTGTAATAATTGACTACGACTCTAACGGAAGTGTTGTTGGCATTGAGATATTGCAGGCATCATCTCACATTGACAAAGTTGCTGGTATAAGTTACGAGTTGGCATAAAATTTTTAAACCATAAAATTGCCTCCAAAGAGGTAAAGCTAATAGAAAAATACGGCAGCGGATACCGAAGAATAAGGGAATACATAGCAGACTACCCAACAATGTATTTCCATTTTGAAGAAAATTCGGGAGGGTATTTGGTAAAAATAGGGTACGCTAAGCAGAAAACAGATAATGTCCCAGAAAATGTCCCAGAAAATCGTCTGGAGTCAATTATTGAGATGATTAAAATGAATACAAATATTACAATGTTAGATTTATCTAAAAAACTTGGGGTTAACCATAAAACAATAAAACGAGACATTGAAAAACTTAAAACACTTGGAATACTCCAACGCGTAGGCCCAGCCAAAGGCGGCCACTGGCAAATCACCAACTCATAATCCGCAAAGGACTATCCACAAACCTGCTTGCCGTGTGATTAGGGTTGGGGGCAGCAGGCAAGTTAGCACAACCGAGCGTTATTTGCGAGCTTGCCTGCTGGCAAGCAGGTTCAGCGCTAGCTAAATAAAAATTTGAGATAACCTGCCTGCTGCCCGCATACCCAACCACAGGGCAAGCAGGTTCGTGAAAATTTGTGGAACAAAAAAAATTAAACCTCAAAACAAATACATGTTTCGCATTATTTGCGAACCATAATTGTGTTATCTTCGTATATTTCGCTAAACAAAAACCAACATCCTTAAGTTACAGGTGAAAGACATTATTAAATCGGTTATAGTAGAGTTTCAACAAAGGGATTTGCCAATAATCAAAAGGCGCAATATCGCTGTTGCATTCAATACACCAATGATTGTTACGCTTATTGGGGTTCGTAGAAGCGGTAAAACCTATTTACTCTACGATACCATCCAGGAAGTTGTAAAAAACGGAGTGCCTATAGAGAATATTCTTTTCATAAATTTTGAGGACGAACGCTTAAATTTACAAAGCACCGATTTAGATCTGATACTTCAAGCCTACCTAGAGCTTTATCCAGACAAAAACTTAAACGATTGCTACTTCTTTTTCGACGAGATACAGAACGTGACAGGATGGGAAAGGTTTGTTCGTAGAATTTTCGACAGCTACAGCAAGCACATATTTGTTACGGGGTCCAATTCAAGGGTACTTAGCACAGAGATTGCCGATGCCCTCCGTGGACGAACCATTACATACACCGTTTATCCGCTAAGTTTTTCCGAATACCTTAATTTTCGGGATGTGGAATACAATACTGTTACCACTGCCCAGCGGGCTAACATTACACATCAAGCCCTACAGTTTATACAAAACGGTGGATTCCCCGAAACCATCAATCTAAATGATGATGTACGAATTAAGGCTCTTCAGGGGTACTTCAACACCATGATATTTAGAGATATTGTTGAGCGATATAAGGTAAGCGATGTAAGGGTGCTTAAGTATTTTATCAAAAAGCTGTTTGCAGGTATTGGCAAGCCCTTGTCCATTAACAAAATTTATAACGATTTACGTTCCCTGGGCTACAAGGTAAGCAACAATTACCTTTACGAATTTGAGCAGCACGCATACGCTGTATTCCTATCCTTGTCGATTCAACGCTTCCACTATTCAGAAATAAAGCAAGAAAAATCGGAAAAGAAATGTTTCGCCATTGATACTGGTTTGCTATCGGCAGTGGAATTTAGCATGTCAGAGAATAAAGGTAAACTGCTAGAAAACGCTGTACTACTCGAACTTATTAAAAAAGGAGCTGACGTTTTTTTCTTTAAAGATAAGTATGAGTGCGATTTTGTATATAGGCTGGGCAGTACCCTTACCCCTATGCAGGTTGCATGGCAGCTTCAAGACGATTCCTCTTATAAGAGAGAAACAAGAGGGCTACTTGAGGCCTGCAAAAGGTTAAATTGTAAAAACGGTAAGATTATTACTTTCGATCAGAAAGGGACTTTGGATGCCAATTCCATTTCAATCGAGCTTATTCCCTTTTACGAATGGGCTAAGTTTTAACAATATTCCACATCCTGTCCTGCCGCTCTTTGGCGGGAGTGCAACACCGTAACCTAAAAAAAGCCTCCACAGTGAAACACAGTGAAACAAAAAACACCGTGTAACACTGTGAACAAGAAAATATACCACCGTGTAACTCAGAGGAAGCACCGTGTAACTCTGTGACCAAGAAATACCACAGTGTGACTCAGAGGAAACACAGTGTCCCACAGTGAACCAAAAAGAAATGACACAATGTAATTCATTGAACCAAAAGAAACCACCGTGCAACTCTGTGATCAAGAAATACCACAGTGTGACTCAGAGGAAACACAGTGTCCCACAGTGAACCAAAAAAAAACTCCACAGTGTAACACAGTGAAAACACCGTGGAACTCAGTGAAACAAAAAGAAATGACACAATGTAATTCATTGAACCAAAAGAAACCACCGTGCAACTCTGTGACCAAGAAATACCACAGTGTGACTCAGAGGAAACACAGTGTCCCACAGTGAACCAAAAAAAAACTCCACAGTGTAACACAGTGAAAACACCGTGGAACTCAGTGAACCAAAAAGAAATGACACAGTGTAACTCAGTGTCCACACCGTGCAACACAGTGAACCAAAAAAAACACCGTGCAACTCTGTGTGCTACACACTGTAACTCTGTGACCAAAAAATTATACCACCGTGCAACTCTGTGTAATACACAGTGCAACTCTGTGACCAAGAAATACCACAGTGTAACTCAGTGTCCACACAGTGTAACTCTGTGACCAAGAAATACCACCGTGTAACACAGTGCCAACACAGTGTAACTCAGTGACCCCAAAAAGAAATACCACAGTGTACACAGTGATCCAAACAGTTAGAACAAGGAACAACGAACGCAAAACGTTTACCCTGAGCAGAGCGCCGCACTGAGCCTGTCGAAGTGTCGAAGGGCAAAACGTAAAACGTAGAAAAATGAATTCTAAATTTTTTTCCCTAAGTTTGCTTTCCCTCGCTAGCCTTTACCATGGGACTGACCGGGCGAAGCTGTAACAAAACACCCTGAAAACCGTGCATAGCATCGAAAAAATATTAGAGCTGGGCGAGGGTCAATATATTGAGTTCAAAGAATCAGTTGACAAGAACCTTCAGAAAGAGATAGTAGCCTTTGCTAACGCATCGGGAGGAACCGTTTATGTAGGAATTAATGATCTGGGCAAAATCACAGGTATAGATATTAACAACAAACTCAAGTCACAAATACAGGACACAGCCTATAACTGCGATCCTCCAATAATGGTTAATCTAAATAGCATAGGCAATATATTGGCTGTAGAGGTAGTGGAGGGGGCTAATAAACCCTACTCCTGCTCTTCGGGGTTTTACATGCGTATGGGAGCCAACTCACAAAAGATGAAGCGCGACGAAATTCTTGCATTAGCCATAAAAACAGGAAAAATTCGTTTCGACGAGCAGGTATGCAGCAATTTTAGCTGGAAGGATTTTGATAACGAGAAGTTTGAGTACTACCTCAAGCTTGCCAGGATATCCAACAATGCCCCCAAAGAAGAAATACTCCGCAACTTAAGGGTACTATCTAACGATGGCCTCACCAACGCTGGCGTTTTGTACTTTGCAAAGGAACCCTACAAGTACATTATTAGCTCCCGCATAAGGTGCGTTCACTTTAACGACGACAATAGGGTTGATATACTCGATAAGAAAGTGATTGACCGAGGAATTATTGGAAACATAGAGTTTGCTGTGGCATACATAAAGGAACGAGTACCCATTAGGTATGAGATTAAAGATTTAAAACGTGATGAATTTCCTGAATATCCTATTGAGGCCTATCGAGAAGCAATTGTTAATGCTATTATCCATTTCGACTACTTCCTGGGCGATACCATTGCCATTGAGAAACTAAGAAGCAGCATTGTACTAAACAATAAGGGGGAACTTTTATTCCCTAGAATTGAATTTGGTAAGAAGAGCGAAGCCAGAAACAGATTACTCGTTGACCTGTTAGCAAGAACTGATTTTATGGAAAAGGCAGGTACAGGCATTAAGAGGGTAACAAATGCATGTGTTGAAAATGGAAATAAGGTAAATTTCGAATTCTCCGATTCTTTTTGGGTAACTATACAGTCCAACAAAATAGATGATGTCGTAGATAATGTCGTAGATAATGTCGTAGATAATGTCGTAGATAATCGACTAAATAAAATTGTAGAGCTTATAAAGGGTAACAAGGATATTTCTGCAACCCAAATTGCAAATATTTTGAAAGTATCAAGTAGAACTGTGCAAAGAGATATCGATAGATTAAAAAAACAACATAGAATCCAACGAGTTGGAACCGAAAAATCCGGCCACTGGCAAATAACCCCAAAGCAATAGAACACCGTTATCCCACAGTGTTCCACAGAGGAATCACAGAGCACCACCGTGTGACTCTGTGGAAACACAGTGTAACTCAGTGACCAAGAAAATATACCACCGTGCAACTCTGTGACCAAGAAATACCACAGTGTAACACAGTGTCCACACCGTGCAACACAGTGAACCAAAAAAAACACCGTGCAACTCTGTGTGCTACACACTGTAACTCTGTGACCAAGAAAATATACCACCGTGCAACTCTGTGTGCTACACACTGTAACTCTGTGACCAAGAAAATATACCACCGTGTGACTCTGTGGAAACACAGTGTAACTCTGTGACCAAGAAATACCACCGTGGAACACAGTGTCCACACCGTGCAACACAGTGAACCAAAAAAAACACCGTGCAACTCTGTGTGCTACACACTGTAACTCTGTGACCAAGAAATACCACCGTGGAACACAGTGTCCCAAAAAGAAACAAAGCGCAAGTCCCTGCCCGACTGCCTGCCCGACTGTGCCTTTCAGGCGGGTGTAAAATCTGTGTCACCTGTCCGCCCTCTGCCTGCCTGTCGAAGACAGGGCGGATCAGTGTTCTATCTCTTGAACGCCAAACAAAGAATCTCGTTAGCCTAGCAAAGAACGCTAGCCTCCCGAGACAAGCAAAAAAATATTAAGTCTGAATTAGTATAATACTCAAAGTAGTGCCAAAGCATAACCCCCAAAGCACTCCATGAACTCCGATATACAAAGTCTTATTAAACAAGGCGAAGGCATAACCCTTGAGTTTAAATCGGCTCAAAACGATTTACCTACCACCTTGCTTGAAACAGTATGCGCATTTCTCAACCGATACGGAGGAACAATCCTACTTGGTGTTAGCGATGGCGGTCAAATTCTTGGACTAAATCCCAAAAGAATACAAAGCCTCAAAAAGGAGTTAGCAAACACATTAAACAACCCTCAATTATTAAACCCTCCCATATACATAATCCCCAACGAGATAGAAGTTGATGGGAAAACAATTCTCCATCTGCATATTCATGAGAGTTCACAGGTGCATAGCACACGGGGTAAATACTTCGACAGGAACGAGGATGGAGATTTTAATATAACTGGCAACACCAACCTTATTGCAAACCTATTCATTAGGAAACAAAGTACTTTTACAGAGAATAAAATATACCCATTCGCTACCATCAAGGAGCTTCGAAAGGATTTAATTCAAAAAGCAAGGCAGATGGCAGTTAATCGGCAGCCTGGTCATCCTTGGGAAGGGATGAATGACCTATCACTCCTAAAAAGCGTGCAGCTACACCAAACCGATTACTCAACGGGGAAAGAGGGGCTCACCCTTGCAGCAATACTTTTATTTGGGAAAGACGATGTTATACTTTCTGCACTCCCATTTCACAAAACGGATGCTATTTGTCGTATCGAAAACACTGATCGTTTCGACGATAGGGATGATATTAGAACCAACCTGATTGACAGCTACGATAGGCTGATGCATTTTGTTGAAAAGCACTTGCCCGACAAGTTTGTGCTAGAAAAAGATATTCGGGTTAGCACACGGAACCTTATCTTTAGAGAGGTTATAGCAAATACGCTTATCCACAGGGAGTACACTAACCCCTATCCAGCCAAGCTAATAATTGACGAAGAGGGAGTAAGAACCGAAAATGCCAATCGATCGCACGGAAACATACAGCTTTTACCCCAGTCCTTTTCCCCTCTCCCCAAAAACCCCGTAATTGCTAGAGTTTTTAAAGAGATAGGAAGAGCCGATGAGCTGGGCTCAGGCGTTCGCAACATATTTAACCACTACTCTTACTATTCGAATAGAAAACCAATCCTCGAAGATGCCGATATATTTAGATGCACAATTTTTACCAATGATAATACAGGTGGTCAGACAGGTGGTCAGACAGGTGGTCAGACAGGTGAACTATACCAACTAACTAAATCCCAGCTAGCAGTCCTAAACATTATTAAGGATAACCCTAAGGTTAGTCGAAAAGAAATAGCCAGCATACTCCAGATAAGCACTTCGGCCGTTCAGAAGCACATAGCAATACTAAAACAGAAGAACGTAATAAAACGAATAGGACCCGATTTTGGCGGCCACTGGCAAGTCATTCAAAAATCATAGAACACAGATAACGCAGATGCTACAGATCAACACCGATAAAATAGCATTAAAATCAGCGAAAATCCCTGCCCGACTGCCTGCCCGACTGGTTGTTTCAGGCGGGGGTAAAATCTGTGTCATCAGTGTTCTAAACTCTGAACACAGATAACACTGATCACACAGATCAACACAGATAAAAAAAATTAAAAACCAGTGAAAATCCGTAAAATCTGTGTCATCTGCGTTCTATTGTTTAATTATTTCACAGTGCGATGCCTTGAGCAGTTCGACAGGTGATATGCTGAGCGGTTCGGCTAGTTCACCGACCACCCGCCGAAGTACTCACTGTAACACATGCCGAAAGGTAACTCTGTGACACAAAAAGATATAACACAGTGTAACAAAAAAAGATACAACACCGTGTAACTCTGTGACCAAGAAAATATACCACCGTGCAACTCTGTGACCAAGAAATACCACAGTGTAACACAGTAACCACATAGTGCAACTCTGTGACACAAAAAGATATATCACAGTGTAACACAGTGAAACAAAAAACAGAACAAAGAGCACACTGACCCGCCTGCCTTACCTAGGCCTGCAGGCTGCGGGCAGGTCCAACAGATCAACACAGTAAAAACAAGAAATATTAATCAGTGTACCAAAAACGTAAGAAATGAACATCCTCCATCTAATAGGTCGCGATAAAGAACTATTCACCAAAGATATTGCAAACCACGAAAAAGAACTTGCAGAAATTGTAAACTCTTCAAGTTTTTTAGTAATTGGCGGTGCTGGTTCCATTGGGCAAGCTGTAACAAAAGAGATATTCAAAAGAAAACCCCAAAAACTCCATGTGGTTGATATTTCCGAAAACAACATGGTTGAGTTAGTGAGGGATATTCGGAGTTCTTATGGCTATATTAAGGGCGATTTTAAAACCTTTGCACTTGATATTGGCTCAATTGAATACGATGCCTTTATTAATGCAGATGGAAAGTATGATTATGTACTAAACCTTTCGGCCTTAAAACATGTACGTAGCGAAAAAGACCCGTTTACGCTTATGCGCATGATTGATGTAAATATTTTCAATACCGAAAAAACTATCCGACAAGCCATTGATAATGGCGCAAAAAAATACTTTTGTGTTTCCACCGACAAAGCCGCCAACCCCGCTAATATGATGGGTGCTTCAAAACGTATTATGGAAATGTTTGCCAACCAGTTAAGTGAAAAAATTGATATTTCTATGGCGCGTTTTGCCAATGTGGCATTCTCCGATGGATCATTACTACATGGCTTTAACCAGCGAATACAAAAACACCAGCCTATTGTTGCGCCCAACGATGTGAAACGCTATTTTGTTATACCAAAAGAATCGGGCGAATTGTGTTTAATGTCATGCATATTTGGTGAGAACAGAGATATTTTTTTCCCAAAGCTAAGCGAAAGTTTGCATTTGATTACCTTTTCCGATATTGCCCAGCGGTATTTAAAAGAGAAAGGGTTTGAACCCTATTTATGCAGCACCGAAGAAGAAGCGAGAGAGCTAGCTAAAACACTACCCGAAAAAGGACAATGGCCCTGCCTGTTTACCACAAGCGATACAACAGGCGAAAAAGATTTTGAGGAGTTTTTCACACAAACCGAAACGCTTGATATGAAAAGATATCAAAACCTGGGCATCATAAAAAACAATTCCATTAACCATTGCGAAAAGATTGACCACTTTACTAAAGCTGTTCAAAGTATGAAATCAGCAGGCAATTGGACAAAAAAAGAAATTGTGGAACTATTTTTTGAGATGATTCCTAACTTTGCCTACGTTGAAAAAGGCAAGTACCTCGATGCTAAAATGTAAGTTTGAATGAATAATTTTAAAGAAATAGTACAATTCATACGCAAATTATACAACCAACCCGAAGGTTTTATTCCCCTGCACGCCCCAGTATTTCAAGGTAACGAAAAGAAGTACCTTGAGGAGTGCATCGATACAACCTTTGTTTCGTCGGTGGGTAAGTTTGTTGATCAGTTTGAGGAAGAAATAGCAAAGTACACCGGGGCAACCAAAGCCGTTAGCTGCGTAAATGGCACAAATGCATTACACCTTGCTTTGCAATTGGTAGGCGTTGAATCCGATACCGAGGTAATTACCCAGCCCCTAACATTTATTGCCACAGCCAACGCCATAAGCTACTGCGGAGCAATACCCGTTTTCCTCGATGTTGATATGGACACCATGGGCCTCTCTCCCCAAGCCCTCAAAAACTGGCTAAAACAAAACGTTAAGTTGGTTAAAACAACCAATTTTATACTGGGCGAAGTCGAAGTGCAACCAATCAACCAATCAACCAATCGAGTCGTTTCCGCCTGCGTTCCCATGCACACCTTTGGCCACCCATGCCGTATCGACGAAATTATTGAAATATGCAATGAGTACAATATCCCCGTAGTTGAGGATGCCGCCGAGAGTCTAGGCTCATATTACAAAGGACAACACACTGGAACTTTTGGAAAAATTGGAGTACTTAGCTTTAATGGCAATAAGGTAATAACAACCGGTGGAGGAGGAATGCTTCTTTTTAAGGATGAAGAACTAGCAAAACGAGCAAAGCACTTAACCACCCAGGCCAAAGTACCACACCCATGGGAGTTTAACCACGATGCAATAGGCTACAACTACCGTATGCCAAACATAAACGCAGCACTAGGACTGGCACAGCTAGAATTATTACCAAAATTTCTACAATCAAAACGCAAAATAGCCGATTCATATAAAAGCTTTTTTTCAATCAATCAACCGAGCGTACTTTGCGAGCTCGCCGTAAGGCAATCAAACAATCAAACAATCGAATTTGTGAAGGAACCGAGCAACAGCCAATCCAACTTCTGGCTAAACTGCATTCTACTAAATAGCAAGTACGAGCGCAATGCCTTCCTAAAGTACTCCAACGATAACGGCGTTATGACCCGCCCTGCGTGGACGCTGATGAATGAACTGCCAATGTTTGCCAGCTGCCAAACTGATGACTTGAAAAATGCTATGGATATTGTTGATAGATTGGTTAACCTACCTAGCAGCATAATGCATAAATAAAATAGAGCCTATTCGACAGAAATGGAAGAAACAGCGCTTAGTAAAAACGAGTTAAGATTAAAAATTACAAGCCTCGAATCGGAGCTTATTGAGAGAACTATATCAATAAATAATACCGATAAATTTGCTCAAGCAATTTGTGCATTTTCAAATGATCTCCCAAACCATAGGCAAAAAGGCTATCTGCTAATTGGTGTTAATGACAATGGCGAACTGTCGGGTTTAAAGGCAGATGATAGGTTGTTACAGAACCTGGGAGGCATCCGAGCCGATGGGAACATTTTACCTCAGCCCATAATATCTGTAAAAACATTTTCTTTTGATGAAGGCGATGTGGTGGTGGTTGAGATATCGCCCTCCCCATTCCCCCCAGTACGATACAAAGGTAAAACCTGGATTAGGATTGGTTCTCGCAAAGCAATTGCAAGCGAAATGGAAGAGAGAATCCTTATTGAGCGCAGATCAACAAATGTAAGTATGTTTGATATGCGACCGTGCATAGATTCCAGCCTGAAAGATTTAGACCTCGATCTATTTGTCGATTTTTACCTTTCCAAAGCAATTGATAAAGATGTGCTTAAGGATGATAATCGTAATGTTAAAGAGAAACTGGCAGCCTTACGATTTTACAACTTACTTTACGATAAACCAACCAATGCGGGCATTTTACTTTTCGGAAAAAATCCTGAGTATTTTATACCCGGTGCATACGTTCAATATGTTGAATTCGATGGAAATACTATTTCGGACAAAATACTAAATGAGAAGAAGTTTACAGGTGCACTTGTAACTAACTTGAAAAAGATTGAGGGATTTATTGATGATGCAATTATTACGCAACGACCAGTACCATACTCTACCCTGCGTGAAGTAACAAAGAAGAATTACCCGAACTGGGCAATACGCGAGCTAATGATGAATGCAGTAATGCATCGCGATTACGAATCGAATGCACCAATAAAGTTCTATAAGTTTAGCAACAGTATTCAAATTGCCAATGCAGGTGGCCTGTATGGAAAAGCGCGACCAGAAAATTTCCCTAACGAGAATGATTATCGCAATCCAGTAATTGCTGAAGCCATGAAAATTCTTGGGTATGTAAATAGATTTAATCGTGGTATTGAGCTTGTAAAAGTACAGCTAGCCGAAAATGGCAACCCAGAACCTATTTTTGATTACCATAAGGTTACAAGTTTTGCTGTTTCGGCAAGTGAGCCCAAACTAGCTGATGAGAAGCAGAACACAGAGATAACACGTAAAGAAGATAACATTGATTTAAGTAATTACGGATTAAATACGGGAGAAATACGGAAGAAGTATGGAAGAAATACGGGAGAAATCTTAAAAATAATAGCCATTAACCCTGAATGCACAACACAAATTATGGCTGAGCAAATTAATGTATCCATAAGTACTATTGAGAAAAGCATTGCTAAACTGAAAAAAGAAGGAATAATTGAAAGGGTAGGCTCTACAAAAAGTGGTTATTGGAAAGTTCGAAAACAAAGAACAACGCAATAACGTTTTAAACTACTCCAACAAAAATGCCACTATGAACCGCCCTGCTTGGACTCTAATATATGAATTGCAAATGTTTGCCTATTGCCGAACCGACAGAAAAGAAATTGCAATTGAAATTGTAAATAGATTAGTTAATATAACATATAACCCAATCACAAATGATGAATAATAAAATAGTTTTAGTAGGAGGGGGTGACTTCTCTAAAAAAATAATTCGATTAATAAAAAAAATAGGAGGTTATGAGATTATCGGTTATACAGATATTTTAGATTCAGGCGATCTCTTTGGTGTACCATACTTGGGAGAGGATAGCTGTTTGGAAAAGGTCATATATGATTATCCAGCATGTAAATCAGTAATTTGCATTGGGGGAAATTTAAGGTTCACGATAAAGAAGAAAGAAATAGTTTCCAACCTAATTAACTTAGGCTTTAGTTTTCCAAAATTGATATCACCAAATGCAGAAATTGATGAAACAGCCGAAATAGGACAAGGTGTGGTTATATTTGACAGATCGTATATTGATTTTGGGGTAAAGATAGGAGATTATTCAGTAATCAATATGAATACAACAATAGGTCATGATACAAGAATAGGTAATTTTGTAACAATATCGCCAGAAACAATAACTGGAGGTGGCTCAGAAATAGGAAATTTCACATTTATTGGAATGAATACTACAGTTTTACCATACATCAAGATTAATAAAGAATGTATTATTGGTGCTGGTTCCGTTGTTACTAAAGACATTAACGTTCATGGCTACTACGTTGGAAATCCTGCAAAAAAAATCAAATAATCATATGCCAAAAACACTTAAAGACAGAGCCATACACTCAAGATCCTCGCTTTTAGAAGCATTCAAGATGATGGATGCTTTGGGGAAGAAATTATTACTGGTACTAGACAACAACGTATTTATAGGTCTTATTAGCGCTGGCGACATACAAAGAGCTATAATTGCAAACAAACCACTTCACACCGAAGTTAAAGATATTTTAAGAGCCGATATTAAAATTGCAAAACCCTCTGACTCAATTGAAACAATAAAAAAAATGATGTTTGATTATCGGATGGAGTTTTGCCCCGTTGTTAACAGTAATAATGAGATATTAAAGGTATTCTTTTGGGAAGATCTTTTTTATCAGAAGGAGAAAACCCCACGTAATCAATTTAATCTACCGGTTGTAATAATGGCAGGTGGGATGGGTTCAAGACTAAAGCCATTAACAAATGTAATACCAAAGCCCCTAATTCCCATTGGCGAGAAAACTATGCTGGAGGAGATTTTTGAGCGTTTTGCCCTCTATGGCTGCAATCAATTCCACATATCCGTAAATTATAAGGCCGATTTAATAGAGTATTACATAAACAACCTTAAGCTACCATATAGCATTAACTATTTTAGGGAGAATAAGCCGCTGGGTACTGCGGGTAGCTTGCATCTGCTTAAAGGGCAAATAAACAGCACATTTATTGTAACCAACTGCGATATACTAATTGAGCAGGACTACTCCGAAATACTGCAATATCACTACGAGAACAAAAATGAGATTACAATAATTGCTGCCCTAAAACACTACCCCATTCCCTACGGAACAATTAAATCTGGCGAAAATGGTAAGTTATTAAGTCTTACCGAAAAGCCAGAGCTAACCTTTAAAATTAATAGCGGTATGTATATATTGGAACCGCACTTAATTGCCGAGATACCAAACAATAGCCACTTTCATATTACCGATTTAATTGAGGATGTAAAACGTAGAAATGGCAATATTGGCGTTTTCCCTGTAAGTCAACATTCATGGAAAGATATTGGCGAATGGAATGAGTATATTGACAGTATAATACCAAACAAGTAAATAGCTAGGTATTTTGAAATCATTCTTTAAGCAGGTTACCATATACGGTGTTCTACCCGTTGCGGGCAAGTTTATTGGCTTCTTTCTGGTACCAATATACGCAAGGGTTTTCTCATCGTCCGAATTTGGTATAGTTGAATTACTGGTAACTCTTGCACATTTTTTAATGTTTGCTTGCAACTTGGAGTTTTACACGGCCATTGGCCGTTTTTTTTACGATAGCAATTCCATTGATGAGCGAAAAAAACTTATTTCAACAGGGCTTTTTCTAACCCTATTCTTTACCATAACTGTAGTTATTGCAGCTATTTTTGCCGAGGGTATAATTATTGATAAATACATAAAAAGTAACGACTACCTGTTGGCGTACCGACTAAGTATAATTTGGCTTTTCCTTTCGTCCCTATACACCTATTTAAGCGTAATACCCCGGTACGATAAAAAACCCAAGCTATACGTTGCTATAAATATAGCTAGCCTACTGATTAGAGTGGGTAGCACCATAGCTTATGTGCTATACTTTAAATGGGGGGTAACTGGTGTAATTGCTGGGCATATTACGGGCTCTGTAGTATCGCTAATTCTTAACGCTGTAGTATCGTGGAAATATATTGGACTTCACTTTATATGGCCATACGCTAAAAAAATTGCAAAATTTGCCATCCCAATAGTGCCAGGACTTCTAATTATTGGCTTTTGGAATCCATTATCACGAAGCCTTATTGCCAACCACTACTCAATGGAAACAGTGGGTCACCTAGGTTTTGCATTAAGAATTACCTCTCTTTTAATGATAATAAATAGTGCGGTAAAACTTGCGTGGAACCCAATGCTTTTTGAGGAGTATAACAAACCCACCTTTAAAAAGAATCTTAAACAAATTTCCGATTCTGTTGGCATAATTGTTTACTGGGGTATAATATCATTAACACTCCTATCGCCCGAAATTGTAAAGTATATTGGTACAGCCGAGTACTCGCATAGTGTTATTCTAATTGGTTTTCTTTCCTTACAAGGTGGACTAGAAATACTTCGCCGCCTAAGGGGTTTTGGGCCATTGCTTAACAACAAAACCTATATTCTAACATTTAACGAGATAGTTGGAATACTTGTGGGAGTAGGATTAATTATAGCCTTAAAGCCCCTGGGTATAATTGGCATAGGATTAGCATTTTCTGCTCCCAGTATAATAAAATACATTTTGCTAATTAGCTACACCAAAAGGGTTGTTTATATTAATTACCATACCCTAAAAGAAATTGTATTTATTATCACCTTAATAGTCTCAATATTGCTAGTAATGTATTGCAACCTTTTTGTGTTAAGAATCTTGATTATTGCATTTATTACATACTTCACCCTGCCAGAACTAAAACAAGTAATAAAAAAGTAACAGCCAATGGACGAGTTTATAACAGGTGTTGACAGCTATTTGGCTAGTGGGCTTTTGCCTTATTACTATCTATTGGTTTTTATATCAGGTTTATTTCTGCTATTCAAGTATCGTTTTAAAATTTACCCAATATTTATTGTGCTCCTCTTTTGGGAAGGTTTTTTTGTATACGCAGGCAATAGCTTCTCTTCAACAATTTATGAGTTTTATAAAATATTTATTGTTCTTTTTGCATTAGTGATTTTTGGGGGAGATTTTTTAAATAACCTAACCAGACGTTTCAGTTTGATTAATACCCTCTTTTTACTATACACAACGGTGGTTATTATGTCAATGCTTATTAACACCCAGCCCATTCTAACCAGTTTAAGTCAATATGGTAAAAAGTATTTACTGATCTTTCTTATTTTTCATGGGCTAAATAGCAAAAGAATAACCAGGGGTGTCCTGAACTATTATATAGAGATAATGTTCAATGTTTTAATTATCCAAATTTTTCTTTCCATTTCAAAAATTTTAATCCTAAACTTTGGTGAATCTGTTGTTGGTTCTGTTGCATTTATTGGTGGTGGGTTGGCTACAACCTTACCCATTTTGGGCTTTCTTTTTATTTGGCAGAACGCTAACGGTAAGCCTAAAACAAAGGATTGGTTAGTACTATTTGGTTTTCTGGTAGTTGCTGTTGCTAGCAACAAAAGAGCGCCTATCTTTATTCTGCCATTGCTTTCGGTTGCAATGTACACCTATGTGTATCGCACTCGCAACATTGTTTCCTTTTTTAAGTATATACCATTAGTTTTACTAATACTCTATATTGGTATTAGGTCAAACCCATCATTAAACCCCGAGCGATCCAGATGGGGCTCGTTCGATATAGCATTTGCCACTGAATATGCTGCAGATTATATGTTCGGTAGTGAGCGGCAGCTGGAAGTTAACGATGACATTGCATATGGGAGAGGCGGCTCATTTGCTGCACTTTTTTCACCAGCTCCATATAATTTCCCCACTAAAAATCTGTTTTTCGGGCAGGGAGTTACTGAAATACTAAAGAATTATGAGGAATTTGATGTTGACAAATATGGGGTATCGCAAAAAGGTGCTTTAAATGGTGCAATGCTTAAATATATTTCCTATGGTATTTTAGGAATGATATTGCACTTTCTATTGGGATTGTCTTATATTGTTCATTTAAAACGAAATAACTTTATGAACATTTTACTGCTGTTTTTTATTGGCGATTTTTTGTTTTACGATGGTGTAATTTTTGAAAATGGAGCAATGGCGTTTTTGTTATTATTAATTGTAAAAATTCAAAACAAGTAATGAGTAAAGAAAAAAAGAAAATTGTAATTATTAAGCCTACAATGACTATCCCGAGGTATCATTTTAACAGAACTCTTGAACTAGCGGATGAGTTTGAGATAACATATATAATTAATTCTGCAAAAGTTCCCTTTCCCTTAGAGAAATTTTGCCAAAAAAATCACAATATTATTTTTTTAAATAAACCATTAAAGAAAGGCTTTATAAAAACAACACTAGCATTAATAAAGTATTACTATTTTGTAATTAAATACTTAAACAACCATAACTTTAATCTTATAGTTGTTGACATTAGCAGAATGTGCTTTCTTTTACCAATATTTAAAGGTAAAAACAATTATGTTCTACAAATGTACACGTCTAGTGTTGGCAAATCAAAACTTAAAAACTTTGTTTTTGACATTGAAAAAAAGTTTAATACCCTTTTCTTTAAAAAAATTCTATTGGGTACAGAGTGGATGGTAAGCAAGTTTAATCTTTACAAAAAGGATAACTACATAATTAAGTGGGGAACAGAAGCCTTGTCGGAAACTCCAAAATTATTTAATAGCATAAGGTTACTTTATGTTGGCACTCTCAACAATCGGGATATACATAAAACTGTTGAAGGTTTATCAATATTTCTTAATAATTACAAAGGGTATGATATTTCCTATGACATAGTGGGTACAGGAAATAATCATGAAATTCATAAATTAGTTGATACAATAAAATCAAATAAATTAGAAAATATTGTTCATTATCATGGTTTTGTATCAGATGATAAACTTCCTGAATTTTTTGATAAATGTAATGTTGGAGTCGCTTATGTGCCTGTAAGGGATTATTACAACAATGTTGTTGCAACAAAATTATATGAATATTTTGTATCTGGCTTATTCTCTATAGCAACAAAAACAGAAGAAAATTTGAAAATTGTTAATTCAACAAATGGTGTATTAATCCATGATAGTGCGGAAGGTTTCTCTGGTGGTTTGGAATACATTAAGAATAAATTGAAGTCATTAAATTCGCAAGAAATCTTAAAAGCATCAGAACCTTTTAACTTGAGTACAAATGCTAAAAAACACATGATACCACTTTACTATAAACTAATTAATGGCGATTAATAATATGTGGCTAATAACAAACAATAAGGCTATTTGCATTACATCTGAATTAAAGATGATACAATTCCCAAACTATTCATTTCATACAGATGAGGATAGTTTGTCGAATATTGGAAAGTGGTATTTATCCGGGCATATTTTCCCAAGGAACTCAAATACCACTAGCAATTTTTTTAATTCTTATGAACTATTAGAGCGTTTAAGTAGTATTCACAGCAATTCATTTATCAATCATATTAAGGGCAACTTTATTATTGCTCGTTTTGAAGATGATGGTTTTAAAATCTACTCCGACCATTTTGCCGTAAGGAAGTTTTTTATATGGTATTCAGGAGATAGTTTTATCATATCCGACAGCATGAAGGCAATAGCGAATTCGGTTAACCTTATTCCCTCTCCAGAAAATATGGCAATTTACGCACTTACATACCATTTTACTGGTGGCAAAACTCTCTTTAAAGATGTGATTCATAATGAGCCAGGGCAAGTAATTAGCTTCAAGGATGGTAAACTTAGCTTTTCGCACTATTGGAAACCAGAAAACTTACTCTCTTTGCCCAAACAGCGTTTGCCAATTGTGTCAATATCCGAATCCTTGCTTCAAGCAGTTTCTCTTGGTTTAAAGCAAACCAACGAGAATAGAATAAGCCTTTCGCTCACTGGAGGAGCTGATACCCGTAATTTGTTGGCTTTGTTCCTTAGCCAAGGATTAAAACCCCATCTTTACACCTATGGAAACCCATTATCTGCTGATTGCATTAAGGCTAGTGCAATAGCAAAAGGGCTTGGTTTAGACCATTCTATTTACGATATTCAGATGGATGAGCATACATTTGAATCGTATTCAAGGAGAATCGTACAACTAAGCGGAGGCTTGGCATCTATTCACAGGGTACATCGATTAATGTCTGTTAAGTACGAGAAAAAGTTTGCCGATTCTATGTTTTTAGGCACTCTTGGTGGAGAGTTCATTAAGGGTGTTAGTGAGGATGATTACATTGTGCCTTCTATTGTTTATAATAGCTGGAGAAATGAAATATTAAGCAAAGAACAACTTGTTCCATACCTGCATAGTAAATACATTAACTCTGATAGTATTGACTTAGGCTCATTTCTCTCTTTTTTAAACAAGGAGCCGTATATGCAAGGAAATGTAGTTCATAGGAAACATAATTCCTTAAGTTATATTACTGCTCATCTTCACGACGCACAGGATGTTAATCTTTACCGCACTGCAATGAATGAAGTTTTTACTCCTTTCCTCGATGTTGATTATCTTAACCTTATTTTCTCTTCGCAGTACACATTCGACCAAAAGGAATTAATTGGTAATAAGTATATTGAGAGGATAAATAATCCGGTGTATGGTTCAGAATTTTTAAATGCTACTTATAAACCGCTACTAAAATTCCTATACTCTGGCGATCATAAACCTTCTGATGTCCTTTTTAATAAGTACTATGCCGCTATTGCTAAAACAATTAGACAAAAAACTCGACCAAAGTACCCTGCAAATTTCCCGTTGGGAAACTGGATGCAGAGTTTTGTTGAGAAAAACCTTCAACAATGTTCTGAACACCCAGTAATAGTCAATACCTTTAGGGTGAATGACTTAATTAACGAATTTAATCGAGGCAATCATAAGCAGAATGAGGCTTACTGGCTCAAGTACACAAATCCAATAATGATGCGCTTTATTATTGAAGAATTCACTAAATAAAATCTTATGAAGGTTGCCATACTAAGAAATGAAGAACCGAATTCTGGTAAAAAGTGGGAGTTGGCTTGTCAGAAAGCAAATATTACTTACGATACCATTGACCTTTCGGCACACAATTGGTTGGAGCTTCTACAGAAAGGAAGTTACGATTTTTTGTTGCTAAGGCCCTCTGGCTCCGTTTCGCACTTTAAGAATATGTACGACGAGCGCCTTTATACCATTTGTAAGGTTTTGCACTACAAAACATTTCCCTCGTACGAGGAGTGTTACATTTACGAGAACAAAAAACTTTTGAGTTACTACCTTAATGCAACAAAAACTCCGCATCCCAGAACCAATGTTTTTTATAATAAACACGATGCAATTCAATTTGTAAACAAAATTTCTTTCCCCTTGATTTCAAAAACTTCAACAGGGGCTTCGGGAACCGGTGTGCAAGTTTTAAGAGAACTGAAAGATGCGATAAAATATGTAAATAAAGCATTTTCAAAAAAAGGGATAAGGAGGCAATTTGGTCCAAATAGGGTAACTGGATCTCCAAATAAATGGCTGATTAAGGCCATACATAGCCCTAGTTACCTTAAAAAGAAACTGAAGAACTACTTATTCGTTTACAACCACCCTGAACGCGATTACGTTATTTTTCAGGAGTTTATTCCCCATGAATTTGAGTGGAGAGCGGTTAAGATTGGGGAGAGTTACTTTGCTCACAAAAAGATAAAATATGGAGACAAGGCGAGTGGCTCAAAAGGAATTGACTATGTTGCCCCCCCCGAATCGCTCCTTAATTTTGTACATGAACTATGCGTTAAGCATAGTTTCAATTTTATGGCAATTGATATATTTGAAGATGGTAATGGGGGATACCTTGTGAATGAACTGCAAACAATTTTTGGCCACGTTCAGGATTATATACTAGCTGTTGATGGTAACCCAGGGAGGTACATTCGAGAGAATTCTAGTTGGGTTTTTCAATCTGGTAATTTTAACACCAATGAATCCTTCGATCTGCGACTAGAAACAGCCATTAATTTATACAGAAACAGGTATTAATGAAAGTTCTTTTTGTTTCAAGTGGCAATTCCTCAAGTTTTGATATTGCTCCTTTCATCAAAGCACAAGCAATTTCAATTGCAGAACAAAATGTTGAGATAGACTTTTTCCCAATTATGGGGAAAGGCGTGTTGGGCTATTTAAAGGGTGCCGTGCAGCTAAGACGTTTTGTAAAAACAAGTAGTTGCGATCTAATTCACGCTCATTACACACTATCTGGGTGGTCGGCAGTTCTAGCATTAACTGGTAAACCAATAATACTGTCCTTAATGGGAAGCGATGCCTATGGCAGCTATATAGGTGTTAATAGAGTTTCTTTTTTAAGCAGGTTTCAAATATTACTTACCTACTTAATCCAACCATTTGTTAAGAGTATAATTTCAAAATCAGAACATATTAACAGTTTTGTTTATATAAAGAACAAGTCTTATATAATACCAAATGGTATAGATTTAAAAGCATCAATTGAAGTAAAAGAACTGAAGAAAACCACATTTGATTTAGCAAAGGATAAATGCAATATTTTATTTCTGGGGAACAAAAAAAGTGTTAGAAAGAACTACAAACTTATCGAAAAGGCTCTATCGTTAATCAATTATGACATTAACGTTATAGCACCCTACCCAACAACCCACAATTTGGTTTTTAACTACTTAAATACTGTCGATTTGATTGTTGTGCCCTCACTAATGGAGGGATCACCCAATGTGGTTAAGGAGGCAATGGCCTGTAACTGTCCAGTTGTGGCAACCGATGTTGGCGATATTCGCTGGCTCTTTGGTAATGAACCCGGTCATTATATCACTAGTTTCGACCCCAAAGATGTTGCTGAAAAGATTAAACTCGCCCTACAATTTGCCAAAGAAAGGGGTAGAACAAATGGTAGGCAACGTATTATTGATCTTGGTTTGGATTCAGAGACAGTTGCTAAAAGAATTATTGAAGTTTATAATTCAGTTTTAAAGGATGAACAATAAAAAAGGCGCAGTAATCATAGAGGGTCATGTTCAGGGTCTTAGTAATACCCGTTCCCTTGGCGAGGCGGGTATTCCAGTTTTTGTGCTGGATAAAACCAACTGTATTGCCCGTTACTCAAAGTACTGCAACAAGTTTTTTATCTGCCCCGATTTTGGAAAAGATGAATTTGCAACGTTTCTAATTGAACTTGCACAAAAAGAAAACATTCAGGACTGGGTGCTTATCCCATCCAACGATCATGCGGTTTACACCATATCAAAGCATAAGGCGCAGCTTGAGAAGTACTATAAGGTTATTACCCCAAGCCTTGATATAATTGAGAATATTTATGATAAATCAAAGTTGCTTACCATTTCTCAAGGGTGTGGCGTCCCCATACCCAAAACGCAGTACTTTACAAGTGTAAACGATGTCATCGATAACCTTACTTTTCCAGTGTTAACCAAAGGCCGTTTTGGCCTAACATTCTACAAGACCCTTGGTAAAAAAGTTTTTCTGGCAGATAATGAGGATGAACTTCGAACTCAGTTAGAAGTTGTTGATGCAAAGTATGATATAAATAAAACATTTACCCAGGAGTTAATCCCTTTCGATGGTACAAATAAAACCATATCGTTTACTGCATTCTGTATAGATGGCGAGGTTAAAACGCACTGGTCTGGTGTAAAACTACGCGAACATCCAATACAGTTTGGTACGGCAACTTTTGCCAAAAGTGTTTCTAATGATGAGTGCCTAAAGCAATCAATACCCTTACTTAGGGAACTAAACTATACTGGCGTTTGCGAGGTGGAGTACCTTATGGATCCTCGGGATGGAAAGTATAAACTTATTGAAATTAATGCCCGTACCTGGTTATGGGTGGGATTAGCTAATGCCTGTGGTATTGATTATGCAAAGATTATTTATGATTATGTGAATAGTTACAACATTGATTATCCCGAAACCTATTCTGTCGGTAAAATATGGATTAATCCTGTTACCGATACGGTTTTTTCGCTGTTAGGGATGCTGAAAGGTCTTGTAAAACCTATTGATTATTTTCAGTCAATTTTCAAGGGAGGTAAGTCAAACGCTCTTTTCTCAAGTAATGACTATAAACCTAGTATCATATATCTTTTAATGCTATTTTCATTCATAAAAGTTAGGTAAATGAGGTTTCCCTATTATAGCCCTAACTTTGGTTTGTTAGATTTGCTTAGAGTTTTGTTCACATCAGCAACTAAGGCAGAGGGGGCAATACTTGAGTACTACAAACAGATAACAGGGAAAAACTATGCATTTTTGACTAACTCTTGCCGTACAGCTCTTTATTTAGCATATCAAGCATTGGGTAAACAGGGCGAGGTAATCACATCTCCGCTTACGTGCAAAGTAGCAATTGACCCCATTGTAGAAAGTGGCAATAAGCCCATTTACGCTGATATTACTATAGATGACTTAAACATAAACCCTAAGGATATTGAGAACAGGATAACGAATAATACTATTGCTATACAAGCAATTCACCTAGGAGGGGTTTCGTGCAATATGGATAGAATAGGGGATATTGCCATGAGGAGTCAACTAATTGTAATTGAAGATTGTGCACAATCCTTGGGCTCGTATTACAAAGATAAGCATACAGGCTCATTTGGCGATATAGCCTGCTTTTCATTAATTAAAAATGCGTATGGTATTGGTGGTGGAGTATTCGCTACTAATAACCTTGAAGTCTACAAAAGAGCTTTATCTATAAACAAAACGTTTTCTAAACCTTCAAAAGTATTATTATATTATAGAGCAATTCGAAACATTTTTGATACCTATAGATTCTCGTTGTTAGGTCAATTACTTTACGAAATTCTTATAATGATAAAGGGTTCTCAAAAAAGTTTTAGTAGCATAAAGAACCAATTAAAACAAATCAGTAGCATTGAAAAGTGTATTGCCTCAATTCAACTAAAAAAATATGAAAAGCTACACAATTGTAGGCAAAAAATTGGTGGTGAACTGTCTGCACAATTACAAAAAGAAAACCTTATGTTTAACAAATCAAACCCCTACAAATCCTCATTTTCAAAGTTTTTTATATATAATCCTCAAATAAAAAGTTTAAAGCATATTAGTGAACTTCATAAACTTGGTGTTGAGGTGATGCATTTGGAACAATCAAAATCATCACCAGTTCAGGATTGGCTAGTTGACAAGAATATAGCGCTTAGCAGTGGCTTAAAAAACTATGCAAAAGTGCATAACCATATATTATCAATTCCTATTACTGAGAGATATGGCAATGATGAGATAGATGAAATTACTAACACTCTAATTAAAGCACTATTAAAATAATATGAATATTCTAATTAACACAGGGCATCCCGCTCAGATACATAATTTCAGAGAACTAAAAGTAGAGCTAGAGGGCAAGGGGCATAAGGTGTTTTGGATGGCTTCCGATAAAGAAATTAGTAAATATTTATTGGATTGTTATAACATTAATTACACTTTACTTAAAAGGCCGGGTAAAGGTTTTGTAAATAAATTTTTACAACTTATTAGGAACTCATACCAAGTATGGGGGTTCATAAGAAAGAATAAAATTGAACTTGCCTTAAGCAGAGTTTCACCTTATATATCTTTAGGTTGCTTCTTTTCTAGTTGCAAACATTTTGCTATGACAGATACCGAAACAGCAGGTTTCTATGATAAATTTTTTGGCTTTTTTGTAACATCACTGTTTACTGCAAAATCTTTTAATCGGAATCTACGTAAAGATCAAATTCGATTTAATGGCAATATTGAACTATTTTATCTTCACCCAAATAGGTTTAGTCCAATGCCCCAATCAGATGTAAAAAAAATGTTAGGCATAAAAGAAGATGAAGAATATATAATTATGCGCTTTGTAAGTTGGGATGCTTATCACGACAAGGGTTTAACTGGTTTTACAGATGAAAACAAGATTAAGGCAGTTAAACAATACTCTCAGTATGCCAAAGTCTTTATTAGTGCTGAAAACGAACTGCCTTCAGAACTTGAATCATACCGTATCTCTATTCCGCCTGAACGTATTCACGATGTTTTAGCTCACGCAACTCTATTCTTTGGTGAAAGTGCCACAATGGCTTCGGAAAGTGCTGTTTTAGGTACAGCAGCTATTTACCTGAATGAAAATTGGTTTGGTTCAACTGACGAAGAAGCACAATTTAGATTACTTTATCCATACAAGGAGTGTTCAAGAGATCAATTCTCTGCAATTGAAAAAGGATTAGAACTACTTAAAGATCCTTTGCTAAAAGAGAAAGCCCAAGAAAATCGCAAAAAGTTTCTTAATGGTAAAATCGACCCCACCGCCTTCCTAGTATGGTTTATCGAGAACTACCCAGCTAGTGCAAAGGTTATGAAAGAAAATCCCGATTATCAGTATAATTTTAAGTAAATGCTTTTTAACTCATTTATATTCTTTATCTTTTTAGGGGTTGTTCTACCTCTATACTACCTTCTCCCAAGGTATGCTAAGAATCCGCTACTACTTGTTGCTAGCTACGTTTTTTATGGCTATTGGGATTATCGTTTTGTAGGTTTGCTGGTAATTTCAACAATAATAGATTTTTTTATTGGCAAGAAACTTCATTTAGCACAAAGCCAGAGTAGAAGAAAAATACTATTACTCATAAGTTTGGCTGCTAACATTGGCATATTAGGCTTTTTTAAATATTTTGGCTTCTTTATCGATTCACTAACTCCCATTGCAGGCATTTTTGGCGGTAACCTCGATTATCTACATTTAAACATCATTCTTCCTGTTGGTGTCTCTTTTTACACTTTTCAAACAATGTCCTACACAATCGATATCTACAGGAAAAGAATTGAGCCAACCAATAATTTTATCGATTTTGCAGTTTTTGTTGCCTTTTTCCCTCAACTAGTTGCTGGTCCTATCGAGAGAGCAAAAAATTTATTGCCTCAGATACATCGAACTCCAAGGCCAACTAAAACTCAAATAGAAAAGGGGATTGTTCTTATTGTAACGGGACTATTTAAAAAGGTGATGATTGGTGATACAACAGGTAGGTTTGTTGATCATATATTTGCACAACCCAATATTTATAGCTCTCCCGAATTACTAGTTGCTTTGCTGCTTTTCTCTGTTCAGATATATGCCGATTTTTCTGGTTATAGCAGTATAGCTCGGGGTACTGCTAAACTATTGGGCATTGAACTTATGAAAAATTTTGAACAGCCTTATTTCTCAAGAAATATAACAGAGTTCTGGCGCAGATGGCACATATCACTATCAACTTGGCTAAAGGATTACTTATACATCTCTTTAGGTGGCAATCGTAAAGGAAATTATCGAACATACATAAACCTGATGATTACTATGCTTTTAGGAGGACTTTGGCACGGTGCCTCTTGGAACTTTGTGATTTGGGGTGGTTTGCATGGTTTGTACCTTGCTGTTCACAAGCTGTTTTTGCAAAACAAAAAAATTTCTGAACGCTTGGTTTATCAAAGTATCCCAAGTTTATTCAAACAAATACTTCTTATTCTCTTAACCTATGTTTTGGTGTTAATAACTTGGTTGTTCTTCAGGGCAACAACATTTGAAACAACTACTTTTTTTATATCAAAGATGATTAACTGGTCGGGTAGTGAGTACACTTCGCAACTTGTGATGATTACAGCTGTTTACTATATTGCTATTCTACTATTCGACTTTTTTGAATATTACACGGGCAAACATACTTTTATACTGAATATTAAGCAAAAACCTGTTGTTTACGGTGTCTTAGCTTGTATGTTTTTTGTTACACTTGCTTTCTTGTTCCAATCAGAACCGCTACCCTTTGTTTATTTTCAATTCTAAGGTATGAGGCATTTTCGCAATATACTTCTATTTGGGCTGGGTTTTTTCGTAACATTTTTGTTGCTAGAAATTTATATTTCTCAAGCGTACATAGTTAACAGATCGCTAAACGATGTTTACCAAGACATTGGTCGTGGCCGGAGAGCTAATTTGTTTTTTGTGATGTTTAACGAAGGGTTCTCCATTGGGCGTTTTAACAAGTTTAGATATATGGGGCCAGGGTACCCAAAACAAAAAGGTGAAAATACTATTCGAATAGCATTACTTGGCGACTCGTTTGTTGAGGGGTTTCAAGTTTTCGACAGGAATCATTTTCGATACTTTCTTGAAAATGAATTAAGTAAGAAGTTGAACAAAAAGGTGGAAGTTTTAAATTTTGGTAGAAGTGGGTTTGACATTGGAGATATGTACGCTTACAACCAAACTTTTGTTAAGGAGTTTAATCCTGATTTTAGCCTCTATTTTGTTTCTAATAATGACCTTATGCCTCAGTTTTCCGATCCTCTTAGGATGAAGGTTCGTATTGAAAAGGATTCGTTACTTATAGTAAAAGGATATCCTGAAGATTATATTCAACTATTTAACAAGACAAAGTATCTTGTCCAATATTCTGCTATTTTTAATATGTTAAACAATGGTTATAAACTCATAAAAAGAAATGAGCATCTTCCTGTAATCTTTGATAAGTTTTATACTGTTACACAGAGCTCTGAAAACGAAAATATTGGCTACAATAATGATTCAACATTTTATTTACCTAAGATAGCCACAGAAATCGTGAAAAGGTTCGATCCTTCAAGGGATATAATAATCAATAGAGATCTTTACCCTTTACCCTCGAATCTTATTTCATTGATAAACGATTATAGTATTCATTGTATTGATATGCGAGATACTCTCGACTACCTGCAAGCCAATGGAATTGATCCCTATTACTGGGAAGCTACAAATAAAAAAGGTCATTGGAATCACAAGGCTCATATAGCCGTTGGACATTATGTTGCATTAAAACTAAATGAGATAATCTCTAATCCAGAATACTAATCCAATGTTAAGTAATGGACTTCAACCAAAACACATATCGTATCCTACTCCAAGCCCTGCAAGCACAGGGTTTTTCTTTTATTACCTTTGAGGAGTATATAAAAAATCGAAAGGATAACGTAACCGAAACAGCAAGCAGCAGTTTTGTAACCATTCCCGATTATCTTCAACATAACACACCTAACCCAGAACCCGCAACCCGCAACCCAGAACTCGGAACTCGGAACGCTGAACACAGAACGTTTACCTACCAAAACGCTAGTGAAGGTAGGCTAAACGCCGAACGTCTTATAATCCTCCGCCACGATGTGGACCTAAAACCCCAAAACTCCTTGGCTACCGCCAAGCTGGAGCACGAGCTGGGAATAAGGGGCAGCTACTACTTCCGTGCAGTACCCCAGAGCTGGGACGAGCAAATAATTAAGGAAATAGCCTCGCTGGGCCACGAAATTGGTTACCACTACGAGAACCTAACCACCTGCAACGGCAATATGGAGGAGGCCTACACGGACTTTACAGTAAACCTACATAGGTTACGCCAGCTAGCAGATGTTAAAACCATTTGTATGCATGGTAGCCCCACAAGCAGGTACGATAGTAAGGATATATGGAAACACTATGCTTACAGAGATTTAGGCATTATTGGCGAGCCATACTTCGATATGGATTTCGACCAATTTTTCTATCTAACCGATACCGGCCGCCGGTGGGATGGTTGGCGCACTAGCGTGCGCGATAGGGTTCCTCAGCAGGAGCGTTGGAACAAGCAGGGCCTAACCTTTAGTAGCACCCAAAGCATTATAAATGCTGCGCAAAAGGGCAGTTTACCCCATAGAATTATGATTACCGTTCATCCCCAGCGGTGGAGTAGTTCGGTTGCGCCGTGGGTAAAAGAGTTGGTGTTGCAGAATTTTAAAAATCTGATTAAGAGAGTTATAATTGGTTTTAGATAGCAATTCATATTTAGACTTGATTACTCAACAATGAGCCACAGTGCTTTGCCTTGAGCCTGTCGAAAGGTAGCTCAGTGTGGACACTGTGTTACACTGTGGAATTAAAAGTTGGTATTGCATAATGTTATGAATTTGGTTAAGAGGGCTTAAGTTTCAACCCACCGTTGAAAGACCAGCCTATACCTTTAAACGTACGCCGCAAAGGCAGAATAATATCAACAAAAAGTTTCAAGGGGGAACAGGTATTTTATGTAATAATTTTGTAGTTTTGGCTTACTGAAACAATACAATCTATGAGAAATTCAGAATGGGATTTAAGCCAATTTTCAAAGCATCTTTTTTGGGATATTGATGTTAACTCACTCTCTCCATGCTCAAACAAATCGTTTATTGTAAAAAGAGTGTTAGAGTATGGGCTGCTATCAGATTGGTTTCAACTTAATGAGTATTTAAGCATCAGTGAAATTGCTGAGCTGTCGCAAGGCTTTAAAGACCTTGACAAGAAAACACTTTCATTTATTTCAACCCTATCCGGTAAACCAAGGAGTACATTCCAATGCTACACTACTCAACAATCGACAAACCCACATTGGAACTTCTAAAAAGGTTCATGGCATCATCCTTTTTTTCCAATATGTATCTGTGTGGCGGCACTTCTCTTGCATTGCAAATTGGACACCGAAAATCAATAGATATCGATTTGTTTGGTCAAATTGATTTAGACGATATAACAGCAGCCAATACCCTAGGCTCAATTGGAACAACGCAAACCATAAAAAAATCTCAGAATATCCATATTTACATTGTTAACGGCATTAAGGTTGATCTGGTAAACTACTCTTATCCTTGGATAAAACCAATAATTACTAAAGATACTATAAGGCTAGTTAGCAAGCCTGATATTGCGGCAATGAAACTAGCAGCAGTTGCAGGAAGAGGTAGTAAAAAGGATTTTATTGATATTTACTTTCTTCTAAAGGAGTTTTCATTGTCAGAGCTTCTCGCATTTTACAATCAAAAGTATAGTGATGGCTCATCATTTATGGTTTTAAAAAGCCTAACCTACTTTAATGATGCCGATGGTGATCCTAACCCAGTAATGCTAATCCCAACTAGCTGGGAACAAGTAAAAACCAACATTGCGAAAGAGGTTGAAGCATTCTTTTCCCCATCATAACATCCAAAACACTGACCCCTGCACTGGAATTGCTCACCATTGCTGCCATAGTTTAAGGAACTTGTTTCGCAGAATGTTAAGAATTTGGTTAAAAGGGTTTTAGTTAGGTATAGGTAGCAGAAACACCTAACCACTGTGTAAATCAGTGTACGACACAGTGTAACTCAGTGACCCAAAAAAAGATCTACCACCATGTAACTCAGTGTATGACACAGCGTAACTCAGTGACCCAAAAAAAAAATCTACCACTGCGTTACTCAGTGTACGACACAGTGTAACTCAGTGACCCAAAAAGATCTACCACCGTGTAACTCAGTGTATGACACAGTGTAACTCAGTGACCAAAAAAAGATCTACCACTGCGTTACTCAGTGTACGACACAGTGTAACTCAGTGACCCAAAAAAAGATCTACCACTGCGTTACTCAGTGTACGACACAGTGTAACTCAGTGACCCAAAAAAAGATCTACCACCATGTAACTCAGTGTATGACACAGTTTAACTCAGTGACCAAAAAAAGATCTACCACTGCGTTACTCAGTGTACGACACAGTGTAACTCAGTGACCCAAAAAAAGATCTACCACCATGTAACTCAGTGTATGACACAGTTTAACTCAGTGACCAAAAAAAGATCTACCACTGCGTTACTCAGTGTACGACACAGTGTAACTCAGTGACCCAAAAAGATCTACCACCGTGTAACTCAGTGTGGACACAGTTTAACTCAGTGACCCAAAAAAATCTACCACCGTGTATCTCAGTGTATGACACAGTTTAACTCAGTGACCAAAAAAAGATCTAACACTGCGTTACTCAGTGTACGACACAGTGGTACTCAGTGACCCAAAAAAATCTACCACAACCTGTCCCGCCGCTCTTTGGCGGGAGTGTAACTCAGTGGAATTAAGAGTTGGTATTGCAGAATGTAAAAAATTTGGTTAAGAGGGTTTTAGTTGCAGCTAACCGATGAGGCATAGTTTAAGTTTGAGGGTTTTAGCGGCGAATCTGTTATGCGAAGTTATTATATACCCCTGCTTAAGCAAGATCTTTTGATATACAAACATAACGCTCCCAATACTCCCCAATAGTTCCACTATTAGATAGTGCTAACGGTTGAGGGTTGTGGCTAGTGGGAGAGTGCGTAGCCTAAGTTTTTGTCCCCCGACAAAAACCCTGTCTGTACTGCCCTGTCTCTTGCCAGGCAGGCGTTTCGGCAGGCAGAGCCCGAGCGGGCGAAACCGCTCCGAAGTTCCAATGTCAACCCATCTTGTCTCGTCTCGTCAAAACTTTGACGAGACGAGACGAGACTACACCCCTTGTTACCCACAGTTGTTATTCTTCTAGGAGTTTTTCTATTTGTTTTATAAATTCAACGGAAAGAGGATATAGTCTTAAAACGGTTTCTTCATCATAATCATAGAAATCATTGTAATCACCTTTGTGTCTTTTTTCAAACAATTCGGTATAATGCTTTGCTAGTTTTCTGTCAAACTTTTCTGCTTTTACAAAATGTTGTCCAAATTTTTGTCGAACACCTGCATGGCTTGAAACTTCTATGTTATGTTTCATTAATAAAGCACCAACTGCATAAAAACAAGCATAATACAATCTGTTGATTGCTGTATTCCAAAACTTGTTGTCAATGTGTACTTTAACTTCATCAACAGTTTCTCTAGCTCGTTCTATTCGATATTTAATGAAATCCTCAGATTTATATTCTGTCATAATAGTTGTCCTTCCCTCATTACATTCTTATAGAATGGTGTTACACTATATTTCGTGTTCCATTCATCTTCTGTGTATATCATTGGGCTAATAACTTCCCCTGTCTCAAATTCAAGGTCATATAGAGGATAGGTAATTTCTCTTTCCATGTCTATCGAAATGTTGCTTCTGTTCAGGATAATTAATAAATCCCAATCAGAATCACTTTTTGCAGTACCTCTGGATCTTGACCCATATAAATATATCTTTGCTGAAGGGTCTTTCCCTTTAATAATTTTTTTTATCTGTATCAATATGTTTTTTTCGGCATTTTTCATACCCCAAATTTAAGTAAAAATGAGATACATTAGTCGTGAATTTCCGATTTTTTCAATTGTTTGTTATCCACGAAAACCCTTTCATTTAATTTTTTAAGTGTTTTCATAAAGTCCTTGTCATTCAAAACGGATAATTGATACCTTGCAATTTCTTTTAGTCTTAGAAATCGTTCTTCCTTTGTTACATTTTCCTTAATCATTTCAGCATTAAGTGCTTCAAGATTTGATAAGATAGCAAGTTCATTAATGCTTGCTATATCTCTAATATTCATTGATTTTTTTGATAATTCAGGATTTGCTTCCCGCCAATCTTTTGCACTACAGTTAAATAAAGCAACATTCAACAAGTCCGCTTCCTCTGCATATGTTAACCACTCTGTTCCCTTTTCATAATTTTTATTCGGAAGAATGTAGTTTTTAACTGCGTCTGTGTGAATAAAGTAGTTAGTCTTACTTAAAATACTTTTTACGTTCCATTCTAAATTATATTCATTAGTTTCAATTTCTTTAAGTCGTTGATATTCTGCTATCAAATACAACTTAAAAGTTGGACTTAACCAAGAAGCGAACTCAAATGCGATGTCTTTGTGTGCATAGGTTCCTCCGTAACGTCCAGATTTTGATGTAATTCCTATTGCATTTGTTGATTCTATCCAACGCTTTGGAGTTAGAGTAAAGCTATTTGAACCAGACTCAATTCTAAAGGCATCGAATTCGATGCCTTTAAAATTCGGATTATTTAATTGTTCCCAAAGTCCAAGAAATTCAACGGTACTTCGAGTTCTCATCCAGTTTTGAATGATATAATTTGTTCTTTCCGAGTCTCTATACTTTGCCATATCAGTGATTGAGATGTATTCCTCTTCATTCTGCTTATACAGAACTATCTCAATTTCATTGAGATTTAATTTTGTTTTACTCATTTGTTTGTTCTTTTGATAGTGTTTTAGCCCCTATAAAACACTGGTGTTATTTCCTTCTTTTCGGAGTAGATATTCGTTCTTGCTTGTGATATTCTGTCAATTTGAAATCTGGTCGCAATTTTAACAAATTCGTTGTTGTCATACCATTCTTTATCGTTAAATCTTTTAGTCAACTGATAATCAATGGAATTTCTTAAACCAATTTCTAATACAGCGAGTAATGGGTAAAAAGATTCAGATATAAGAATGTTGCTTTTATAATGAGCAATTGCTTTAGAAAGGTCATTCTTGTGGTAATTCAAGTAAGGTTCAAGCCTTTCTTTCGAAATTATTCGTTCAACTATTGCATTGTTGTCCATAAATGTATTACCTTTGCATTGTAGTCCCGGTGATTCCTCTCCCAGTTTTTATGCTGGTGATGAAGCCGGGTTTTTTGTTTTACATTGTCAAATGTAATATTTCCATTTCAAATATTTATTTCTATTTTTCATCTAAACGCACCATAGAAGCTCTGCTGGCGTGTCGTCTTACTATGGGCTACAACTATCATTTATATCTACTACTCTACGCACACCCCTCCTCTACCCCCCCCCTTCAAATCCAAAAACTCCCACCGCATAATCGCACAATCGCATCATCATTACCACCGCTAGAGCAACTCGGCTGCGCCGTGGGTAAAAGAGCTAGTATTGCAGAATGTTAAGGATATGGTTAACAGGGTTTTTGCTGCAACTAACCGATGAGGCGATAAGGCGGTAAGTCAGAGAGTGCGGAGGCGATACCCCATCGCACAATCGCATCAGCGCATCCAATTTCAGTAAACATGTCTAATTTTTCAATACCTTTGATAGTAAAACAGAAAGCCCTATGGCCAAGATAAACGTTAAGGATTCTGAGGTAACCATTGTTCAGGTAAATGGCGAGGATTATATTTGTGTAACTGATATGCTTAAAGCTAAAGATGGCGATTTCTTTATCTCCGATTGGCTTAGGAATAGAAACACATTGGAATATCTGGGCATATGGGAACAAATTTACAATCCCGATTTTAATTATGGCGAATTCGCCACAATTAGAGGCAAGGCAGGTCTAAATAGTTTCAAAATTAGCGTTAAGGAGTACGTTGAGCGAACCAAGGCCGTTGGTCTTCTTGCTAGAGCTGGTCGATATGGAGGAACTTACGCTCATAAGGATATAGCATTCGAATTTGGAATGTGGATTAGTCCTGAGTTTAAAATTTATTTGGTACGTGAATTCCAGCGGCTCAAAGAGCAAGAACAGCAACTGTTAGGGTGGTCGGCACAGCGTGAGCTATCAAAAATAAATTATCACATCCACACGCACGCAATAAAGCAAAACCTAATACCCAATGAGCTTACAAAGGAACAAATATCTACCATTTACGCCAGCGAAGCCGATGTGCTAAATATGGCCCTATTTGGGGTAACCGCAAAGCAGTGGCGGGTGGCAAATCCAACGCTTAAAGGCAATATTAGAGACTATGCATCTATTAACGAGCTAATTTGCCTATCGAATATGGAGAACCTAAACGCTGTATTTATCAATGAGGGGCAGAAACAACCCGAACGATTAGAAAAACTAAATCAAATTGCAATTCAGCAAATGAGCATACTCGAGGGGGTAGGTAACAGAAAGTATTTGAAATAGATAAGCCCCAAAACTTCTTGTAACCGTGGCCGCCGGTGGGATGGTTGGCGCACTAGCGTGCGCGATAGAGTTCCTCAGCAGGAGCGTTGGATTAAAGAGGGTCTGGTTTTTAAAACCACAAGCAATATTATTAAAGCCGCCCACAGCGGAAAGCTACCACCCCAAATAATGATTACCATTCACCCGCAGCGTTGGAGTAGCTCGGCTTTGCCTTGGGTTAAAGAACTTGTTTTACAGAACCTGAAGAATTTGGTTAAAAGGGTTTTAGTTTCTATTAGTTAGCCGCTCACATTAAGATGTGCGAAACAACTAACCACCATGTAACTCAGTGTATGACACAGCGTAACTCAGTGACCAAAAAAAGATCTACCACCGTGTAAATCAGTGGAAACACCGTGTAACACTGTGGAATTTAGATCTGGTATTACAAAATGTGAAGAATGTGGTTAAGAGGTTTTTGGTTGTAGCTAACCGATGAGGCGATTTGGAGACGAGGCGAGAGGGCGAAAGGGCAACTGTGTTAAACTAATACTCTCCCTTTACCATTGCGATGGGATGTGCAACCTATGCAGGGCAACCCTTAAAAGCCGTTGTTATAGGTATAAAGGAATAGTAGAAGGTAACTCACCTAAAAGATAATAATGAAGGAGACCTAATGTATTTTAGGTAAAGGATTAAATAAAACTTGATAGTTAAAAATGGAACTGCTCTACGGGGCATTTTTTTAAGCTACTCCATAATTTTTTCTCAAAACTTTGAGTAATTTTACTCATCACATTGAGTAAATTGCGTATAAATGTACAAGCGATACCATATCAAACAGCTAAAGAAGCGTTTAGAAGAACCCCGACTGTTTATTCAGGTTATAACGGGTCCTCGCCAAGTAGGCAAAACCACGTTGGTTAACCAGCTGCTCAAGGAGGTTACTGTCCGGTGGGCATTCGAGTCGGCCGATGCCATTCCTGCTGGAACGCCCCAATGGATAGAGCAATTATGGGAGGGGGTTAGGCTTAAAATGAGAGCCAACAATCTGAATGAGTATATACTGGCCATTGATGAGATTCAAAAAATTACCGGATGGAGCGAAATGGTTAAAAGACTATGGGACGAGGATACTCGCAATGGCATCAACATCAAGGTGTTGCTTTTGGGCTCATCCCGTTTAATGCTTCAACAGGGGCTTACCGAATCGCTCGCTGGTCGATTTGAACTAATGTATATGTCGCATTGGTCATTTAACGAGATGCAAAAGGCCTTTGGGTGGGATGCCTGCACCTACGCCTGGTACGGTGGTTATCCGGGCAGTGGGGCAATTATCTCTGACGAAGATAGGTGGAAAAGGTACATCCTCGACAGCCTTATTGAAACCAGCATTTCTAAGGATATTCTTATGCTAACCCGTATCGATAAGCCAGCCCTGCTGAGGAAGTTGTTTGAGTTGGGGTGTAGCTACTCGGGGCAAATCCTATCGTACACCAAAATTCAGGGGCAACTTCAGGATGCAGGCAACACAACCACACTTTCTCACTATTTAAATCTGCTCGATACGGCTGGCTTGTTGGGAGGTATTGAAAAGTATGCAGCTGATGTAATCCGCAAAAGGGCTTCGAGTCCCAAGTTTCAGGTACACAACAATGCGCTGTTAAGCGCTCAGAGTGGTTTGCATTTTTCTGAGATTAGAAGCAATCCAAAGGATTGGGGTCGAGTAATTGAATCGGCAATTGGGTCACATCTTGTAAATCAATCCTTAAGCAACAACTACAAGGTTTACTACTGGCGCGACAGGGGCAACGAGGTTGATTTTGTTTTAGAAAGGCATAATATAATTGTGGCTATTGAGGTAAAAAGCACTCCTTCGCAACCAACCAAAGGGATGGATGCATTTGCTCGAAGTTTCAATCCTCATAGGGTATATCTTATTGACAACAAAAATTTAACCTGGGAAGAGTTTTTAACCATAAATCCCGTCGATCTGTTTTAGTGGCTGTCGATCTGGTCTTTATACATCTCAACGGGAACTGCTCTGAGTCTGTTTACATGACCAATTCTAGTCGCCGATGGGTGATTGATTGTCCTGCTAGCTTACGCGATAGAGTTCCTCAGCAGGAGCGTTGGATTAAAGAGGGTCTGGTTTTTAAAACCACAAGCAATATTATTAAAGCCGCCCACAGCGGAAAGCTACCACCCCAAATAATGATTACCATTCACCCGCAGCGTTGGAGTAGTTCGGTTTTGCCGTGGGTTAAAGAACTTGTTTTACAGAACCTGAAGAATTTGATTAACAGGGTTTTTGCTGCAACTAACCGATGAGGAGATGAGGCGGTAAGTCAGAGAGTGCGGAGGCGATACCCCATCGCACAATCGCATCATCGCATCCAATTTCAGTAAACATGTCTAATTTTTAATACCTTTGATAGTAAAACAGAAAACCCTATGGCCAAGATTAACGTTAAGGATGCTGAGGTAACCATAATAGTTCATAACGAGATGGATTATATCTCGCTAACCGATATGGTTAGAAATATTGAGAATGGTTTAGCATTGATTGAAAAGTGGCTTAGAACCGAGCCATGATCCGCCAGTTGGCGGAACACACACCCGCATGATTATAATAAAGCTAATAGTATGTTGTAGCGGACATTTGATGCATCATGGCGAGCTGCATCTGACCGCTAAAATCAAAATTATAAACAGATGAAATAAAAATACTATTGAATTTTTAGGTATTTGGGAAGAAATGTATAATCCTGTTTTTAATTCCACCGAATTCGAGGGAATTAAAAACCAAGCAGGATTAAACAGATTTATACTTTCTGTAAAGCAGTGGGTTGAGAAAACTAACTCCAAGGGCATTATTGCCAAAGCAGGGCGTTATGGGGGTACTTTTGCGCACAAAGACATTGCATTTGAGTTTGCCACTTGGGTTTCGCCGCAATTTAAGCTTTACCTTCTTAAAGAATTCCAGCGACTCAAAGAGCAAGAACAGCAACAGCTGGGGTGGTCGGCACAGCGTGAGCTATCAAAAATAAATTATCATATCCACACGCACGCAATAAAGCAAAACCTAATACCTAATGAGCTTACAAAGGAACAAATATCTACCATTTACGCCAGCGAAGCCGATGTGCTAAATATGGCCCTATTTGGGGTAACCGCAAAGCAGTGGCGGGTGGCAAATCCAACGCTTAAAGGCAATATTAGAGACTATGCATCTATTAACGAGCTAATTTGCCTATCGAATATGGAGAACCTAAACGCTGTATTTATCAATGAGGGGCAGAAACAACCCGAACGATTAGAAAAACTAAATCAAATTGCAATTCAGCAAATGAGCATACTCGAGGGGGTAGGTAACAGAAAGTATTTGAAATAGATAAGCCCCAAAACTTCTTGTAACCGATGAGATTAAGGGCGATTATGCGTTGAGGCGAGGGGTCTATATCCTCGCAACTTCGATAAACGCACTATGTATAAGTTTGTCTCGGATTTGGTCATCTTTTTCGACGAGAGACGAGATCACCGCATTATCATTACCACCACTAGAGCAACTCGGCTGCGCCGTGGGTTAAGGAACTTGTTTGACAGAACACTAAAAACCTGTTAAAGAAGGTTTTAATTTCTATTAGATAGCCGCTCACATTAAGATGTGCGAAACAACAAACCACCATGTAACTCAGTGTATGACACAGTTTAACTCAGTGACCAAAAAAAGATCTACCACTGCGTTACTCAGTGTACGACACAGTGGTACTCAGTGACCCAAAAAAATCTACCACCGTGTAACTCAGTGTATGACACAGCGTAACTCAGTGACCAAAAAAAAGATCTACCACCATGTAACTCAGTGTATGACACAGTGTAACTCAGTGACCAAAAAAAGATCTACCACTGCGTTACTCAGTGTACGACACAGTGGTACTCAGTGACCCAAAAAAATCTACCACCGTGTAACTCAGTGTATGACACAGCGTAACTCAGTGACCAAAAAAAAGATCTACCACTGCGTTACTCAGTGTACGACACAGTGGTACTCAGTGACCAAAAAAAGATCTACCACTGCGTTACTCAGTGTACGACACAGTGGTACTCAGTGACCCAAAAAAATCTACCACTGCGTTACTCAGTGTACGACACAGTGGTACTCAGTGACCAAAAAAAGATCTACCACTGCGTTACTCAGTGTACGACACAGTGTAACTCAGTGACCCAAAAAAATATCTACCACCGTGTAACTCAGTGTATGACACAGTGTAACTCAGTGACCAAAAAAAGATCTACCACTGCGTTACTCAGTGTACGACACAGTGGTACTCAGTGACCCAAAAAGATCTACCACTGCGTTACTCAGTGTACGACACAGTGGTACTCAGTGACCCAAAAAAATCTACCACCGTGTAACTCAGTGTATGACACAGCGTAACTCAGTGACCAAAAAAAAGATCTACCACTGCGTTACTCAGTGTACGACACAGTGGTACTCAGTGACCCAAAAAAATCTACCACCGTGTAACTCAGTGTAACTTCGTGACCCAAAAAAAGATCTACCACAACCTGTCCCGCCGCTCTTTGGCGGGAGTGTTACTCAGTGTGCACACACCTGCCTGCTGCCTGCCGACATAGGCAGAACATGCAGGGTGTTACACAGTGGAATTAAAAGTTGGTGTTGCAGAATGTTAAGAATTTGGTTAAGAGGGTTTTAGTTGCAGCTAACCGATGAGGCATAGTTTAAGTTTGAGGGTTTTAGCGGCGAATCTGTTATGCGAAGTTATTATATACCCCTGCTTATGCAAGATCTTTTGATATACAAACATAACGCTCCCAATACTCCCCAATAGTTCCACTATTAGATAGTGCTAACGGTTGAGGGTTGTGGCTAGTGGGAGAGTGCGTAGCCTAAGTTTTTGTCCCCCGACAAAAACCCTGTCTGTACTGCCCTGTCTCTTGCCAGGCAGGCGTTTCGGCAGGCAGAGCCCGAGCGGGCGAAACCGCTCCGAAGTTTCAATGTCAACCCATCTTGTCTCGTCTCGTCAAAACTTTGACGAGACGAGACGAGACTACACCCCTTGTTGGGGGCTGGGCTTATTATAGAGAATCAATTTCCTCCTTTGATAATCCAGTAGATTTCACAATAATATCTATTGAGATATTGCTGTTTTTTAATTCTTTTGCTATGTTAATGGATTTATTGTGCGCTTCTTCTTTTCTAATCCGGTCTTCCTCGTCCACTTTCATAGTCCAAACCATACTTGCGCTGTATCTCAAATCCTCTTGATACTTTTTGTAATTTGCTAAATCCTCTTCTGATAGCTTATCTACTCTTAACAACTCTTTCGCTATATCAATTCCCTGTGCGGTAAATTCATCTCTTATCTCGTTGTTTTTCAAGTAAAATATCCATTCATCGAGAGTGGAGATTGCATTATCATCGAATTGATTTACTTTTATAACGTAATATTCAGGAAAGATTTCAAACGGTTCATTCTTACCAAGTAGTTCAACTTGTTTTTCGGATAGTTTTAATTTGTCCTTTTTATGAACTCCCACAAAATCAGTTCTTCCGTAGTAGATGTAATCGTCTCCCTGCCCAAGGTCAAAATAGACTATGTTGACAGAATAGACTTTTTTAACATTCTTGTAAGGCTCTCCCACTGAAATGTATTCTGTAATCACCTTTGATGTTCCATAAGCCATTCTATGGAAATAGTCATATTCATTCTGATTTTGAATCTCAACTATCACAAGTTCGCCTTTTGAGTTTTTCACAAGAATATCAACACGATTATATTTGTCGTTCTCAAATTTCTGATTACCCTCGCTTTCAAGAATATTCTCAATGCTAATCTTTTCTTTAAGCAGTTCTGATAGAAAACCCTCGAGAACAGTGTAGTTGGCCTTGTTCCTAAGTAATCGCTTTATTGCCCAGTCAAAACGTATTAAATTCCTGCTATTCATATCAATAGTTTTGCACAAAGATAATCAATTTTCAGGTTAGAAGTTTGAATTTGCGATGCATTTTCCTTTTCTCGCCTTGCCCCCAACTATCATTTATATCTACTACTCTAAGCGCACCCCTCCTCTACTCTCACCCTTCAAATCCAAAAACACCCACCCCACCAATTACTCTTCACGCCAACGCAAATGAGATAAGCTAATCCTCACCCTCGCACTGTGTCTCGTCTCTCGTCATCTTTTTTGACGAGAGACGAGATAATCGCACAAACGCATCATCATAACCAGCGCTGGAGCAACTCTCCGTTGCCATGGGTAAAAGAGCTAGTGTTGCAGAACGTGAAGAATTTGGTTAAGAGGGTTTATGTTGGGAGGTGGGGTAAATAATTTGTTCTGGCTCTATTCTAAATAACGGTTGATAGTTTAGGTGATCAATCTTGAAGTTATTGTGACAATACATTAGGTGCGTTAGCACCGTAAATATATGTAGAATAATAATTTAAGAACGGAAAGTAGGTGCAGCGCACCGATAATCTTATACTATATCACTAAATCATTATTAACCCGTTGATATTATCGCAGCTACGCAGCTATGTGTTTATTTGCCATGATTATTACAAAGATTATCGCTGCTATGCAACTAATATTAAATGTAATCAAGAATTTCAAAGGATAGCATATTGAATAATACTGACATTTAACAGCATAACGTTTCGATATTAAATTGATTTTAATATAATCATCCACTACTGACCGACTAATAAATATAGATTTCTCGCTTCGCTCGAAATGACAGTACTTTCAAGAGGTCTAAGGGGATAGGGGGTGAAGGCGGCGTAACAGCCTGTCATTTCGAGCGAAGCGAGACCACGAAGTAGCAGCGAAGCTAAATCTATCACATAATTATCATTTTACAAAATACTTAGTCGGACCCTAGTGATAATCATCCTATAACTAGAATAGAGCCTTTGTTCTTAAAGCATTATTGTCTATATTTGCATTGCTGTTGCATATTTATCCACTCAAATTTTGGTTTATGTTTATTAAAAGGGATATAGCGGCATTGATTGAGGAGTACCTAGAGTATTTCCCGGTGGTTTGTGTAACTGGCCCTCGCCAGTCGGGTAAAACTACGCTGGTTCGCAAGATGTTTCCCGATTATCATTACTTCACCTTTGAGGATCCTGACCATAAGCTGTTATTTAACAACGATCCAAAGGGCTTTTTAGAGTCGGTAAAGCAAGGCGCAATAATTGATGAAGCTCAGAAAGCACCTGAAATTTTTTCGTATTTGCAGGGAATAATCGATGAACCCAACTATAATGGAAAATTTATTATATCAGGATCACAAAACTTTCTATTACTTAAAAATGTAACTCAAACCCTTGCCGGAAGAGCTGGAATAGTGAATGTCCTACCTTTTTCGGTGGCTGAAATCGGTAAGGAATTTTCACTCGATGCCAATACAAGAATACTACAGGGCTTATATCCCAGAGTATTATCAAAAAATATACCCCCAGAGCTTTTCTATCCAAACTATATTCAAACATTTATTGAGCGAGACATAATAGATGTTAAAAGCATTACCGATAAAACGGCATTCTACCGATTTATTAAACTTTGCGCGGCAAGGTGCGGCCAAATACTTAACTACTCACAGCTCGCTCTCGATTGTGGAATTGCGGTAAATACAGCTAAAGCATGGTTATCGCTGCTCGAAAGTTCTTTCATCGTATTTCTTTTGCCACCCTACTATGTTAATATTTCAAAGCAACTTGTTAAAAGCCCAAAGCTATACTTCTATGATGTTGGTCTTGTTTCCGCATTGTTGCAAATCAAAACTACCGATCAGTTGAAACATCATGCAATGTATGGTGCACTGTTCGAAAACCTCCTTGTAGCGGAAATGATGAAACTTGCTGCATTATCCAAGGGGGCTATGATGAATTACTTTTTGAGGGATAAAACAGGGCATGAGATCGACCTACTGGTAAAAGGGAGCAAAACATCGTTTGTTGAGATTAAATCGGGCCATACCATAAAGGATGAACACATGAAATACCTGTTATACTATGCGGGTATTATTACCCACGATGATAAATACATACTACACCAAGGCCAAAGTAATTTAAAAGTAAAGGGAATAAATATTCTAAATTGGCTAGGTTTATTGAATATTGATTGGTAAACTAGTTCCAGTTCGTTCCTCATTAGGTTTTTTCGTCAGAAATAAAATTACCAAACCCTGGGCATTATCAGCGAGCCCTACTTCGATATGGATTTCGACCAGTTTTTCTACCTAACCGATAGGGCGATTATGCGAGAGGAAACGAGAGGGGTTAGAGCGAAAAGCGAGATCATCGCACATACGAAAAAACTAACCGATGAGGCGATAAGGCGAAGGGCAAAACGCACACCTCCACCCATAAATTTCCTAAGCAGATAAAAAAATTATGCGAAATGTAATGCATTACAAAACAAATGGCTAAATTTGTGTAATGCAATCCTAAAATGCTATGGAAAACCTATATGAACAAAGCCAACAGTTTATTTATAAACAAGAAAGCAAGAAGTACAGGAGCCTGTACACGCAAATAGATTGGAGTAATAGGCTGATAGAGGTAAATGGTGCCAGAGGAGTAGGAAAAACTACCCTTTTGCTGCAGAGAGCCAAGGAGGTTCTTTCTGGCAATTCGCGGGAAGTGCTGTATGCTTCGCTTGATGATCCTTACTTTTACAGCAACAGCATTGTTGATACCGCCGAAATGTTTGTTAAGTACGGGGGAAGCTTCCTGTTTCTTGATGAGGTACACAAGTACCCACCAAAGCAAAGGGATTACGACTGGAGTGCTGAGCTCAAGGTTATATACGATCGATACCCCGAGCTCCAGATCGTTTACTCTGGGTCGTCGTTGTTGCAACTATTCAAGGGGAGTGGTGACCTTAGCCGTCGTAAATGCAGCTATAACCTGCCAGGGCTTTCGTTTCGTGAGTTTGTTAACTGGTACCATGATCAGACCTTTGAAGTTTTTTCGTTAGCCTCCATTCTGAATAGCCACGAAGGCATAGCAAAAGATATTGTTGCCCAAGTAAAGATTTTGCCACTTTTCCAAAACTACCTTAGGTTTGGCTACTATCCATATTACCATGAGGCCCCAAATCATTTCTATAAGCGATTGAAGGACACCATCACCGTAGTCCTCGAACAGGATATTCCTGCTGTAGCATCATTCTCTACAGAGAGCAGTATTAAACTTAAAAAATTATTGGCGGCTCTTAGTATTACTGTTCCCTATACCCCCAACCTCTCTAATCTCCGATCGGAGCTATTTATAGCAGATCAACGCACGCTTCTAAAATACTTAAATGCACTTGAAATTGCGGAGCTTATTGCCACCCTAGATAGAGAGGTCAAAGGAATAAAAACGCTACAAAAACCAGAAAAAATATACTTGAATAATACAAATCTTGCCCATTGCTTGGTGCAAGGCATGCCTAATATTGGAACAATAAGAGAAACATTCTTTTTGAACCAACTAAGAAGTCTGCATAAGGTAAGCTATACCGAATCGGGTGATTTTCTCGTCAACTCTTCTCTTAGTTTCGAGGTGGGAGGGAAAAGTAAAGCGAGCCAGCAGGTGAAGCATATCGAAGGGGCGTCGCTAGCATTGGATGATATTGAGATTGGGTTTGGCAATCGCATCCCTTTATGGCTTTTCGGTTTTTTGTATTAGTCGGCTAGTATTACCTCAGTAGTACTATCGCCTATCAGAGCACGATGCAAGAATCTAATGAAAACCTACGACTACCAAACCCTAGGCATTATTGGCGAGCCCTACTTCGATATGGATTTCGACCAGTTTTTCTATCTAACCGATCTCATTTAGACTTGGCTCTTCCACAATGGGCCACAGTGCTTTGCCTTGAGCAGTTCGACAGGTGGTCAGTGAGTTTATCGAACTGCTCACTGTAACGCCTGTCGAAAGGTAACTCAGCGGGAACAGAGTGTCACACTCCCGCCAAAGAGCGGCGGGTGTATTAGCCCCTTAAATCATCGGACGAGGATATAGCTTAAAATCTGTACTTTTATGATGATGAAAAAACGAAGTTTTACCAAGGAAGAGAAGCTGCGAATTATCAAGGAAGCTTCCGAAAACGGG
>Ga0334895_1000582_pt1 | contig 46892 bp, 36 predicted proteins | sample GraSluR3_MG_7_FD_207229 | JGI IMG/M metagenome (GOLD analysis project Ga0334895, IMG submission 207229) | Sludge microbial communities from methane-producing bioreactor in Wageningen University, Netherlands - Granular Sludge_31_05-R3 | ecosystem: Engineered > Bioreactor > Anaerobic >... | reverse complement strand
ATTTTATTTGATTTATCCTATGAGTTCAAGTGTTTTGTTTTTCATGATTTAACAACCACTGCTTCTTTTCTAGACCGCCTCCATACCCTACCAGTTTGCCATTGGCACCAATCACTCGGTGGCACGGAATCAAAATACTTACTGGGTTTTTGTTGTTAGCGCCACCAACCGCTCTTATGGCTTTAGGGTTATCAATATAGCTAGCCAACTCCTTATAAGACCAAGTATGGCCATATGGAATATCCATCAATCCTTTCCATACTTTTAACTGAAAATCTGTTCCTTTTATATCTAGCTTGATCTCAAATGTTCTTCGTTGTCCGTCAAAATATTCCTTTAACTGTTTTACCGCTTCCTCAGTCAATGGAGAGCCATTAATCTCTAAACCTGCATTTTTAACAAATTTAACTTCAGTGACCCCTTTGCTTGATGCTCTGATTTCAAGAAATCCTAAGGGACTTTCCATGTAGACGGTTGAACCATTCATCTTTTTATACCTCCTTCTTATTTAATGCCATCAAGCAGTAAAAATAGATCTTTGGCCGCATCTGGTTTGCTATACTTCTCTTGCATTTTCTTAATATACTGTATCCGTTCCTTATCCTGCATCAAATCTTTCAAAACAATGCCAATTTCATTTTCTCGATTTAGCCTTACTGCTATCCCTTTGTTCTGCAAATAGATAGCATTCTCCTCTTCCTGTCCGGGTATAGGCTTGCTAATAATCAATGGGATTCTTTTGATCAATGCCTCCGTTATCGTCAACCCTCCCGGTTTCGTAATCAAAAAATCTGCCGCATCCATGTATAAAGAGACTTTGTCCGTAAATCCCTCGATGCGAATGTCTTTTTCTAATTCCTTGCTATATTTCTCTAATTGCCTTTGAGTCCTTTTGTTTTTCCCTGCAATAAACACCATCTGAATGTTTTCATCACTTTGAGCCAACCCCGCCATTAATTTTTTAAGCTTCCCGGCTCCAAAACTACCCCCCATCGCCAAAACCGTCGTCTTGTCTTTAAGCCCTAGACTTTTTCTCGCATCTGAGGCGGAGGTTTTTTTGTTGACCGACAATGCAGTAGGAATTCCTGTGGATTTAATTTTAAAATCAGGAATGCCATCAGCCATTAGTTTGTATTTCATAAATGGGCTGGAAACGATGAATCGATCCACTTCGACATCCAGCCATGTTTCATGATAATCATAGTCTGTCATAAGTACGGTAATGCTAAAATCTAGATGGTACTTCTCTCGTGTTTTTACAACACTTCTAATCGCTACTGGATGCACACAAATCACATGTTGTGGTTCATGCTCTTCCATCATTTCTCGAACCTTTGAATTGAATAAGCTCAAATTGTTCTTAGTGAGTTTGCCATCTGATGCATTGTTGAGTTCATAAATCCATCCATAGATATCCGGGAAGTTTTTCGCGTTGATTTCATACGACTTTCCAGCAATTTTAGATAATACCGGTCGTATATATTCTAAAATATCTACAATTTCCACTTCGTAATCCTGTCGATACAAGTTAGCGAATTCCTTAATAGCATTGGATGTGGCGTTGTGACCACCTCCAATAGCCGCCGTCAATATCAATACTTTTTTCAACTATTTCCCTCCAATATTCCTTCTGCCGCCTTAACTCCGTCGATAGCTGATGACATAATCCCACCGGCGTAACCTGATCCTTCTCCAATTGCATATAATCCTTTTATGCTGGTCATCCTATTTTCATCACGAACCAATCTCACCGGAGATGAGCTTCTGGTTTCAACGGCTGTCATCAGACTATCCGGTGCATCAAATCCCTTGATTCTTGTTCCAAATGCCTGTATGCCTTCCTTTAACCCTTGAGATACATATTCTGGCAACAGTTTGTTCAAATCAAAAAAGTTTGTCCCAGGCTGGTATGTAGGTCGTATTCTTCCAAACCGACTGCTGCTTTGTCCAGATACAAAATCTTCAAACAATTGAACAGGTGCATGGTACAATCCACCACCCGCTTCGTATGCCTTCTCTTCCAACTCTTTTTGGAACACCATACCTGCCAAAGGATGTTTCGAAGGAAAATCCGCTGGTGTCACATTTACCAAGACCGCACTATTTGAGTTAGTCAAATCGCGCTTGTAATAACTCATCCCATTGGTCACAACTCCTCCAATCTGTGAGCTGGCACCTGTTACAACGCCCCCGGGGCACATGCAAAAGGTATAAACGCTTCTTCCATTTTTGCAATGGTGAACCAGTTTGTAGTCTGCTGCCGGTAAGGCATACTTTTCTACTGCCGATCCATACTGCCAACGATCGATTTCTTCCCTCAGATGTTCAATTCTTACGCCTACTGAAAACGGTTTAGGGACAATCTCAATGTGATCATTCAGTATTTGAAAGGTGTCTCGAGCCGAATGCCCAATACCCAAAACCACAACGCCACTTTTATATATGCCCTTACTGGTTACAATGCCACGAATCCGGTTGTCTTCACACTGAATATCCAATAATTTCTCCTCGAACAGAAACACGCCACCAAAGCTTATGATTTTTTCACGTATCCTTACCATGACACTTCTTAGGCGATCCGTTCCAATATGAGGCTTATTCAAGTAACTGATTTCCTTCGGTGCCCCTGCTTCTATCATCTGGTCTAGCACATACCGGCCATGCCCTTCTTTATCCTTGATTAATGTTGTCAACTTTCCATCGGAAAAAGTACCTGCGCCTCCTTCTCCAAACTGGATATTGGATTCAGGGTCCAAAATACTTTCTTGCCAAAATTTCTGAATATCCTTGATCCTATCCGATACGCGTTTCCCTCTCTCAACGATAATTGGCCTCGCTCCTTGTTCCGCCAAAACCAAAGCACAAAACAAACCAGCTGGACCTGCCCCTATGATAATAGGTTGTTGGGCCAACCGATAAGTAGGCCTTTTTACGGGAGGAGATTCTTCTTTTTTTTGTATTGATTTTTTCTTTTTCTTATTAAGAACTCTTTCTTCATTTTTGATTCTGACATCCACTGTATAGACAAACCAAACTTGAGACCCTCTTGCGTCTATGGATTTTTTAGCTGTCCGCCATTGCAACAAATCACTTTTCTTTATCTCTAAAGCCTGAAGGATCTGACCACTCAGCTTCTCTTCTGATTCATCTGGTCTAATCTTCAGTTGATTGATTCTGATCACCTAATGCGCCTCCTCATCTATCGTCACTCCATACCCATATAGTAGTCTCACAGGACCTCAATTTATTATATAGCTAGTTTTTCATATCGAGACAAGTACGCCATCAGTTCTCTCTTCATTCTCTGGCATCCTTCCGCAAAATCCGCCTCAAAATTGATTGGCAAAACTGGGTCATGCAAAGACATGCGGACTAAGAACCAACCACGCCTTTCTCCATAAAGACAATTTACACGCACGCCTTCATGATTTGGTTCTTCCAAGTACCATTCTGATTTGCTTTCCACAAACTGTCTCAAATCATCCAATACCTTTTGTCCATACTCGCTAAACTGAGGATCTTCTATTCTGATGCGTGTTTCTTCTTCAGAAACTGGTTCCACCAAATCATTAATCAAGTCTGTCAATTTTTTGCCTTTCTTTTTCATTGTCGCAAATTCAGTCAATAGTTTGACCACCAAATAAGCGCCATCATCAAGAAAAAAATTCTCTTTCAAAGCTCCATGGCCACTGGTTTCAATTGCCAGCCAACACGGTTTTCCCATGTTATTCAATTTAAGTCCCTCGTCAATCACATTTTTGTACCCCCGTTTGAACCGATGGTGAAAACCGCCTCTTTTATCTATGAATTCTCCTAAACCTACTGAAGTCACAGAATCTGTTACAATATGTGTTCTGGGGTGCTCTTTCAAAATAACTGTGCTGATTAAAGCAATTAATCGATTTCTATTGATTGCTTTCCCATCAGAATCAATCAACGCCGCTCTATCCACGTCTGTATCGAATATGATGCCTAGATCTGCTCCGGTGCTTAAAACTTTATCTTGTATGGCCTTCAATGCTTCTTTGTCTTCTGGATTGGGTACATGGTTTGGAAACATCCCGTTTGGTTGAAGAAACAAACTGCCTTCCGTGTCTGCTCCCAATCTGTCCAAAAATTCTCTAGCAAAAAAACCACCTGCACCATTCCCAGCATCCACAATGATTTTAGTCCCCATCAAAGGCATTTTTTCTCCGGTCGCGTCTTGAATGACTTTTCTGAGTCCTGCTGCATATCTCTTCAAATATTCTATGCGTTGAATCGGCTTCATTGGCAATTCTAGTTGGATGCTATTCATTGACTCCGCTTTCATTAATATTTCTTTTACAAATCCTTTGTCCGCACCACCTGAATCCATAAAAAACTTCATGCCATTTCGATTAAATGGCAAATGACTGGCTGTTATCATGACTGATCCATCTACCGTCAGCGTTTCATCCTTGATCGCCATAAACATGGCAGGAGTAGATGCCAATCCAAAATCCAAAACTTTATTGCCTGAAGCTTGTATCCCCATTGCCACAGCACTCAAAAGCATTTCTCCTGAAATCCTGCTATCTCTACCCAATGCTATGGTCACCTTTTTACCGAGCTTTTCCGACAAAATTTCTCCAAAAGCCGCTCCTATTCTTCCAGCAATTTCCGGTGTCAGATTAACTTCTTCGTTCTTGACACCGTCTATAGCAATGCCTCTTATGTCAGACCCATTTTGCAATTGCATCAAATCCATCATTTTCTTCCCCCATTCTCAATTTTTCGGATTAAATCATTGTTTTGTACAATTTCTAAATCCAAGGTATATATTTTGTTGACTGCATTTTTCATTTTAAGGGTGTTTTTATCCACGTCGACAATTTCTCCATCACCCAAGACTTTATGCCTTACCTTCATGCCTATATTATATCGACTGATCGCCTGTTTAGACAAGCCCTTGTTAATAAGTGTGATAAACTCTGAGGGTGTCTCTGGGTATAGTAGTTCCAATCGCTGTTTTGCGCGCGTCATTCCTACATAAAAAACACGTCTCTCCTCTTCTAAATAACGATTATAATCTGCATCTATTCGATTTTTAGGTGCCATAGGAAACTCCCCATGGATATTATCCAATAAAAAAACCTGATCGAATTCAAGGCCTTTTGTACTATGAATGCTGGACAACACCACGTTTGCAGACTTCGTTTTTCTTGATTCGATCAAAAGCTGTTTCAAAGAAGCCACCTCTACTAAATATTCTTGGATGGTGTTCACGTTTCTGCAAACTTCCTTAATAATCTCCAAGTTCAATAATAGATTTGAAAAGGTCATTCTGCCATCTCGCTCCATTCTTTGCAGATATGCTTCATATCCCATTTCATAACGAATATAGTCCAAGGCCGTTTCTGGTTTCATTTGGTTGATTTGTTTCATATCCGATTTGAAAATTCGACCGTTTTTTTGTTTAAGTCCATCAGAATTCGGATATGTCTTCAGCCCATCATATACGTTCATCGGACTGTTTATCACATATTGCATCATCTCTTTCGTAAAGTAAGTCTGACACTTGTAATATATGTTTTCAAACGCTTTTTTGTTATAAGGATCTATTGCCAACTCAAAAAAACTTTCAATATCTTTGTACACTGAAGAATTGAAAAACTTACTGCCATCTTCTTTCGCAAAAAAAGCAATGCCGGCTTGTCGAAGCTTCTCAGCTGGAATTAAAGACGAAATATTATAACGATAAAGCACGGCCGTCTTTTTATCCAAAGATGATTGTATGGCGTCAACCACATAATCCGCCTGTTGTCTTCTTGTCAAAAATGATTGAACCACTACAGGTTGTTTTTTTGATTGCTTAGGAAGAATGTCCTTTTTATATCGATTCCCATTCTGATTGATCAGTTTTTTCGCACTTTCCACAATATGTCCATCGCATCTGTAATTATGATTCAACGGGTAAATCTTAGCACTTGAATCTCTTTCTTTTAATTGCAACATCATCTCAGGATAGCTCCCTCGAAATGAATAAATCGATTGGTCATCGTCTCCCACCATGAAAAGATTACCGTTGGACAATTGTTGAATAATTTCATACTGAATCTTGGATGTATCTTGAGCTTCATCAAGTTGTATATATTGGTAATATTTTTTGAATTTTCTGGACAGATTTGGGTGATGTTTCAATATTTTATTACAATAAATCAGCATATCATCAAAATCAATTAGATCATTTTTTCGTTTGTATTGTTCGTACTCTCGAAAGATTTTCCAAAAATCCTTTACCTCAATTTTAGATCCACTCTCATCCGTTTCTTCAATCCCCATATTTTTAACATAGCCGATTTGATTGGATGCGTTCTCCACTTCGTCTGTTCCAACTGCGTAACTGCCATTTCGAGAATAGATTTTTATCATAATTTTCTTCAACACATCATAGTTGTTCTTTAATAAACCTAATTTTTTTCTCTTGTTTTTGAAGTATTCTTTCACAATCCGATAAGCAAAGGAATGAATGGTAGAGAAATGAGCTAAATCAGCCTCCATTTCAGGAAATAATTCTTGAAATCTTTGAGTCATTTCTTTTGCAGCTAGCTTCGAAAAAGTAATGGTCAGTATCCGTCCTCCGTCAAGATCTCCTTCATAAATTAATTTGCCTATCCTAGTTGTGATGACTGTTGTTTTACCAGACCCCGCCGTGGCTAAAACAAGCCCCGGTCCTGTTCCATGAGAAACAGCCTGCTTTTGTTCGTCACTTAACATCATTCCTTTTTGATCTTCTATGTAGTCAAAATAAGATTTCATCTGCCATTTCTCTCCTTAATAAAAAAACCGGCTTATACTCCGGTTTCTTTTATGACTATTGGCTCTGTTGCTTTCTCCCATTTGCTGAATGTCTTTTTTAAATCCTTTGCCAGCCAAGGGCCCATTATAATGATTGCCACAAACTCCGACACAATAAAAGCGAACCAAACACCATTAAGACCTATCCACACCGAAAACAGATAAGCTACTGGTAGAATCACGACCATCTGTCTAATGAAGGAGCCTATCAAGCTCACGTAGCCTTTTCCCATAGCTTGGAAAGTGACAGAAAAGGTAATGCCCACAGCCGCCAATGGCAAGCACATGCCAATGGCCCTTAACGCAATAACGCCAATTTCGAGCATATCAGGAGATGCATCGAACAACCTCAACATCTGTACAGGAAATACAATAATGATAATGGCGCCGGTCAACATAATCATGAAAGCAATTCTTAATGTAAATTTCAAGGTATCCATCATTCTGTCTTTCTGTTTTGATCCGTAATTATAACCCATAATCGGCATATAACCTTGCATCAAACCAAAGATAGGCATGATGATAATTGACTGAAGCTTGTAATAAGCACCTAAAACAGCTACCGCTGTCGGTGTGAATGCTATCAAAATTAAATTCAAACCACTCAACATCACCGACCCCAATGATTGCATGACGATTCCAGGCAAAGCGACCACATAAATATCCTTCAATACTTTATAATCAAAACGAAACTTTCTTAACTGAATGTCCACATCATGTCGACCATTCATGATTACAATCGAAATATACACAAAACTCAATATTTGTCCCGTTACTGTGGCAATGGCCGCACCTCTTACACCAAGTGCAGGAAATCCAAACCACCCAAAAATCAGAATAGGATCTAGAATTATGTTGGTAATTGCTCCGACCAACATGGCTTTCATCGGATTAATCATATTGCCTGTTCCTTGCAGCGTACTGATTCCCGCTTGAGCCATCAATCTACCAAATGAAAAAATCATGATGATGCTAATGTATTGAGTTGTAAGCTCAATGAGATAAGGATCACTTGTGAAAAGCGAAACTGCTTTTTCAGCCAAAAACAATCCCGACAATAGCATGATCACTGAATAAATCATATTGATCACAAAACCATGACTGGCTGCTTTTGAAGCTTCTTCTCTATTTGACTCTCCTAAACGTCTGGAAATGAGCGAGGTAATGCCCGCGCTCGTGCCTACTACCAAAGCGATGATCAATAGTTGCAATGGAAATGCTAACGATACAGCGGTCAAGGCTTCTTCGCTGACTCTTGAAACAAAAATGCTATCCACCACATTGTACAAAGCTTGTATGGTCATGGAAATCATTGCTGGTATTGCCATTGACAACACCAGTTCCCTTATCGGCATATCCGCCATTTTGTTCGAATGTTTTTTCATTTTCTGTCTACCTTTCTACTCTTGAGAGCGTCGTTTTTCTTATATCCAATCGTTGTTTTCGACACCTCATTATATAGATGATTATTGACTGTGTCAACCAATCCCAAAGGCTAAGCTCCTGTAAACAAGCAATAAAAAAAGGGCGTCTTTGCGCCCTAATTCTTTCTCTTACTTATTTCAGCAATTATCATGATGTTGATGTTCATGGCAAATTGAATGAGTGGACTTCAGTTCTCCTTTCAAATAAGCTTCCACAACCGATTTGGCTTCTCCTTTAGCACCAATGATGACCTCAATGCCTTTTTCATTGAATATGTCCACAGCCCCTCCTCCCATACCACCTGAAATAATAACATTTACGCCAAGTTCATTTAAGTAGTTTGGCAAAAAACCTGGTCTGTGCCCTGGATTGGCAATAGATTGACCACTGATAATTTCATTGTTCTTCGTTTCATAAATATTGAAATTGACACAGTGACCAAAATGATCTGTCACTACATCATGTTCACTTGCAACCGCTATTTTCAACATGTTTTCCCTCCATTTTTTCAAATTGATTGGCTACCTTCACTAACCAATCTCCATTGTAAGCTTCTATTCTTCCCTCATCACAAGCTTTTGATATTTTTGGATCAATCGGCATTTTTGCCAACACTTTTAACTTATGGGTTTCAGCAATGCCATCAATATGACTTTCTCCAAATAATTGATACGCTTTCCCATTGTCAGGACACCTAAAATAAGACATGTTTTCAATTAGTCCAATGATGGGTATCGCCATCATTTCAGCCATTCTGACCGCTTTTGATACAATCATAGAAACCAATTCTTGAGGCGATGTGACCACGATAATACCATCAACTGGTATGGATTGGAATGTTGTTAACAGTACGTCTCCCGTACCCGGTGGCATGTCAATCAGCATATAGTCCACATCTTTCCAAATGACTTCCGTCCAGAATTGTTTAACTGTATTGGCGATCATAGGACCTCTCCAAATGACAGGATCTGTTTCTTTTCCTAACAACAAATTCACTGACATGATATCAATCCCTGTTCTGCTTTTTATAGGTAATAAGCCCTCTCGATTACCCATCGCTTTTTCTTTTATTCCAAATATTTTGGGGATAGAAGGGCCTGTCACATCTGCATCCAAAACGGCTGTCTGATAGCCTCTCTTGTTCATCTCAACGGCCAGCAAAGAAGTCACCAATGATTTTCCGACACCTCCTTTGCCACTTACCACCCCTATCACTTTTCCTACTTGGCTCATAGGATGTAACTTAGCTGAAAAATCTACTTTATTATGACTCTCTTCCATGTTTTACTCCTCTTTTATGTTGTCTTTTTATTTGTGTTTCCCAGAATCTTGATTGTTTCTTGGTATGCTTTTTTAGCAGCACGTCCAGAAGAGCAATCCACTTCCACAATTGTGAGCCCATTGTTAATCGCTTTTACTGCCTCTGGATCAAAGGGAATTCTTCCCACAAGAGGAATTCCCCGATGGTTACAAAAAGACTCGATTTTTTCAGTATGCGTTATGTTTGTATCAGCTTTATTAATACAAACCGCAAGCTTTGTCTGAAATCTTTCAACCGTTTGAATAATACGCTCCATATCACTAATGCCTGACAAAGAAGGTTCTGCTACGATTAAAACCATATCTGTCCCTGTGATCGAAGCAATGACAGGACATCCAATTCCTGGCGAACCATCAATGATTGCAACCCTTGAGTCCACTTTTGCTTGACGCATCTGTTTTTTGACTTCTGTAACCAACAAGCCCGATGTCCCTCTCCCCATTTTAAGCTGTGCCGTAGAAAAAACCCTTTGATTATCTTTATAACAGATCAGCTCTCCAGCGATATCTGGCTTCATTTCAACCGCTTCAGCAGGACAAATCCATTGACATACGCCACAACCTTCACAAGAGAATACATCTACATGGTAGCCTTCTTTTTCATAAATAGCGCCAAAGCGACAGGTTTGGCGGCATAAATCACATTCTATGCACTTGCTGGAATCAATCTCAGCCACAGGTAGCCCATAAAAGTCCTTTTTTTCAGCTTCGTTCAACTGATTCATAACGAGATGCAAGTTTGGCGCATCCACATCACAGTCTGCATATGCCTTCGCTTGGGATAGCTGAATAAACGCACCCGCAATGGTCGTTTTTCCTGTTCCTCCCTTTCCACTGAGAATTAACAGTTCTTTCACTTCACCACCTCCTTGCGTATTCGCGCAATTAACGAGTCAAACATCGCTTTATAGGTAGTGTTTTCATTTACAAGAATCTGTGCATTTGAATTCAACCTACCTATTTCACGATCAAACGGAATTCTTCCCAGTATGTGTACCCCCTTATCTAGACAGTATTGTTCTGATGGATTTTCATCATCCAGACACTTATTCAGAACCACACCATGAGGTTTTTGAAATAGTTGAACCAACTCATGCACCATCTGTAGGTTTTGAGAACCAAATATGGTTGGTTCCGCCACCAATAAACAATAATCCGCTTCTTTAATACTTTCCATGACGGAACAAGCGCTCCCTGGAGGGCAATCAATTATCGTGAGTCCCTTATTTTCATAAGCTTTTTCTTTCTCCAGCAACCGATTAATAATGGGAACTCCGCTTACTTCACCAGGGTTAAGCATTCCCGTCAAAACCCATGTATCACCTGTCTTTCCAACTTTGACTTCTCCAATCACTCTTTGCCTTTCAGACAACGCTTTTTCTGGACAAACCATTACACATCCACCACAGGCATGACAGACTTCATCAAACACAATGAGTTTCTTACCGGTGTAAGCCAAAGCATTGAAATTGCAAAATTCAACACATTTTTGACAGCCATTGCACCTTGCTTGGTTCACTACGGGGATGCTTAAAGTGATGTTTTCTATTTCTAATTCTTCTGGTTTAAAATAGAGATAGCCGTTGGGCTCTTCTACATCACAATCTACATATACCGATCTTTTTGAAGCCGATGCCATGTTGACAGATACCAATGTCTTTCCCGTTCCCCCTTTTCCACTCAACACAGCTATTTTCATTTAATTGCCTCCATGTCGATGAAAACCAGAATGAATCTCATTTAATGGGGACAGTTTTCCTTTCTCATAGGCTTCGATATTATCTGCCACAGAACCTCCTGTGGTTTTGAAAATGTTGATATTCGCTCCTTGAATCACATCTGCTGCATTTTGCCCGCACCTAGGTGTTAACAATACTTCCACCTTATTATCTACAATCATTTGAGCTGCCTTTATTCCCGCTCCTCCTTGACTTGTGGCCGCAGTGTTTTCCAAATAAACCTGTGTCTGTTTCTCTGTGTCATAAATCAAGAAGTAGGGTGTCCGACCAAAGGACATGCATACACTTCCCTCAATCGATTTCTCATCTGATGGTATTGCTAGTCTCATAAATGGCCTCCTCCATTAATAGTTTTTGGCATATGCTATTATACTATTATTATATAACGTTATGGGTATATGTCAAATATTATTTCTCACCACCACAAAACACCGCCTTCTTAATCTCTTGGCGGTGTTTCATAATCGAGTCTTGTTTCTTAATTGACTCTGAATCTTGCTTTGCTACCCTCTTCATTCCCTTCGACAATCAATTGGGTCTGAATTCTTTCCTTCAGTTCTTCCACATGGGAGATGATTCCCACCAACCTTCCCGTATCTTGAAGGTCAACCAAACAATTAATTGCATTGTCTAATGATTCTTGGTCTAATGTCCCAAACCCTTCGTCAATCAACACAGTGTCTAACATGATTCCACCTGCATGGGCCTGAACCACTTCTGCCAAGCCAAGAGCCATTGACAAAGATGCTTTGAAGCTTTCTCCTCCAGATAGGGTTTTAACAGAACGAGATAGCCCTGTGTATCGATCAAAAACTTCAAGATCAAGACCTGCGCTGATTCTTCTATCTTCCACACCTTCAGCCAATATCAAAGTGTAACGTCCATTTGTCATAGGATCCAATCTTAAATTGGCCACATACAGCACATCGCTTAAATAGCTTCTCAAAATGTACCTTTCAAAAGGCATTCTTTCCTGGTTCACCCCTTTTAGAACATCCGCCAAATGACCAATCGTTTTGAAGGCCTCTTCTTCTTCCTTCATTGCGTCATTTATCTTCTTAACCGTTTCTACTATCTCATGGTTTTGACTCTTGCGTAGACTCAGTCGATGAATAGCATCCGTCTTCTCCTCTATCCTACTTTCCAAATCATTGATTTTATTGTCAAAATCCTCAATATTTGCCAACTGTCTGTCGTCAATCGTCTCTTCTTGTTGTTTGATGGCCCCTTTAACTGTTTGCAAGTGTTGACGATACTCTTTGGAAGTGTTTTCCATCTGTTCCATGTTTTGAATTTTACCTTCATATTCAGCACAAGATGTTTCTGTCAAGCCGTAGTTTTTCAATGCACCCTCAAATGCTTTTTTTTCCTCTCGCATTTTGTTTTCCTGTTGAATGAGCTCTTCGCCACTTTCTTCTATGGCAGAGGCTTTTTTTGTAACCTCATCTTTTTTTTCTTGGTATTGAGTTAAAACTGCTTCTTTATCCTTCTCTTTTTCTTTGATTTCAAACGCAACGACACTCAATCTTGACTTAAGAAGCTCTTCCGTGTCCAATCCTTTTGGAAGATCTCTCATCAAGGTGTTTCGTTGAGCTTCCAATGATGCCAATAATCTCTCCTTTTTTTGAACCTCATCATTGACTTTTCTCAGGTCCTCATCTCCTTGTTTCTTGTTTGCTACATACTCTTTTCTTTTATCTATTGCCGTCTTCCAGTTTTCTTGATCCAATTTGAGTTGATGGATTTTTTCTTCGTATTGAGTCCTGATCATCGCATTCTGCTCCAATTCTTGACATGCTTCTTCTTGACTCAATTCTTTGTCAGTATCCATTAACTGACATAATGTTTCCTGCCTGTTTTTTATGACTTCCAAATGACCTGTATAAAGATTCTTTGCTTTTTCATAGGCTAATTGACTTTCGTTTCTAGCTTCATCATGTTCATTATAAGCATTTTCTGCTTTCTCAACTTCTTCCAATGTACAGGCTTCGTCTGTCAGTAAAGCTGGTTTTGGATGAGACAAGCTTCCACAGACTGGGCAAGGCCTCCCATCTTCCAGTTCCTTTGCCAGCAAGGCCGCTTGATTTAGATGGTAGGTTTTTCTCAGACTCTTCCAGTAAATCTCCTTTTCTTTCATGCTTAGCGTCTTCTGGATACAAACTTCTTTGTGATGGGCACTGCTTTCACTTAACATTTCCAACCTATCGTAATCATTCACCAACTGTTTCAATTCTTTGCTTATGGTCTGAATATTTTTTAATTCGCTTAACGTTTCATGGTACTGTTTCTCTGCATCTTTCAGTTCGTCTATCTTTTCATCGCATTTTTCAATTGCTTCCGCCCATTTATGCAACTTGCCCTCTATTTTCCCAGTTTCTTCTTCTAGTGGATCCCTTTCTGCTTTTATCGCCTCTAATCTTCCAAGGACTAAGTCTGCTTCTACCAATTGTTTTGAAAAATTTCCCAAGTCTGCTTTTTCTTTTTTTAAGCGATCTAGCTCTTCTGAATAGTCACTAGAGGTGACTTCCTCTTTTTTCTGGATCAAATGCTTTAACTCACTTCTAACAAGGCATAATTGGCTTTTTTCCTGTTCTAGCTTATCTCTTTTATCTTTTATCTCTTGGCTTCGATCTAAGTACCGTTTCCTCAGAGGCATCACCTTTTCCGTTTTCATCAGATAGGCTATTTCCTCTTCAAGCTTGGTTATCTCATCGTCCTTCTTTAATAATTCTTCCATTTCTTTCTTTAATTGATCCAGGCGGTTCAGTTTTTCATTGTTGTTTTTGGCTTTCTCTCTCAACCGAAACCAATTATCTCGCGCTTTTTGTTCTTTATCTCGAGAGTTTTTTAACTCTAGTATTGCGTCATGATCCTCTTGAATGATATTGGATGCAAAATCCAAAATATCATCTGTTAAGTACTTTTCCTGTTGTAATAATTCTTGGAATTTTAATCCCTCTTCTGTGGTTTCGTCATATTCCAATCTTTGCAATCTGCTTTTCCGATCCATGTCTTTTTTTTGCAGATTTTGCTTGAGCATACTGCTTTTTTCACCAAACTTCTTCTCTAAATGACCATAAAGATGGGTTTTGAAAATTTTCTTCAAAATATCCGTGCGTTCGTCAGACTTTGATACCAATAGTTTTCGAAATTCTCCCTGGGGGATCATCATGATTTGACGGAACTGATTCAATTCCATCCCAAGTATTTCCATCACTTTCTCAGTAACGTTTCTAATTCCAGTAATGGGGGTCTCTCTATTGGGTAGATAAAGAGTGGCCTCTCCTTGAATCTCTGTAAAACCTTCTCCTCTCGTCTTTTTTCTTTCTTGTTTGGGTTTTCGGTACACTTCATATGTTTCTCCACGAAGTTGAAAAGAAAACGAAACTTCCGTTATTGTTTCTGGTAAAGCCAACTGGGATCTGATGCTTTTCTCAGGTCGATCTAACCCACTGGTTTCTCCATACAAGGCATAGCAAATGGCATCAAATATAGATGTCTTCCCTGACCCTGTCGGTCCTGTGATCAAAAAAAGATGGTGGTTTTTCAATTCTCTAAAATCTATTTTCTGCTTCCCATTGTAGGGACCAAAAGCACTCATCGTTAGTAAAATAGGTTTCATGTATTGTCCCTCTCTTCTTGTTGTATTTCTGAGAATACCTTTTCAAATGCGCGTTGCGCTTGTTGACTTAGGACATTTCCTCCGGTTACTTTGCTATAAAATTCAGAAAACAAATCGGTTGGGTCCTTCCCGATCATCTCTCGTTGAAGAAAACTTGAAAGGGTTCTCTCCTGTTCACTCCTTTCCCTTTCAAGTTGAAGTATATTGGGATACACACTCCGTAATTTCTGCATGGGCTCGTACAGCTTTTCCTGATCCGTCAGAATAGCATGGATATAATCTGTTTGGTTTCCCAAGGTGTACACTTCTTTATTCAATAGATCATCTAAAGATCCTTGTATGACTCGAAGATCTCGTCTTGGTGCCAAGTTTTTCTCTCTTATGATTATATTTCCTTTTTCTTTCAAGTCCAGCAAAGTTATGGATTTGTGTTGTTGGGCCTCCGAGAAAGAATACTTCAGCAATGAGCCTGCATAGCGAATTGTTTCCTTCCCAACTTTTTGTGGTCTATGCAAATGACCAAGAGCTACATAATCGAATCCGTCAAAATGTTTTACTTTCACATATTCAGTGCCTCCAATGCTCAGTGGTCTCTCTGATTCACTCGTCTCAGGATCTTTGGATCCTACCACAAATCCATGGCTGACAACCACATTTCGAACGCTTTCATCCATTCGCTTTCTAATAGCTGAGAGAATCTCGGCCATGGCTTCATCATGGGAAACAGAACCTTCCATCCCATAAACTGCTTTTGTCACCGCAGGATCATTGTAGGGAATTGGATGAAAATGTATTTCTCCAAATTCATCTTCCAACACAATAGGCTCTTGATCTATCTTGAGCTTTCCTACAATATGCAGGCCTTGGTCTTTCAAAAGCTTCCCCCCAAAATCCAAACGGTCTGGGCTGTCATGATTCCCTGAAATTAGAATCACTTTTATCCCCAGCTTCATAACCACTTGAGACAAGACTTGATCTAACAATTCCACTGCCTCTGTTGGCGGAATCGATCGATCGTAAACATCTCCTGCAATAATCAATACCTCCACTCTTTCTTCTTCCAACAAGTCAATCAACTGATCTAAAACCCATCTCTGATCTTCCGTCATATGAACACCATGAACCAGCTTTCCAATATGCCAATCTCCTGTATGCAAAACTCTCATCTAATTACCTCTCCCATCATTCTTTTCTCAAACCACCCCAAAACGGAGGCAAAAAAACCACGCCCAAATGATGGTCATGGCCTTTTAAAATATTCTAAAATTTGATTTTTTGTCCTATCCCTCTCTCTTGTGCAACCCCGTAGATTTTCTGCGCAGCAAACAAATCAAACAATGCCATGCCTACCGACTTGAAAAAGACTGTCTTTGGCTTTTTGAACCCTCCATCTGTTATGATTTCACTAAACAGTTTAATCTTATCTTCTTTGATCCAGCCTTCTTTCAGAGGGGTGATCAAATCACCTGTTTCTTCTAGCGCATGATCAGTGTCCATGTAGATGACTTCGCTTAATTCCGTCACCGACCTGGGATATTCGATCATAAAAGGCTTATATGATCCAATCCCTATGAAACACTTGTTTTTGATCAGTTCCGGATCGTCTGCTATAACAGGCTCTGTAGCCGTTGTCGCAGCCATGATAATGTCGGATGAAGCTAGCAATTCTTTTGAATCCGAGCAAATGTTGATTTTTACCTGCTCACCTAACTCCTTGGCCAGCATTTCTGCAAATCCTTCCAACACGCCTTCTCTTTGATCATAAATGTTCAGTACTTTGATTTTTCTAGCAGTCGCGCCATAGATTGCCTGATAATACCCTTGCATGCCACACCCTATCAATCCAAGCGTTTCTGCCTTTTCGGGCGCAAGGTGTTTAACTGCAACGCCACCTACTGCTCCCGTTCTTAAAGCTGTAAGGATTTTCGCATCTAAAATCGCTAGGGTTTCTCCCACTTGTTGATCATTTAGAACCATTAACCCATCAATATAAGGCTTGCCTTTTTTTGCATTTTCAGGGAACAATGTCAGCATTTTGGTTCCAAATCCCAGTTCATTCACACAAGGCATTAGCAACAACGTATCTTTGTTTTTCCCCATTTCCTCACTTAGTCTAAGAGGCATACTGAACTTCCCTGTCGCATATGCATGATAAGCATCTTCTATCGTGTCCATCATTTCATTGTAGTTGATACATCTCAAAATGTCTTCTCGATTCAATACAATCATATCGTGTCTCCTCTCCACTTGTGATATCCCACCAAATCGTCCATGACAGGATTCTTTCTATCTATTATATACGATGTGCCTAAAAAATCCAGCTGTTTAGATAGTCCCTTTTAAACTTCTAAAATATGGAATTGAATTATCTCAAGATTTCGTAATATACTGAGAGTACATAAAAAACCCAAAGGAGATCCGACATGTCCTCTATCAACTACTACAATCAATACGCAGAGACCTATATCAAGAGCACCTTCCGTGCTGACATGTCCTTGATTTTAGAGCAATTTGTCCAGCACATCCCAAGTGGTGGTAGAATTCTTGATTTAGGGTGTGGCTCGGGAAGAGATAGTTTATGGTTTAAAAGCAGAGGCTACTCCATTATTGCTTTGGACGGTTCCGAATCTATGATTCAACATTGCAAAAAGTATTTGCTAGCAGATGAAATGGTTCATTCCAGATTTGAAACTTACCACACAGACCTAAAATTTGATGGTATTTGGGCCTGCGCCAGCCTGCTTCATATATCTAGAGATGCCTTGCCTCAACTGATTCAAAAATACGTCGGCTATCTTAACCCTCACGGCGTATTCTTTATGTCTTTCAAATCTGGAAAAGAAGATACCATTGTCGATGGCAGAACTTTTACCAACTTTACAAAGGAAACCCTATCCCGCCTTTTATCTAAGGTTCATCTCATTGACATCGTCACTTTCATACACACCCAAGATGTGAGAGAAGAAAGAGAAAAAGAAAGGTGGATCAGTGTCATTGTTAAAAAGTCCATATTTAAGCCTTAACTTGACTTCTTATTCAAAATCTTCTTGTATTTTCTAGAAATGACTCGCACAAGAGACTCTTTTTGGTTTTCCCAGTCTTCAAGCATTTCTTTGCCAACGCTGCTATTGGTATAGTCCACATGTGCTTCTATCATGCTTTTAACTTTATCAAAATTTTCTTTAGATGGTCGATCCAATAAGACCATTTCTTTGTTGCACTGTTGTTCCAATTGTCCATTTTTATCTAGGACAATCGCTATGCCGCCACTCATTCCTGCCGCAAAGTTCCTTCCTACTTGACCCAATATGACCACAAACCCCTCCGTCATATACTCGCAACCATGACTACCTACGCCTTCCACAACTGCTTCTGCGCCACTATTTCTAACGGCGAATCTTTCTCCTGCCATTCCGTTGATATAGGCTCTACCACTTGTTGCACCATATAACAAAGTGTTGCCAGCAATCACACTCGTCTCATAGGTAGCTTCATTTGGTCTTCTAACAATTATCTTGCCTCCAGATAGTCCTTTTCCCACATAGTCATTGGCTTCTCCTTCGAGAATAAGTGTTAACCCTTTAATGGCAAACGCACCAAAGCTTTGACCGGCAGATCCATAAAATGAAAAAGACAACGTGTCATCTTCTAATATCTCTTGTTTGAATCGTTTCGCGATAAGGCCGCTTAACATAGTGCCTACTGCACGATGTGCGTTGTTGATTTCATAGGAACCAGACACGTTTCGTTTATCCATGAAAAATGGTTGGCTATGAACGATGAGTTTTTGATCCAAACTACTGTCGAGTCCATGATTTTGCGTTTGAGAACAATAGGGCGTTATCCGCTTTGGCATATCCGGCTTGTACAAAATCCTTGACAAGTCTACTTTCTTTGCTTTCCAATGATCGATTGATTCTTTAACTTGCAACTTATCTACTCTGCCAACCATTTCATTGATATGTCGAAAACCTAACAATGCCATATACTCTCTAACTTCCCTAGCTATGTATTTCATGAAATTTATCACATACTCTGGTTTGCCACAGAAGTTTTTTCTTAACTGTTCGCTTTGGGTAGCCACACCCTTCACACACCTATTGTTATGGCAATGCCTTAACATCACACACCCTAACGCAATAAGCAGTGTGGTTGCAAAACCAAATTCTTCTGCTCCTAACAAACAAGCAATCACAACGTCTCGACCAGTCATCAGTTGACCATCCGTCTGCAATCTGACTCGATTTCTCAAATTATTTAACAACAATACTTGATGAGCTTCTGACAAACCAATTTCCCAAGGAATACCTGCATGCCTGATAGAAGAAAGTGGAGATGCGCCTGTTCCTCCATCATGTCCACTAATGACAATCACATCCGCGTGGGCCTTGGACACGCCTGCCGCGACAGTACCCACACCATTTTCCGCAACTAGCTTCACACCTATTCTTGCGCTAGGATTAGCATTTTTCAAGTCGAAAATCAACTGTGCTAAGTCTTCGATGGAATAAATATCATGATGAGGAGGTGGTGAAATTAAGTCTATCCCAGGAACAGAATGGCGTATCTTTCCAATGTATTCATTAACTTTTTCACCAGGCAAATGTCCTCCTTCTCCAGGTTTTGCCCCTTGTGCTACTTTTATCTGAATTTCGTCTGCTGAAGCCAAATATTGTATCGTCACACCAAACCTAGCAGAAGCCACCTGCTTAATACGACTGTTTCGATTATCAACTTCCTTTATTGTTTCTAACCTTTCAACCTCTTCACCCCCTTCTCCAGAGTTGCTTTTAGCACCCAATCTATTCATAGCTATGGCGATTGTTTCGTGGGCTTCTTTACTGATTGAGCCTATGGACATGGCTCCTGAACAAAACCTTTTAATGATTTCTGACTCAGGCTCTACCTCTTCAATGTCAATAGGTTCACTATTCTTAAATTCGAATAGGCTTCTGATCGTCGCAAAGTTTTCCGTTTCTTTATCGATCAGCTGGGTATATGCTTTAAAGGTTTCATAACTGCCCGTTTTTACAGCCTGTTGTAAACGACTGATTGTCTCAGGGTTGAATTGGTGAAATTCTCCTTTCTTTCTCCATTTATACAATCCCCCTACATCCAATACCTTTTGAGTTTCTCGCATTCGATCGAATGCCAAGCGATGTCTCATCATGACCTCCTCGGCAATTTCCTCAACCCCAATACCGCCAATTCTCGTAGGTGTGCCTTTAAAGTATCTCTCTACTGTTTCCTCGTTGATTCCCAGAATTTCAAATATCTGTGCTCCATGGTAACTTTGAATGGTGCCAATTCCCATTTTAGACAATATTTTGGCCAATCCTTTTGAACAAGCATCCAAATAAGATTTTTCACCCGCTCCCGATGCCTGTTTGATTTGTTTTTGCTTTTCCATCATACGGATAGTCTGAATAGCTAGATAAGGATTCACCGCACTTGCGCCATAGGCGATTAACAAAGCAAAATGGGTTGTTTCGCGCGCATCTCCAGCTTCAACAAGAATGGATACTTTCGATCTTTGTTTTTTCTCAATCAAGTAGTGGTGTACCGCAGAAACAGCCAACAAAGAAGGAATAGGTGCCTCATAACTGTCTGTTTTTATGTCTGATAGAATCAGTAGATTGTAGCCTTCCATCGTTCTTTGTAAGGCTCTTTCACAAATGGTCTCCAAAGCTTGCACAAAGCCTTCAATTCCACTATCTGCTTTGAAAGTGATAGGGATCACGGTCGACATGAGATCTTTTGTCATCAATTTTTTGATTTGATTCATCTCTAGAATGCTCAGAAGAGGTGTATCAATGCGCAAATACTTATGGTCCAATTTTTCATAACTTAGTATGTCCTCTTGCGTACCCAAAAAGTTCATCAAAGACATCACCACCCCTTCCCTTATAGGATCAATAGGCGGGTTGGTCACCTGGGCAAAAAGTTGCTTGAAGTAGTTGAAAAGCAGCTGAGGCTGGTTGGACAACACCGCTAAAGGTGTGTCGTTTCCCATGGATCCAATAGGCTCATTGCCATTTTCAGCCATAGGCTTCAGTATCAGATTGAGATCTTCCGAAGTATAGCCAAAGGCTTTTTGCTTTTCATACAACTGATCGGGGGACAAATCCATTGACTTATCCACTGAATCTGGCATGTCTTTGATTTCGATTCTATTGTTTCTTACAATATCCACATAATCCATTTTGGTCGTAATCTTTGTCTTGATTTCTTCATCAAATGATAGTCGCTTTTCTTGTGTGTCGACAATGAGCATTTCTCCAGGCTTAAGTCTTCCTTTCCCTAGAATTCTCTCTGGCTTCATTTTTAACACACCATGCTCAGATGCCATCACCACTTGATCATCATTGGTTATGACGTATTTTGCTGGTCTTAACCCATTTCTATCCAAGGTTCCCCCGATCTGAATGCCATCGCAAAAAAACATGGCTGCAGGACCATCCCATGGCTCTATCATTGCCGCATGGAATTCATAAAACGCCCTTTTTTCTTCTGCCATGAGTTGATCATTTTCCCATGCTTCAGGAATTAACATCATCAATGTATGACTGTTGGTTCTGCCGTTTTGCTTAATGAATTCGAACGCATTGTCAACAGAAGCCGAATCGCTTTTTCCAGGTTGAATAATTGGATATAAGTCATTGATCTGTTCTTTGAAAACATCCGACTTCAAAACCCCTTCTCGGGTTTCCATCCAATTTCGATTTCCTTTTATTGTGTTGATCTCACCGTTGTGGGCCAGGTAACGAAAAGGTTGCGCCAAGTCCCATGTCGGGAAGGTGTTGGTGCTGAATCGTTGGTGAACCAACGCCATGGCACTTTTATAATGAATATCCGTCAAGTCGGTAAAATAGCTTTCTATCTGATCAGCCAATAACAATCCTTTGTATACAATTGTTCTCGAAGACAACGAGCAAATATAAAAATATTCCTTATTTCTTTTGATTAATCTTTTGATTTCAGATTCCACTCTTTTTCTTCCAAGATAAAGTTTTCTTTCAAAAGCTTCTGGACTCAATGCTTCACCTGAAGACACAAACACCTGTCGAATTACCGGTTCCGATCCTTTTGCCGTCTCTCCAAGAGACCTGTTGTCTGTCGGTACAAATCGCCATCCCAAAGTTTTTAGGTTTATTTCATCTAAAACCCGCTCAACGATTCCTTCACATTGCAATCTTAAAGCTGTTTCTTTAGGTAAAAAAATCATGCCCACACCATACTGTCCCTGTTTTGGCAAATCCATGCCATCATTATTGCACCAAATTCTGAAAAAAGCATCTGGAATCTGGGTCAAAATCCCTGCACCATCTCCCGTTTTGGGATCCGAACCAACAGCACCTCTATGTTCCATGTTCTTTAAAATTTCTAATCCTTGTTTGATAATTTGATGGCTCGTCTCTCCTTTGATATTTACGACGAACCCCACACCACAAGCATCTTTCTCATCGTTCCTGTCATAAAGTCCTTGTCTATCCGGAAATCTCATCATCTATATCCCTCCTTGTGTTTTTAATACAAATACATTTGTTTTTATTTTAAGGTCTTTTGTTTCTATTTTTTAACATTTTACACGGGCTGACAAAAAAACACAATACTTTTATCAATTACGAATACAATGATTTATTTTATAAAATACCCTTTTGACTAAGTTTGACTTACGCATACTCGAATAATTGGTTAGGTTACTATTAAGTTCAGGCTATCTATTATAAAATATTTCGATTTGAAATGTTTTATTTGTGTTTTATGAAATAGTTGTTGACATGTATTTCGTTTAGTGATATTTTATAATTACAAAATCACTTAGTGGTTAAAAATTTAGGAGGATCGTCATGAAAAAGTTATTAAGTCTTATAATGGTATTGATGCTACTGCTTAGCATCCCCGTATTTTCGGTAGAAAAAGACATTGTAGATATAGCAGTTGAGTCAGATGATTTCAGTGTATTGGTTGCAGCTCTTGTAGAGGCCGATTTAGTTGATGCATTAAGAGGAGATGGGCCTTACACTGTATTTGCACCTACCGATCAAGCTTTCACTGATCTTTTGACTGAACTTGATATTACTGCTGGCGACTTATTGTCACACCCCCAGTTATCTGAAGTATTATTGTACCACGTGGTATCCGGCAAAATCATGAGTACGGATTTATCTGATGGGCTGACAGCAGAAACTTTAAACGGAGAACTACTTACAGTTGATCTAGCTACATCGGTTAAAATCAACGATTCCGTTGTCACCACCCCCGATGTTGAAGCCACAAATGGTGTCATCCATATAATTGATAAAGTTTTGATTCCTGAAGGATTCAAATTGGAAGTATTGCCTGAAACAGTTGTTGACATTGCATTATCAAATGATGATTTTTCAATTCTTGTAACGGCTCTTCAAACAGCTGACCTAGTAGACGTTCTACAAGGCGAAGGTCCTTTCACCGTGTTTGCACCTACCAACGATGCTTTTGTACAATTGTTAGGAGATTTGAATGTGACACCTCAAGAATTGCTCGACCATCCAGATTTAGCCAAGGTTTTGTTATACCATGTGGTGTCAGGCAAAGTCATGAGCACTGATTTGGTCAATGGTCTAGAAACGGCCACAATAAATGGTGAAACCATTGCCTTTGATTTGACAGATGGGGTTAAAGTCAATAATGTGAATGTGGTATTGGCAGATCTGGAAGCAGAAAATGGCGTAGTTCATGTGATAGATTACGTTTTAGTCCCTTCAAACTTCAATTATCAATTAGTTGAAGAAGGTGTTGAAGAAGCCGAGGAAATGATCCCAGCTACAGGTGTAACCAGCATCTACATACTCAGCACATTAAGTTTGTTGTCGATTGTTGGATTTATACTTGCAAGAAGGAAGCAATTCCAATAAAATATATGACTAGGTAGGTGAGTTGAATGAGTGACTTTGGAAAGAGACTGAAAAAGGTTAGAACCGCTAGACAAATCACACAAAAACAATTAGCAGAAATTTTGGGTGTCGCTCAATCTACTGTTGCCAATTACGAAAATAACACGCGTTTTCCAATGGAACACACATTGGTAGAGCTATCGAATTACTTGAACGTAAGTATTGATCATTTAATGGGTATAAAGAAGATCCCTAAAAAACCAACAAATATTTTACCGGAAGTGTTTCTGGACTACCTCATGGATGGTGAAGAGCAAAAAGCAGTTGAATTGATTAAGGAATCCCATAAGAATGGGATTCCTTTTACAAGCATTATAAAAGATACAATCATTCCCATGATGGACCGAGTAGGCTCCTTATGGGAAAAGGGCGAACTCACCCCAGCCCAAGAACATTATTTATCCAACATTGTAGAAGGACTCATTGCTTATTGGAGTAACTCTTTGCCTCGACAAGTCAAGAAGGACTGGTCTGTTCTATTGATGACTCCAGGTTTGGAAGAACATGTGCTCACCCTTCAAATAGCAGCCGAGTACTTTAGGTCCAAATCATGGAATGTTTATTACATTGGAAAGAGCGTTCCCTTTGATGGGCTAAGCCATCTTATTGAAACCCATTCTATCCATGTTGTGGTTCTGTCCATAACCATGGAGGCTAACTTAAAAAGTTGCCAGGAATTGATCTTTAACATAAGAAAACTGAATGCCAAAAATTCGCCATTAATTGTTGTTGGTGGTCCAGCGGTGAAAACAAGACAATTTGCTGTCAATACCTTGGGAGCTGATATCTTTGTCCCTAAAGTAACGGACTTAAGCTCAATCGTTGAAAAAATAGAGAAGTCACTGCTAAAAGGTCTTTAATAACTGTTCTGCTTCTTTCCATTTTGGATGAAACGTATCCAATAATTGGTAAAATCTCTCATTGTGGTGTTTCTCGATCAAATGGAGCATCTCGTGTACGACGACGTACTCCAAGCAAATTTTTGGCCATTTTGCCAGCTCCAGATTCAACCAAATTCTACCCTCACGACTATTGCAACTTCCCCACCGTGTTTTCATTTTTCTTATCCGCCATTCCTCAACCTTTATCCCCAAAACCTCTTCCCAGTTTTTGATAATAGCTGGGATTTCTTGTTTCAATGCATGTCTATAAAACTCATCCAGCAATTTCTTTCGGTTTTCAACATCATCATTCCTAAGTGATTGTATTTCAATTCTATCCGGAGCTATGAATCTGTGATTTCTAACTCCCCCCATCTTTACGATCAAGGTGCACTTTTCTCCAAAGAATTGGTGATCCTCTCCGGATTGGAATGCTTGTGGCGACAAGCTCATGCCGGCAAGCTTAGTTTTCGCATCTTCGATCCAGTCCGAATTCTTGGACAAGAATACTCGAACTTCTTTATCTGACATGAATCTAGGCACCGATAAACAGATGCTGTTATCCAATCTTCTCACATACATTCTAATATTCTTCATGTTCTTCTTGGTAACTTCGATAGGTCTGTCATTGATTATCATCGTTTTTTTTATATTTTTCATAGGCATGCCTTTCAAATTTTGCTATTAAACTCTAACTAATTCTCTTGCATTTCATTCTATTTTCTCCAATTCATGGTCGTGTCATTGAAAAGAAAACCTCAAGAAGAATCAACAGTCAGCTTGACATAAGTTGATCACATAAACTTCAAGGTATGAGCCTAGACTCATACCTTGAAGTATTCATTCAAATAGTGTATACAAATTTGCTTATCTTGACAAAATGTGATTGACCGCGATTTCTCCACATAAATAGCCTGAAGTATATGCCCAGCCTTGTGCTGCCGCTCCAAAAGTAACATATGCTTTTTTCTCTGTGAACAAGACACCCATCGAGTCTGTTCCAACAGCATATAGTCCTTGTATCGGAGTAGATCCATCCGCTCTTAATACATTGAAGTTTGAATCAATGTCCAAACCGCCACTTGTGCTATATGCATATGGCGCCCCTATGATGGCATAAAATGGACCTTCTTCCAATTTTTCCAGCTGAGGACCGCTCTTGCCAAAGTCGGGATCTTCGCCATTTTCACAATACTCGTTGTAAGTAGCCAATGTGTTTGCCAATGTTTCTGGATCCATATTGATCATTTCAGCCAGTTCCTCTATGGTATCTGCTTTAAAGATAAATCTTGCAGCAATTCCTGCTTCCAAAACATCTTCAATGTTAGGCAATGGAGTATCCACAGGGATAGCTGAACCATGTCCAAGAAAACCCGTTGATATTCCCATATCTCTGAATTCAAACCCTTCTTCTTTCAATCTTTGGATTTGGTTGTCACTCCAAATGCTGTAGAAAGTTGGTCCTTCTTTCCATGAATCAAATGCAATGGCAGCCTCATTTGCAAATCGTGTGCCTTCTGTATTAACGGTCATACTTCTTGGATTGATCACCATATTCAATGGAATGTCTCCAGGCGACCAAACAGCGGGCCGTCCATACCATCGCGACTCTACGCCTTCAACAGGATACTTTTCAAACTGAGTCAAGAACCGAGGTGTTCCCGCCAAGTGAACAATAGGTGGCATGCCAATATTGTATGTCCCCGCACCCTGATCAATAGCGGCTTCAATCATTTTGCCATCATTCTGACTAGAACCAAACATTTGCCAACGTCCTGGCAAGGGGTAATAGGTGTCGCTCAAATACTTCGTCATCATGTCGCTACTACCGGCAAATCCGCCAGTAGCCAAAATAACCGCATCTGCGTAGATTTCATATTCTGTTCCATCATAATAGCGGGCCTTAACACCTTTCACAGCATGATTTGCTTCATCATAAATCAATTCATAAGCTTCTGTTTCTAACATGTACGAGCCGCCCATTTCTTCAAATCTGTCATAAAGCGCATCGTAGTACTCTCCAATGTAAGATTTGTTTGCACCCGTGTAGTTTGGTAGGTAATCATACCAGCAATCATAAACATCCGCAGGTGTGAAACCACTTCTTGGTGTAGAGAATTGGAACTCATGGTCATACATGAGCCAATCTAGGGCTTCGCCCGAATAATCCAACATCAAATCCAGTACATCTACTTTTAAATCTCCCTCTGTATAGTCAATCCAAGCCGTCCTGATGGCTTCTTTGTCCATATAATCAGCGCCTTCGTTATGCTCTTCTTGGAATCGCGTCGGATTGACTGCCATGACACCTGTTGTCAAAGCAGAAGTCCCACCATACTTTCCGGCTTTATCAATGGCCAGCACGTTAACATTTGCTGGGTCATCAGCATACATAGTCTCAACGGCACGCATGGCTGCGGCTGTTCCTGATCCGCCCATTCCAACCACTAATACACCGGTTTCAATCGTCTCTACTTGATCAGTCACTCTTTCAGGCACGACCCTGAATCGACTGATGGCAGCAGCGTCAGAGCCTGCGGCTTCAATGGCTTTTGTCAATGCTTCTGTCACAGCCAGTCTAACAGCCACACTACTGACAGTAGCACCTGCAATAACATCCACATCCACTGATTGATGATCCAGCATCCTTGGCACCATTTTATCAACTACTGATTGTAGTATCGGTGTCGTTTCTCCATTGTCAAAGGAAACTTCGATATCTAGGATGGAGTCTTCATCCACAGTGACCGACACTTCCACATCTTCCGCTAGGTAAAAACCTTGCCCAGAACCTGTGTATGTACCTGGCGCCATTAATTGATCTGGTACTTCCTCATCATCCTCTGGAACTTCAGGTGGTTCAGGCTCATCTGGCACCTGTGGTGAACAACCTTGCAGTGACAAAACTGACACTGCTCCAATCAAAAAAATTGACAACATTCGCATCCACTTTTTATTCATAACACCTCTCCTCTCTTGATTGATAAATACACATTTACCAAAGGCATTTATCAGTGAGTTTCTTCGTTTTAATGGTACCATTTATTCATTTTCCAATCAAGTTAAATAATTAACATATTTCTCTAGATTCGTTTTTCCCTTAAATAAAACAGATTGATCACATTCTTTAAATTTTACTTTCATCCACTTGTTGAAAAAATGCTCAAAAATATGCTAAATCAGTAGTTTTTATGACTTGATATATGGTACACTATTTGAAAAAAGTAATGAAAAAGACTCTAATCTCAATAAACCAAAGAGTCACTTAAGAACTGTTTGCAAAAACAGATAAACAGTTGTAATTATTGGCATTAAAAAAATAGAAAGGGGGTGACAAACACCAATTTTTGTTGAAGTTTAAAAAACACTTGAAGCATAATCTAAATTGGAGGATACAAGTAATGTCGAAAAAGTTTTTGGGGCTAATATCCTTGATTATTATGATTTCTTTGGTCGTTCTAACTACTGGTTGCTCTTCTGAAGATGACCCACCTGATAAAACCGAAGAAGAACTCAGAGAAGAAATTAGAGCAGAAATGGAAGCAGAACTGGAAGCCGAAGATACTGAAGATCAAGATAACCCACAAATACAACCAGAGAAAGAGACCCCAGCAGAAGGCCCTTTATCACAATTTCAATCCGAAATCATCAGAGGACAACAACTGACTTATAAGGATTATACAACCGTTATCATTCCTTATTATCCAGACGATGCCAAAAACAAAGACCTTCTAAGAACCCAAGAGTTTAGACATGATAACATGGATGACTTCACACCACCAGTCGTATCGGTTGCTTTTTTAGGGCAAACGCAAGATGTGAAAATTGCTTATGTGACTTTAGACATAGGATCTGAACCTCCCTTAGAAGAGATCATTGTTGACGATTGGCAACTCGGAGACTTGGAGAACACGCTTTTAAATATCCATCTTGCCTTACCTTCTGACCGCTGCAAATATATCCTTACAGGTCAAGTTCAAGTTGACGAGGGAAATTACATCCCCTTTGGGTTTATCGTAGACTTAAACAATAGTGGTCGTGACATGATTGTTACAGTAGATGAACACTCAAAAAAACAAGATTTTCAATATGCCACATTTGAAAACTTGAGAAGAATGGAAGAAACGGATGAAGTTTTCGCGTTAAAGGATCTTGTTGAAGGAACACAAGTAGGTTCTTTTATTGTGGATAGCAGTGAATTTACAGATGAAGGCTACTATGTTGTTTTTACAGGCATTGCCGAAATAACGGCTGAAGTCTCCGAAGATCTCTCTATACCGGTTCCATCGTTTACCAGATTGGATGATCAGGCTGTAATGATTGATTTTGGAGATGGCGTCATAAAAGATATCTTGCAATTTGGATATTTTGCTAATGACTATCATCCAGAATACGATAATGAAGCGACTTTTATCATTAATGGTTTTTCTTTGCAGGGTAATTATTACTATTACGAAACAGTGGTTTATTATTCAGAAGAATAGCCTTTTAGTTAAAGAAAATCTATTAATCAATACAATAAGGAGATGACAATGAAAAAAATACTCTTAGCATTCACCATTTTGACAGTGGCAGCAGGTTCCTTAATAGGGTGTGGTTCCAATGATGAGCCCGAAGGCAAAAGTGAAGAAGAATTGAGAGCAGAAATTAGAGCTGAAATTGAAGCAGAAAACCAAGAAAATCAAGAAGTTCAAGAATCACAAACAACAAATCCTGATGGGTCGATCTCGTTATTGCCTATCTATCATATGAACCAAGAATATCCTATAAATTTTTATGAAAACAATAGCGAGCCTGATTTTTTTACAGTCCAAGCATCCGGAGAAGAGATCACTTTGAAGACAGGAAGCTTAGAGTTTGAATTTCAAAACATTTATGCCGAACTGGTTCTACATCAGTTTAAAATTGTAGAACAAACGGACGACTATTACAATATATTCGTTTTATCAGAAGCAGACCCCCCTCATGGGCCAGATATGTTCAGATTCTTTAGATATTCACCAGGCTATGATTTAGAATATTTAGGTACAGTAGTCCCGGAGGTTGACTTTGAGGAAGCCATCATTGAAGATTTCACCTATGCAGGTGTGAATATAAATGGCAATTTTTATTCTTACCGTGATCATCAAGACCAAAGTACCTCTAATGACGGTGACAAGCAGTTTGATGCTAGTGAAGTCATTCTTAGATTTAACACCAATGAAACCATTCACTTTGACCTAAACGAAGATGGGAATGAAGAAGAAATCCTATACAAGCCTGGGGACATGAGTGAAAATGGCCAATTGATAGTTTCTGGATTTGACCCTATTGAAATAGCAGATTTTCCTTTTGGAGAAACAGATTATTTTGTGATTGCCCGTTTTTCTGACCGATTTGGTACTGAAATGAATATGATAGGTATCCTTGATCACGAGCCAAACGGGTGGCCAATAACGCATCTATTCGCCATTACAACACCCAGAGGCGAAGATTTTTTAGGAAGTGTCGGTTCAGTAGGTGGAAAACTAGTCTCCGCTTCAGAGTATAGCTCTCAGTCTGAGGATGACTTTAACAACAAAGCGGTTATAATCCCTGGTGAAGGGATTGAAGCGCCCGTCTGGATGTCAGTCACACCTCAAACATGGATAGGTAGAAATATGTTTACATTCTACTCTACCTATGTTTCATTGATTGATAATATTGACCCTTATGGAATAGATTACATAACAAACATAGAGTTGGTGATTGAGCAATCAATCACAGGTTATTTGGATAAAGACAACAACAGCGATGAAGTCACTTTCCTTCCAAATCAAAATGTACGTTTTGTGGCTACAGATAACGAAGCATGGGTTAAAGTAATTGCTGATGACGGAACAGAAGGTTGGGTACCCGTGAGTGAAATTACAGAAGATGTTTTTTCAGGATTTAGAAGATTCAATTAAGACCGATTTCACGCAAGAATGAACAAGATTTGAATAACAAGCTTATATAGATTCTTGTGACGTGAAACCCTCTCATAAACAAATGGATACGAATTCGTTTCTTAAGATTTCGTATCCATTTGTTTATAGGTTTTCTGACGCATTTGCTTAGAATATATTAGGAGTGACTCTTTTTTTTACCTGCCCTCTGTAATAAAGATTTACCACCAAGTTAAACATACAACGCCAGGGTGTTTTCAAAAATTCTTTTTTCAGTATGTTTCTAATAAAAATGGATTTCAAGGTGAACAAATCCTCATATAGTTGCCAGTAGGCGTCTGTCAGCTCATCCGGTGTCATGTTCTTTGGTTGATAGACTGCCGCAGTACCATCATAAGAGTAAATGTCGTGATTGACAAGTCTTCCCGATGCTTTTATCTGCTCAAAAAATTTCGTCCCTGGGAAAGGGGTCAGAATGTAAAACCTAGGAACGGAAATCCTGTTTTTTTCAATAAATCTCTTTGTTCGTTGAATAGATTCTAAGGTGTCACCCTCTCCTCCTACAATCATCTCTGTGGACACATCAATGCCATGTCTTTTGATATTCTGGATGAGTCGATGGTGATCATGTGGGTTCACCCAACCTTTCTCCATACCGATCAAGCTTTCTTTCGACAAGCTTTCAATTCCAAAACTAAGTGTTCTACACCCACTTTTGTAAAGCTTTTCTAGCAAGTCCCCTTCCTCTCCAATTCGAATTTCACATTGACTCATCCAAGTGGTCCCTTGATTCTCGAGTACCTTTAACAAGTCATTCAGGTAGTTTCTATCAGAAAAAATATTATCATCCAAAAGGAGCAGTTTTTTAAAGCCAAGGGATTTTATTTGTTCCACATCCCTTATCACTTCTTCTAGTGGCCTTTTGACGTATCTGCCCTTGTAGAGACAAGCGACCGAGCAAAAACTACAGGAATTCGGACAGCCCCTGCCTACTTGTACAGGGAGAAAATCTCCTATGTTCTTGTTTTTTAAAAGGTCAAATCTGGGTTTTGGCGTGGAATAGAATCCGTCTGGAAGTGGCTTTTCATAGACTGTTTTTAATGTACCCTCACAAAAATCATGCAATACTTCCTTCCAGACAATCTCCGCATCTCCAATAACAAGAGCATCACAATGCTTTTTCGCTTCATCTGGCATGATGCTAGCCATATAGCCTCCAAAAACCACCGTCTTACCCCTTTTTCTAAGCTCACAAGCTACATCGATGGATCGAATGACGCCATGTCCCATGGTACTAATGCCAATGAGGTCCGCATCTGTATCGAATGGAATGTTTTCAATCACTTCATAAATCAATTCTATGTCCCAGTTTTCTGGTGTTAAAGCTGCCAATATTGGCAACGAAAGCCCTACAAAATAAAGCTTGTTCTTCTTTATAACTTGCTTGTTTTGCTCATAGGGACTGGGTTGTATCAACAACAGTTTTTTCATTTCATCCTCTTATTATTTTTCTCAAATACTGAAAGCATATACGTTGGCTTCCTCTCATCATTTTAATGTTTTCCTTTAGACCATATTTTTTCAACAATCTCACCATGTTTTTAGGTCTCATAATGATGGCATGATAGCTCATCAACATCTGCATATAAAATTGTCTTATGCTTAGACACGATGGTTCTACGATCACATGTGCCATATCAAACTTCTCATACTGTTCTCTAGGAATTATTAATCTCTCTTTATAATCGTCAAAAATCTCCGTGCCTGGTATGGGTGTCAAAGGCTGAAGATTCACAAAGGTAACTTCTAAATCCACCAACCATCTTGTTAGCTCCTTAAAATCCTTCTTAGTAAAATCCATCGGCAGAATCAACGTTGCGTACAGTTCTATATCAAGGGACTTGAGGGTCTGGATACACTTAACATTGCGTTCCACAGTGGTTTTTTTATTATAGCTTTTCAAATCTTTCGTTCTAATCGACTCAATTCCTACAATGACAGCTCTTAGTCCTACGGTTTTCAACTCTCTCATTACCTCTTCATTGTCGGCTATGAAATCCGCTCTGCCATAAACCAAATAGTTTTTATTTATGTTTCTTTCTTTCAACATTCTAACAAATGTTTTCAATCTGTTTTTATTAAAAAGAAAATCATCATCTACAATATAAATCTCTTTCTCATTTATATCAGCTATTTCACTGATCACATCTTCCATACTCCGGACGAAGTACTTTCCTTGGGTTATCATTTTACAAAAGCAGAAGCTGCATTGAAAAGGACAGCCATACGATGTTTTGATAAGGGCACAAGGATTGTGAAACATATAGTAATATTTACTTCTATATTTGTCAGTAGCCCCTCTGTTGGGATGTTTGAGTTCGAATCTGAAATCTTTCCTCTCAATTTCCAAAATATCTTCTTTCAATTTTTGCTTATCCAAACCGTTCAATATCCCTAACAATGTGGCGTTGAATCCATCTACTCCATTTTTCCTATAGATAAAGTCAATATGGGCATCTAAAAAATCATCCCCAACTACCTCTGCATGAACACCTCCTACACCTGTAAGAACTTTGGGATAGAGTGATTTAGCAATTTTTGCCAAATTCTTTATCGTTTCCACATGGGTAATGTAACCTGTAAACACTACAAGATCTGGTTTTTCCCATTCTAGAATGACTTTGAAAGGTTTTTTCTCAACAATCAAATCATAAATAATTAGATCCACATCGGTAATGATCTGATCTGGCACATTTGAAGCCAAGTATTCTAGTTCTAAGGGCTCACAAATCATCACATGTTGAAGTCCAATGGTTTCTTTATCTGGTTTTGGCCTGATTAACAGAACTTTCACTTGTCCACCTTCCTCAAATCATAAACCATTATGGTTGGCATATATGGTTTTAATCTAATTATTTCCTGGCTTTCAATTTTGAACAAGCCATGAATCATTTCTTTGAAATCCTCGTCTTTGAGATAAATTGCAGGACCTGTAGTCAATTTTACAAACTGCAGAGCCAACTTGTCAAACCAACTATTCACCATGGCAAACGCAATGATTGCCCTGCCATCTTTTTCAAGAATCTCTTGCATCATTTTTATACACTTTTGCTGGTTGGAATAATAAGGCAAAGAATGTGTACACGTAATGAGATCGAATTGTCGCTCTATCTTGTCCAGATCATGAACATCCATCACATAATGCGTCACTTCAGAGTTTTTGGCCAAAGAAATCTGTATCATGTTTGGAGAAAAATCCATCCCAAATCTTCTCAAATGATGGATGTCCTCCAATTCACATAAGAGTTCTCCAATTCCACAACCAATGTCCAACAGACACCTGTCACGGCCGTCGCATATCTCTGTTATCAAGTGCTTTACTTTTTCCCGGGTTGGTCCAAGAGAATATTTCTGAACCCGCAGCCCGTGATATTTTTTTGCCCAAAAATTCCATATCATTTTTCCCAAAATATACCTCTTAGCATTTTTCTTATTCTTTTTGACTTGAGCAACCTAATATGACTCGTATAAAACAACAAGTAAAAAATCATTTTTGGAAGCTTTGAAGGCAACACCAAATGAAGAAAATCAAAGTACCTGGAGTCTGTTTCAGTCAATAAATGCTTTTTCTTTTCATAGTCTTCTGTTCCTCTCAAAGGGGTCATGATCGAGAGGGTATACACGCTCAAATCAAGGGCTTTGATGTAATGGCTGAGTTTGATAAAATCTTTGATTTGGTAATCTGGGTCCACAATAAAGAGTGCTGTCAGATCAATTCTTGCTTTTTTTGTAATTTCAACCGCTTTTTCATTAGCCTTTTCATTCAACCCTTTTTTGTAGCGTTCCAGCGTTTTTCCATCTGGTGTTTCAAACCCAACAATAACTTCGTCCACTCCACAATCTTTGAGTGCCACCAGAAGATCTTGATTCATGATGATGAAATCCGCCCTCGTATACATTATGAAACTTTTTTTTATCTCATATTGCTTGACCTTTTCAATGAACAGCAGGGCATCTTCACTTGTGATGAAAAAACTGTCATCCACCAACCATATGAAATGAGTGTCAATTTGACGAATTTGACTCATCAATCTGTCATAATCAGGTTTTATATATACGCCATCGTTCAAAAGCCTACAATAGCAAAACACACATTCAAAGGGACAGCCATGACCACCTTTTACGATGGCCACTTCTTTTTTATCTATGTATCGGGTTTTTGACTTGATCTCATAAAAAAACCGTCTTTCCGGTTCAATATTCTCGTTTTTAAACAAACGATCTTCGTCACCCAATCGCCATTTTCTTTCAAAGGGTTGATACGCATCCCATCCTTTTTGAAGGGTATCACCTTTAATAAATCGTCTAAAGGTCTCAAGGCTTTGGGAAAAGAACACATAATCAATGCCTTCCACTCTAAAAGTTTTGCGATTCACCTGTGCATGCACACCTGATACCATAACTTTTGTGAATGGATATGTTTTTTTGTAGTATCTAGATTGACTGATCATTTGTGATTCTGACACATTGTAGCCATTCAACACAATCAGATCCGGAACAACTCCCTTGGGTGGCTCCTTCTTGAATTTTGTATCAATCAAGTAAGACAAAATCCCTTCTTCTGACAATATGGCTTCCAGATACATCAATTCTAAAGGTTCTGTTACGATTGGTTCAAGAACAGAAAATGCAGTCCTCACTCGAACTTTCTCCAAAAAAACAATCATAGATACTCCTTAAAGACTCTATATGCCGCATTAGATCCTTTGTAGGAAAAGCACGGCGCAAGCTTACGAAAAACCCATCCCAAACAAGGGTTGTTGTGATGAAGATAAAGGTATTTGTTGGTTTCAACGCATCCTATTTTCATTTTGGTCTCTTCTGAAGTCTGACCAAAATAGATTTGTTTCATCCCTCTTTCTATTCCTTCTTTTAAAATAAACAGAAGCATATTGAAGTAAAGATCATATTGTTTTTCCTTTTCATTTTCAAATCCACAAAACATGAACAAAAGCCTGTCTCCTCTTTCTTTGATTTGAACAAAAGCCAATAACTCATCTGCTCGGTTTCTAAACTCGTATATTTCTCCTTCGTATCTTTGAAAAAAGGTTATTGGCAAAACTTCCAACTTATGTGCTGAACGGTTGTAAACTGACTGGTAAAGACGGTAATGGCAGCTATCAAATGCTTTGTTATCAAGCCTTTTGATATGCAAACTCTTTCCTTTTCGCAATGCTTGTTTAATCCGTCGTCTATAATGGCTTCTCAATGCATCCAAGTATTCATCAAAATCTACGAATCTATTCGTCAACACAAAACTTGAAAGCGTTCTACCCCCACCTATCAACGCTTGGTCGCTATTGATCACAAGACTTATCCCTTTTATGGTTTTTAATACTTGCCCCACAAGTTGATCTTTCCCAAATACGCCGGATCTTTCTATAGAAATAGGTAAGCCCACAATCCTGATTGGAAATCGTAACCTTAATCTATTATTAAAATGAAACAGATCCAGCTTGTGAACATAAGTGACCACAACCGTTTCTTCTATTTTGTAATACTTTTGGCCACAAGGATTCACTTGCTCCAACAAAAAAAGCAATGCTTTCATGTCCTTGTCAATTTGGCCATTTTCAATTTCAGATACACTTGTGTAAACCTGCATATGTTTATAACTCCTTGACATAGGCGATATAATTCTTGTCAATGCCGTCCGACCATTTATAACCTAGGCTTCCTGACATCGTGTTTTCTTTAAGTACCCATCCTGATTCAAAAAAAGCGTATTTGTCCTTTGTTATTCTGAAACAATGATCGAAAAGCGCCAGAATTGCGCCTTTTTTTTGCTCTTCTTGAATAATGCCCATCTCAACAATCTTGAAACGAGTCAGTTTTTCTTTCCATAACGCAGCTCGGATCACTGTCCTTAATCCAATGGACTCTTTGGGTTTCATAATTTGGTGGAAATCTGGATACCATAACATGAACCCCACAGGTTGCCCTGCTTTTTCCACAAATAGCAGGTTTTCTGGTTTCAACAACCACTTGAAATTTTTAAACAACTCCAAATCCTCTGCTTCCACCCTCTTATAATAAAAAGGATGATTTGAAAAGGCGTCGTTATTTATCTCTGTATAAATCTTGGCTTCTTTTTTTATGTTCTTAAAATCCGCATGTCGAACAGTGTATCTTTTATTGAGTCTTTCTCTTAGCCGTTCTCCTATAATTTGGAATTCTTTTTTCATGTCTTTATAAAAAGTCACCATTGGGATGGCTTGAAAGCCAAATGCCTCAAAATAACCATGAATATACGGATCGTTGTGTGCCATGCCAAAACTTTGAGGCCTATGATAGGCATCTGCCAAGAATCCCAGTCCATAATTGACATGTATGTTCAAAGAGGCACAAATTTTCTCTGTCCCCCACAACCTCGAAATCTCCATAGCTTTGTCAAATAGCATCTTGAATGCATCCATGTGTTCATCTTTGGATTCAAAAAAGCTGATCTGTAAATATGTAGGTAGCCTCCACGCTTTGGCAATCACGCACATCATGACAATAGTTTTGTCCTTTTTTATCATAAGTGGCAGTGTTTGCATTGATTGATTCATGACTGAGGTTTCGAATAAAACGCCTTCCAACAAACCTGATAATGAATCTCTTCTTAAAGGGTTGTTCAAGTATTGTGACTTATAGAACCTTAGCAACTCTCTTTTTTCTTTTTTTGTCTTTGGGACAATGAGCTCTAACATGTGACCTTCCTGTTTTAAAACATGAAACAAGTATACCTCATTTTGATAATAAAATAAACGTGCCTCTATCTTTGTAAAAAATTGCAGAATAAAAGCAGTAGAAACCCTCTACTGCTTTTATGTCCGCTTTATGTCCTGTCATTCATGGCTGTTTATTTTGCTGCAGCAGCTGCACTTGATCCAGCAATCCGACCAAATACCATAATATCTGCTATAGCATTACCACCAAGTCTGTTTCCTGCATGAATACCACCAGTAACCTCACCTGCTGCAAATAATCCTTCAATAATATTACCCGATGTATTCAATACTTCACCTTTCACAGTAATCTCAAGACCACCCATCGTATGGTGTAGAGAAGGTCTACGTGGTGTTGCTACAAAAGGAGCCGTATCAATCTTCATATCTCCGAAGTTTGGTTTTCCAAAATCAGGATCTTTTTGATTGTCCACATAGGAATTGTACTTTTCCATCTCAGCTACAAAAGCATCAACAGGAACACCCATTTTCTCTGCTAGCTCTTCCAATGTATTTGCGTAATGTATGTGTCCTGCTTCTTCCATTGCTAATAGTGCCGGTTCATCATAGTTGCCCAAGATGTCGTTATCACCAATGATGAAGAAAAGGCCATCTTTTTGATCAAGAGCGGCTATTGACAACACATCTCGTTCAGCATACTCGTTCACATAACGTACGCCATCACTGTTAACAAATACCTGAGTCTCAGCGCTTCCCCAGATACCATCTGTCATAGTCCCTGTAAGTGGATGAGAGCTTGGCATCATTTGAGAATATCCCATGCCTACCAAACTGGCACCTATCTTATCAGCCATGATGATACCATCACCTACTGTTGTATTGACATTTGTTGACCTAGTTCTATCATCTACGTACTCACCCCAGTAGTTGTCGTATTCAGCAACCATTGCCGCATTTGCAGCGAATCCTCCAGTTGCTAGCACAACACCACCCTTTGCATATGATGTAACTTCAGTGCCATCTGCTCTTTTTGATTTGACACCAATGACTTTTCCATCTTCTACCATCAGCTCTTCGGCTTTTGTATCTGTCATGATTTCAACTCCAAGAGCTAGAGCTTGATTTTCAAAGGTACCTATTATACTACCATTGTCTTGTGAAGTAGCAAAGTGAGTTCGTGGCCAGAGAGCCCCTAAAACGGTTGCGACAAATGGGGGAACAGTGACACCATGATCACTCATCCAGTGTAAAGTGTCTAAAGCATCAAAAGCGACAGCACTTGCCAATTCAATGTTTGGAGTTATGATAGTGCCGTCAATCCCTTCACGTATACCACCAATATAGGTATGCCAAACGTGAAGTTCTGGACTATCAAAAAGACTATCGTCATTATTATCAAAATGCTCTTGTATTTGTCCTTGTACAATGGTTAAAATTTCTCCAAATTCACCATAATCTGCTGGGTCCTTTTCGAGATAGCTTTCTAATTCTGCTCTTAAAGCGTCATCTAGCTTCATGTTTTTCTGTAGCTCAGGATTTGCCGTATTATAGACTTTTCCTGCCACCAGGGTGTTGCCACCTAAATAGCCTGCTTTTTCTAAAATAAGTACAGAGGCACCTTCCTCTGCTGCAGTGATAGCAGCTGCTAATCCAGCACCGCCACCGCCTACTATAACGACATCGTATGAACCTTCAATGGGATCCTGGGCTATCACTTCGACTTTTCTATCAAATAAAATGCTTGAATCTCCTCCAGCTTGATCTACTGCGTCTGCTACTGCATATAAAATAGCGTTGCTTGTCAATGTAGCTCCTGTTACGGTATCGATATCAAGTGACTGATGATCAATGATCGCAGCGGGTATGCGTTCAAAAGCTGGGTCAGCCAGGTAAGCCGTCTCTGATGAAGCGTTTAAAACGATATCAGTAATGGCATCATCTGAGAATGTAACATCCATTAGTACATTGCCTCTCATACCAGTGCCAGTTCCTGTAAAGGTACCTGCTGTGAAAGATAATTTACCCTCATCTTGATCTTCAGGTTCTTCTTGAATGTCTTGATCATCTTCATTTGGTTGAGGTGGTGTAGAGGCGCAACCTGCTAGACTCACTATCAACGTGATGATCAAAAGTATCGCTAATCCTTTTTTCATTTTCCTTCTCCCTCTTAGTTATTTATATAAAAGCGATTATTGAGTAAAATCGCCTGTATATTTCCCCTCTTATTTCAACAATAATTATTGGTTGGTTTCTTGTTATAATATTATCATACTTTTATAAATTAGTGAACCATCTATCGCATTTATCCGTCAGCTTTTTGTTTTTAAGATTGCCCTAAATACATGAAAAGAGGTTGAAAACCAATTCCCTTGGAAGAAGTATCTGGAACAAGCGTACCACCCAAACTAAGTATTAGTATTGAACCAGAAACTAGTTGATTCTTATATCGGAAAAGTCTACTTGTTCATTAATTAATGCGCGTACCTCTTGTGAAGAAATCATACCGAAAGCCGGGATGTCCTTGATAATCTGTGTGCGGTAATCGTGGACCTTGTCGGTCAACTGTTGGCAGCAGGGACAGTTATGGGCTTTGGGCTTCATTTCCAGATAAATATCCATCCTTTTTTGATACTTTTTCCAGCTATTTAACATAACTTCACTAGTCAAAACATCTTCAATGATTTCATCACCATTTTGAATCACTATAAACGTTCCACGACTATTAGCCGTTGCTATTAAGGCTTCTTGCAGTATACTCAAATCAATTTCTTCTATTTTAAGATCATATAAAATATAGACATCATAGAAATCTCTCATTCTTGTATTAGCCGTGCCACGTGTAATAATTGTTTCAAATTTTTCAGCTAAAACCGTTTCAATGTTATATAGCTTAATATCTCAATAGAACGTTCTACCAGCAATAAAGAATAAGTATAAAATACTTCTTTCGGTGTAATCACATCACCCGTTGTAATATCAACCTTAATCGGTATATTTGCGTTTTCAAATTTTGCATCAATCGATACTCTAAAACCCGAGTAATCGGCTTCTTCTCTTATCTCTTCGATTTTCTTTACGACAAACATCACACCGTCATCCATATCAATTAAAATAATATCATCAAAGATTTTTTTAATTGACTCTAGCGTCACAGTCTTCTGTTTCATCGTTGTATCCATATCTACTGTTGAGCGACTTTCCACTCCAATCAGTGAACTTATAAGCAATCCACCTTTCAAAATGAAGTTTTCTTTATACGGTGATGAAGCAATCCTTTCAAAAAGTCTTTCCATCATGTAATTTCTCATGAGTATTTGAGGGTTTATGTTTTTCTTCTTCGCCATTTTGTTAATCAAATCTTTAATTTGTCTTAGAGTTCTCATATTAGAACCTCAACGTACTGCCTAATTAACTTCTCTACACGAAATTCTTCTGCATACTTCATTAATTTAGGAATATTTTTTTCTTTCGCAGATAAATATCTTCTAACAGCCTCATTAAGAATGGCTGGATCAATCACATTTCTATTCCTTACAATGTCGCAGATTGTACGTTCTTTATTATAAATTCGTATGGTTCTTCCCAATGGCGTTTTTCCGTCTTCTACACCCAGATTCAGCAAATCACTTTTTATAAAATATACATAAACACCTTTATCTTTAAACTTAGTCGCGTTATATCCTGATGGCAAGGTTACTGTATATTGCAAAGGATCTCTATCCGTCAAATCATGTAAGTAAAGTGCAGTCTCATGTGAAAAAACAGCTTTTCTACTTCGCGCTTGCAAAACATACATATCATCTTCAAATGCATCTTTTGATAAATATACGCCTTGAGCAACTCTTTCAATATAACCCTTTTTTACATATTTACTTAGTAGCTGTTTTGAAATACCAGCCTCAAGAATATCTTTTGTTAATAGCATCCCTTCATTTTTATCAAGCAAAGCTTCTAGGCTGTTTTTGGCAATAGAAAAGTGCAACGGGGGTGAAGACGTTTTTTTGGACCTTTTAAGCGACCAATCCCAAACTTTTTCTATAGTTTAATGGGCTCATTCCTCCGAGTGATATCTTAATCCGTTTTTCACCGTACCAACGAATGTATTCATCAAGCTGTTCAATGAATTGGTCTATAGTTACACCAGCCCATGAGTAGCCATAAAACATTTCGTTTTTTAGCCTGCCAAAGAATCCTTCACATGCTGAATTGTCTGGCGAGCATCCTTTCTTTGACTTTGATAACAGAATGAATTCTGCGGTACCCATACCTACTAGATGATTCTTTAAAGGTGTTCTTCACCTCTACTCTTAAATCAGCATATTTATCTGTATTGATAGCAATCACCTGATAGCAGTAACTGCTTTTGGCCATGTGTATTATTTCGAGAAGCACATTTAATTGATGGAATTCTCGTAGGGCATTAATAATGATGGCCTTCTCACGGTTAGTGAGAGCTTTAAGATTAATGCCCTGGTCTTTTTTTATGAGTTCAGCAGCCTTTTCATAAATATCACGCTCAATCTTTAGGCGTTGAACTTCCTTCTGAAGCTCCGAAACCTGTGACGAGAGAACATCTTTTTTTTCATGGAGCTCTGATACCTCAGCTTCAAGAGATTGAGCATTTGGGGATTGAATGGTTTTCTTTATGGGCTTTTTCATTGTCTGAACGCATCCTTCTTTCAAAAGCTGGCGTTTCCAGTTATAGAGATTCTCTCTTGTTGTTCCATACTCAGCAGCAACTTGCTTGGCAGGTTTGCTTCGAGAACATAGGGAAATGACAGCCTGTTCTTTTTTCTCGTGCGTATATTTTACAACAGCTCCACCTGAACGGCAATGTTTCTTTTGGTCTGGAGCAAGCTCTTTGATCCATTTATCCAGTATTGGACGACTTGGATAACCAAGCTTTTTCACTGTCCGAGATACGCATTTACCATGTTCAAGGTAATAGTCAACGGCCTTTTGTTTCTCTTCATCAGTAAACTTTGATTGTTTGTTGAAATTCTGATGAAGATCTCCATTTCGAGAATACTCTTTGTACCATTTCCAAAGGGCTTCCTTTGAAGGATAGCCCAACTCACGAATTACTGTAGAGTAACTCCTGTCGTATTGAATAAGTAAGTTGACAGCTTTCATTCTTTCCTGATAGGAAAACATGTTGTACCTCCTGGTATTATACTAAATCCAGGTCCAGGTTTTTGTCCGCTCCCCCGATAGTCCCTTTCTTAAATTTGCATCTGATAATAATGTTTCATTTTTTAAGAGCCCGCTTTTATAATCATAGTTCAAGTTTTTATTATACTCCTTTTAACACCCTAATGTATAAGTAAAGGGGAATCTCTCACGAGACTCCCCTTTACTTATATACATTCAATATTCAATTCTGCTAACACAACTCAGATATAGATGAAAGGCTAATTACCCTTCTCAAAAACCCTCAAAATTCAAAGGCAGTCAAAAGGCAGTCAGAAGACTGAATATTCTTATGCGGCAGAGCCGCAGTTCCGGTGTGGCGTGAGCCACTTGTCCGGAACTACTGAGCCACTGCTGATTGTTTAATCATTCACTTAAGTGTTTTTCCAACCCATAAACTTCACGCATAGATAAGTCTTTAGATGGATCAATGCTTTCTATGTTGATTTTATAAGCATCATGAACAATTCGATCTAAAATCGCATCTGCCAGAGGTGAATCATCACCACCAAGTTGGTCATACCAACCTTCGTGACGGTATTGAGAACAGAAGATGGTTGATGACCTCTTTCTTCGATGGTGCAATAACTCAAAGATATCTTTAGCTTCATTTGGAGTTGGTTTTAGAAGAAGCCACTCATCAATAATCAGTAAAACCGGGTTAGCATACCTCGCCATGACTTTCTTGTAATTCCCTTCATTTCTCGCATGTTCTAAATCTAAGAGTAAGTCTGGTAGTCGAACATAACGTGTTTTGAAGTAATGCTTACAGGCTTCCATACCAAAGGCATTTGCAAGATAGGTTTTACCACAACCTGTTGCACCAGTTATAAATACATTTCGAAATTCAGCGATATACTCACATGTTGAAAGTCGTTTGATCAAGTCCTTGTTGATTTTTCTTCCAGAAGAATAATTGATACCAATAATGCTCGCATCTGGTTGTTCAAACTCAGCATTCTTAATGAGTCGGTTTAAGCGATTGTTTTTTCTTCTGGTATATTCGATATCAACCATCATTCCAATGCGATCTTCAAAGTCAATGTCTTTCATTTTGGGGTCAGAAAGTTGTTGAAGAAATGCCTCCGCCATTGCAGTTAGTCGCATATCGATCAGTTTGTCGATTGTTGGATTATTTATCATTGTAGTTTCCTCCGTAGTAGTTTGCACCGCGCGTGATGCCATAAGTGTTCTTAGTGGGTTTCTCAGTTTCGGGCTTTGAGATCTCTTTAATCCCAGTCGCAAGAATATTTTTGATACTCTTGTAACTTGGGCTGGCTGTATAGCTCAAAGCTTTTTCACAAGCTGCTTCAACACGTGATTCAGAGTGTCTTTCAGCTAACTTGAGTAATCCCATGCAGCTCTTATAGGTTTGCTGCTCCACGCGACTGGAGGAAAGTATCGCAATAATAACTTGATGTGTGTTGGGGCCTATTCGCTGGGCCCATTGTTTAAAGCGCTCCCCATTCCACTCAAGATACTTCTGATGGTCGGGTGGCATATGTTCTAAGGTTGTGCTGTATTGCCCTTTACGACCATAAAGCCGTTTGTGTGAAGCGATACGATTGTGATTATAAAAAATCTCTAGGACTCTCTCTGTGACCCTTACATCCACCTTGCGTTTAATATATTCATATGGACAAGAATATAGCATTCTATCTAAGGATATGTGATAATTAAACTGAACGGTGGCTTGTTTCCAATCCGCCAGTTCATAAGGGGTAGTTGGTAGGGGGCTTAGGAAAGGCGACTCTTCGTGGTGGAAGAGACTCCACCTGCGACCTTCCTTTTTTTTGAAAGGTTCTATGGTTAAATATTTCTAGCTTTTCTCGAATAGCAGTATTAAGGTCTTCGAGTGAGAAAAACTGTTCATTACGAAGCGCAGCGGTAATCCAAGTAGAAATATTGCCTACAGCGCCTTCAACACTTGCTTTATCTTTGGGTTTTCTAACCCTGGCTGGAATAATGGCAGTACCATAATGCTCAGCCATTTCATGATAGGTTGCATTAAGCTTGGGGGTATACCAGTCTTTTGTATGGATTACAGCTGTTTTACAATTGTCGGGCACTAAAAGTGTTGCAACACCGCCGAAATAATTGTACATGTGAACATGAGCTGTAATCCATGCGCGTTGTTTTTCATTGATAAAAGCCTCAACATAAGCATACTGGCTGTATGTCATAACACCTACAAAGAGGTATGCCTCTGTAATAACGCCAGTGTCGGGATCGATAATCTTGGCTGGATTACCAGCCCAATCGACCTCAACCTGTTCACCAGGTTTACGTGCTATGTGCATAGTTGCACGACGTTTTTGTTCATCTTGCTGAATGTAACGACAGAATTGAGAATACATTAGGGACTCTTCATTGTTGAGCCTACATTCTTCCATGTATTCTGCCCAAAGCAACTTCTTGCTGACACCGTTCTTCAGGAGCTCTTTGCGAATGTATTCGCAGTTAGGTGGGCGCTTTGTGCTCGAATCATTTTCTTTTGGAAAAAGCATAGTTTGCCACTCCGCATTCGTTTTAATACCATGTGCTGTCCATGCAAGTCCAAGTTCAGAAGCCCTTTTTACTACTTTAGAAACGGTGTTTCTTGAGCAAGAACAACTTAAAGCTATGTTTCGCTCACTGACCCCAAGACTTTTAAGCCTCAGAATCTCATGATAATTGGTCATCATGTGACCTCCTTTATAAGTATTTGCATTGAATTAATGCATATTCTAATTATAAAGGAACTACAATTGTTGGCTCAAAAACTTCGGAACTATGGCTCAATCTAAAACGGAATGGTGGCTCAACGTTATCGGACTCACGGCTCAGAGGACACCGGAATACTCAAAGACCATCTTCATCGTCTGTATCGATATAATACCAACGCTTTCAGGAATTTAGTTTCCTACTCCCACTCTTTATTTTATATTATCAAGTGTATATTAAAGCTTTAAAATTAGCTGTTATTTATCCGTTCACTTCAGTTTTATCCATGTGGTTTAGGTACATTTCCAACTTATCTTACCCGTTCCAGTCCCAGTTCCGGTCAACTATTTACATAAATAAATCTTATAATGTTAACTTCTTTTCTTCACTTATTGCTATTCCTGCGTCTCCCCATATATCCTTAATATCTTCATCATAAGCTTTGTATACTTCTAATACAAATTTCTCATCACTCGTTTTCGCTTCTACTCTTTTCAAAATTAAATCCACATCAGCTTTACTAGTGAAAGCTTCTAAACTTTCTTTACTAATAGAATATGTATAACCTCCTGTTCCAACAGATATATTTATCATATCATTCAAGAACCTAAATATATTTGCTTCGCATATAATTACCTTAATATAACTCTTAATTTTGTCTTGTTCTTCTTTATATGCATGATATATGCCCCATATGTTTTTTGGCATATAATTGATATCCTCATACAAATTTACATTATTTTTTAATATATCTTCTGCCATTTTTTGGATAGTTTCTTCCAGTAATTCTTTTCTACCATTAATATTAATGTTTTCTTTATCACTACTGAACCAATATAACACATCTTGTAAAAACCTTAATCTACTATGCTTTTTCATGATGGATTCTAAAAAACTTACATATTCATAGTTTGAAATTTTATTTAATAATGTGTGGATAATTACTGCCACCCTACTTCTGGCACTTAAAGTCATAAATTCTCGCGAATCATTTATAACCTGAACATTATTAAAAAGTAACTTTACAAAATCATATATATTTTCTTGTTCAAAATCATCCACATATAATTGTACTCTCTCAAAAATTTCTTTGTGATATGAATAATGAACTGAACTTAATACCTCTTCTAATAGTATATTCTTGTTTAACAATGGTTGCTGCTTATTAATTTTATTAATCAGGTTCTCTACTATATTTCCTATTTCTGTATAAGCATTGCATGTCTCGGTGAAATATAAGTCAAAATATTTTGCACTAGATATTCTTCTTAGTTTAGATATAATTATGTAATCTGGATCTTTTGATATGATATTCCCAGTATATACTAAGTCCTGATTGTTATTATACTTATTGACATATGGAAATGTTTCCCCTAATATCTCTCTATAATTCTCATTGTCTGAATTCCTAAATAAATCCCCAAAAAAGGATTTCCCTTCAGAATTGAATTTTTCTCTATTATAAGTAAGCGCATATCCCAGTGCACATATTCATAGGAATCTTTAAGTGATAAAATCATCTCAAAACTAAAGAGGTGATTTTTTTATGGACAAAAAAGCTAACCATCAGTACTGGCAACAGGTTATGGAAGATCAAGGTAGTAGCGGACTGACTCAAGT
>Ga0334895_1000578_pt1 | contig 47262 bp, 32 predicted proteins | sample GraSluR3_MG_7_FD_207229 | JGI IMG/M metagenome (GOLD analysis project Ga0334895, IMG submission 207229) | Sludge microbial communities from methane-producing bioreactor in Wageningen University, Netherlands - Granular Sludge_31_05-R3 | ecosystem: Engineered > Bioreactor > Anaerobic >... | reverse complement strand
TCATGTGGCTAATGAGGTTGAATACATCCGGTTAGAGACAGAAAAGGGTCAAATGCTAAGAGATCCTTACATTATTGATGTAAGAGATAGTTTAATCCTATATATAGCATTCAGGCAGATTCTTGTGTTTTCAAGAAACACAGGGAAGTTTCTCTACGAAATATCCCGATATGGCAGAGGCCCGGGTGAATATATTGCCACAAGCAGAGTATATGAGTATAATGAGGGACTGTTTTATGTGTACCTTAGGGATGTAGGTGATGGACAAAAGATCTCTAGAAGGTATGGCATTTATAATATTTATGGAGACCTTACAAATAACACAAACCTGCCAGCGAATGTTTTTACGGGGGATTCAGTTTTTGTTCTAAGTGTTTTCTGGCCGATTAACAACAGAAGTTATATAGGGTATGTGAATAACAGCACGGGTAAAAGCCCTGTTAAGCATGCGGAATTCCTTCATAATGGGGAAATCGTTAAATTTCATCCCAACTATAATATGATTGACAGTAAGGATTTTTTCAGACCCCCATTAGATGGCCCTTCAGAGTCAATCTTTTATCAATACTCAGATACTGTATGCTTTTATGAACAGCACACTGATACAGTATATTCAATTACTTCAGGGAAAGTAATTCCCAGATTTCATATCCACATGGGAGACCTTCAGTTGCCGTATAAGTTAAAGGCAAAGCCGGATCATCGCTTTAATGAAGTCCTAAACTATTTCTACTTGTTAAACCTGAGAGAGTCCTCACGATTCCTTTTCTTTACTGTTGGCATAGACAGATACAGATATTTAGCCTACTATGACAAGAGACTAAAATCGACTCATGTATGTAATGTCATTGATAACCTTGAATTTTACAAGTATCCAGATTACTATAGTGTAAGATGTATAGGATTTGATAATGACATCGATGATTTTATGCCGATCGGAACTAACCAGCACTTTTTTATAAATGGAAGAGATGAGTTTATCTCAATCATCCCCGCGATTGAGGTCAGAGACTGGTTTGACAAAAATCCTGATAAAGCAGAGAGGCTTGATGACAAGCTTAAAGGTTTTAACAACATAAACCCAGAAGATAACCCAATACTAGCGATAGTAAGTCTTAAGAACTAGTACGCATAGCGGTGCCCGGCGTCTGGTATCCAGCATCCGGGGCGGCTACGCCGCCGCGCAGGGCAGAGAGCGCAGAGCTCCAGCCTTCGCCAAGGACCTTCGCCCAACCTATGCAATGCTTCGGTTGGCACAGCAGGGCTATGGTCCTCGGAGAGCTTCGGCTGGCGAAGCAGGACAGAGGACACTGGAGAAACAGGTAATCTGTATTCGGTATTGATCGTGGTGCAACAAATGCGACCCTGGCAATCTTGCCTTGCTGCAAACCGGGAAATTAAACTATCTTTGTATAAGCATGCCAACAGTATTACTAGTAAACGGTTATAGGTTTTTTTTCTTTAGCAATGAAAGAAACGAACCAATGCATATCCATATTGAAAAGGCTGAAAAGTATGCAAAGTTCTGGATTGATCCTCTTTTTGTTGCAGTCAACTACGGCTTCACAAGTAAGGAGTTGAGAGAGATCAGTATACTAATCGAAAAGAATGAAATCCTTATAAGGGAGAGATGGAATGAGCACTTTAGCAAATAAAACGACAAATGTCCTCGCTTCAAAAGTTTGGTTCACTAAGGACATGCTCTATGTACTTCTTCTGGATGGAAGGGAGATAGGAGTTCCATTATTATGGTTCCCGCGGCTTAGACAAGCTACTGAAGAACAGCTTAATAACTGGAGGCTTATAGGAAACGGAGTTGGAATTCATTGGGATTCTCTTGATGAAGACATTTCAGTATCTGCATTGCTATAGTCAGCCATCAGAGTTTGCCAAACCAGACCATCTGGTGTTTACCTCAACTCTTCTATTATGAAAATCTCGTGCCGGCTGAAGTCGCGCCAGTACCTGATGGCGCTTTTGCGTACCAGTTCCCAGTAGATATTGCTGTCGAGGCCGTATACGAAGTTGTACTCCCTGAGCTCTGAAGCGATCTTCGCGGCAATTTCAGGCTTGAGGGTCAGCTTTATGGTTACATCCTTATATCTGAAGGTGGCCGATGGTGACGGACTCTCGCTCTCCACCACCTCCAGCAATGCATGTCCGGGTGTCGAGCCGGTACTTACCATCAGCCCGTCGATCATACAACTCAGCGGCTGCTGCTTACCGGCGTAGGAGGTCATAAAAAACTCATCAACGCCGGTGTTGAAATACTCTCTTGCCCTGATGCCCATCTTGACACCTATTATTGCATAGACTCCCAGGTGACGGTGAAGTTCGTTGCCAAGGACTCCTGATGTCCATTCATCAATACCGTATTTCTCAATTATCTCTGTAACAAAGGGTTCGAGATCCTCAAAATAGAATGCCGGGTCTGTTGGGATAACCCGTATTACCTGGTTACGCTCGACGGTTTCACCGCGAATCATTTTCATGTAATTTTCGTTGGCCGGTGCCCCTTCGGCAAGCTGATGAAAGGTACGTGTCTCCAATTCTTTCTCCTCAAAAAGGTCGGGGAACTGCAGCCATAGTGCCACCATCTCATCGGTGGCACGGAATGCAAATTCGTGGGAACCGGTAGCCGACCCGAAGGTTGAAGCTGTCATTTTCCCGTAACGGGTCGGGCAGTTCTGCAGCTTGCCAAGAAGCGAGTCATCATAGAAGAGTCCACGGGCAGCGCTGATAACCCTTAGCGGCATATCTGATGCCAGCAGGTTGGCGGCCGCATCTGTGTCAAGCTCATAATTGAATCCTGACAACTCAGCCAGAGAGTTGCTGCTCCAGACAACCTGTTTAACCTGTTCACGAAAAGCAGGTATCCTAACCCACGCTGAATATGCCGTGTTAAGACTTCCGAGGGAGATGAATGATATTTTCGTGGGTTCATGTTCAAGAAGGCGGGCAATCAGGTCGATGTGTCCCCCTGCTGCTGAGGGATCGAGGCCCGTCTCGTCACCGTATATCATTGAAGCGGGAACGGATAAATTGCGGGCAGCAGGACTGCTTCCGCGGTTGATCCCAACCGGCAGTCCCTCGTGGTGAAAGGCATTCAGCATTGAGCGAACCTTTATCCATGCCCTCTCTGCGGTAAGTGCCCCTCCCGAGGTGGTTATGCCCATAACCCTTACATCGGGTGATGCCAGCAAAAGGCTGATGGCACGCATATCATCAATTCCCCCGTCGGTATCGATTATCACATAGTGGGTTGGTTTCCAGGGGTGGGCGGCCATGGTTCCTGCGGCAAGAACCAATGAAAGCGTAAAAAGAATTCTTTTCATAACTGTAAGCAATAAACCTCAAAAATAGTCATAGCCGGCTGAAATGCCATATGCTTTATTATCATGAACGGTGTAAATATGATTTTGGTCTACTGATCGATAATTTCATTTCTTCAAGGCAGAAGTAGTCAACCTTTATGGCAGACATTTTGTTATTCTTCCGGCTAAGCTGTAATTTAGCCGGAAGATTTTTTGTTAAGTGACGAGTATGAAATACATAGGAAGATTTTTATCAGTATCGGTACTGGCTTTGCTGCTTGCCGGTTGTTCAGCTTTCAGCGGCAATGATGATGAAAGCTATGTCGTGCTGTTGTCATTTGACGGTTTCAGGTGGGATTATCCCGACCTCTACGAAACGCCAAACTTCGACAGGATTGCAAAAAAGGGGGTCAGGGCTGAAAGGCTTATACCCTCTTTCCCTACCAAGACTTTCCCGAATCACTACACACTGGCAACAGGACTGCATCCGGGCAATCACGGACTGGTAAATAACACCTTTTATGCTCCCGATCTTGACAGGATGTACCGTATGGGTGACCGTACCGCTGTGGAAGACGGGGCGTTCTACGGTGGCGAGCCGATATGGGTGACGGCTTCGAAGCATGGACTCATTACCGGTTCATTCTACTGGGTGGGGTCAGAGGCCCCGGTAAAAGGAGTTCAGCCCACATACTGGAAACGGTTTGACGATTCTGTGCCTTTTGCCACCAGGATTGACAGCGTTGTAAAGTGGCTTGGTTATGAGAAGGAACGCAGACCAAGGTTTGTGACTCTTTATTACGAGGAACCCGATGGCGTAGCTCACAGTGCCGGACCGGTGTCACCTGAAACAGGACAGATGGTGCAGCATGTAGATAGCCTGTTGGGGGTGCTGAAAAGCAAGCTTGAGGCTTTGCCTATAGCAAGGAAGATAAACCTTATTGTACTCTCAGACCATGGCATGGGTCAGTTGTCGCCCAATATGTATGTTAACCTGGCAGAAATAATACCGCAGGATAAGATAATTATGTCGCTGGGCGGAAATCCGACATACAATATTGATCTGGTCGACGATTACATTGATAGAGCCCTTGCTGACCTGAATGCAACGGAAGGAGTAAGTGCATGGCACCGTGACAGTGTTCCGGAGCATCTGCATTACCGAAACCATATCAGGATACCCGACCTGGTGGTTGTTGCAGACAGTGGCTGGAGTATTGGCATGAGACCAGACGGTTCGAGATATACCGGCGGAACGCATGGCTATGACCCCCTTAACAGTGACATGCATGCAATATTCTACGCTGCGGGGCCATCATTCAGGAAGCGCTACGTGCATGATGAATTACATAATGTTGACATATATAATATTGTGGCTGCTATTCTTGATATCAGTCCGGAGCCCAATGACGGAGATCCGTTGAGGGCACGTGGAATTTTCAGGAAAGCAAATGTGCAGAATCGTCTGGGAGTATCCACTGTTTCTGCCAAATAGATTAGCATTTCAGATGAGATTCAGGTATATTTTGTCACGCACCGCCGGCGCCATTTTGGCGATTCCCTTTTATTTGGTTTTTGGGATGTTGCTCCTGGTGTTTCATCCTCTTCAGGTTATCAGCCGCAGGCTTGGTGGATACGAAGCACACAAGAGATCGGTCGTTATTCTGAATCTGCTGTTGCTGAGAACCCTTCATATCCTTGGAGCAAAGATTGTGTTCAAAGGCTTTGAGACTATCCCTTCAGGAAGACCACTGATTATTGTCTCCAATCATCAGAGTGCATTTGACATACCACCTGTAATATGGGGTTTCAGAAAGTATCATCCTAAATTCATCTCCAAAAAGGAGCTGGGGCGATTTATCCCCAGCATATCATATAACCTCAGGCACGGTGGGTCGGTACTTATCGACCGCGCCAACCGGCTGCAGTCAGTTAAGGAGATTATCAGACTGGGTGAATTTATCAGCGCCAATAATTTCTCAGCATGCATTTTCCCTGAGGGAACCAGAAGCCGTGACGGAGTAGTGCGGAGATTTAAAGCTGCCGGGTTTGCGTCACTCCTGAAGGCGGCTCCGGAAGCAGTTATTATACCATTCGCAATCAAAGGTAATCATAGTATTACTCCGGATAAATCCAAGCTGCCGGCAGCATTTGTAAGTCTTGAATACACAGCTCTGGCTCCTGTTGAGCCGGCGGGGAGGGAGGCTGATGCGGTACTTGCTGAGGCAGAGCAGCGGATAAGGGAGGTGGTAAACATAGATGTTGTGACACCTGATATTAAAAAATAGCGTTGTAGTATTGTTATAATCATCTGTCGCAAAGGAATGCCGTAAATACTGTGCAAGTCCGTTAAACAACTTTTGTGCAGGATTGTTATATTGTTATTGAAATAACGACATATATAAATATATCTATAAATAATCAGAAATTATGGAAATTACATTTGACGGCGGGAAGGTAATCACCGCACATTTGAACGGACATACTATCAGAACCGATCAGCCGAGTGAAGGCGGTGGCACCAATACGGCACCTGCACCTTATGATCTTTTTCTTGCATCTATCGGAACCTGTGCCGGTATTTACGTAAAGTCATTTTGTGATCAGAGAGGTATTTCAACCGAGGGGATGAAAATAGTTCAGTCGATGGAGATTGACCCTCAGCGCAGGTTGCCGGCTGTTATTAAGCTTGACATAAGGGTGCCGGCTGATTTTCCCGATAAATACAAGGAAGCTATGATAAATGTGGCAAATCTTTGCGCCGTGAAGAAAACCATCAATAATGCACCTGAGTTTGAGATAGGAACCAGTGTGATGAGCTATAGTGAGTAGGAAGAGCGGTAAACCATATCTTAAATACAAAAACGTTAATCGTAAAACTTATATAAAAGGCTCTGTGCCAGACGCTTTTTATACCGGAAAGACCCAGAGAATAACCGGCACACCCACTGCAATTATTATAACTGACATTGGCAGTCCGAATTTTAAATAGTCGGTGAATTTATAGCCGCCAGGTCCCATTACAAGGGTGTTAGACTGGTGTCCTATAGGTGTCAGGAATGCAGCAGACCCTCCTATTGCCACGGCCATCAGGAACGGATCTATTGAGTATTCAAGTCCTTTTGCCACACCTAATGCCACAGGTGCCATAAGCAGTACCGTAGCCGCATTATTGATTACTGCAGAGAGCAGCATAGTTACGGTAAGGATGACAGCTATCATAGTCCATGCAGGGAGGCGTGCTCCCATCTGAAGTACTGAAGAAGCAATTATTTCTGCACCTCCCGAGGTTTCAAGCGAGCGGCCTACGGGGATCATTGCAGCCAGTAGTACTATTACCGGCCAGTCGATACTTTTATACATCTCCTTGACAGGGAGTATCCTGGTGAGAACCATTGCCACCGCTGCCATGGTAAATGCCACGTCGACGGGCAGCAGCCTGGTTACAACGGCAATTATTGCAGCAGCAAATAGTGCCAGCGCGAGAGTGAATTTCGGTTTGGACCCAAGTTTTATATCGCGGCGTGCCAGGGGCAGACACCCGATTGAGGTTATGGTTTCATGAAGAAGGTGGTCTCTTCCCTGGACCAGTATCACATCTCCAACCCTGAATATTATTTTTGCCAGCCTCCGGTGAATCTGTTCTTCCCTTCTTGCGACTGCAAGCAGGTTGATGCCATATCTGCTTCTCATGCGGAGCTCAGCCACCGATCTTCCGATCAGTGAAGAGTCGGCCATTATTACAGCTTCGGTGATGGCAATATCCTCCGATCCGACAGCATCTTTCCTGAATTTCTTACCGCCAAGCAGTTTAACGCCGGTATCTTCGATCAGTGTTTTTAACTCATCGGCATCGGTTTCAATAATGATAATGTCTTTTTCTTTGAGTATTTCATCAGGCTCAGGAGCATGTATGCGCTTGTTTGCCCGAACCAGTCCGAGAACCTGCATGTCGATATCAGTCATCTCTGAGAATTCCCTGAGAGTCTTTCCCTTAGCAGAAGAGGTACTGGTTACGGTAACTTCCGTAATATAGTCGTCGATATCGAACAGGTCTCTCTCAGATTTTTTTGCTGCTCTTTTGGGAAGCAGCCTCCAGCCCACAAGGGTAATGAATGCGAGACCTGCCAGTGTGAGAAGTATTCCTGCAGGTGCAAACGAGAACATGCCAAAGGTTTCTCCGGTCTCTTCTCCCCTGAAAGCGGATATGATAATATTCGGAGGGGTACCTATAAGTGTGATCATTCCACCCAGGAGAGAGGCAAAAGCAATAGGCATAAGCAGATAGGAAGGAGGGTGGCCGCTTTTGCGGGCAAGGTGAATTGCTATAGGCATCATTATTGCCAGTGCTCCCACGTTATTCATAAATGAGGATGCAAACGCAACGATCAGCGAGAGGACCATAATCTGAACAGTCAGGTGAGTGCCGGCCTTCATAACCCATTTCCCCAGAAGGACTATTAGTCCGGAGTACTCAAGAGCTTTGCCAATGACAAGTACCGATGCAACTGTGATAACAGCAGGGTGGCTGAATCCACTGAAAGCCGCCCCGGGTTCAATTACGCCTGCAACAACCAGGATGAACAGGGCGATAAGAGCCACAAAGTCATGCCTGAAGCGACCCCATGCGAACAAGCCAAGGGCAATTATTAATGTTGCAAAGACAATGAGATGGTCCATTCTACTAATCTATCAGAGTCTAAATATAGTAATAACCTCACTAATGTCTTCCCTGATGCATCCGGAAGCAACCTGATACTTGCTGTACCGGCGGTACAACCGGGGCGGAATCAGAAGCCAGGCATTAAAGTGGAAAGTATAGCACTATCATACCGGAAATATCCAGAGAATTAACGGAACAGCTATTATTATGAGGAGTACCGATAGGGGGAATCCCATTCTGGTATAATCTGTAAACTTATATCCTCCGGGCCCCATAACCAGGGTGTTAGACTGGTGTCCTATGGGTGTAAGGAAAGCCGCAGATCCTCCAATGGCAACTGCCATCAGGAATGGATCGACGGAGTATGATAGTCCGTTTGCAATACCTATAGCTATTGGACCCATCAGCAGCACGGTTGCCGCATTGTTTATCAATCCGGTTATAAGCATGGTGATGGTAAGGATAGTACCTATCATCACCCATGGAGGCAGTCCTCCACCCAGGTTCATTACTGCTTCTGAAATAATTGCAGCACCTCCTGAAGTCTCCAGTGAAGCTCCAACCGGTATCATTGCTCCCAGAAGAACTATTACCGACCAGTCTATGCTCCGGTACATCTCTTTTAAAGGTATTATTTTAAGCAGTACCATTGCCACTGAAGCCATTGAGAATGCCGCTTCAACCGGCAGAACATTTGTAACTACAAGAATAATAGCTATCGCAAAGATAGACAGCGCCATGGTGAACTTAGGCTTGAACCCAAGGCGTATATCTCTTTTTGCCAGGGGCAGGCAGCCGATTGAGGTTATGGTATCATGCAGTGTATTTTCCCTGCCCTGGAGCAGGATTACATCACCAACGGCAAGTATAATGTCGTCAAGTCGGTTGTGCATCTGCTTTTCCCTGTGGGCCACTGCCATCAGATTGAGTTCATATTTTGATTCGAGACCCAGTTCAGAAGCAGATCTTCCTACCAGTATTGAGTCTGCCATAATTACTGCCTCTGCAATTGATATGCTCTGTGTCCCTTCGCCACCGTTGCGGAACTTTTTGCCGCCAAGAAGTTTCACACCGGTATCCTCTATAAGATCCTTAAGCTGACTGGCGTCAATCTCAAGGATGATAAGGTCCTTGACCTTAAGTATGGTATCAGGCCCGGGTGCATGTATCCTTTTATTGTCTCTGACGAGGCCAAGGATTTTCATGTCAATTTTTGGTTTTACTGCGAATTCTCCCAGGCTTTTACCCCTTACCTTAGATCCCTTTGTTACTACTACCTCTGTAATATAGTCTTCAATGTTAAACAGATTGCTTTCACTGCGCGGCGCTACCCGGCCGGGCAGAAGGCGCCAGCCTATAAATGTCAGGAAAAGCAGTCCGGTTACAGTTAGTACAATGCCAACCGGGGTAAATGAGAACATGCCAAAAGATTCTCCTGTTGCATCGGCTCTCAGTGATCCGATTATTATATTCGATGGTGTACCTATAAGTGTTGTCATTCCGCCGAGGAGAGATGCAAATGCCACCGGCATCAGCACGAACGAGGGAGGATGGCCGCTCTTTCGTGCAAGATGTACTGCAATAGGCATCATAATGGCCAGTGCTCCGACGTTATTCATGAATGATGATGCTGCGGCTACAAGCAGTGAGAGAACGAATACCTGTGAGGGTATTCCGGTTCCAACCTTCATTACCCACCTTCCCAGAAAGTCAATTAATCCTGATAACTCCAGGGCCTTGCCTATAACAAGTACAGAGGCTACTGTAATTACTGCAGGATGGCCGAAGCCCCTGTAGGCTGAGGAAGGTTCAATAACACCTGTGATTATAAGAATGAATAATGAAAGGAAGGCAACAATGTCGTGGCGTATTCTGCCCCATGCGAACATCAGGAGGGCAAATGTCAGAGTCATAAAGACAATTACATGGTCCATGTCAGGCCTCATTAATCGGGGCCAAAGGTATTTATAAGAAGATATTCCCGTTCGCGCGGAGAGTACATAAGTGTACTGATATTGTGATTTTTAGTATTTATACTACCCTGGGATGGGGAATATAGGCAGGTTGTAAGGGCGTATAAGGGCGTATAAGGCGTATAAGGCGTAATAGGCGTAAGGGGTCGATGTGTAGCTAAAGGGGGTCAGCCCCGGTTGGGTTCCGGGATATGTTTAGCCATTTCCTCAGGTCTTCGGGTACCTATGAGCAACTTTTTGCCATTCTTAAGTTCGATCTGCAGTCCCTGGTTTCCGGAAACATTGTAGGCCTTTCCTGACTTGAGTCCCAGCCTTATGCCATATCCTCCGAATTCAGACAGTGGTTTATAATATCTTACATATGCTCTGCTTATCATTTTCCAGTCTATTTCTCTCCAGGTTCGGTGAAAGGGAATAAACCTGAAACTAACCCCCTTTCTGTCAATACGGGTCTCAAGTCTGGCTACCAGAAAGAGGACTGCTATTCCCAGCGGAATCAGGCTGAATAAGATTAATCCGGTATCTGAAGCCGGATTATTACCCCATGGAATTCCAAAGATTATCTGCTGAACGAATGCCCACACGAAAAGCCCCAGTAATCCCAGCACCAAAGCCCATACCCAAAACTGTCTGAATCGCTGTTTCTCAGTGAAGTATTCCGATGCCATATTATCTCAAAGCAAAAATTGCAGGGCAATTTATGCAATTATTGTAAACAAACCTGCCAAGGCCATCTCCAAAAAATTGTATTTTTACCCCTGATACCAATACCCGGCACCCGAAACCTGATACCCGGTACCCGCTACCCGGTACCCGGCACCCGGTACCTGATACCTGATACTACCATGCACATATCTGACGGAATAATAAGCACACCGGTTTGTATTGCAGCCAACGTTGTCTCTCTAGGCCTGGTCTGGATTGCAGGAAGGAAGGCATCGAGCGAAGAGATACCACGCATGGGGATGACAGGTGCCGCTCTGTTTGTGACGTCTCTCATACATTTCCCTATTGCAGGCACCTCGGTTCATCTCGGATTATTTGGTATTGCAGGCATAATATTGGGTAAGAGAGCCTTCCCGGTTGTTTTTACGGCTCTTTTATTTCAGTCACTGATTTTTCAGCATGGAGGCCTGCTGACCCTGGGAGTGAATGCAATAAATATGGGTGCCGGTGCTTACGCAGCCGTATTAATATGGAATACCGGAAGAGTACCATGGACCGTAAGAGCTGCGGTGGCTGGCTTTGCAGGGATTATCATACCGGCTCTTATGATGATTGCCGAATTCAGAATTACCGGGTATGGCAGTAGTGTAACACTGCTGCTGTTGATATATATTGTGACAGCCCTGGTAGAGGGGGGTATTACAATGTCGGCGGTTATGTTTTTCAGAAAGGTTAAACCTGAGATTATTAATGGTCCGAAATTTTAAATTATCAACCAATTAAACTTATATCATGATTAAGATGAAAGTATTGTCAACAGTTCTGTTCTTTATGGCTTTTTCAGGAATTCTCTCGGCTCATGGGGTTAATGTGGAGACAAGTTTTCAGGGAAAGACAGTTGTTTTAATGTCTTCCTATTCTCCATCTCAGCCTTTGGCAGATGCTGTCGTAACTGTCTATTCGCCTGCCGACGCTGATAATATATGGCAAAGAGGCAGAACAGACAAAACCGGTCATTTTGCATTTATGCCCGACAGCGCAGGTGATTGGGTATTTATTGTTGATGATGAGAAGGGGCATATGAAACGGATATTAATTGAAGTGCCCGCTGATTTGCTCTCCGCAGAGCAGCCAGAAGAGGAGTCTGCCGGCACTGATGAGATTGCTGGTGTAACAGTAATGAATAAGATGCAAAAGGCATTGATTGGCCTGTCACTAATTTTTGGGCTCACAGGAATTTTTTATGGATTAAGGGCCAGGAAGAATCAGAAACAGAGTTAAGTGAAGCACGACTTTATAGATAAATTCAGCCATCTTGACTCACCGGTTCACAGGCTTGATCCGAGAATGAAAATTATTGCCGTACTGGCAGGCATAACTATTATTGTAACAGAACCTCTGACAGCTGATCTGCTTCACTTTTTACTTTATTCAGCACTTATAACCGCCGTAGTTTCCATCAGTCAGTTGCCAGTGGCATACGTTCTGAAGAGGTTGCTGATCGTTACCCCTTTTATCCTGATGGCATCACTTTTTTATCCGGTGTCGCTACTACTCGGTTCAGACTCCCTGGAAAAGGTGAGGGATGAGTTAATCATGTCAGGAGTAATAATTTTCCTGAAGGCAACGCTGGCGGTAGTGCTTCTTGTACTGCTCAGTTCGACAGAGAAGTTTCACAGACTTCTGATGGCATTCCGCAAGCTTAGGGTTCCGGTAATAATTACAACAGTTTCAGCTTTGCTGTACAGATATGTTTTTCTGATAGCCGATGAAACTCTCAAGACAACCAGGGCACGCGAGAGCAGGACACCCGGCAGGTTAAGGAGAGGCAGGATAAGGGCTTACGGAAATCAGGTGGCCGTAATCTTTATCCGCAGCTGGGAGCGGTCGCAGGTAATATACAAGTCGATGATGTCGCGAGGCTTCACAGGTGAGTTTTATGATATCAATACAATGGAGGCCGGACTGATCGATATTGTACTTCCGCTTCTTTTTGTAGCTTTGCTGCTCACTGTAAGAATCGTGATATAGCATGCCGGCAGGAATTAAAACAGAGGGTCTAGGATTTTCATATACCTCAGGAAAGAGGGTATTGAAATCGGTATCTCTCGATATCAGGCCGGGAGAGAAATTCGGTATTATTGGTCCTTCAGGTTCAGGGAAGTCGACATTGCTGCTTCACCTCAACGGAGTTCTTTCTGCCGAAGAGGGGACGGTCAAGGTTGGAGACCTTGTTTTAAACCGTAGGAACCTGGGTGAGATACGAAAGATGGTAGGTCTTGTATTTCAGAATCCTGATGACCAGCTTTTCAATCCAACCGTCGAGGAGGATGTTGCATTCGGACCGCTCAACTTCGGAATGCCGCGCGATGAGGTAGGCAGCCGAGTCAGGGACACACTGGCATTGCTTAATCTTAACGGCTTTGAAAAGCTGACTTCACATCATCTTTCCCTCGGGGAGAGGAAACGAGTTGCCCTGGCAACGGTCCTTGCCATGAATCCTGAGGTTGTAGCATTCGATGAGCCATTTTCCAATCTTGATCCTTCGATGGTACAGCAGTTGATGGAAATAATCAGATCAATGGATTCAACCCTGGTAATCGTTTCACAATCGATATTGCCGTTGATATCAATCTGCGACCGCATGGCCATACTTAAAGAGGGTGAGATTGTTGCCACGGGAGAGCCTCTGCAACTCGCCCGGAACAGAGAACTGATGGCCTCATGCGGACTTGATCTTAAGTACTACTGCGATATCTGCCGCGATTTATTCTTATAATCCTTACTAATTGCCGGTTTTGATTTGCTCTAACGCAGAATTACAACTGCTTTTTCGGTACCCTGTCGAATAATGGTGTCGCCGTTTTTTTCATGGATACTGTTAATCAGTCCGTTGAGATTTTGTCGTTTTCCTGGAGTTATCCTCTCTTCTTATCGTAACCTCTTGATTTTCTGTCGCGCGGGTGTCTGTATTTAGGGGCCGATTCCCTTCCGGTGAACTCGTAGTTCTCAGCGGCCTCGACTTTGATGCCGTCGAATATTACATTATTCATCGCGGCAATTACCTTGCGGGCCATCTTGCTTTCCACTTCTACCGAGGAGGCTCTCTGGAAGATCTCTATCTGGCCAATTTCTATGTTGTCGTTTTCTGAGATGTCTTTAACAAATTCGATAACATCTCTTTTAGTTATGTCTTTTCCTTTTCCTATGTTGAACACAATCCTTGACATAGACCGGCCCTTTCGGGAGCCTTTATCCCATTTCCCATCTCTGCCAGCTCCTGCCTCACTCTTTTCTCTGCCTGATCTCTCTGCATTTCCTGATCTACCGTCTCTACCGTCTCTTCTGTCTCTTCTGTCTCTTCCGTTTCTTTCGCCCGCTCTGCCGGAGTTGTGACTCCTGTCTGAAGCCTCCCTGGCATCAATATTCAGGTCAGGTGCGTTTTTGTAGTAGTCAAGGAAGCGATTGAATTCGACAGATACCATCCGTTTTATTATCTCCTCTTTTGAGAGGTCACCCAGTGTCTGGTACACTTTATCCATATAGGGATCAATCCTCTCATGTTCGACATGTGAATTTCTCATCTTTTCAACCATACTGTACAGCTGACGTTCACATATTTCAGTACCTCCCGGCACAGGGAGCTGTTCGAACTTCTTCTTCACCACCCTTTCAATCTGGCTGATGCGGCCTCGTTCCTTCAGGTTTATTATTGAGATGGCGGCTCCTTCCTTACCTGCCCTGCCTGTCCTGCCTGTTCGGTGGGTGTAAACCTCGTTGTCGTCAGGAAGGTTATAATTTATAATATGGGTAAGGTCATTCACGTCGAGACCTCGTGCTGCCACGTCTGTTGCAACCAGCACACTGAGGTTCCTTTCACGGAATTTTTGCATTACGTAGTCGCGTTGCGCCTGTGAAAGGTCACCATGAAGTGCTTCGGCGTTGTAGCCATCGCTCATGAGCGAGGCTGCCACCTCTTTAGTCTCCTGACGTGTGCGGCAGAATACTATGCCATAGATGTCGGGGTAGTAGTCAACCACTCTCTTCAGTGCATTATACCTGTTTTTGGCTGTCACCATATGGTATATGTGCGAAACGTTTTCTGCTCCGGCATTTTTGGCTCCGACAGTTATCTCGACAGGATCAGTCATATAGGTTTTTGCGATTCTGTTTATCTCCTGTGACATTGTAGCAGAGAAGAGGAGGGTGTTTTTTTCTGAAGGTGTTTTTGCCAGTATGGCATCGAGATCGTCGCGAAAGCCCATCTTCAGCATTTCGTCGGCTTCATCAAGTACAAGTGTCTCTATCTTTGAGAGGTCAATCCTGTTCCTGCGTACAAGGTCGTGTATCCTTCCCGGCGTTGCAACAACGATGTGAGCTCCTCTTTTAAGGATTCCAATCTGCTTGTCGATAGAGGCACCTCCATAAACGGAGACAATTGTAAGTCCTCTGAGATACTTTCCATAGCTCTCGAGGTCGCGGGCAATCTGCATGCAGAGCTCACGGGTAGGGCTAAGTATCAGCAGTTGGGGATGAGGAGTGTCAAGGTTGATGTTTTGAAGAGCCGGCAGTCCGAAGGCTGCAGTTTTGCCGGTACCGGTCTGTGCCAGTCCGATTATATCGCACTTCTCTTCAAGCAGTAAGGGTATTACTTTTTGTTGAATTGGTGTGGGAACCAAAAAGTCAAGCTCTTCGGTTGCCCTGAGGAGCTCCGGGGAGAGCTCCAGCTGATTGAATAACATTTTCTGAATTTTTTATGAGCCTCCCCGTATTTACAATCACCGTACAATGACAGGTTAACCCGTTAATAATAAGCTTTGAGAGTGCCGGTCACATTTTGTGTTTGCGGAATTCTTTTGCGGGTGCAAAGGTAGTAAAATTTATCAATTTATTGCCCGGCACAAAAGAAAGGGGGGGTGTCTTCTTGCTATTGTCATTCAACCCCGCTGGGGTTGTTCTTCTGTATTACACAATTTCAACTGCTGGGGTTGTTCTTCTGTATTACACGACTTCAACTGCTGGGGTTGTTCTTTTGTATTATACAACTTCAACCGCCAGGGTTGTTCTTTTTGCCAGTGGTTGTTGTTTTTACAATCTTGTTATCTTTATAACCGTTAACCAACCAAATTCATCACTACCGTGAGGGTAGCATTACTGACCGATATCCATGAAGATGTTGTAAGCCTTAAGAGGGCCCTTCGGATGATTGAGACCGAGAAGTGCGATCAGATTGTCTGCCTGGGCGATATCTTAGGGTATCCCTATCTGCGTGGCAGCTATGAGAAATCGCGGAACGTGAATGAGTGTATATCGCTTATCAGGAGCAACTGTTCACTGGTGGTTGCCGGCAATCACGATATTTTTCATCTGCGCAAGCTGCCTGAATATGCCAACGGCTTTCGGTTCCCCCATGACTGGTATGAAATGCCCCCGGAGATGAAGACCAGAATTTCCGGAGGCAGGGTCTGGAACTACTCTGATGACTGTCCGGTTGCGCTCAATGACTCAGAGATTGAGTATGTTGATTCGCTGCCTGAGTATGCCGTGCTGGAGGCTGGAGGCAACAGGGTGCTTCTCTCTCATTCGCTATTTCCGAACCTTACAGGGTATGTATCTGACAAGAACGGAAGTGACAGGATGCTGTCGTCTCATTTTGGCTTTATGGAGGAGAACGGATGTGTGCTGTCGGTTTGCGGACATATGCATATCGAGGGTCTCGGGATCAGCTATGAGCTGCGCGATTCGTTTTTGCCGAGGCTTTTCAGGGGCTTCAGGTATTACCCTTATGGCAGAAGACGGCTGAAGAACTATCGCTGCTGCGTTACCATACCGGCTTTGGCAGACAACAGCCAGGTAAACGGCTTTGCAGTGTTTGACAGTGGTGATTTCAGCATAAATGCACTATCTTTAAATGCCAATCGGCTTGTAGTAATATGAAAAGAATTGTAAGGGCTGGTTTTTTTACGAAAATATTGCTTCCGGCAATGCTGGCGATATTGTTGTTCGTATTATCGCTGTTTATATATGTGGTGCCTACTTTTGAGAGGAACGCGATGGAGCAGAAAAAAAATATGCTGCGGGAGCTGACAAATATAGCCTGGAGCATACTCGATAATTACAATTCAGCTGTCATTGAAGGACATATGCCGATTGAAGAGGCCCAGGAAGCTGCCATGACAGAGATTGAGGCACTCAGATACGGTCCGCAGGAAAAGGATTATTTCTGGATTACTGATCTGGCTCCCAAAATGATTATGCATCCGTATGTGCATGAGCTCATGGGCCAGAGTCTGAGAGATTTTGCCGATCCTGACGGGGTAAAGCTATTTCGCGAAGCAGTCGATATTGCCAAACAGGAGGGAGAGGGGTTTATAAACTACAAATGGCAGCTTAGGGATGATTCTACCCAGATTGCACCGAAGCTGAGCTTTGTAAAGCTGTTCACCCCGTGGAAGTGGGTGGTCAGCACGGGTATTTATATTGATGACGTCCACAAGGAATTATCAGCTCTTAGAAACAGGCTTCTTCTGATATTAACAGGAATTACACTTATTATTGCGCTTATAATATTCTTCATTACTTACCAGAGCCTTGAGATTGAGAACAGGAGGCGAGCTGTTGAGGCGATGCTTAAGGAATCGCGGGAAAAATACCGCTCACTGCTTGAATCATCTACTGAAGGTATTATTCTTCTGATCAATTCTCAGATTGCATATGCCAATGCGTTTGTTCAGAAATGGCTGAAGTACTCATGGACTGAGATGCAATCGATGTCTCTCAGTGAGATAATACCATCGGTAAGCATAAATGAAATAAACGGTGTTGAGAGTGAGACACGTTTTGAAACCAGGGTAACAGGCAAAGAGGGTTCAGGATCGGAGGTGCTTCTTACTGTCCTGCCGGTAGAGTTCGCCGGCAAGCAGGGAGTGTTGCTCACTTTCAGGGATATCAGTGAACACAGGTTACTGGTTACCGAGGTTGAAGACCTGAGAGAGCGTCTCAGGGAGGCCGCGGGATATTCTGCCGGAGATATAAACAGGTTTGCTTCCTACGCCTCAAACGTTGCATCGTTGCATAACCAGGCAGTATCTGACTATGCAGCACCTTTTGACACATGCAGTGCCGACGCACCTGTAAGGGTGGCTGTTGAGATAATGAACCGGAACGGCCAGTTGCCGGTAGTAATCCTTGTCAATAATAAGCCGGCAGGAATAGTTACCTCTGGAGACATACTAAAGAGAGTAACAGCACCGGGCATATCTGTCGATATTCCTGTGGCAGAGATAATGTCAGCACCGTTGATTGCGGTTGATCAGGCGACTACCCTGGCTGTCGCGGCCTCGATCATTTCCAATAAAGCAATTTCGCAACTGCTTGTTAGAAATCATGAAGGTCAGGTAACGGGTATTATCACCGCTGGGATGATTTACAAGAGCCTTTTTGATTCGGCAGTCATTACAGATGCCTGTATAAGTAACAGCAACAGTATTGACGATCTGGAAAGATGCAGGATGAAGCTGCCATTTATGATAAAGCCACTGCTAAGTGAAATAGGCAATGTGTCTACTTTTACCAGGATACTCTCCCATTACAATGATGCAATCTCTAAGGCTATAATTGAGATGGCAATCAGGGAAATCGGGACGCCGCCTTCATCATTCTCCTTCGTGGTTTTCGGCAGTGCCGGCAGGGAGGAGCTGACTTTCAACTCCGACCAGGACAATACGATAATATACACTGAATCAGATTCGCTATCGCCCGAAGAGACCAGAGCGTATTATTTAAAGCTGGGAACCAGGATATGCAATGCTCTTCACGATACAGGACTGGTTCGCTGCAAGGGTGGATACATGGCTTCGAATCCGCAATGGTGTGCTCCTCTTGAAGAGTGGAAAGGTTATTTCAACGACTGGATAATGAATTCTGATGCTGACAGTATTCTTAATTTTTCAGTCTTTTTTGATTTCAGACTGCTATATGGCGATGAATCAATCTTTGTTGAACTGGAGGATTTTGTTTTTGAGGCCTTTAAGAGGCGTACCACATTCTTTTTCTCACTGGCCCAGTCAATTACAAGGATTAAATACCCTTCCATAACAACCATGGTCAACTCAGAGGAAGAGGGTAAACGGAGGGACCAGTTTATTGATATAAAGGCAGCCATGGCTCCCATTGTTATGATAGCAAGGATATATGCACTTCACAAGGGCTTCAGGCAAAAGGGAACCCTGGAAAGGATAAGGGCGTTAAAGGCTTCGGGCACTTTAAGTGCGGAGACGTGCGACGAACTATCATATTATCATAATTTTCTGATGTATCACAGGATGCAGTCACTCCTTGGCCAGGCTATAGCAAAGGAGGAGTTTACAAACAACATTCCGGTCTCATCGATGAATGAAACGGAGCAGGTAATACTTAAGAAGATACTATCACGTGCCGGCAGCTTCAATGAGATACTCACGGCTGAGTTCATGAGTGCATTCCAGGGATGATGACCACAGACTATTTGCAAAAAGTAATCCCCGCTCTTGTATAAGTAAAAAATCTTGATACATTTGCTGACTGTTCAAATCTGTACCACATTGTATTGACCTATATACCAGCGCTGGCAAAAAATAGTTGTAACGCCTGATATTAATAACCTAAAAACCTAACCTAGTGGAAACAGAAGACTACAAGATCAGCTTTTTCAAGCCGACCACTGAACGTGCAAGGCTTAACCGTAACCTTACCTTGAAGCTCTTCATAGCATGGGCAGTCGCAATTTTCGGATTTCAGATACTGCTTAGGGTTATTGAAGAACCTGTACCGGAAGAGGGACTAATTTCATTTACAACAGCATGGAACCAGATCGAAGCCGAAGCTGCTGATACCGATGCCTTCAAAGCTGCGGCATTGCCCGTTATCCAGGTTTTGGGCAAGTCCTCACTAAAACCGGAAGAGTATGACGTTGTCAGAGATGCTCTTGGCTGGATGGTTGCCCGGGTAATATCGGATGAAGAACTAAGCAGCCTTCAGGAAGAAGTAATAAACTTTAATTTACTCAGAAACAGGATAACCTCACTGCAAGATGAAGAGTATCTTGCAGCTAAGGAGGTAATCGAACTGAAGGCAGGTTCTGCCCTCGGTGTCGGACAAGAGTCATTGCTTGCAAAGCTTTTACCACTGGGCCTTGATAATGACCTTGCCGAATTATCTCCGGAAAGCAGAATGAAATTGCCGGATATTATGACTACATATCTTACTCATAACCGGTCTGTGCTCACTGATACAATATTTCTTGGCTTTCCATTCCATTACTTCTATACTGCAGTTTTCCTGCTTGTTTTCTTTATAGCGCTTTGCTGGTATTACTGTTACAGGACCGACAAGGTACATGCCAGGCTGAATTTTACTGAACAGACTACTTAATTTCAACCAGTGAGAATAGTAAAGATGAAAAGGATATATTTACTCTTATTATCGTTTATACCGGCAGTACTTTTCGCTGCCAGCGATGTCACACAGCTTGAGGGAGGATTTAAAGTCGGTCCCGCAATAATACTAATACTGATACTCTCCCTCTTTATCCTCGTCGGAGTGGTTTTCAGGGCTAAGGATACCACTGATTACTATGCTGCCGGGCGCAAAATATCAAGGGTAGGATCGGGTATGGCCATTGCTTCCAACTGGATGAGTGCTGCCTCATTTCTTGGAATGGCGGCTCTTATGTACGATGTTGGTTATCACGGGCTGGCATATGTTGTGGGCTGGACGGGAGGTTATGTTCTGTTGCTGATACTCATGGCAGGGCAGATAAGAAGGTATGGTAAGTATACAGCCGCCGATTTCATTGGCGACAGGTACTACTCAAGTTCGCTAAGGACAATAGGCGCGGCTATTGCTATAGTAATTTCGATAGCATATGCTGTCGGACAATTTGGAGGCATAGGCCTGATGTTTAAATGGGTTATGGGCATCGATTACCTGCCTGCCGTGATGATTGGGGGGTCGGTGGTATTGGCCTATACCCTTATTTCAGGGATGTTAGGTGTCACCAAGAATATGCAGATACAGTATATTATCATTATCTCTTCCTTTATAATTCCGCTCTTCATTCTGACAGCCAAATTTGATTACTTCTGGCTACTGCCACAGATAGGGTATGGTTCTGTGGTACAGGATATTGTTGAGGGCATACAGATAACTGAGAAATCAGGTCTTTTCAATTCCCTGGGTCACCATTTTGCGATAGTGCCAAGTCCTGAATATGCAATGCCCTGGGATCCTTCAACAGGACAGACGTTTTTTCAGTGGGTGGCGATAGCATTTTCACTGATGATAGGCACGGCAGGATTGCCACATGTTATACAGCGGTTTTATGTTGTACCGAAAGTAAGCGACGCCAGGTGGTCGGTAGTATGGGGACTCTTCTTCATCTGCCTGCTCTATTGGAGTGCTCCTGTCTATTCGGCATTCGGAAAAATGCTGTCGGCAAATCCTGAGGTCGGAAAACTGGCCAAGGATGCGATAGTCGTTTACACTGCTCAGCTTGGGGATGTGCATCCTCTAATAGTGGGCCTGCTGGCGGCAGGGGGAGTTTCGGCGGCCTTTTCTACCGTTTCAGGCCTGTTGGTAGCCGGCTCTTCTGCTTTTGCTCATGACATTTATGTTAAGGTCATTAATCCCGGCGCCACTCCGAATATTCAGCTCAGGGTAGCAAGGATCAGCACTGTTCTGATGGCGATAATCATAACCATCATAGCTTTATTTGACCTGGCTCTTATCGCTCAGCTGGTGGCCATAGCTTTTTCAATGGCAGGATGCACGATATTTCCGTTGTTTCTTCTTGGAATATGGTGGAGCGGTTCAAACAGGGCAGGCGCCAAGGCAGGGCTGATAACAGGAAGTCTTGTAACAATTGTTGCCCTTACTTATCTTGTAGGTGCAAAGGCAGGATGGAACCTTCCTTTCTATGATTTTATCTCCTATTATCTCGGAGCATGGTATTTTGCATGGATAGGGGCTCCTCTGGCCATAGCTGTTAACATCATTGTATCAAAATTGACAAAGGAAACACCAGTTGAAATAAGACAATTCCTTATTGAAAAAGTACACTCTTGATTTTGAATACATTATCGGGGAATAAAGGAGTCAGGCTGGTCATTCTCGTAATGATTATCCTTACCTCTATTGGCATTGTAATAGCAAAAGTTTACTACGGCAGAATTAATAGCGCGGTCGATCCCCGCATAAGGGAGGCCCGGGTGATGTATGGCCGTTACAACAGTTATACTTCAGAGAATGATGCTGAATCGGTGGTGCTTTTACTCGACAGTGTCAGAGCTATTTATAATTCAATAGATCACTACAGGTGTTCATATGAACCGGGAGTGCTTGAGAATAATCTGGCATCAGTCTATCTTACACTTGCGCTGGCAACCAAAGATATGGTTGAGAGAAGGGAGTTCCTCTTTGATTCCGCTGAAGAGCATCTGAGCAAGGGTATTGAATATTATAAGTCATGGCTGGAGAGGTTCAGTGATCTTACAGAGGAACAGGTCAGTACGATCATAGCGGATGAATTCAAAGCAGATGCTGCGCTCAGGGAATCGAAAAATCTGGAGGCCATAATCGCAAAAAGGATAAGGGATATTCTTGATGCTCAGAAGGAGACCCCCAGGAGGTTATCGGTAAGCTACTCCAACCTTGGAATAATAATGCGACACCGTGGCGATGCAGAGGAAGCAGTGGCTTATTATGAAAAGTCACTGGAGATTTGGCCAGAGAATCATGTAGCCCGTAACAACCTGAATATCATTTTCGGCTTGCCGCCTGTAAAACAGAGTTTTCTCCGCAGGATGTTTCCACCGGACAGATTATAATTAAGAAGAAGAATGATTTATTAAACAGAAAACCAGGTGATATGAAGATTAACAAATTACTGTCAATGCTGCTGCTGTTGCTTCCCATTATGGCCTCAGCCCAGAATTCAACAGACCCGCCCAAATATGGGATCAGTTTTTCAGGCTTCCTGAAAACTGACTATTTCCTTGACACCCGCGAAGGCGTTTCAATCAGGGAGGGGCACTTCCTGCTGTACCCGAGGAACATCTCCCTTGATACAGATGGAAACGATATTTATGCCAACCCATCCTTCAATTTCCTGTCAATACAGTCAAGGCTGACAGGCAGAATAACAGCTCCTGATGCTTTCGGCGCCAAAGTCTCCGGGATCCTTGAAGCTGATTTTTTCGGCAATGAAAATGCAGCCTTCATTGATGCCAACGGTTTCAGGTTGAGACATGCCTTTGCGAAACTTGACTGGGAGAAAGCAGAGCTGATAGCAGGCCAGTACTGGCATCCGTTTTTTATCCCCGCTTGCTTTTCAGGGGTAATCTCATTCAATACAGGGGCTCCATTCCAGCCATTTTCCCGCAATCCGCAGGCAAGACTGACCTACAAACCCGGAAAGGTGAATCTCACCGGCGTGGTCTCATCTCAAAGAGACTTTACCAGCCCGGGGGGATCTGCCCCTTTGCGCAATTCAGCTACACCCATATTAAGCGGATTAATAACATACGAAGAGAACAACAGCAGCACTGGTACGGGTTTTCTGGCCGGTGCCGGTGTTGACTATAAGACCATTCAGCCGCTTCAAACCACCACCCGTTTTTTGCAGTCGTTTGTAACTGATGAGAAGGTAAGTGGTTTGTCGGCGACGGCTTTCCTCAAAATCACCAGACCTCAGTTTATCTGGAAACTCCAGACAATTTATGGAGAGAATCTGTTTGACCTGATTATGATGGGAGGCTATGTTGTCAGTTCGCTTGAGGATCCATTGACAAACCGGGTTAAATACTCTACTTTAAATTATCATACCACATGGACAGAGTTACAGACGAAAGGAGATAAAGTACAATTGGGACTGTGGGCAGGTTATGCCAGGAACCTGGGGTCGAAGGAGACCATCCTCGAGTATTCGAACCGCATAGGAGGGAGTGATGTTACGACACGAGGAGCAGATATGAAGTCGCTGATGAGAGTATCCCCAAGAGTGGTGTTTATCAGCGGAAAATTCAATCTGGCCACTGAACTGGAATATACGTCAGTGGCATATGCAACCAGACAGACTGACGGCACCATTAACCGTGATGAATACGGTAAGATTACGGAATCACAGAATGTCAGCAATCTGAGGGTACTTCTCTCTGCAATCCTGAATTTCTGACAAGAAGATTATATTTATTGAGTATTCACTAAACAGTAAAAATATGCACGGACCGGCAGCAAAACTAGAAAAAGACCATGCAGCTGACAAGAAGGCAAAGCTCGGAATCTACCTCTTCCTGGTTTACGTCGTTGTTTACAGCGGATTTGTGGTGATAGGATTATATGATCCTGACCTTATGGGTGTACATGTGGTCGGAAAGCAGAACCTGGCTATTGTTTACGGCTTTGGACTGATAGTACTGGCGATAATAATGGGGTTCATATACAATGCGTTGTGCACCCGTATGGAAGACCGGATGAACGAAAAGCAGAAAGGAGGCTCTCATGACCTATAATGTTTCTGCCTGGGCAATAATAATATTTGTAGTTTTTGTTGCGATAGTTCTGTTCCTTTCTTTCTATTTCGCCCGCAAGACAAAGTCGGCTTCAGGATATTATGCCGCAGGAGGAAAGATTCACTGGGGAGTAAACGGAATAGCATTTGCGGGAGATTACCTCTCTGCTGCTTCATTCCTTGGTATTTGCGGTATGATAGCCTTTTCAGGTTACGACGGTTTCCTCTATTCGATAGGATACCTTGCAGGATGGGTTGTGGCTTTGTTTATAGTTGCCGAGCCTCTAAAGCGTCTTGGGCGGTATACATTTACTGATGCTCTTGATGCCAGGTTCAATTCCAAATCAATAAAGCTAACCGCTTCGATAAGCACCCTGGTAGTATCGGTCTTTTATCTTATTCCACAAATGGTGGGAGCGGGTGACCTGGTTGTTCCGCTACTGGGACTGCCTCACTGGATCGGTGTGATGATAGTTGGTTCCATAGTTATATTCATTGTGGCCACGGCAGGAATGACCTCAACCACCTACGTGCAGTTCATTAAAGGAGCGTTGCTGATTATTTTCTCAACCGTACTGACGGTTTATATTTTAAACAACGGACTGAATCTTAGTCCGGGAGGTAGTTACCACAGGTTTGTTACACTGGGAGTCGTATTTGAGGATGGCGAGTTTGCCGGAACCACGGAAGAGGACTACACCCTTGCCGAAGTTCATACTATTGACGGAATGACTTTCGCGGCGCTGGAAAAACAGGGCGTTACCAACTGGTACAAGCTCTCTTCAGACTCTACTTACCTCGAAGAGATGCTCTCGGTCACCACCAGATATGATGGAGTAAAACTATACAATGGCGAACCGAAATCGGAGGGAAAATTCTATCAGGTCGGGCATCTTACAAAGGTAGTGGTTGACGGAGAAGAGGTTGACGAGACTGGTCCGCTGGGCCCGTTCAGGTTTATTTCTGCGCTGGAGGAGAGCGAGTTGGTAAGATTCACCAGGAAGGAGATAAGAGACGCAAATACAACAGTATGGTATCAGGAACCTACTTCTGGCAGTGACATGATAAAACCTGGCTTACTGTATAAGGTTTCAACACGTGCCGGTGCTACATTCTGGACCAAGCTCAATTTCGTCTCACTCATGCTGGCGCTTTTCTTCGGAACTTCAGCGCTGCCTCATATTCTTATAAGATATTATACTGTACCAAGCCAGAGAGCGGCAAGAAAATCTACGATAGTGGCAATTTCAGCTATCGGGTTTTTCTATATCCTGACAATGTATATGGGGCTGGGAGCTGCTGTTAATGGTGTTCTTGATGTTGAAAGCAGTAATATGTCAGGACCCTTGCTCGCAAGATACTTTGGGGTAGGTCTTTTTTCAATGATCTCGGCTATAGCATTTGCAACTGTTCTGGGAACTGTCAGCGGCCTTATTGTAGCCTCATCAGGGGCAATAGCACATGATTTTCTTGACAACTATCTTAACCTTAAGATGGATGACCGTCAGAAGGTCAGGGCAGGCAAGCTCGCAGCGTTCGGCGTAGGATTGTTTGCCATTCTGCTTGGGATTCTCTTTAAGGGAATGAACGTCTCATTTCTGGTAGGCCTTGCGTTCGCTGTTGCTGCTTCGGCCAACCTGCCCGCAATTCTTTTCCTTCTTTTCTGGAAGAAAACGACTGCAAAGGGTATTGCATGGTCGATTGTTACGGGAATAGTATCATCGGTAGGAATAATACTGTTGTCTCCAACCATGTACGAGAGGTATGGTCTTGACAAGGCTGCGGCTCCCATCCCACTCGATAACCCGGGTATAATATCCATACCCCTGGCTGTGATTGTCCTTGTGGTCGTTTCGCTGATGACGCAGAAGGACAATGTCAACAAGGTAGAGAATTACCATCATGGCTTGTAGACAATTAAAATGGTGTTTGAGGAGGATGGCTTTACCATAGCCTGACGGGTAATATAATATGTGATGAGACCATACATACTTGCAGAAAACAACTGGGAGAACCTTAAGGAGTTCCGTTTCGAACTTGCCGTTCTGCCGTGGGGTGCTACTGAGGCACATAATTATCACCTTCCATATTCTGCTGACATTATAGAATCAGAATTAATTGCAGCTGAAGCAGCCAGAATAGCATGGGAGAAAGGATCCAGGGTGGTGGTTCTGCCTGTTGTTCCCTTTGGGGTAAATACCGGACAGAGGGACATATATCTCGATATAAACCTGAATCCCTCAACCCAGTTGGCAATTCTGAAGGATATAATCACGGTACTTGATCATCAGGGTTTACATAAGCTCTTAATACTAAACAGTCACGGAGGCAATGACTTCAAACCCCTCCTGAGGGAACTGGGCGGTAGCTTTCCTGACATGTCCCTTAGTGTTGCCAACTGGTACCAGGCACTTGACAGGAAGAAATATTTTGATGAACCGGGTGATCATGCCGATGAGATGGAGACAAGCCTTCTTTTGTTTCTCAGGCCTGACCTTGTACTGCCCAAAGAGAAATGGGGAGAAGGCCATGAACGCAAAAACCGCATAGGAGCATTCCGTGAGGGCTGGGCATGGACAGAGCGGCGTTGGCCTCAGGTGACTGATGATACCGGAATTGGAAATCCGCAGCATGCAACACGCGAAAAGGGAGAAAGATTTTTCAGGGATTTGACAGAACTGTTAAGCGGCCTTTTCCGGGACCTTTGTAATACTGATTCCGGCAATCAGTATTTATAAAGATGATGACCCGGATATGTTTTGTCTTTACGTAGCTACCATTCTGCGCAAGGATAGAAGCACTTCCATTATTGGCTGTCCAGACATTTGTTGTGCGTAATACACGACTTCATTCTCTACGGAAAATTAAATTTTGCTGTAAGAAAAGTTTTGTCGAAATTTGATTAACTATTATCGTGTTAACGCGCCCGGACTCATTTTGGGGAGTCATTTTTCTTGTTTGTTAATCTTAACATCATTATTGTATTTGCAGCAATAAACAGCACAATAATTTAATTGCTGACTGCTTGTTGCAAAGAGTTAAACACTATCTGAAAATGAAAAATCCATTCGTTCTTTTCATTATACTGATGCTGGCAGCGGGAGCTGAAGCACAACCCGGCAGGAACAGGCAGAATGACAACTTTCTGCAGATAGGATTTAAAGCGGGGGCCGGCTATTCAACAATAACCGACCTGTCAAAAGTGCTTGTGAGTGAATCATATTATACCGGTTATACATTTGAAAACAGCGGAAGCTGGTCTTTTACTGGAGGCCTCTATTTAAATTACAAGTTTGAGGGATCTATCTCTGCAATATATTTTGAAGTGTCCTATTCCACACTGGGGAACAAACTGCATTACTCAGACATTAATGATTTCTCCTATGATTTCTCGGTCAAGTACAATTACATAAACATGGACCTATGGTATAAGGCTTATCTCCTTAATGGCCTGTTTCTGGGTTCAGGACCAAGACTCGGGCTTAATCTGACCCCGGGAGGCCTTTTCTATACTTCAAATGGTGAAGACCAGTTTGGGCCGGATATTCTTATACAACAGCAGATGAGGGATGTACTAAAGGGCCGCACCAATTTTTCCATCGGTCTGGGTGCAGGGTATGAGTTCCTGTTCGGGTTGTCATTGGATGTCAGGTATTATCAGGGTTTGAGTGATGTGATGGAGACAGAGGTAAATAATTTTCGCTTTATCGAAAACAGGAACACGGGCAGTGTGCTGCAAATATCTCTTGGATTTGCAATACCGTATGATCTGAACGTCTTTTAAGATTGATAACAGAAATAAATCGGATCCGATGCTAAAATGCCGGGTTAATATTAAGCTGGTTTTCTGCCTGATCGCACTTCTTCAGATATGCCCGGGTGTTTCCCAGACTCATTTGCCTGGCGGAGTAAGAGGAGCATTACTGTGGGAGGTTACTCAACCAGCACAGTCAGGACAGGCTCAATGGAAGTCGGTACTTACTCTCCCTGCCGATACAGGATTTCTTGTCAGGGGTAAGATCCAGACTATCAATAATTATCCGGCGCTACTCTTTTCAAATGTAACAGACACTGCATATGGCACCTTTAACCTTGGGAAACTCGAGGCATTCAGCCTGCTTACGGTATGCCAGGAATCCGATACTGTTGCCGAGAGGGTGGTTTTCAGCCTTGGCAGTGATACTTCAGCCGGGATGATTTTAACCAATAAGCGAATGGCAGCATTGGATATCTATCAGTATGCCAACTACAACCATGGTACAATGACTTATCCAAAAATATACTCCTATACTCAGAATAAGATCCCTGAATCCGGTACCGCCAAGCAGAATCTTCAGTTCGGGCGCCACCCACGCCACCAGAACCTCCCAGTATCGCACTACAATGGCATAATGGCTGAGGTAATACTCTTTCCGAGGGTTATTTCTCCCGGTGAACGTCAGAGGGCTGAAAGCTACCTGGCCCTTAAATATGGTATTACCCTTAACCAGGAATACCCAACCTCCTATCTGAACAGTTCAGGTGAGGTTATATGGGATGCGGAGGTAAATGCAACCCATAATAAGAATATTGCCGGGTTGGGCAGGGATGACATATCAGGATTGAATCAGCGGGTTTCAGAGAGTACACAGATACCGGGAGTTATGAAAGTGGGTGTTAGTGGAGAATTGAAAAACAACTCTTTCCTGATCTGGGGAGATAACGGAAGGGCCCTGCGGTTTGATGAAGACTCAGGAATCAGAAGAATGCTCAGGGAATGGCGTCTTTCTGCATTTAATTATGTGGGAGGTCCTGTAAATGTAGCCATTAACGAATTATTGTTACATGACATAGATCCACTCCTTCCGGGGGAAACATACTGGATGATGACAGACAGAAGTGGTACTGGTAATTTTCCGTTCAGTGAGACTGACTATTTCCAGAGCCAGCCGCTCTCTTATCCGGAGAGAATAATCAGATTTGATTCTGTAACAGTCGATACTGATTTTTCAGGTAGCGATCTGTTTACAATCATTGCTGCTCCCTCATTTTTTGCGAGGAGTATTGTGGTACCGCCAAAATGTGAAACACCACATTCAGGTGCAATACAGACTGACATAGCCGGGGGAGCACCCCCTTTCAATGTTCTGCTGAAGGGAACCACAAACAATATAATTAAGGTATTTGCCAATGTTGCCGGCAGGCATCATCTCTTTGACGGGATAGGTCAGGGCGGGTACCATCTTCAGATTACTGATGCTGCAGGCAAAATATTTACCGAAGAGATAATGGTCTCGAACCTGAGTCTGTGGGAAAACACTTTAGCCCGTAGTTATACTCTTCCCAAAGGAGAGACCCTTGTCCTGAATGCAGCAGAAGGGATGCCATCAGGAAATTATCTCTATTCATGGACTCTGCCTGACGGATCGTTATTCAACAGGGAGGAGATAAAAATAGACACGCCTGGAAAATATCTTTTATCAGTGACTGATGCTGACAATTGCAAATCAGTTGCAGAGGTTAAGGTTAAGCAGACAGGCAGATCAGGGTTTAAGGAGACAGAGCTGTTCCCCAATCCTGTAAACGGTTGGTTTGCACTACGCATAAGCCTGGAGTGGGCGATGGATATCAATGTCAAAATAACTGATATGTCCGGGAAAATAATCAAACAGACTATGCTGCGAAACGACAGTTACTACCTGTATAATGATATTATCAATGAGCCCGGAACCTACATGATAACAATAGTAGCGGATATGCACAGCGAGACTCTTAAGTTAATAGTTCAATAGTTGCTGAAAGATGCGATGATTGAAAACGGTAATATATTGAAAACAGGAAACAGCAGAAAATGGGGAAGCCACAATCCTGTATCTGTTACCCTTATTTTGGGTTTTTTGCTTTTATGTGTTACCGACTTTCCAGACCGCAGTCAGCAATATATAAATTTTAACAGCCCGGTATTTCAGGAAAACAATGCTGATGCAGGCGCCATGATTGCTGACGATTTTTCTGAAGAAACAGTGGGTGGTGCTGTTGGTCTTGTTTCGGAAGGGATACCAGGTGTTCCATGCGATGGATATGGCAATCCGGGTTTTTCCGGTTCGAAAGCGGGCAACAATGTATCTGATTACAATACACGGCCAGTGACGGATGGCTATTATGCATTTTCAAAGCCAGAGAGCTATGCAGATGCTGACCCTCTCATGCGATATGATATCATAATTCCAGGCCGCTCCATGAATTCGGCTGAGGCTCTTCCAGGAGTGGAAACGGCAATCAGCCTTGAGGGTGTAAGCCTCATAGTACCGGAAGGAGGAATAAGTTCCGGTGAGGTGTTATCAATTACCGGTTTGCTGGCAGAAGATCTGCCACCAATACCGGGGGAGCTGGCCAATGTAACCAACGGGAGTTTTTCAGGTTACCGCTTTCTTCCCCATGGGATGCTATTTGACAACGAAGCCACTATAGCAATGGCCTTCGATAACAGGTTAATTCCCGAAGGATACAGCGCTGAAGATATCTTTACCTGGTTTTACGATGAGGATGATAATAAGTGGAAACCACTTGAGCGTGACAGTATAGACTACGGGTCGGGTCTTATTATTTCCCGTACATATCACTTCACCGACATGATAAACGGTATAGTAAAGATACCCGAATCACCCGAAACAGAGGGCTATATCCCCACCTCGTTAACCGATATTAAAGCAGCTGACCCGGCTGCGGGAATAACCCTGATAACCTCTCCGGCGGCCAATAGTACAGGCGATGCTGAGTTGTCATATCCTTTGAACCTGCCAAAAGGCCGTTCGGGAATTGAACCATCGCTAAGTTTGCATTACAGCAGTGACGGGGGCAGCGGATGGACCGGTTTTGGGTGGGGGTTGACAATTCCGGCTGTTACTGTTGATATAACATGGGGTGTTCCCCGGTATCTGCCCGACAAGGAATCAGAGACATACCATTTTGGAGGTTCCCAACTCACTCCGGTAGCACACAGGGGTGAATACATTGACCGCACTCCTGAAAAACGGTTCCATCAGAGGATAGAAGGTGATTATTACAGAATAATCAGGCATGGAGACAACCCGAAAAACTACTGGTGGGAGGTGACAACAAAAGAGGGGGTCAGATCCTTTTATGGTGGTCTCCCCGAAACAGGCATCCAGGTGGATGCAGTCTCTGCCGACGCGAGCGGTAATATCGGATTCTGGGCTTTGACAGAAACACGCGACCTGCATGACAATTTCATCAGGTATGTTTATGAAAAACCTGAAGGGTGCGGTGAACAGCTGTATATAAGTGAGATATCCTATACCGGGCACAGGGAGGTTCCGGGGCCTTACAGAATTACTTTCCTGCGTGATGATGAGTCGAATCAATTTCAGCGTAAAGACGCAAGGATAAATGCAGGCTACGGTTTTATACAGCGAGACAGGGAATTACTCAGGCGTATAAACATCACTTTTAATGATGAACCTGTGCGGTCTTATACGATGCAATACAGGGACGGAGTTTTCATGAAAACACTTCTGGAGAGTCTTACTGAGCTTGATGCGGCAGGCAATGAGTTTTACACCCACAGGTTTGACTATTACAACGATATTCATGATGGCAACGCTCTGACACCATTTGCGCCTATGGAGAAATGGGAACTGCCTGATGACAATCTGAAAGACCCGTTCCTAAATCCGGTCAACCTCTTTTTTGATGATGTCTCTTCCCTCGGCGGGTCAGGAAGCTTCGGCGGTTCGGGGGGTGTCGCCGCAACGGTCGGGCTACTTGATGGCAAGCCGTTTCTCAAGACATTGACTGCCGGAGGAAACGTCTATTATCAAAGCTCTGAAAGTGAAGGATTCCTCTCTCTGACCGATCTTAACGGAGACGGACTACCCGACAAGGTTTACAAAAGGGGTAACAGAATTTATTACAGGTCAAATTTACTTGGTTACCCGAGTGTCGAGATGTTCGGAGAAGAGAGGTTGGTAGTGGGTGTTAATAATTTCAGTATAAGTACAACCAAAGGTTTCAGCGGTGGGGTTGAGGCTCATCCGGTTATCTACCTGGGTTACAGTAATAGCCGGACAACTACAAAGAATACGGTATATTTTGGTGATTTTAATGCAGACGGACTTGTTGATATCGTCGATAACGGGGTTGTTTATTTTAACCACATCAATGAAAACGGACACCCGGTATTTTCACCATTAAGCGATCTGACACCCAACCCCCTGGCAGGCAACAGCCAGATAGACCTGAGCCTTCTTCCTGATCCTGCAGCAGAGCAGGCCATTCTCGAAGAGCAGTTTCCACTCCACGATGCTGTGAGAATGTGGCAGGCTCAATACGACGGGACAATATATATGAGTGCTCCTGTAAGCCTGGTTGAAGATACCAGCACAGTTGCCAGGGAGGATACCCTGAGAGACGGGGTCAGGGTAACAATCCAGCGTAATGCCTCTCTCCTCTGGAGTGCCGAAATTGAGGCTGACGATTATGCTGCCAGAGTTCCCTCAATGGGATTGATTGCGGTAAGCAAGGGCGACAGGTTTTATTTCAGGGTTCAGTCGCGATACAATGGTTCTTATGACAAAGTATTCTGGGATCCTGAAATATTTTATCAATCAATAAACGGGTCAGATTCCCTGGCAGGTCAGAAGGATAGCAACGGAAAGGAAATTGGAAGGTATAAAGCGTCGGAGGATTTTATACTCTGCGGGAACCAGTCAATAGGAATGCCAAAGACTGGTGCCATAATCATCAGAACAGCTTTTTCAAAGCCTGTGACATCAGATACCGTCAGGCTGGAGATATTCCGCACTGACACACTGGGCAATCAGACCACAATATTTTACCGGGTCTATGAACCATGGCAGGAGGTAAATGTCGATTCCATAAACCTCGATGAAGAGGTGCTAAGGGATGAGTTTATGAGATTCAGGATCAACTCAGAGACAAATATTGACTGGAGTGAAATTGACTGGGATATCTATGTTGAGTACACCAGGATAGATGACGGTACACCGGTGAGCGGATATGACGGTTCTCCATTGATGTATTTTAAAACTATCCCGGAGTTTTACCTGATGTACAACAATACTGTTTTCCGGGAGTTCCCGCTGGTTGCCGACAGTGCATTCCTTCTGTCGACCGGACTCGACACAATAGATGATCTGTTTCATCCTGTGAAGATTTCTCCCTTACTTCTATTTGATGGTTCTGCAGGGCCGGGAACAGGCGATACCGTTATTCTGTCGGTTAAATCAGAGGCAGGATTACATGTGAAAAGGAAGTATCAGTTTGATGGTCTAACCTTTGCCGATGAAGATACACTGACAACAAGCATACGATTAGGAGACACCCTTCATCTGGAGTATCATTTTTCAGACTATCGGCTTGCCGAATCGATTGTCAGTTCGGAGGTGATTTTCGGATATGACACACTGAATCCTTTTAAAGTGACCGCCTTAAGTACCATCAGGCCTGAGGATGAAATATTCGGCCGGCTTTACCGTGGCTGGGGGCAATTCGACTATAACGGCAATGGTGATCGTGCAGCAGCTCCGATTGATGAGGCTCTTCTGAAGCTGAGTGATGTCCGCAACACAGACGTTGCCTCAATGCAGGACACCTCAGCCCTGGGTGGTGTGTCTAATCCACTCTCAGAGGTTTTCAATATCATGATTCCTTATGCATCACGTGCAGCCTACATGGGCACTGATGAGTACGTTTACATTCTGCCTCAGTATGTCTCTGCCTCCCGTTTAGGTGAAAAGAATGTTATAGTTAAACCCATTGAATTTTCTGCGTCAGGACTGAACGCAATTACAAAGGAGACAAAGAGCCTGTCAAACAGTGTAGCGGCCGGAGGGTCGGTGGGTCCTGTCGGCGGAACCTACAGCCACTCGTGGGGTGAAGCCAATATGGTAATAGATATGTTCGACATGAACGGCGATGGTTATCCCGATCTTCTCTCAACAAACAGAATACAATATACAGACGTTAACGGAGTTCTGTCAGGAACCCCGGTAACCCATAATCTTGGAGACCACTATTCGGAGTCTGAAGCTGACGGATTTACACTCGGAGGCAGCCTGATAATTGCCCAGACAAATAATTCGAACTCAAGATCCACTTCTCAAACCAGCAAAACCAAAACAGGAAATAACTCGAAGACCAACAACAATGCAAAAGCAGCACAGGAGACTTCAAAATCATCAATCGGGATAAGTGGAAACTTCTCCTCAAATGAAGATTTTACAGGTCAGACATGGATGGATATCAATGGTGACGGATTGCCTGACAAGATATACAATGACGGGACGGTAAGGCTTAATCTGGGATACTCTTTTGCACCGCCTGAACAATGGAATTTTGATGCGATCTGTGTTGGTGAAAGCCAGGATTACGGAGCAGGTCTTGGTGTCGATATCAAGAATGGCAGTATTGTAGCAGGGGTCAGTATCTCAATGACACTCAATGAGGCCAACGAGACATTTATGGACATAAACTCGGATGGGCTGCCAGATATGGTAAAGGGTAACAATGTCTGGTTCAACACCGGCTCAGGTTTTGCTCCTTCTGTGGAATGGCCGGGCCTTGGTGCCCTTGACGCAGGAGAATCGATTGGGGAATCTGCCAATGCAGGATTTACTGTCGGGATCGCAATACCGATATTCTTCATAAAAATATGCATAAATCCTTCCGCATCGGTAAGCCGCGGGGTCAGCAGCATTGTAACACATCTGACAGATATAAACGGTGACGGAATGCCCGATTTCCTCTCCTCAGAAAAGGAGACTGAAATGAACGTAAGGCCATCGAAAATATTCCGGACCAATATTCTGAAAGAGGTAGAGAACCCACTTGGAGGCAGTTTTGAACTGGATTATCTGCTCACACCTGCTGTATACAGCCATCCGGGAGGAAAACTGGCGATGAAATCGGTTAAAGTGTTCGATGGACTTACGGGCGATGGCATAGATACCACTTATACTACATTTGAATATGACGATGGGTACTATGATCGGCATGAGCGGCAGTTCTACGGCTTTGCTGCAGTGAAGACACATTTTCATGATACCGGTAACGACAATAGTGTTTACCGCACAGTTACACAGCATTACAGCAACGGGAATTATTATACCAGGGGTAACCTGTTATCGGAGACGCTGTCAGACAGTGAGGGACTCAAAAGGAAAGGGATACAAAACATCTATGCACTTCGTGATATACATACAGGAGCTCTGCTCCCTGCAATATCTGAAAAGAGCAACAGGGAACCTGCCTTTGTCGCGCTGGAGGAGACCAGGAATCATTCTTACGGTGGTTATGCAGAGCCACAGATAACCACCAGGGTGACCTATTCATATGATACCCTGGGAAATATTTCAGGTTATACCGACTACTCCGCCGGAAATGAAAATGACAGATATTCAGTTTCGATTCAATATCACAGCTTCAGTGACAGATATCTCCTTTCGGTTCCCTCACAGCATGAAGTAACTACAAGAGAAGGTTTAAAGAGAAAAAGTGAAACCACTGTAAATGAACTGGGAGAGATAACGCAGATCAGGCAGTTTATCACAAGCAATTCCACCGCCATTACTGACATGGAATATGATGAATACGGTAATCTTACAAAACTCACCCGGCCGGCCAACCACAGGGGAGAGCGGCTCTGGTACGGGTATGAGTATGACAACGCGGTTCACTCATATGTCACCTCGATTACCGATGCCTATGGATATAGCTCGGCATCAGTATATGATTACCGTTGGGGTGTTCCAACCGAGGTGACGGACAGGAACGGTCAGGTTATGAGATATCAGTTTGACGATTGCGGCCGCATGTCAACTGTAACCGGACCCTATGAAACAGCATCAGGCAGACCATATACTATCGCGTTTGAATATCATCCGGAAGCGGAAGTCCCTTATGCCCGCACCAGGCACTATGACAGTCTCTTTGATTCTGATATTGAGACCTGGTCATTTACCGATGGCCTTGGCCGGCCTGTTCAGGTTAAGAAGACCGCCCTGCTGTTTACCGATCCTGCCGTGGAAGATACACCGGGTTATATTGTGTCGGGAAGGGTGTTCCATGATTCCTTCCACAGAACGGCAGAGACGTACCAGCCTGTATTTGAACCGGCCACATCGCCCGAAATTCTGAACAGGAATACCGATAACATACAGCCTACACTACTGACATACGATGTGCTCGACCGCATAAGCCTGATCACCCTTCCTGACGGGTCAGTTACAGAATACAGGTACAGCTTTGGCGATTATGGCGGAGAGACGGTGTACATAGATACCCTGATTGATGCGCTGGGCAATATCTCAATAAGCTTTACGAAGGCCAACGGCCGCAAGGCAGCCACGGCCAGGGTAACGGCTTCAGACATTATCATCACCGGGTTTGTATACAACGCAATTGGAGAGTTGCTTGAAGTTACCGATCCAAAGGGAAACCGCACCACCTCTGTATACGACATGACCGGCAGACGTTTATCTGTCAGCCACCCTGATGCCGGGCTGACGGAGTTCAGGTATGACGGCGCCGGCAATCTGACGGAGAAGATCACTGCCAATCTGCGCAGGCAGATACCTGAAGGGGGAGCCATAAGGTACAGGTATGATCATGAGAGACTTATTGAGATAGTATATCCCCGCAACGTGCAGAACAGGGTAAATTATATTTACGGGGAACCGGGGGCTACCCACAACAGGGCGGGGCGCGTGGTGCTGCAGCAGGATGCCAGCGGAGGGCAGGAATTCTTCTACAGTCCCCTCGGCCAGGTGGTGAAGACAATACGTACCGTTCAGCTCGGTGAGTCGGATATGAGGACCTGGATATGGAGTGCGACCTATGACACCTGGAACCGAGTGCACACGATGACTTATCCTGATGGTGAGAAGGTGACCTATTCCTATAACCGGGCCGGAAACCTCAGCAGTATGGAGGGTGAAAAACTAGGCCGGACTTACGAATATATCTCCAGGATCGGTTACAATAAGTTTGAGAAGCAGGTTTACCAGCAGGCAGGTAACGGCACTGTAACAACCTACAGCTATGAGCCTGAAAGGCAGAGGTTGTCAGAGATGAGTGTCGCCACCGCCCAAAATCTCATTCTCAGCAACGTATACAGTTATGATGCCATGAGCAACATCCGGGGAATAGTGAACAATGCATCGGTGTCGGGGGAGATAGGCGGATCGACGGTGCAATCATATTCATATGATGATATTTACCAGCTCACTACAGCCTCGGGCATATTCAGGGGGAATCGTGACACAAGCAATTACCAGCTTACCCTACAGTATGATGTTATGGGCAATATACTTCAGAAAAACCAGTCCCATAATAAATCAGGGGTGAGCCAGGACGGTACGGCCTACGATTTCATCTATAAATATGACGGTCCACAGCCAAATGTTGCAAATGCGATCGGGCAGAGGGTTTTTAACTATGACAGCAACGGCAATCTTACCAACTGGCACGATACTGTTACCAACGATTTCCGGCAACTGGCATGGGATGAGGAGAACCGGCTGACCATGATCTCTGACAACGGGTACATGAACAGGTATGTATATGATGCCTCGGGTGAGCGCATTCTCAAGAGTCATGGTGGTACACAAGGTGTTTATATTAACGGGGCTCCGGCAGGGATTGTCAATCACTCTTCGAATAACTACACAGTATATGTCAATCCTTATTTTGTATTTCAGAATGAGCGGTTTACAAAGCATTACTACAATGGAGGGAAGAGAGTGGTCAGCAAGATTGGCAACGGGCAGTTCCAGAACCAGTATCGCATGGGGGTCTTTGAAATGACGGCAGGCAGCATAAACTATATTGAAAGGCAGCAGCAGCTGCTGGACTCCAAACTGGAGTATGAGAAGAGTAAGGGAGTTGCTCCGGGGCCGCCTACCCTGAAAGGCATCTATGCCGATCCTGCATTTTCAGGAGTCGCTTACCCTGACCAGGGCTCACCGGTCTCCACTGTTCCACGGGGATGGCCCAGGAAACCTGTGTTTGCACCGGTGGGAGGTCCCCCTGGTTCCCCCATACAGTGGGGTACGGAAATTACAAACGATAATGTTGTTCCGGGGTTTGGTTTTTCCGGAACCGGTAGCTTCGGGGAGGTCCTGAGCTATTTCTACCATGCTGATCACCTTGGTTCCGCCAGTTATATTACTGACAGCGAGGGCGATGTCAATCAGTTTATTGCGTACATGCCTTTTGGGGAGGTCTTTGCAGAGCAGCATGCGGCCTGGGACAGCCCGTATAAGTTTAATGCAAAGGAGCTTGATGATGAGACCGGACTCTATTACTATGGAGCAAGGTATTACGATCCTAAAGTGAGCCAATGGCTGGGTGTGGATCCGCTGGCGGAGGACTACGCAGGCATTTCGCCATTTGTTTACTGTCTGAATAACCCGGTTAAGTATGTCGATCCCGACGGTGAGAAGATTGTCCTGGCGGGTTCAGGGAAGGATAAGCAGGCTATTCTGAAGCATCTGCAGAAGCTGACAGGTGATAATCTTAAGGTCAATTTCTTCGGAAAAGTATATATCTCGAAAAAGGGAAATCCGGAGACACTGCCTGTTGGTACCCAGCTTGTAAGTACGTTGATTAAGGGGTCAAAGAAAGTCAGGATCAGCATCGGAAAGGAGGGAAGCGGCAGTGCTCTTGTGCCCGATAAAGGCTATGACACTCCTTCAGGAGCAGGGTCGCAGATAAGCCTGGATGTTACTCAGAAGGCCAATATGCGCGTGGAGGATGAGGCCGGCGTGCAGTCAATGAAGGATACCCCGATGGAGATAACGCTGGGCCATGAACTGGTTCATGCAGAGCGGGCAATGTCGGGGGCGGCCAGAAGTTATGACGAGAAAAATCCGGAGAACCTCGAGTCATTGTCTTATGAGAGAGGGAAATTCAGAACGAGATTTGAAGAGGTTGTTCTGAAAGAGGAACTCGAGACGGTCGGACTTAAGGGCGATTACAAGTTTACGGAGAATAAGCTCAGGAAGGAGCACAGGCTTGACAAGAGAGTTCATTACAACAGTGAGGCTAAGAAATAGAAAACTATCCTGTAAATATTCCGCGATTTAAATATCTTAGCATTATCTGATTGCAGATGGGTTTATAATTTCTTTGCAACAGATGGATAATGCATATCATAACTAATACAGGATCAATTATGAAATTAAGATCAATTCTTTCAGCAATTGTACTGTGCTCGGTTGCATCGGTGGTTTCACAGAGTGTTTACGCACAGGATATTAATGTTGAAAAGAAGCTTAAGGGGTTCGACAAGGTTGTTGAGCAGGTGTTGAAGGACTGGAATGTTCCGGGGTGTGGAATAGGCATCGTATACAAGGATCAACTTGTTTACGCCAGGGGTTTTGGCTACCGTGACATTGAGGAGGAGCTTCCGGTTACTCCAAATACGCTGTTCCACATTGCTTCGAATACGAAGCTGTTTACCTCTGTTGCCATAGGGCTGCTGGTGGAGGATGGGAAGCTTGAGTGGGACAAGCCTGTAAGGAAATGGGCACCACAACTGGAGTTTTATAATAACGAACTTAACAATAGTGTCACCATCAGGGATATGCTGGCGCACCGTACAGGTATATCGAGGCATGACGCTCTCTGGATCAGGTCTGATTTCAGCAGGGAGGAATTGTTTCAGAGGATAAAATATCTTGAGCCGACCATTCCTTTGAGACAGGGCTATATATACAACAATCTGATGTATGTGGCAGCCGGCCAGATAATAGAGATAATTGCAGGCCAGACCTGGGAGGAGTATGTACAGGAGAGGATTTTTAATCCTCTTGGAATGACTAATTCGGTTTTTGATGTGCCGGAGATGATAAAACAGCCTGACTTCATGAGGGCGTATACAGAAGTGAGGGATACCAATATTCTTATGCGTTCGCCTCTCTATGATTCGATGCAGGGCCTTGGTTCCGCCGGATCGATAGTATCGAGTATTAACGATATGTCGAACTGGGTGATAGCCCATATATACAAGGGTAAATTCCGGGGTGAGCAGGTGATACCGGCGTCTGTAATCAGGGAGACGATGCGGCCGGTGAATCCCACCTCATCGGTTCCGGAAAAAAACTTTGAGAACCTGAACATAGTGTACGGAATGGGGCGGTCAACGTCGAGCTATAAGGGTCACTACCTGGCTCAGCACGGAGGTTCTGTCGGAGGTATCTATTCAAATGTTTCGATTATGCCTGCCGACAGCATAGGGGTGATTGTCTTTACAAACCGGATTTCACAATTACCTTCACTTATTACTTATACTATTTACGACATTTTGCTTGATCTTCCCGAGACACCGTGGATTGAAAGGGCTTACAAGACTTACACGGAGGGGAAACAGACCGGCCGGGAGGCTCGCAGCAAACCTGATACCGTTCGTGTACACGGGACGTCTCCCTCACATGCACTTAGTGACTATGCCGGCAGGTATGAAGATGCAGCCTATGGTACTGTAACGATCTCTTACAACGATGACGGTCTAAGGTTTAATTATAATTATGCAGACCTGCCCCTGTTCCATTACCACTATGACTGTTTCGTGACCCCCGATGATCAGTTTATGGGCAGGTGGTTTGTTAATTTCGGTACCGACGCCAAAGGGATTGTAAATGAGCTCAGGATCAGTTTTGATGACAAGGAGGTTGTTTTTGTGAGGAAGGCTGATGCCAGGCTTAATGATACCGATTTAATCAGAAAGCAGTAGGGGAGGGCAGGGTAATTTATTCATCCCTCAATGCTTCGATAGGGTCAAGCAGGGAGGCTTTTCTGGCCGGGTAAACACCAAAGAAAATCCCTATAACCATTGAGAACAGGAACGAGTAGATCAGGGATGGGATATAAATGCTTATACTCCATTGAGTTAAGAAGCCTACTGTTAATGATATCGCAACACCCAGGAGTATTCCGGCTGTTCCGCCGAATATACTGAGTATAGAAGCTTCTATTACAAATTGCATCAGGATATCTTTTCTGCTTGCTCCGACAGCCATTCGTAGTCCGATCTCCTTAACCCGTTCCCTGATCGCAATGAGCATTATCGCCAGAATTCCGATTCCTCCTACCAGCAGTGATATGCTGGCAATACCTGCTATGAGTGACGTAAAGGTATCAGTAGTCTCCTTTTGTGCCTGTATGAGTTCGACCTGTGTCTGGATAGTGAAGTCATCAGGTTTATCAAGTCTGTTCAGTCTGTGTCTTTCGCGCAGGAACTCTGTTATCTGCATTACGGCACTTTCCATTCTTTCAGGAGATACTGGCTGGGCATTGATACTGTTTATGTAATTCAGGTTAAAGACTCTTCGCAATGCTGTCTGCAGTGGAATGAATATCTGGTCATCCTGATCGACACCGTTAAGGTCTACTCCCTTGGATTCCATTATACCAATTACAGTGAACGGTATTTTCCCGATCATGATTTTTTCGCCTATCGGGTCGCTGTTTCCAAAGATGTTTCTTACCACTGTCTGTCCAACTACTGCTACCCGTATTGAAGCCCTGTTATCTTCATCGGTAAAAAAATCACCCGACGCCGGAAAGAAATTTCTTACAAACTGATAATCGGTTGTAGTACCTGTAATTGTCGTATTTGAACTCAGATTGGCCCATTTAACTACCATTTTTCTGGTTTGCACTGGAACTGCAACCTTAACATCGGGGCATTCGTCGGTCATCAGAGCCGCATCGCGAAGAGTCATTGAAGTAACCGTGCCGGCGACCTGTTGCCTCCCGGCCATCCTTTGAACCTGACCGGCATTTATGATTATCAGGTCGGTTCCCATCGCATCAATTGAAGACATTACTTCTTTTTGCGCCCCACGGCCAATCGCGACCATCACTATTACCGCTGAGACCCCGATGATGATACCAAGGAGCGCCAGGGCAGTCCTGAGTCTGTGAGTCAGCAACTGACGACGCGATATTCTTATACTCCTGGTAATCTTCATCTTTTATTCTGAAATAGATCCGGGGTCAACAGTCAGTATCTCTACCTGAGTGATTCAACGGGGTTCAGCTTTGCAGCCCTGCGTGCCGGTTGAATGCCGGCGATCAGGCCTATTATGGTTGAAGATACCACACCTGTTAATATACTCGCCCATGATATTGAGACAGGCATCTCCATTACAAGATTCATTATTTTCGCTCCGGCTGCACCCAGTATCAGACCTGCCAGCCCACCCATCAGGGTTACTGCTGCCGCCTCAAAGAGGAACTGGTTCATTATATCGCCGGTGTTTGCCCCGACAGCCTTTCTGAGACCGATCTCCTTTTTGCGTTCATTGACTGAAATGAACATAATGTTCGCCACAACAATACCCCCGGTTATCAGTGAAATACCTGCCAGAAGGGCAAGAAAGAGGTTGAATGTGCCGGAAACCCTCTCTGCCATAGCTGTTACCTCTGTGGGTGTTCTGACGTCAAAGTCATCGGGGGTGCCTTCTGCTATATTATGTCTCTCTCTCAGTATTAGAGTTATCTCTTCTGCTGTTTTATTCATGTCAGAAGAACTTTTCAGAAGGATTTTTATTCCTGACAGGTAATCGACATTTGCCACCCTTCTCATGAATGTGGATAGTGGAATCATTACCCTGTTATCCATATCACCCCCTCCGGGGCTGGTTCCTTTTGAAACCAGTACTCCCTTAACCTCAAACCTGACGTTTCCGATTTGAATAAACTCCCCGACAGGATTGTCATCACCGAAAAGCTCTTTCTTTACTGTCGGCCCTAACAGACAAACGCGGTTAAGTGACGACATATCTTTTTCATTTATAAATTCTCCGTCTGTCACATCCCAATCCCATACGTATGCCCACTCTGGTGTGACACCAAACAGTGCACCTGTTGTTGATCTTTCAAAATAGCTGATACTTGAGTTTGACCTGCGGTTAAAGGGCGCGACTTCACTTATTGAACTAACTTCACGTTTAAGGTATTCCGCATCTTCAGGTTTCAGTGTTGTGATCGGTTGGCCCTGGGTTGCCTGACCTCCCATCATTGCTCCGCTCGTGGCGTTTACCATTAAGCTTTCAAGTCCAAATTTCTTCACCCGTTCCATTACAACCTTTTTTGCTCCCAGACCTATAGAGACCACCATTGTCAAGGCTATTATACCGATGATTATCCCGATCATCATCAAGAATGATCGCATTTTAAAACGCGCAATATTCTTAAGTGAGTTTCGCAGTATTCTGTTTGTTTTCATTTCAGGCCTCCGTAATTAGTTTATTAAGTTCTTCTTCTGCATTCTTTGGTGACGGGTTTATTTCATCACTGACTATTTTACCATCTGATATCTTAATAATTCTTTTGGCGTGGTTGGCGATATCCTGTTCATGCGTTACGAGGACAATTGTTCTGCCTTCATTGTTTAGTTTTTGAAAAAGAGCGATAATGTCGTAACTCGCTTTTGTGTCGAGGTTTCCTGTCGGTTCGTCAGCCAGAATTATATCCGGGTCGTTAACGATTGCTCTTGCTATAGCCACCCTTTGCTGCTGCCCTCCTGACAGTTCTCCGGGGGAGTGTTGCATTCTGTCTGCGAGGCCTACTGCACTAAGAGCTTCAGTTGCCAGTTTCCTGATGTTCTCCTTGTCGGAGTAGATGAGGGGTAGCTCTACATTTTCAAGTGCGGTGGTCCTGGGAAGAAGATTAAACGTCTGGAAGACAAAGCCTATCTTTCTGTTTCTCAGGTGTGCCAGCTGCTGGTCTGACAGACTGTTTACATTAGTATCGTCAAAAAGCAGAGATCCCTCATCAGGCTTGTCAAGACAACCCATGATATTCATAAGGGTTGACTTGCCCGATCCTGACGATCCCATGATTGCAATAAGTTCGCCACTGCGAATTTCAACGGATACATCATTTAAAGCTGCAATCCTGGCAGATGCATCCTTGTTGTAGGTCTTCTTCAAACCACTTGCTTTGATTATTACTTTTTCCATAAGGAATATATATTAATATTTTACATTTTGAATTTAAGTTTCCGTTATGGCTATTCAGGCATCACAATTATCTCACCCTCCCTCAGGCCTTCGGTTATTTCTGTATAAGTTCTGTCAGACCATCCGACAGAGACCTTCCTGATAACCTGCGCTCCGTTTTCCAGTATTGTCACAAACCTCTCACCCCTGTCTCTCCTTATTGCCCTTGAGGGTACGGCCAAAACTTCATTCCGCGTTTCCAGCCGGATTGTTACTGTTGCGGTCATTTCAGGTCTCAGGGTCTTATCCATGAAATCACTTATTTCGACTACGACAATATAGTTAACAACATTGTCCTGTATTACTGCCTTTGGGTATATAGCTGTTACCACCCCCCGGAAATCAGTATCGGAATAGGTGTCAACGGTAAATGTGGCTTCCTGCCCGGTGTATATCTTTCCAATATCTGTTTCGTCAACATATACCTGAACCTCAAGCCTTGACAGATCAATAATATTCACAAAGGTCGGGGCAGCCAGACCGGCCATCACCGTCTCGCCTTCCTGGGTGGATACGGAAGAGATTACACCCGATGTCAGTGCATATATTGATGTATAGGAAAGTTGCACCTTAGCCACTTCTGCATTGGCCTCTGCCTGCCTGAGCTGTGCTTCTGCAATCTTGTATGAGTTTTCAGCCAGGTCGTATGCCTGCTGTGAAATATAGTCCTGCTCAAGCAGACTCTTTTGTCGTTCGAGATTCAACTCTGCATACTCAAAATCAGCTATTGCCTTGTTGACTGCAGCAAGGTTCTGGTTCAGCTTTGCTCTGAGTTCAGCATCATCGATCTCGGCAATTACCTGACCGGCTTTAACATAGTCTCCGATATTAGCCCGTAGTTTTTTTACCACACCCGATATCCGTGCCCCAACCTTCACCTCAGCTCCCACCCTGGGTTTGATTATACCGGTTGCCAGTACGGTTGAGCCGATATCTCTTCTTTCTACTGTAGCTGTCTGAATCTGACCTTCACTTTTTCTTTCATTACTGCTGAAATAGAGCCAAAGGAGCACTGTAGCCGCGATGACCAACAATAATACAATAACAATGTGTTTCGTTTTCATTTTTGCTTTGTACGGGTTAGTTTTTACCAATAGTTCTTTCAAGCTGCGCCAGAGATATTTTATAATCAGCCAGAGCCTCTATATGATTCTGTTCTGCTATTACAAAAGTTGTCTGGGCATCAGTCAGCTGGATGATGGAGCCTACACCCTCCCTGTACTCCCCTTCTGCCAGCAGAAGGTTTTCTTTAGCGCTTTCGGCAGCCTTAAGTGAAGCTGTAATCCTTTCTGCCGATTCTTTCACTGAAAGCCATGCGTTCCAGACTTCAAGACTAATCTGTTGCCTGAGTTGCTCAAACTCTTCACCGAGTCCTTGATATGCAGAAACTTCCTGACTTACCCGCGCCTTATTTGAGAATCCGCTGAATACAGGAACTGAGAGAGTCATTCCCAGCCACCAGTTATTTTTCATTGCAGCGAGTTCAGGGCCTGAATAGTTGTAGTTTGCATTTGCACTCAAAGAGGGGTAATAGCCACTCTGTGCCACATTGATATACTCTTTCTGAGCCTTTAGCAGTGCCTGAAACCTCTCCAGCTCGGTACGGTTCATCAGGGCCTGAGCCAGAAGTGAGTCGTAATTGCCGGCAGGCAGCAGATCTTCTGATGAAAGGTCGTCGGCTATCATAATGATGGTATCAGAGGGAAATCCCATCAGGTAGTTAAGGCTGCCTTTTACAGAAGCCAGGGCGTTGGCAACCTGAATCCTATTCAGTTCGGCGTTTGCCACCTCTACCTCCGATTTAAGCACATCAGACCGTGTGGTCAGTCCTGCTTTCTGTCTTGCCAGGGCAAATTCAAGGTGAAAGGCAGTGTTCCTGATTGCTTCTTCTGCGCTTTTAAGTGTCCTCTCCATCTGAAGCGTGCGGTAATATGCCTGAATTATATTAAAAACCAGGTCTTGTTTGTTGGTCTCGTGCCTTAACAGTGCTGCCTGGTAATTGGCCTGCGAAGCAGCATAATTTGATTTTGTCCCGGAACCCCTGTATATGTCATATGACACTGAAACACCCGAACTGAAATTGTTGTAGCGCTGTTCACCTCTGTTTCTTGAATAGGTGTCGGCATTTGTACCTATGTTGACTTTCGGGTAGTATGCTGAGAAAGCCTCGTCTGTTTTTGCTTTTGTCTCTTCAGTCTGGAACCAGGAGGACCTGAAACCGGGATTATTCTGTATAGCGATTTCAATGCAGTTGCTCAGGGTAAGCGGCCCCGGGTTTATTGTCTGAGCTTCAGACCTTACGGTGAAGAACCCGTAAAGAGACAACAGCAGGATGAAGAGAGGTATGGTGGGACCTGATTTGTGGAGGAATGCTCTCATTGGCTGATACATCATAAGGTTTATTTTAACAAAAATTCATCAAACAGGGCTGCCACGCAAGATAAATATGCCTGAAGCTGACAAAATCGGAGGTGAACAGGAAATATCCTGTTATTTTTCACAAAGCCAGTTCAGGAATTGTGTTGCCTTTTCCTTGCTGACCAGTATCTTATTATCGAAAGGTATCGTCAAAGAGACATTCAGTCTTCTGTTGAAATACTGGGAAGCACTTTTTACAGCACTGCGGTTGATAAGGAATTGCCTGTTTGCCCTGAAGAAATTATCATCTGTGGAAGATTCAAGTTCATCAAGTGACTTGTTTATTGTATGATGTTCCCTTGAAAATGTCAGAAATCGGGTTAATTCGTTCCTGATGTAGAACAGGGCAATGTCATCAACTCTGACAGGAATTATTTTATCCTTATGATATACGAGAACAGTGTTGGGTTTTGTCTGCTTTCTGTTTTCAAATAATTCCAATATGTTTTCAATAGGGTAGGCTGTGCTTTGAAATCTGGTTTTCAGATTTTTATAGCGGGTGAGTGCATTTTCAATGGTGTTTTTTGAAAAAGGTTTAAGGATATAATCTATGCCATTGGCCTTAAAAGCTTTCAGAGCATATTCATCAAAGGCTGTGCAGAATATTACCGGCGCAGTAACAGTGCATTCCCGGAATATCTCAAAACTCAGTCCG